>Ga0315282_10012281_pt1 | contig 13127 bp, 14 predicted proteins | sample YL17G07_20_MG_FD_203693 | JGI IMG/M metagenome (GOLD analysis project Ga0315282, IMG submission 203693) | Sediment microbial communities from Yellowstone Lake, YNP, Wyoming, USA - YL17G07_20 | ecosystem: Environmental > Aquatic > Freshwater > Lake > Sediment | place: USA: Wyoming | collected...
AGCACTACTACACCATTCTTACCTTCGTTATGTCTGTATCACTTTTATGCTTGTCTCGACATTCCACTTTATTGGCATGACACCTATTATTGCGTTATCAATATGACTTAGTCTTCGTGACTTATATACTTTATTCCGTAGTGGGATATGCTTATGTTCATGCCTTTATCGCACATGCATATCTCTCAAGTTTATCTGCTATTGAGGGAGCATAGACCTCTATTGCTTGGAGTGGTATTGTGAATGCTACCTTATAGTTGCACTTTCGGTTGATACATTGCACTTCAGATAGGACGGTATGCTCATCTATTCGCTTATAGATTTGACACATTCCACTACGGCATTTGGGACACTCTATACTATACCTCATGCTTACACCTCCTATGATACCCATGATTCTCCCTTCACGGAACACTATGTATGTAATTGTGAGTTGTATCCCACACTTCCCTTCCCAGTTCAACTGCTTATTGGTTCGGCTCTTAAAGTGCCGATTAGATTCTTAGTTTAACTTGTGGGTAGCCTTGTTGATTTACCCCGTGATTGCTCTCTATATTTCACTTCTGGTTTAACTGTGTCTATCAGTAGTAAATCAACCATGCGTTGAAAATCCTGATGACTTAAGCGTTTCATATTCAGTTCACCCCTTTAGTTGAACTCTGAAGGACATCTGCGATTTCCATTTCGGTTAATCCTTGACGCTTAAAGTATTCGACTAACTGCCACTTATCCTTAGCAGTTGAACTCATGCTTTGCTCCTCCGTTGTCCTTTAGTGTTCCACACCGTCTTATACTGTGAAGTCTTTTTGAAGGTTAATTCACCCTTCACTTGTAGGTTTAATATTGCGGTGTCAGTAGGAGTTATACCCAAGAGTTTTCTCTCCACTTGACTTAGTGGTTTAACTGTGAATGTCCCAGACTTAATTGAACGGTTGATTGCTCTGTGGTATGCAACTGTCGGGAAACCTCCCAAATGTTTTGTGTGTTGAACTTTAGGTTTGTCATCATTAGTGCAACCAACGATTATTTCACGGGTTCGGGCATGAATGACAATGTTGTGTTCACGGTTTAACCTGCGAACCATCTCATCATAATATTGACCGTTTACGTTCACGGTTTGGTATGCCATACACCATCACACCTTTTTGATAACAACATACTCAGCAGGGTATATAAGGACTTGCCAAGAGTTTAGATGTTTGAACATACACTTACTTGCTTCGTTCACACTTCGAAGCATGGACAAGTCCCATGGGTGGGGCGAAGAAGGTTCGAAAAATTTCTGGGATTTTCTGCAGACCGGGATGTGATTACACTACATGATAGAAGAGTATTCTACTTAGTGTCTGCTGAAGAGATAGGATGCTTAACATTCCTGAACCATTCAAGAGTAGCATCATCAAGATCCTTAAGGCTTTCTCCTCTCCTGTTCTTCTGAGGTTTCAAGGATGAGACATTTATCTCTCCGTTCAGGACTTTGGTAATTAGAGCACGTATTACATCGGATGCAGTGTAACCTTCATCTGTACATTTCTTGATAAACTTTCTCCAAATGTAGTCGTCTATTCTGAAAGGTTTGCCGAGGTGTTCCTGGCATTTTAAATCACGCTTCCCGGAGACCCATGATTCTCCACTTTCTTTATCCAATTATGATTAGCACAGAGACATTGATATTCTCCTTTTCCTTGTTCTATACTTTCAAGAACCTTCCGATTATATTCCTCAGGAGTTAGGCTTCGGAGTTCTTTGACTCCTCCTCCATGAACATGATCTATCTGAAGGATTCGAAAATCTGTGGTTTCACATTCCTTGCATTTTCCACCGAGCAACCAGATTATAAGTTCTCTTAATTCTTTTCGCTTGTTTCTGAGCTTTTCATTCTCTTTTGAGGAATTTCTTTGTCTCCATTCTCTAGATGCTTTCTTAGTTACCTCATTATTGTCTCTCTTCCATCTATATTTGAGAAGAAGTTGTCTTTCATATTTCAGATAGTCTTCATAAGTATGAATATCCGATTTGAGTAAGGTCATCTAAATTTCCTCTAGCTATACTTGTCTCGACAATTATTAAAGGCTTACCTAGATGACGCTTCAAGACACAATAGGACGCTTTAAATAGGGGATTGTAGTAATAGATTATTCGAAGGTTGAAGTGCTTTGAGTTCTTTGTATGAGTCACGTTGTAAGGTCTGCAATTCTCCAAATAGGAAAGTCTATGAAGACTTCTACTTGAAATCAGTCAACAAGACCTGTTGGACTGAACTCGAAGAGAAAGCTAAAGTCCTTGCTGAAGATATATCTTGTAAGAGTTTCGAAAGACATTTCAGACGACACTTTCAAGAAGGCATAGTTGAACTTCAAAAGAAAGAAGAACTAGTATCAGGTGCCGTAGAAGGTGTCAAGCAAGAAGTCATTGATACTGTACAAGAAATAAAGAACAACTTGAATGGTCTAAAGACTCTGTTGACAAAAGCGCTGGAAGCATATGAGGATAAATCAATGTCACCTGCTATGCTTAAAGGCCTAACAGAACTCTATAGAGAACATCGTCAATCAATCGAATCCTGTGAGCATCTTACTTCTAAACTAACAGCAGGAACGAACCTTTCAGAAGCAGAAATGCTTAAGATACTATACATCTTTGCAAAAGACTTCTGCCCCATTTGTACTGAGAAGTTCAAAAAGAATCTAGATGAATACTTAAAGAGGAAACAAAATGCTTAGCTCAAGTCCCTCATTTAAGAACTTCAAACTCACAGACTTTCTTATGCAGATAATAGTCTGGAAAAGAGATCTGTCTAAGTTCTTTAAGGATATCACTGGATTGGTTCCAAGAAGCTTTCAAGATGATTTCTTCAAAGAAGTTCAATCAATGGAATCTAAGAATATAGTCATAGTCGCTGGTAGAGGGATCGGAAAGACATTGGCTTTGGCTGTTGTAGCTTTGTGGTATGTCCTAGTACTTTCTATCTCAGAAAATAGGCCAATGAAAGTCACTATACTCGCTGGTTCTTTAGATCAGGCTAAGATATGCTTTTCTTACATTATGGATTTCATCAATGCTTCAACCTTCCTTCAAAATCAATTGGATAAAGAACCTACTCAGAGAGAAATCATATTCAAAGATGGCTCCTGGATAAGACCACTTCCGGCTTCCGAAAAGACGGTCAGAGGCTTTCATCCAGATCTACTCATTATGGACGAGGCTTCTCAGGTAGAAGATGATTTAATCTATGCTTCCTTACCTATGACAGCACCTTCACCTTATGCACGAAATATCTTCTCAACGACACCTTCCACAGGATATTCATGGATAGAAAATAAATGGGAGCATCAAATAGAATTTAAGAAACCTAATTGGGTCTTCTTCAATTGGAATGCTGAGAGTTTCATGTCTCCAGAAGCGATTGAAATGTACAAGAAAGCAATGCCTGAAGATAGATATCGATCTGAATTCCAAGGGCTTCCATATAAGCGTGAAGGTAAGGTCTTCCAACTTGAAGATTTAAAGAATTGTAAGGAAGAAGGAATCAAAGAACAAGATCAGGGAGAGAAATATGCGGGTATAGATTGGGGATATTGCTTGACTGGTGATACTGAAGTCTTAACAAGGTCAGGATGGAAAAGAATGGATGAGTTACAAGGAAAAGAATTGATTCTTACGTGGAATTCAAAGAAGAATGTTCTTGAATTCCAACAACCTTTATCATTTGGCAAGACTTATTCAAAGAGGATTTGTGAATGCTGGGAGAATAAGAATCTCTCAATCAAGGGAACATGGCATCATGCAATTCCCTGCCTTGATCGAAGAAAGCAAAATCTACATGAACATGAACTAAGGGAGAGCTTACATCATCACTACTTAATTAGGAAAGCTAGGTGTCCTGGGTTTAAGCCTGAAAATATCATGGGATTCAAAGTTAAAGATTTTATGAGACTATTGGGTTGGTATCTTTCGGAGGGAAGCACAGAATTCTCTCCAAGAGGTTACCGAGTTTCAATCGCCCAAACAAAGGTACATCCGGAATATAGGAGAATGATCAAAGATCTTCTGCAAAAAATGGGTCTCCATCCTCATGATCATGAGAATGCTATTAGATTCTCAGATCGAAAACTCTCTGCTTTCCTCTTTGCCCTTGGTGATTCAAAACATAAGTCTATTCCAAAAGATATTAAGAATCTAGATCCCTCTCTTCTGAAATGTATGTTCAAGACAATGATGTTTGGAGATGGGGATAAGGATGGCATAAGGTATAATACCTATTCCAATCAATTAGCAGATGATTTCCAGGAAATCTGCATAAGGATTGGAGAGAAAATAGCTTATATAGAAAAGAGAAGCAAGGATCGAGGATTTAGAGTTCATCTTCTATCCCGAGATTCTAGTCCGAATGAATCAAATCATTCCCAGGAAACTTACACGGGCTTCTTTGTTGCTCTTGAGGTTCCTAATCAATATGTTCTTATTAGGCATGAAGGGAAACCATTAATCGTTCATAATTATCCTGCTCCCACAGTCATAGTAGTTGTACAGAAACAAGGTTTAGATTGGAAAGTTCTATTTACTCAACCATTCCTTGCAGAGAAGTTTGAAACAGTTCACCAGAAGATCCAAGAGATTTGTTCAACTTATAAGGTCATTTCAATTTACACAGACTCAACGGATAAGGGAGAGAATTTACGTTTATCAGCAAGAGGTCTTCCTGTAGTTCCTATTTCATTCAAAGGAGAAAAGAGCGTGATGCTTTCAAACCTGAAAATGTTGGTCGAACAAGAACGCCTAAAGATTGATCCTATTACTCAGCAAAGTCTATTACAACAAATGTTAGACTATGTATATGATTCAAAGAGGAATGATGACTTTGTTGATGCTCTCATGCTTGCAGTCAAAGCCAATCCCATGAGACCTTCTAATTGGGATCTGGGAGCTTTACTCAAAGAAATGAGTATGCCCAAGAAAACTTCTGGCTCTACAGGCAAAGAGAGAAACAGTCAAGTAAATAAAACACTTAAAGAGATAGGGAGGATATGAAATGTCCAGTTCAGAATCGAGATGGAGAAAGATTCTACCAGCCTTTATGAAAAAGAAACCAATCGGTAGAGATCCAAGATTAGAAGAGTTAATGTCTATAACTAGAAAGGGAAAGACAACTGCTTCGGAAAGAATTGAGCCTTCAGAAGTATTCATGCGAAGAAGTGAATTACTTTATAGACTCGATCCTTTGATATTCTCTGGGATAAATAAACTTTCCAGGAGAATCTCAGGAGCTAAGGTCTACTTTTCTGGTGGACAAGCAGATGAGAATGACAAAGCATATGCTTACTTTGTAAGTAGTGGTGGATTACGCCTAATGCCCCATCTAGTCAAGGACGCTTTCATTTATGGATTCGGAGTTGCAGAGATCAATAGAGTAGCTGGAGAAACTACACTCACTCAAATAGATCCGAAAGAATTCGACTATAAGAGAGAAGGAGCAGACATCGCTTTAGACAAGAAAGGAAATATAATTGGATATGTCTGGAAGAACAAAGTCGAAGAAACTCCTCTTAAGCCAGAGGAAGTATTCTTACTTCGCTTCTATGCATTAGGAGATTACTGTTTGGGAATCTCACCTATAGAAGCAGCCTATAAGACATCCTGGGTTAAACTTAACATCGAAGAAGCATTAGGAGAAGCAATCTACAGACATGGATTTCCAGTTCCTAAGTTCAAGATAGGAACACCTGAGGAAGGTCCATGGCATGAAATCACACCTGAGAAGATAGCAGAGGCTAAGAAGATCATTGGCAAATTAGATACTGGTGCCGAAATAGTGCTTCCTTGGTGGATGGATGCAGATTATATGTCTGTAAAGGGCGAACTAAGAAATGTAGAAACCTTCCTTGAATTCCTAAGCATGGAAGTCTTGGCCGCTCTTGAATTGCCGAAAGCTTTTGGTGTTGAGACTAGAGGAGTAGGTGGAAGGGCTGTAGAAGAAATGGACTTTGAGAAAACCATCCTAGCTTTCCAAGAAGAACTTAAGAGACAGATACAAGATCAAATAATGGAACCTTACTATAAGGTAGCTAAGTTCAAAAGCAATCCTACAATCACATTCACTGCATATGCTCCTGAATTACAGAATATCCAACTGAGGAGACTGTCAGCATTTGCAAAGAACGGTTTGATCACAAGAAATGATGAACTAGAGAATGCCTTGAGACAGAATGAAGGGTTCCCACTCAAAAAGAAGAAAAAGAATGCCAAAGAGGATTCTGATGACTGCATATTTGGATTAGGTATTTGCCCTGTCAGGAAAGAAGAGAACATGCCTCTTGACAAATTGTCTGCCTTTTGTAACATCTGTGTAAAAAGACTTCGAGAAGAGAGTTCTATAAAAGGAGGCATTAAATATGGTGGTACCAAAGAGCAAAAGGACTAAGTTCTTCTCTAAAGTGAGAAGCATAAGGATTAAATTTCAGTTACACCCCCAGAAAGAAGCTCCAAAGATCATTCAGAAAGAAAAACAGAAACCCAAGATAAAGAAAGAAGTTCAAGATATTGCAGATTCGAAGATAGATAATTATTTTGGAGACAAAAACAATACATGGAACTGGGAATGCTTCAAGACCACAAAAGGATATCCTGTCTCAACAAATCTTTTAGATTGGGTTGTGGGTCAAGATAGAGTCTTGGCTGAAGTTCGCCTTGCTTTGGATGAATGGCTTCATAAGTTAACATATCTTCAGAAACAAAAGTGGTATAAGCCATGGCTAAATCCTTTAGGAGAAAAGGTTTCCTTCAGTAGAATTCTAACTCCAGGTCCTTATATCCTTCTATTAGGCGATCCAGGCACAGGCAAATCTCTAATAGGAAGAGCAATGGCTGAACAACTCTCATCTCTTTACCAAGAGAAGAAGATCAAACGTTTCGATGTACTCTGCTGGGCTAATAAAATCTTACCCTCTAGTCCTCATATCTCTATACATCCAGCAGGAAAGGCCAGAGAAGTAATCTTTAGAGAGACGCGAAACATGAATAAGAAGTCTTTTCTTTCCAGATGGGGTGTTAAGATTCTATCTGGGTTTATGATGGGTCTGGGTATAAGTCTAATTGGGATAGGTTTGTTCCTGACAATGAGTCAAATGCTAGAAGGAGTGCCCCTCATGACGGCTTTAATCTATTCTGGTCTCTTTAATTTGCTAATTGCAGGCGGATCTTGTACCTTTATGGGTTTCTTTATTTATTACCTTTCAAAAATGCTTGGCGGTATGGGAAGCCTTCAAGGAATAGGCGGAGCTAGTTCTTCTAAGACTCCAAAAATGTTAGTTGATAATTCACAGGTTACTGTACCTTTCGTAGATGCAACTGGACATGGAAGCGCTCAACTGTTTGGATCTATTGCTTGGGATCCTTATCAGACTGGAGGTCTGGGAACACCTGAACACCAACGAGCTTCAGCAGGAGATGTTCATAGAGCTTCAATGGGTATTCTCTATATTGATGAGATCAAGAATCTGAATCCAATGGAAGCCATTACTTTATTATCAGTAATGGAGGATGGTGCTCTTCCAGTTACAATGAGAAGTGCATTTCATGGCGCAGACACTTCGGCTATGGCTGTAGCAACTGATCCTATTCCAGCTTTATTCTTCTTACTGGCTGCAGGGAACTTCGATTCAATAAATCAGATTCATCCTGCTCTCATGGACAGACTTATAGGCTATGGTAGGGTAGTGAGGATGAATAATGACATGCCTAACACGGAAGAGAACAGGCGCAAATATCTTCAATTTATTGCTCAAGAGGCTTCTCGCTTCCATCTTCTTCCATTCTCTAGAGAGGCCTGTATAGAAGTAATAGAAGAAGGGCGAAGAAGATCTGATAAGAGAGAAACTCTTACTACTAAGTTCAGACCATTGATTTCAGTCCTTAAGACTTCGGGAACTTTAGCAAGAAACAAAGGCAAGGAGGTAGTTGACAAAGAGGAGGTCATTGAAGCCATAGAAGATCACTGTAAGACTATTCAAAGACAACTATTGGAACATCAAGTACAGGAACAAGGAAAGACCCTTGAGATTAAACCAGTGGGAAAGAAGCTAGGGACAATCTATGGTCTTGCTGTTGTTAGTGATGCTTTCTCAGGTGAAATGACTGGATGTGTTCTAAGAGTCAAAGGGCAGTTATGCAAGAAGAAGAAACAGCAATCACGTTTAGCAGGATATTACAAAGTCACAGGAGTAGCTAAGGATGCAAAATGGATAGGAGATTCAGCAGAGAAAGTACGCTCAGCAATTATAGCTAAGTATGGTGTAGATATAGCTCAAGAATACTTCACACACTTAGATTTCTCACAGGCTTATGCTGTCGATGGTCCATCTGCAGGAGTCACAATGGCTATCTTATTGTGTTCTCTGATTGAAGGGAAGCCAATAAGGCAAGACGTGGCTGTGACAGGTGAGATCAACATCTCAGCAGATGATGAGATAGACATTACAGCCATAGGTGGAGTACATGAGAAGATCAAAGCGGCAGAGGCATGGGGTTTCAAGAAAGTAGTTATTCCTGAGAAGAACTTTAAACATTCAATCAAGGAATCAGATTACAAGATACACGTCGTAGGAGCTAGAACCTTAGACGATTACCTTAAGGAGGTATATGCCGAAGAATGTACAACATAGATTGGGAACGATATAAGAAGAACTTAAAGTTAGAACGAGAAGCTTGGTCCAAGTATGAGATTAAGAGAGACTTCCTCAAGCAAGAACTTGCAAATATCCTTGAGAACAAGCGAGAGGAATTGGAGCAAACCAAGTTGGCTTTAGAAGAAGAGTTCAAGAAACAAAAGATTGAACTGAAAATGGCTTATCACCTCAAAGAGAAATCATTACTCAAGAAATATCAACAAGAAGTAGAGAAGAAGTTTAAACCAAGCGTGGAGTAGATGGCTAGAGAAAAGATTAAGATCAAGGATGAAGTTATCATCATTCTTTATGGTAAAGATGGGAAGATCAAGAAGAAGGGTGGAACCAAGAAACCGCGGTGGAAGTTCTGGAAAAGGAGATAAATAAAAGAGCTGAAGTATAGTTAGATAGGTGAAGGGGATGAAGACTCTAGAATTAACTGGCTTAAAAGGAGAATTTGAAGTCTTCCTTTATGATTCTAAGAAGGAACTCAAGGCTTATAGGAAAGTCAAGAACTTAACAGTGAACACAGGATTTCAAAAGGTCTGTGACATGATGGGTTCTGGTGGTATCGATCCATTCAAATATTGCGCTATTGGATCTGGAACTATCGAGGCTTCTGCACTGGACACTCAACTAGGGAATGAATTGGCTAGAGAACTAGGAGACTATACTCGTACATCAGATAAAGTCTGGATTAATGAATCTACATTTCCGACTGGTGTTGGAACAGGAACAATAACAGAATCTGGATTGCTAAATGCTTCCTCGCTTGGAACTCTTTTGTGCAGGGCGACTTTTGGAGCCATCACAAAGACTTCCACAGATGTGGCTGTCTTCTCCTGGCAATACACGCTAAGCTAAAGTCTCTTTTTGTCCTTTCCCTGAAGGATATTTCTATGCTTAAGATTTTAGAACTTCATTCCTTATCAATGTGAAGATTTAAATATTCTAGCATCAACATTAAAGTGGTAAGAGAAAATGCCAAAACAAAAATTTGAAATAATTGATGAAATCGAATGGGTTCACAGGGACAAGAATGGCAAAGTCATTAAGAGATATAAGAGTAATAGTTGGCAGAACCGTTTGTTAAGAGCACTGCATTTAAAGAGACATGAATTGATAGTCGCTGTTGGGATGGCTAATGTTGCTGGATTACTGGTTTCTGATGTTGGCGGAACTGCTTATGACTACATTGGTATTGGAACTGGAACGACTGCACCAAACGTTGGCAATACAGCATTAGAAATTCAGAAAAGCAGACTAGGGGGTGCGTTATGCACAGGCACAAGAGTGACGACTACTCAAACAAATGATACGGCTCAATTAGTTGTTACATTCAGCAAAGCTAATGATGCTGGATTAACTGGAATAATGGCTATAACTGAAGTGGGTGTGTTCTACGATGCAGCGGGCGTTACAGTATCAATGCTTTGGAGACAGACCTTCACAGCCGAAACGCTCAATTGGGACCTTGGCGATACATTAGAAATGACCTGCAAAACCCAGATAAAACAGGGATCTTAAGAGGTTCTTTACTTTGGCTACTATTCTTTTTGTTCGAGTAGCCATTGGTGAAGTTAGTGATAGCTTAATGATGAATCATTTGACATGGTTGACAGTTGGAAAGGTAAAGCAAAGCAAGGAGCATAAGTAAGTGACAATCATTAGAGTTCAGGGCAACGCAAAAGGAACAACTATAACTAACATCATTTACGTAACGATGGATTCAACGCCCACGAATGGAAACCTTTTAATTGCTACAATAGCAGGAAGATATGCTCTTGCTGTTAGTAGTATATCTCAAACTGGAGTTACATGGACACGCCAAGTTGCAAACTCTTGGGATGGCCCCCATGGATTTGCTGAAATCTGGGCTGGAGTAGTAGGTTCTGGGGCTTCCACATCCATCACGGTTACTTTAAACCAATCAGCAATTTATGGGGCGATTGCAGATATATGCGAATATTCTGGATTGATTACGAGTGGTTTTCTCGATAAAACAGCAACCGCTAAAGGTGGACCCACAGTTGACGCAGTAACGGGAACAACAGGTACTACAAGTCAAACCACTGAACTTTGGATTGGATGTATAGAATCTGTTAATACAGGACAAACTAATCCAATAAACGGTTTCACATTATTAGATGGTATAATATATATGGGTGACCCCAATCATCCCGAAGCTAATGGTTATCTTGAGAAGATAGTTTCTTCAACTGGAACTGCTTCTAGTGGGGACACAATGGGGGGAAGCACATATTATGTTGGTTGCATCGCAACTTTTAAAGGGATAGTTAACTGTTATAAGACTGTTACTGAATTGTTTGGTGCTCTTGACACTAAAACTAAAACTAAATCAATTCATAGAATTATAGCCGAATTACTTGGCTTGTTTGATATACCACATATTCCCCCTCATTATAAAGAGGTTCTAGAATATCTAGGTTGTTTAGACACAAAATCCAGAATAAAGATGGTTTATAGGATTGAAGCAGAATTACTTGGAATGTTAGATATGAGATCAAAAAGGAAAGAAATTCATAGAATTGTAACTGAATTGCTTGAACTAAAACTAATAGGGTATTATCGCAAGTCTCATGTCATTAACTTTGCTGCTGGTGCTGGAACAAACTATCAGAAACAGATAACTGTTCATTACGGAAGTGGAACGGATGGCGATGATGATGTTTACCTTAATAGTCATTGCAGAACAGATTTTGGTGATGTTCGCTTTACAGATGATGATGGTTCTACAAAATTAGATTATTGGATGGAGAGTAAAGTTAATGGTGACTATGCAGTTTTCTGGGTTGAAGTTGCAGACAACTTAAGCACGGTTGCACAGACGATTTACATTTGCTATGGCAATCCAATGGCTACGACGACAACGAGCAATCCACAAAACACATTTCCATTCTTTGATGATTTTAATACATATAGAGAAACTTGGGATGGCGGAACGGTTGACCCAACCAATCATTGGATTTCTTTTACTTCTGCAATAAAAGGGACCTTACGAGCAGATATTCCTCAAGCGTGCATTATGATTAAACTTGATTGGGCATTTGTTAACCTTACTGCAGGAATTTTTTCTCTTTTCGATTCTCAAGAAACTCTAAGTAGATATGGACGACCTCACGGTGTATGGTCTAAACTAGCTTTTGACGGAGATTATTTTGGAGGGGACCCCCCAGCTATTGGTGTATTTTGGAGTAGTAGTTTTCATACATGCGGATTCAAATGGGGTGGAGTGAGTGCTGGCTCTCAATACACGGGTTTTGTAGATGCTTCATCGGCAAATGCGGTGGGAACTAAGCCTGTTACTTCTAATTATGCAATACATAAGGTAAATTTAAGCAATGACTCGGGAACAAGCAAAGTTACTAATATCCGTGTTCAAAAGTATGTTAGTCCTGAACCTACTCATGGGGCTTGGGGAAACGAAGAAAACTTGGGCTTGGGTGGGATTAAATCAAGCTATAGAACTATTACAGAATTAGTCGGTTTATTAGATGTTAAGTCAAGAATAAAATCAATCTATAGAACTATTACAGAATTATTAGGTGCAATTGATAGTGAGGTGCATAAAGTTACTCAGGTACTTAAACATGTTTATAAGACTGTAACTGAGATTTTAGGTGGTTTAGACGTTGTAAGCAGAATTAAATCAATTCATAGAATCGTAATTGAGTTTTTGGGTGCATTAGATATTAAAAGCAGAGTCAAGTCTATTCATAGAACCATTATAGAATTACTGGGTTCATTAGATGCTACTCAGAAAGTAATCCGGAAGCTAATTTCATCAACTCTCGGTCTTGCCGATTTGGTGGGTCCTTCTCTTCTCAAAAAGATATCAGTCTTTGCCCGAACTCTTCTCGGAAGAAAGAAAGCTTATGTTCTCCTTAAGACTCTTGGAGTTAGAGTAATAGGCAAGACACAAACTAAAATACTAGAAAAGAAGTTAGGTGTTAGAGTCTTAACCAAGAAAGAAACAATTAAATATGAAGGAATAGTAAAGAAAGATGATGAGGGGACATGAGCGAAATAACTGTTGTAAGGAATGATACGAAGTTTCTTCTTGATTTTACTATCTATGACCTAGACAATAACCTCGTTAATCTCACAAATGTCTCTACGATAAAATTAAAGTTCAAGTCTTATACTGATGGCACAGTTACTTCAATCAGTGGAGCGGTTGTCGGAGATCCAACTCTAGGAAGAGTCCAATTTACAGTAGGAAATGAGTTCACAAACATAACTGGTGATTTTAAAGGAGAGATTGAAATCACATATACTGGTGGAGAGATACTAACTGCTCCCAACATTTCAATTAGAGTTATTCCAGATTTGTAGGTGATTGTATGTCTGAATGGATTGAAGAAGTAATTAAGGAGATAGAGAGGATAAAGAATTGGGAAGTCAAGGATCGACTATCTCTTATGGCTAAGATCACTTTCATGA
>Ga0315282_10012282_pt1 | contig 13127 bp, 10 predicted proteins | sample YL17G07_20_MG_FD_203693 | JGI IMG/M metagenome (GOLD analysis project Ga0315282, IMG submission 203693) | Sediment microbial communities from Yellowstone Lake, YNP, Wyoming, USA - YL17G07_20 | ecosystem: Environmental > Aquatic > Freshwater > Lake > Sediment | place: USA: Wyoming | collected...
GTGGGGTGACCATCCGTACCAACAGGGGGGGGCCACGATGGTCTTGGTTGCCCGGGCCGCATCCTCGGCTAATCGAATGGCTACGAGAGCATCGTTGCCGAGCGGAAGGTGAAGGCCGTGCTGTTCGGTGGAGCCGAAAGGCAGGATGATGACACTATCTTTCTTCAAATAATCCCTGACCTCTGCCCACGTCCATTCGTAAAGATACAGTTTTTCCATAAATCCTCCAAAAGTTTAGTGCCTTAAGTGCCTAAAGTGCTCTAAAGTGCCTAAAGTTGAAAAAGTTCTCCATATACCCCCCCGGATTTCATCTCAAAGGATAAGTCCCATACTTGAGGAGAGTCCGGCTCATGGCCAGGACGTTTTCGGGTTTGCAGTACGCCGTGAGGCCGTTGGAGCTCGCCAGAATGTAGCCGCCTCCAGGCCCAAGCTCCTGGATGCGCTTCTTGACTTCGGCCTCGGTCTCTTCGGGAGTGCCCTGAGTGAGGGTGTAATGCAAATCGATATTACCCATCAGGCAAATCCGGTGGCCATATCTCTTTTTCAGGTCGGCGATGTCCATGGCGTTGGGCTCTACATTAGCCAGGCCATTCATGCCCAGGGTTAGCAGGTCGTCGAGGATGGGAAGAAGGTTTCCATCGCTGTGGTAGATCCAGGGGAGTTTAATTTTCTCGGCCACTTTTTCCATCCGGGGAATGAAGAGTTCGCGGACGGTTTTGGGCGAGAATAACGGGCCCTGCTTCCAGGCGAGGTCCTCGGCGACGATCATGAAGTCGAACCCCAGTTCGCAAATCCTGGGGACGGCTTTACACGCCCAATCCACGAAGATGTCCATGAGCTGCAAAACGAATCTTGGATTATCGAATAGCATCAGGCTGAAATGTTCCATGCCCATACTCAGGTATGTGTTACTGATGCCCATGCGGGTGCCTACCGCCAGTGCCCGATTGGTCCCGCGGTGCCGGGCGATAAATTCTCTGGCCGGCCGGTAAAAAGCATCTGATTCGGGGTCGGGCAGAATAACTTTCCCCAGGTCTGTTTCACTCTTGATCAAGCCATCGGCGATCATGTCCATTCCTTCGAAAGACTGGCTCTTGACGAAACGGGGCGGGGCGATGACGAAGGTTAGATTGTCCAGGGCGATGACCTCCAGGACTTCAGGCGGAATTCGCGAGCCGGGAACGGAGAATAGCTGGGTAACGGTAGCTTTTTCAAAGTCTGTACGTTTCAGAAGCTTTTCGGCAAGCCGATTATGCACGCTGCTTTCGACCCAGGGGACGCGGTCGGGCTGTTTACGTTGGAGGGCTGTGAGGACCCGCTCTCTCGAAGTCATTTTACCTCCTGGGAAAAGCGAAATTTAACCACAGAGGGCACAGCGCGGCGCAGCCGCAACCGAAGAAAATGCCTTAAATGCGCTTAAGTGCCTTAAATGCCTTAAATTTACAAAAGATCTTTACAGAATTTAAAGAAATTAAACGTAAGTAGTACAGCGCGGCGGAGGCCGCAACCAAAAAGCACATTGATCACCCCCTCGCCCTTCCCCTCTCCCCTGGCGGGAGAGGGTAGGGTGAGGGGGGACGAACAGGTTGCCTAACGATGTACCGAGAAATTGAATATTAGGAATGCAGAATATTTCTCCGTGATCTCTCTGGTTCAAAGACGTTGGCTCACTTCGATCACCATTCGCGCCGCCTTCTTGGACACCGACCAAAAAAGAGGGTTTAAGAAACCCGTTTTCCATTTGAGCGTGCCCAGTTCGTCGGAGACGACCATCAGCCCCCCCAATGGCACCTTCCGGTAAGCGGCAACGGTAAAGAGGGCAGACATTTCCATATCAACGGCCAGGAGACCCTTCGCGGAATAACGTCCAACTTTTTTCCTCGTCTCGCGGAACAGCGCGTCCGTGGTCCATACTTTCCCCGCGGCAAACCTGAAATTTTTCTCCCGGCATTGCACTTGGCAGAGCTGGACAATTTTCTCGCTGGCTTTTCTCGTCACTCCTTTTGGAAGGGCATAATGCGCAGAAGTTCCTTCTTCGCTCAAAGCGTCGGTCGGAATGACCAAGTGACCGATCTGCAGGTTCGGTTGCAAGGAACCGCAGCAGCCAAAAGTCAAGATCTTCCGGGCCCCCATGGCGATCAGTCTCTCCAGGATCACTGCCGCCTGGGGGGCTCCGAAGGGGGTCCCGAATACCGCAATTTGTTTCCCCTCTATCGCTGTTGAACAATAGGCCATGGAGGGAAAGCGCAGACGCTTCAGTGCTGCTTTCTTGAGCTTAAGTTCCTTTCGGAGGATCTCCAGGTATGGTTCGAAGAGGACCAGAATGATGGGGTGATCAATTTCGGGGTCCCCGGGAATCTTCCGGGGCTCGACCAGTACCCGGTCATCTTCCATACATCCTCCAAACATTTTAAGAGAAAATAGCATAGAGCATAGGGCAGAGAGCAAAGAGCAAAAAGAGAAGAGATTTAAATCAATCACCCTATGCCCTTTGCGCTATGCTTTTACACGCCACCGGGCCCCCTGCGGAGTGTCTTCGACGACGATCCCCGCCCGCAACAAGTTGTCCCGGATCTGATCGGCCATCTCCCACTGCTTCGCCGAGCGGAGCTTTCCCCGAATATCCATAAGAATGTCCATCAGCGGGGAGAGGATGGAAAGAACGTCCTTCGGGGACTCGTCGAAACGGAGGCCAATCTGAACCATCATCCCCCGGAGAACTTCGCGGGCCTGGGATATCGTCTCGTCGTCTTCAAATTCCTTGCAGGATTTCCAGATCCATTTGTCCAGCCCGACGAGCACGTCCACTACGCCAGCCCCGTGATATTTCTGCAGGTGATCAGCAAAGGATTCCTGGTAGGATTGCACACGGTCCATGAAAACATCCAGGCCCGGATGAGCCGTCACAGGAGGTGCAGGGGCCATTATCTTCTCTGCGGGGTAAGGAATCCCCAGGTTCTTAAAATCTTCCAAAGAGAGAGTCTGTCCATCCTTGAAAGTCTTTTCTATTTCCCGGTGACGGAAAGTTACGCCCCCGATGCCCCTGATCAATAATTGTCCTGCACCGAAGTCCAGGATGCACGCCGTATGCTCGTCGATGCCGAGAATGGGGACCTCAGGGGGGAGCAGGGATTCGAGGTGCTTCAGGCGGGGCTCTCCCATATAGCAGAAACGTGTGTCGTGCGTTCCCCCCTCAGCGTTATTCCAGTGGGGGATTACGACGAGGTTCAGGCCGAACTTTTCCAGCAGGTCCAGTCCCTCTACCCAATGCAAATCCTCTCCTACTTTGTATATCTCATAAACCGGCAGCGTAAACCGGCCGAGGGTCAGGGCGGCCGCGCTGGCCGCGACGAAGCATCCTCCGCCCTGGACTCTTTCCAAGATGATCTGTGGGATGGGTGTCCCGGCCCAGTTTTTCAAGGCGTAGGTCGGACTGCCGGGGCCGACGAAGATATAGTTCGCCTGCCGCAAAGTTTGATACGCTTTCTCGGCCTCGTAGGCCGAAATATTCCTGGAAGTTTTGAAGGAAACCCGGTCGATGGGTTGGTTCAGGCGTTTTTCAAAATATTCTCTAGTCTTATCGTAAAGGTCGTCGGCATTCATCTGGAAACCTGCGGGGGTATCGATGAAGACGGCCTTGACCGGAGGGGGGAACTTTTCGAGGAGATACCGATGAACCCGAACCATGGAATCGGTCGTTTCCCCGGAGCCCATGATGGCAATCATTCCCTTACGGCTGGACATACCTTGCCTGTATAGAAATTTCTTCTTTATTCTTCCCCCCCACCCCCGCCCTCTCCCCCGTTTGCGGGGGAGAGGGGAAGGGTGAGGGGGCTTAACTTGATCTCCTTCGCCTAATTTACAGACTGGCCTTGGGAAAAGCAAGAAGGAAATCAACCTTGACGGCTTCTAAGAAAGAGGTTTAACCTATTTCTATACTTAAAGAGTTGAAAGGAGAGGGCCAATGGCATTCTTATCTGGCCGCCAGGCTTTCCTGGAGATCTTAAAACAGGAAGGAGTCAACCATATTTTCGGGAATCCCGGGACCACCGAACTCCCCCTGATGGATGCTCTGGTTGAGCGGAAGGATATTCATTATTTTCTTGCTCTGCATGAAGGAGTGGCGATCTCGATGGCCGAGGGATATGCCCGGGCCTCGGGCAAGCTGGGAGCCGTAAATGTCCATATCAGCCCGGGTATCGGAAATTCCATGGGGATGCTGTACAATGCTTACAAAGCGGGTTCGCCGCTTCTGGTGACTGCCGGGCAGCATGACCAGCGCTTTGCCATCACTGAGCCCATCCTCTGGTCCGACCTCCCTGTTGTAGCCAGACCTTATGTCAAGTGGGCGTACGAAATTCGCCGTCTTGAGGACCTGCCGCGGGCCGTTCACCGAGCGGCGAAGGTCGCCATGGCGCCCCCTACAGGGCCGGTTTTTCTATCTCTCCCTGTGGATGTGCTCAACGCCGAGGCGGAGATTAATCTCGGAGCCCCGACTCGCATCGATCCCCGCATCCGCCCTCCGCGCGAAGCTGTGGAAGCGGCGGCAGAAATGCTGAGCCGGGCAAAGCATCCAGTGATCATCGCTGGCAGCGCAGTTGCCTCTGCGGACGCCCATGCAGAACTGGCGCGGGTGGCTGAACTCGTCGGGGCCCCCGTTTTTCAGGAGACCGTGTCGGGAAGCTGCGATTTCCCTTCATCCCATCCCCTCTCGATGGGGCCGCTGCTTCGCAACCAGAAAACGACCCGCGCGACTTTGCAGGATGCGGACGTTATCCTCGCGGTGGGCGCAGACTTGCTGACCATGTCCCTCCCTTCGGATGTAGACCCTATGCCGCCCGGGGTGGAGATCATCCACCTGCATCTGGACCCATGGGAGATCGGCAAGAATTATCCAGCCAAGATAGCGATCCTCTGCGATCCCAAAGAAACATTGCCTGAGGTGGAAAAAGCGGTGGACAAAAGGTTGAGTCCACCGCAGCGGGAACAAGCCCGTCTGCGCCAAGCGCGCGTCCGCGAGGCCAGGGAAAAGGCCCTTTCCCATCTAAGAGATAAAGCCGCATCCGAGAAGGAGCGTGTTCCGGTTACTTCTCTCGCCCTTATGGAAGCTATATGCGATACCCTGCCGGCCAATGCCGTTTTGGTAGATGAAACCATCTCTTCGGGCGGGGGGCTGAGGACGCTCCTTCGGAGCGAAGACCCCAAGAGTTACTTTGGTATGCGCGGCGGCGGGATTGGGTGGGGTCTCCCCGCGGCCTTGGGCGTCAGGCTGGCGCTGGGCGATCGCCCGGTTGTGGCTCTCGTCGGTGACGGAAGTGCACTGTACGCCATACAGGGGTTATGGACGGCGGCCCATTATGGCTTGGCGGTGGTATTTGTGATTTGCAACAATGGCGGGTACCGCATCCTGAAACAGAGAACGCACGCCTTGCAGAGCTTCTCCGCCAGGGATGACCGCTACATCGGCATGGACCTTGAAGAGCCAGCAGTGGATTTCGTGGGCCTCGCGCGGTCCCTGAGTGTTCCAGGGGAACGAGTGGGGAAGATTCAGGATGTAAAGCAGGTCTTGGCCGGTGCGCTGGCCCGGGGCGGCCCATACCTGATTGATGTGCTGATGGACCACAGCTTCCAATCGTAGGGTTTTAGGATTCCAGGGGTCAAGTGAAATCAAAATTAAACTGCAATAGAAAAGGGGGAGGTTATGCGTCTTCCGTAATCGTGATCGGCTGTCCCTCGCGCCGGGCGATTTCAATGATTGCACTGGATTCATCCTCGCGCCATTGCCGCTCTCCACAGGGGATCGGTTCGATGCGATTATCTGTCCTCGCCGCAACACGCCAAAGAAGGTCAATATCTGCGCGATCCCGCAGTTCATCGAACCGGGGAGAAACAACCAGCAAATCGATATCGCTCCATGAATCCGGTATTTCTCTGACCTGTGATCCGAAAACCACCCCGAAGTTGATGATCAATCCCTGATCCTGCAAGGCCCGAAGGTAGTTTCTGACGCCTTTCACAACAGATTTGTCAACCACCGGAACACCTCCTCTGCCCGTTTCATATACCGGGCTGCTTCCTCTCTCGTTGGCGGCTTCGTCAACGTTTCCGGGTAGCGTCCTTCAATATGGAAGGCATTCATTTCAGCCAGTATGTCGGTCTGAACCGAACTCGATACAACACCCGCCAAATCGATCAGGCGATTCAAGTTATGGATTCGAGGCGCCAGATCACCGGTGTGTTTGCAGACAAGCCCCTTGAGCGTCTTTTCCAGGGCCAGATGAGCGAAAAACAAACCGTGGCGGGTTCGACCGTTTTCAAGGAGCTGCTGAGCGACCGCCCAATCTTCAACGGCGTTTTCCTTCCAATAGGAAATCTGCTTATCGATATCAACCATAATTATTGTCCTTGAGCCGAATTATGGAATGTTTTGCTAATAACTTCAAGATATTTCTAAAGAGTATGCATCCAGGCATCGATCTCCGCCACTTCATTTTTGTTTCCGTTTGTTCCTTCGTAAAAAAGCCTTCCTTCTCGCGCTCACAACCTGTTATGATCCTCCCGGAGGAGATCTATGGGGCGCCGTTCGACCATGATGGCCTCGCTGATTGCCATGTATTTTTTTTCCTATTATTACCGCATCTCGCCCGCAATCATGGCTCCCTACCTGACGCAAGAATTTTCCCTCGGTGCCGAGCGGCTCGGATTGTTGGCCAGTATCTTTTTCTATGTTTTCGCCTTCGCCCAGTTTCCCCTCGGTCCCGCCCTTGATTCCATCGGGCCGCGTGCGGTCATTTCCGCACTGAGCGCAATCGGGGCTCTGGGCAGCCTGATTTTCGCCCTCGCTCCCTCGTTCATCATCTGCCTGTTCGGCCGCGCCCTGCTGGGCCTGGGAATGTCCTGCATGTTCATGGGAACCTTGATGGTGGTCGCGACCTGGTATCCGCCCAGGTCGTTTGCCCTCCTCGCCGGGATGGTCTCCGCTTTGGGAAACACAGGCGCATTGACCGCCGCAGTTCCCCTTGCTCTACTGGCCGAGTCCGTCGGATGGCGAACATCGTTTCTCATCTTTGCCGGGATCAATTCGCTTCTGGCCCTCTCCATCGGTTTGACCGTTCGCAACCACCCGTCCCGGCAAGGGGATGGCCCCCCTCCAGCCGCCGAGAAATACGCCGCGGGCCAAGCCTACCGCAGAATTCTAAGTACGCCATCCTTCTGGGGGATCGCCACCATGAGTTTTTTCACCACCGGGTCGTTTTTTGCGATTCAGAGTCTCTGGGGGGGAACTTTCCTGATGGATGTATTTGGCATGAAGCCCAGAGAAGTGGGATGGCTCATTTCCTGCCTCACCGCCGGATTTATTCTCGGGAGCCTAGCCAGCGGAAAGATTTCGGACTATTGGAGGATCTCACGAAAACGGCAGGCGCTCATCACCCTGGGCCTGTACCTGATCCCCCTTTTGCTCATCGCGACAACGGTTCGGCAGGGCCGCGAATCCTTGCTCTACCCGGCATATTTCGCAACGGGCCTCTTTGCCTCCGGAGGAATTCTGATCGTCGCTCATCTGAAGGAACTCTTCCCCAGGCAGATCGTGGGAACGGCGCTGGCCCTGGGCAATTTTTTTTCCGTGATCGGCATTGCCATGCTGCAGTATCTGATGGGCTGGCTCATCGAACGGCATCCGGCGGTGGGGGGCGTTTACCCGGCAGAGGCCTATCGGGATGCCTTCTTTCTTCTCGTTGCCGGCATGGCGGCGGCCTTGATCTTGTATTCCCGGACACCGGAAATCCTGCTACCTAAACAGGGGTCATCCGAGTAAACGTAGCGGCCATTCAAGAATAAATATTCTCTTCCTCGATTTTTCCCCTTGACATTTCAAGATTAATAAGCCATAGCTTATTAACCGTATGGCACACACTAGAAAGCAAAGTGACGATGGTACTGAGGTCGCCAGCTCGATACGGCGCAGTGTCGTTCGTTTAGTGAGACGCTTGCGTCTGGAACGAGATGATGAGGCCCTCAGCCTGTTCAAGCTCAGCATTTTGGGGATCCTTTATCGAAAAGGCCCAGTCACCGCTACCGACCTGGCGACACGGGAACATATCCGGCCTCAATCGCTGACGAGACTGCTCGCTTTTCTCGAGAAGAGGGGTTTTGTCTCGCGACAACCGGACGAGGCAGACCGGAGGCGTCTTCTGATCGCCATCACTGCGGAGGGCAAGAAAGCGCTCTTAAGGGACGTTCGCAAAAAGGAGGCGTGGCTCGCCAGAGCAATAGAGCAGGTCTTGTCGCCCGCTGAGCGTGACCTTCTTTTCCAGGCCTCCCGCCTCCTGGACCGCCTTACCGGGGAGGATTAGTACACGAGTCTGAAGATTTCTGCTTGAGGGGAAAATGAATCTTTTGGTTCTTTTCGTTGTCTCCGTGGTAACCCTGGGGCTGGAGATCCTTCTGACCCGGGTCTTTTCGGTCGTCCTCTTCGCCAGTCACTCCTTCTTGGCCATTTCTCTGGCTTTGCTCGGGACCGGCTCCGGCGCCCTTCTGGTGTATCTCGCCAAGCCTCTGGGCAAGGACAAACTCCAACGTCGCCTGATCCTGCTCCTGGCTCTTTTGTCCCTGACCTTGGTCGTTTCCCTCTGGGGCCTTCTGCAGGTCGAGTTTGTGCCGCAAAAGATCGAGGATCCAAGGACCCAGGTGGTACAGGACAACCTCTCGTTCCGGGAGCGTATGATCAGGCTGGAGAGAAACCCGGACCTTTTCAATCCATGGAAACTGTACGGGGCCATCCCCCTCGCCTTCTTTCCTTTTCTCCTGGCCGGGTATCTCCAGGCGCTCATCTTCCGGAGTGCACCGGCGAAGTTCGGCTTGATGTACGGATTCGATTTGATCGGTGCCACCTTCGGTTCGATCAGCATGCCGCTGCTTTTGTACCCTTTCGGCTTGAGGGGGACGATCCTCGTGATGGCGGCCGTTGCCGTCGTGCCCATCCTCTATGCTTTTGTGAGGGGAGAGAAGACCCTCCCAGTGGCCGCCGCCTGCGTGTCGCCGATTTTAGTCATGGCTGTACTCTGGGCCAGCGGGTCCTTCCAAGTGAAGTTTGCGGCCGGCTTCTCGGAGAAGGACCTGATCCGCGAACACTGGTCTCCCATGTCGAGGGTCGCTCTGATGAACTACCGGGGCCAGCAGATGTACGCCATCGACAACGGCTCCCGGAGTTACTATGCGCCCAAAAACGCCGAGACCATCCGACGCTACATGCCCTCCCTATACACCATTGCGTTGGAAATGAAAAAGGGCGGGGACCTGCTGGTGATTGCCTCCGGAGGGGGTCAGGAACTGACCATGGCCAGCCATTTCGGCATGAACCGGATCGACGCGGTAGAGATCGCGCGCCCGATCGTAACCGATATCGTGCAGAACAAAAAGGAAGAACCCGGCAACCCCTATCTCCTTCCGAACGTGCATTACTACATTGCCGACGGCCGGTCGGTCATCATGCGCAGCAAGCACCGTTACGATATGATCCAGATGCTCGACGTCAACTTTGCAACGCTGGCCGGACAGATCTCGCACGCCTGGTCCCCCAACTTCGTGTCCACGCAGGAGGCGTTTTCCGAATACATGGAACACCTGAAGGAGGGAGGGGTCCTCTGCTACAGCATAATTTCCAGCATTAAGACTCCCCTCGCGGGCCAAAAGAACCGCCGTCTCGTGAGCCTCGTGGCCGGCATGAAGATGGCCGGAATCATTCATCCCGAAGACCAGCTTGTCATCCTCTCGCGGTCCTCGGCCTACGGTTACCGGACTATGTTCATGGCCAAGAAAACGCCTTTCACCCCGGAGGATCTGGTTACAATCCGCGAGATCGCGGCTTCGCGCAGCTCGAAGGTCGAGGTCCTGTACCCGGACATGGAAAAGGTTGCCCGAAGTACGCAGATCCGACTCCCCGAGGGAGAGGCTCTTCAGAATCCCCGGAACTACCTGCAGGGGGTGACGGACCTCTGCAGGAACACGAAACCCATAACCGGCCTGACCGCAACCCTGGGGATCCCGAACGGGAAAGACATCCCGGTCAACGATGACCGGCCCTACCTCCTGGGGTCGGGCCTGATTTCGAAAACCAACCCCATGGAATCGCTGATCGAGGGGCTCTACAGACCTCTACTGAAGGTTATGGGGGTGCTGGCCTTTGTCTTCCTGGCGATCCCCTTCGTCGTGCGCCGGCCTGGAGGGGGGGAAAGGGTGAGGATCGACCCGAGGCTGGTTCTGATCCTGGTGCTCACCGGCGTGGGGTTCATGTTCATCGAGATGGCGGGCATATACAGATACCAACTCTACCTGCACCATCCTACCCTGGCCATGATTGTGGTGTTGTCGAGCATGATCCTGGGGGCTGGCCTGGGAAGTCTGCATTCGGGAACCATCCCCGAGGGCCGGAAGGAAAGTCGCATCGCTCCCTACTCGGGCGGGGTGGTGCTCGGCAGCATCGCCTTGTTTCTTGTTGTGCCGCTCTGGGGACACCCATTTCTACTTTGGCTGCCCATGCCGGCTCTGCTCCCGCTTGTCTTTGTCGCCTTCGCGGGCCTTGGCTTCCTCCTCGGGCACATCGTCCCTCTCTCCATTGACGCCTATACCCACAAGCAGTCTAACTTATTGGCCTGGTGCTGGGCGATCACGGTGACGGGCTCCGTATTCGGAACGGTCATTGCTTCCATCCTGGCCCGCGACTATGGCATGTTCCTGGTCGCGGGCCTTGGAATCCTTTCCTATCTTTTCGTTGCAGCCGTCAACTTGGCGGGCAGGGCGATTGCCTGGGCGGTATCCGGAGCGGCGGATTCGTAATGGTAAGAAAGCATATCTGCGTTAATGGTTTCCTTCTCGATTACAGGAAGAAACTCTTTCTCGCTAGAGAAAATTCGCCATCGGACCTTGATTTTGAAGGGTACAAAGCGTAAAGATTAGTCATATCCTTATTTGTACGAAAAAAGAGAACAGGGAGTGACTCCATAAGTTTGCTGATGAGTCACTCCCATGATTCAACGAATCATCCAATGTGCCAATGACCATTCCGGCTATCTTCTTAGTAGACACCGGGCAGTCCGCAGGCGATCAGATCTTTTGTCGGGAACCGGTAGAAGACTTCGAACCCCTTGTCGGTGATCACGCCACAGTGCTCAATCTTCACGCCATCCTTGGCCCACCTGTCTCCCAGCCAGGTAAAGCAGGCAGCTTCGACAGCAAAGGTCATATTCTTCTCGAGTCTTTCAGCGGGGAAATCACCCATAAAAATACCGCTGGCCCCGGGAATGGTTGGTCCCGGATCGCCCGAGCGGAGGCCGATCACGTGGGCCACCGTGCCGTAGAAATACCGGCCCGGATCAGGCCATTTTGGTATGCGCCCCCACAGGCCGGGTGCATCTCCTTTTTTCAGCCAGTCCCGCTGGGCGTCCAGGGTGGTAATCCCCGGCTTTATCGAGGCCGTTAGGGCCATCAACGCTTCGTAGGCGGTGTGGTACACTTCCTTCTGGAATTCGGTTGGCTTGTCTCCTACGCAGTAGGTGCGGTAGAAACAGGTGCGATAGCCCTGGAAGCTGACGCCGTTGATATCCAAGATGCACAGGTCCCCGGGTCTCACAATTCTATCTGTGGGCATATTCGGTACGCCATAGCCCGATCTTTCCCCGGTGCAAACCACGAAGCTGGGGCCTTCCAACTCCTCGGCTCCAAGCTTGTAGAGGGCGTTGGCCGCAATTCCGGCAATCTGAAACTCGGTTATGCCCGGCCGCAAAGCCTGACATACTTCCCAATGGGCACTCTCGGCGATCACCCCGGCCATCCGCAGGCAATGGATCTCATCCTGGGTTTTGATCTTAATTGCATCGGCCATGCAATTGTTGCCATCGACGATGTTAATCCCTGCCCGCTTGCAGGCCTCGAGCATGTTATGGCTGGCGATGTCGATACCGCAAGGCATACCGAGGACATCATGCTTCTTTAGTAGGGCTTTGATCTCCTGGCAGGTCTTGTCGAAATAGCCGGGCATAAATTCAGGGTTATCGGGTAGACCCTGTATGAGTTGGTAAGCTTTGGATGTCTCCAGCACCATTTTGCCTTCAAACCAGGGCATTCGGGGCCGCTCCCATTGGCCATTCAAATGATCGATCGGAACGTAGGGCAAGCCTTGGCCTTGAATGAGGAGAACAAACGTACCCAGCCTGCGCCTGGCGTACTGGTGGAAGGAGTAGTAGCCGAGGTAGCGGTGATAGTCGTAGTCGTATAAAATCATTGCGCCTAGGCCGTGCTTTTTGAGTGCGGCCTGAGCTCTTGCCACCCTCTCGTTGCGCATGCGCTCCGGATTGTAGGGGCGGTGCTCGTAATCAACTGCATAGGGTCCATATTGCATAGGTTTAAACCTCCTGTACTTTGTTAAATGAATTGTAGCGTGTCTTAATTATTCATGCAGGTCAATATCGCGACTTGCCTCGTCCGATGGTATCGTCCTAAAATTTCATGAAATAAAACCCTCCTTTCTCACTTAATTTGTGGAATAACTATAGTGTCTCCGATGGGCGTTCTCTAGACATCACCTCCTCTCCGTCCATGTTGATTTCTGGGAGAAATCTACAACAATTTATGAAACCTTTCAACCGGAAATTTCAGGAAGGAGTCCTTACTTCCTTCCGGAAACTTCGCCCTCCCCCCGGATTTAACACTTCCATCCACCACTGTTGACTTGCGGGTAGGTCGGGAAGTTCATGATTACTGAATGGAAGAGCGGCTGACAAGTGACTTTACCAGCCGAGGGTGATCCAGCGCAGGAAAAGTTAGGCTTTTCTACCGCGATCCGTAAAGGTGTCCGTCCTCGTGCACTTTAGGGATCCCACTGATATGGATAATCCATCTGTTTGGCAATTCTCGATCGGGCCTCGGTACCCGCAAGGCGTTGAACTACATGCAATCCTAAATCGATGGAAGAAGAAACGCCACCTGCGGTGATAACGTTTCCCTCGTCCACTACCCGCTCCCTAACAATGGCATCACAATACGGTTCTAATTCTTTTAAAGCGCTGGGATGAGTCGTAGCGCGCTTGCCGCGCAGAAAACCCGCTGCCCCGAGCAGCAGCGCTCCTGTG
>Ga0315282_10012283_pt1 | contig 13126 bp, 16 predicted proteins | sample YL17G07_20_MG_FD_203693 | JGI IMG/M metagenome (GOLD analysis project Ga0315282, IMG submission 203693) | Sediment microbial communities from Yellowstone Lake, YNP, Wyoming, USA - YL17G07_20 | ecosystem: Environmental > Aquatic > Freshwater > Lake > Sediment | place: USA: Wyoming | collected...
CCTACGGTCTCGCGAATCTCCTCTATTGACTTGTTTGATGCGATGAGTTCCGTGTGCGTGGACATGTCGATCCCGTAGAAGCAGGGGGATTTTATGGGAGGGCAGGTCACCCAGACTTCAACGCGGCTTGCGCCAGCCTCCTTGAGTAAATTGACAATCTTTCGCATTGTGGTCCCGCGTACTATGCTATCGTCCACGAGGAGAACGTTCTTGCCTTGCACTACCGCGCGTACAGCGTTCAGTTTCAGCCTCACAGCGTTGTTTCTTCCCTCTTGACGGGGCATAATGAAAGTTCTGCCAATATACCGGTTCTTGATTAGTCCCTCCAAAACGGGAATTCCAGTTTCACGCGAGATTCCTTCAGCAGCAGGACGCGCCGTGTCAGGCACTGGCACGACCACATCAGCATGAGTCTTGTACGTCCGCGCAAGATTCCTCCCCAGCCTTATCCTGACTGAGTATACATCCTTCTCGTCGATCGTTGAGTCTGGTCTGCTGAAGTATACGTACTCAAACATGCATCTGGCGTGGTGGTTCTGTTCGATCAGTTGCTTTCTGATCGGTCGTTCGTGTTCTCGAGCTATCACGAGCTCTCCTGGTTTCACGGTGGTGAAGTTGCGAATTCCGTTTATGTCCAGAGCAACACTCTCGGACGCGAACATCATCAGGCCGTTACTTTCGCCGAAGCAGAGTGGGCGAAATCCGTTCGGATCCCTGAAGGCGATGAGTTCTCCATTTCCAGTTAAGACGAGTACGGAATATGCGCCTTCAAATCGATCCACACAGCCTCTTACCGCCTCCTCCACATCATCTCCATTAGAGAGTTGGTCTGCGAGAATTTTGAGCATGACTTCTGCGTCGCAGGTTGCTGAAAGGAATGTTCCTTTGGAGCGCAGGTCTCGGCAGAGCTGAGGAAAGTTCACGATGTTGCCGTTATGGCAGAGGGCCATTCCGCCCTTGGGTCGATCCGAAAAATACGGTTGAGCGAAATCCTCAAGCTTTTGCGGATCGGTGAAGGTTTCCGCGTCGGCGGGTTGACCGACAGTCGAGTATCTTACGTGCCCTATTCCCAGATTGCCCTTCAGACCGTCAAATTCCTCGATGGGACCTACGAGGCCCAATTGCTTCTTGTGATAGAATCTACCTTTGTCGAACGTGTAAATTCCGCAAGCTTCTTGACCGCGGTGTTGCAGGGCCAAGAGTCCGAGCCAGACATTCTCCGTTACGTCGCCGTCGGCACGAATAGCACCGACTAGGCCGCAGCTTTCTCTTACTTCTGCCAAGGCTCCAAAATCCGCTCCAGTGAGGTCGCGTAGGCCGCTTGCACCGCGTTCAAGTCGGCTTGAAGTCGCCCATATTGTAGGATTATGTCAAGTGAATCGCCGCCCACAGTTCCGAGTGTAGCCGCAGGAATATTTCGAGATCTCAGGGCGTTGAGAACATTCTCAGGGTTATTTGTGGCCAGGAGGAATCTGGAGTTAGATTCAGAGAACAACAGTTCGTCATCTCTCATCTCATCTCTGGGCAGATTTCTGAGATCAACTGTCGCGCCTCTGCCTCCTGCTACACACATTTCCGCGAGCGCGACTCCCAAGCCGCCTTTGGAGCAGTCGTGACATGCGCTGACGAACCCGTTTCTTATGCATTCGAGGACCGCGACCTGGGTGTTCTTTTCAACTTCAAAATCGAGTGCTGGAGGTGTGACACCGTCAAGGCCTAGAAGATGGTAGTATTCGGAACCTCCCAACTCTCGTTTAGTCTTACCCATCGCGACGACTGTTTCACCATCTTTCCTGAAGGCGGATTTTGTGACATGCTCGGGTTTCTCAACAATCCCTAGCACCGTCATAACAGGAGATGGCTTGATCGCCCGGCCCGTGTCTTCGTCTTGATTGTAGAAACTGACCTTCCCTCCAACGCATGGCAGCGAGATGGCTCTTGCGAAGTCAGCTATTCCCTTAACCGCCATTGAGAAGGCCCAGAAGATCTCTTCGTCGTTCGGATCTCCAAACTGACAATGGTCTAGAAATGCGACTGGTTCTGCTCCAACTGCCACAATGTTGCGGCAGCATTCAGCGAGCACGCTCGCCCCACCAACATACGGATCTAGATCACAAAAGCGCGCGTTCCCATCCACCTTAATCGCTGCCAGTTTTCCGCTCGGTAACCTAAGTACGGCTGCGTCAGCTTCAGCCGGTTTCGCCACGGTTCTGATTCCCACTTCGTGGTCGTACTGCCGGAACACCCACTCCTTGCTCGCAATCGTTGGAGAAGCAAGCAAGTTGAGGAGAACTTTCCCGAGATTCTCGGGAACAGGTGGTTCAGCTTCGGGTTTTCGTACCCTTGGCAGCCGACTGTCCCGGTCGATGATCGGGGCATTAGCGAGGAAGCCGGTTGGAAGGTTTGCCAGCATCTCTTCAGATCGCATGACTATGATAGCACCTGTTGAGGTGACTCCTCCGATTCTGGAATAAGAGACTCCATACTTCTGCATAATCTGATGTAGGATCTCTTCAAAGCCCCGTTTCACAACGAGAAGCATTCGTTCTTGTGATTCAGAGATAAGAGTCTCAATAGGACTCATGTCTGATTCGCGAATAGGAATCTTCTCGAGGTAAACCTCGATCCCGGTGCCGCCCTTGTCTGCTATCTCTGAGAGACCGGTCGTTAAGCCGCCTCCGCCCAGATCTTTGCAGCCTCTGAGTATGCCTGCGCGGCTGGCCTCCAAGGTTGCCTCAATGATGAGTTTCTTGGTGAACGGGTCTGGAATCTGGACCGCTGATCTTTCCTTCTCAGAATCGGCTGCTAATGTTCTGGATGCGAAGGTTGCTCCGTGAATCCCATCGCGTCCTGTTGACCCCCCAATGAGATAGACACTGTCGTCGGGATTGGTCGCCTCGGCAAGGAGCAATTCGTCCTTTCTTCCAAGGCCTAGGCATGCTACGTCTACGAGACAGTTTCTTTCGTAGCATTCATCGAATTCAATCTCGCCGGTGACGGTTGGGACGCCGATGCAATTACCATAGTCTGCAATTCCCCGGATCACGTTCTTCATTATCCATTTTGAATGGTCGCTTCTGGTTATGTCACCAAACTTTAGGGCGTCCATCAGTGCGATCGGCGTTGTGCCCATGCAAAGGATATCGCGAACGACCCCGCCAATTCCTGTAGCTGCTCCTCCATATGGATCGATTGCACTCGGGTGATTGTGGCTTTCAATATGAAGCGTCAGAACATAACCATCGCCGATATCTACAACGCCCGAATCATAACCCGGGCCGAGCAAGACGCGGTTCCCTGCCGTTGGAAGCTGTTTGAGAACCGGTTTCGATGACTTGTAGCTGCAGTGTTCACTCCATTCCGCGTCGATCATCGCCCATTCAAGGGCGCTTGGTTCTCTGCCGAGCTGTTGGCGGGCATATTGCGTCTCCTCCGGTGTCAGAGTAGTCTCGATATCTCCAACTAACATCGAGCCCACTCCACCATTGATTCAAAGATCTTCAGCCCATCCGTCCCGCCTAACGAAGAATCGCTAGCTCTCTCGGGATGAGGCATCATGCCGAGAACGTTCCCCTTCTCGTTGACGATGCCCGTTATGCCTCTTGAAGTTCCAGTCGGGTTATCGTCAACATATCGCATAGCGACCCGCTCCCCGCTCTCCAACCGGTCAAGTATCTCCTCCTCGGCGTAGAATCGTCCCTCGTTGTGGGCGATTGGAATTCTCAGTTTGCTGCCTTTCTTCAACGAGCAAGTGAATGCTGTGTTATTATTCTCAACCTGCAAGTTCATCCACTTGCATACGAACTTGAGGCATGTATTGCGTAGCAGAGCACCTGGGAGTAATCCGGCTTCAATCAGAGTCTGGAAGCCGTTGCAAATTCCCAGTACGGGTCTGCCTTCATTCGCTATCTCGACGACAGCTTCGGTAGCTGGTGAATGAGCCGCAATGATTCCCCCTCTGAGGTGATCACCGAAACTAAATCCGCCGGGGAGGATTACAGCGTCGTACGGACCGCTATTGAATTCGTTATGCCAAACCAGGTCCGCATCAAGTCCTAGCGCATTCCTCAGGACATGAACGGTGTCGCGGTCACAGTTACTCCCTGGGAATTGAATAACTGCGACCTTCAACTTTTACGCCCGCACTCTGACGTTTAGGGAATGTGCGACGGGATTGTAGATGCGTAGGTCGTTGCACATGGAGACAACTTTGTTTCGCGCTTCTTCCTCGTTTGCGGCTTCCACTTTCACCGCTAGCAACTTGCCAGTGCGCACCTCCTTCACAGAGGCAAATCCGCCCTTGTGAATCAAGTCGCGCATAATCGTCTCTCCCTCAGGATCACGCGCTTGAGGCTTGTTTGAGATCACGATTTCAATCGAGAATACTTGATTCACCGCAGATTCTCCTAAAGGGTTCCGCGTATCCCAACTCAAAGATCTCAGGTAGATCCTTGCGGAATCTGTCTTTGTCGAGGATGTCACCGGTTTTCTTGTCCCAGAGTCTCCAGGAATCGGGACTGAGCTCATCGCCAATCAACAATCTGCCCGTTGTGTCGCGGCCGAACTCCAGTTTGAAATCCACGAGGATCGCGCCACGCTCGTCGAAGTATTTCTCTAGCAGGTTCGCCGCGCTGAGCGTTAGCTGTTTCATTTGCTCAATTTCAGAATCGTTGACAAGCCTTAGCAATTTCAGATGTTGATCGGTTACTAACGGATCGTGGTGAGCGTCGTCTTTCAGATAGAACTCAACTATCGGGAACGTCAACCTGTCGCCATTCTTGAACTGCTTTCCAATGCCGATGAAGTGACCTGCAGCCCGAATCCTGCACACAACTTCAACCGGGATCATCTCTAGCTTCGTCACAAGAAGTATGGTGTCGTCAATTTGCTTGATGAGGTGTGTTGGAATTCCGCCTTCCGCCAGTAACTTATACAGTTTGGCAGTTATTGTTGCGTTAACCTTCCCCTTACCAGGCAGAACGTCATGTTTGGTGCCGTCACCAGCGGTGACGTCATCTCTGAAGGTAAGAGTCACTCGGCCAGGTTCGTCGCTTGTGTTTACAGTCTTGGTCTTGCCCGCGGCAAGCTGCGTAATTGACATGTTTTGCTAAATTGCATCGTGAGGCTATAAGGGATTCTTGCGCCATACTTGATAACCGGCGTTCGACCGTTCTGTTCGAGATTTCCGGAATGGCTTCCCGTTGACTCTGATATGTTAATGAGTTTTCGTAATCGCTATCCAGATTTTGTACATCGGAAACTCAGGCCATTCAGTTGGTCCACATCGAACGAATGATTGCGAATTGACTGGCTCGTCTAGTGCGCGAAATGACGGATCCCTGTGAACAACATTGCCATGTTGAATTCGTCTGCGGCTTGTATGACTTCGGAGTCGCGGATCGAGCCGCCGGGCTCAATAATCGCTGTTACTCCAGCTCTTCCCATGAGGTCCACAGAATCCCGGAACGGCAGGAAGGCATCAGATGCCATCACGCTTCCTTCAACCCTCAACCCGGCCACGAGTGACTTCATTAAAGCAATCTTGCATGAGTCAACTCTACTCATCTGACCCGCTCCAACGCCCACAAGTTGGTCCTTAGAGCATAAGACTATGGCGTTGGATTTCACATGCTTAGCGATCCTCCAACCAAACAGGAGAGCATCATTCTCATCGTTCGTTGGCGCACGTTTAGTCACAACTTTCAATTTCCCTTCATCAATCAGCTGCTCGTCGCTCTCCTGCAAAAGTACTCCTCCAAGAATTCTCCTGAAGCCCTTCTGCGCCCGTCTCCTGGTTTTCATAGGGTCTATGATCTGTGACAAGTCTAAGATGCGGCGATTTTTCTTCGCAGAGAGTATCCTCAGTGCTTCGGGCTCGTAACCTGGCGCCAGAACCAACTCCACAAACTTGTCGTCTAAGAGCTTGGCTGTTTCCGTGTCGACTTTTCTGCTGAAAGCGTAAACGCCACCGAAAGCTGAAACCGGATCGGTCTCGAGAGCTCGTCGGCATGACTCGGCGAGTGTAGTTGCTTTCCCTACTCCACATGGATTAGTGTGCTTGATGATTGCACTGGCGTGTTCGTCGGTGAACTCGCTTATCAGTCGGTAGGCTGCGTCTGCATCCAATATGTTGGTGTAACTGAGCTCTTTCTCACCTGCAACCTGCTTCGCGGTAGCAATGCAAGCAATAGCCGTCGGATCCTCGTAGACCGCAGCTCTCTGATGCGGGTTCTCACCATAACGTAGATCCTGGATTTTCGTAAAACTCATGATTAGCCGTTCGGGCGCAGGCCACTCGGTGCGAACACCTTCCTCCACGGCCAATCTCGCGAAATACGATGAAATTGCAGTATCGTAGGCGGCGGTGCGTTCGAAAGCCTTCAACATCAACTCAAGGCAGGTCTTCTGACTAAGTTGACCTGCAGCGGTCTTCAGTTCGTCTAGAATTCTCGGATAATCACTTGGGTCGGTTACAACTGCGACGCTCTGGTAGTTCTTTGCTGCGGCCCGAATCATGGTTGGGCCGCCTATGTCGATGTTTTCCAAGGCTTCAGCTACGCTTACGGGCTTGGCTGTGATCGTCTCGAATGGGTAGAGATTCACAACCACCATGTCGATGCTTCGAATTCCCAGCCTCTGAATTGTCTCCCGATCGACTGAATTGTCTCGTCGATAGAGCAGGCCTGCGTGAATTTTGGGATGAAGGCTCTTCACGCGTCCGTCTAGGATCTCTGGAAACCCCGTATAGTCAGCAATCTCCTCCGTTTCGACCCCTCTCTCTTTGAGTAGTCTCGCTGTCCCACCCGTTGAGAGTAGCTGAATCCCGAGACTCTGGAGGCCACTGGCGAATTCGACGATGCCCGATTTGTCGTGTACGCTCACGAGAGCGGTCCTGACGCCTGCTCGCTCCATAATTAGACCTGTGCGAAGAAGTGCCGGTGATGAACTTAGCTTTTCTTAGACAAACGCTATGTCGAATAAGAGATCGAGAAAAGAAAGGGCGTGAGCTTGAGTACTCTCCCACTCCTAGTGCAAGTGGGCGGATTTGGCGTGAGCTTCAAGCTCATCCTTAGTTTTGAAGAATGCCTTGCACGCTGGACAGACGAAGGTTCCTTGTGACAAGAACTATCCCAATTTCACATGCACCGATGGGGTATATGAGCTGATTCCGAATTCATTCAAATCCGTAGTTTTCTTGATATGCCCTGAGTAACCTATATCCCGTGCGAGCCCTCGATGGAAATTCCGTGAAATCATGTCCGCCAAACCCGTGACCGAACGGTTGAAACTCCGCATGGTCGGGTTGGACTGTGTGACATGCTCGCGGGTCATACAGCGTGCTCTGCAAGATACGAAGGGAGTCCGAAAGGTCGGAGTTAGCTATTTGTTGGATTTGGTGCTAGTCGATTACGAACCCAGCGTGCTAACTAAGGAAGAGATCATGAATATGGTGAAGAAAACGAGTTACGACATCATGCCCGTAGCTACCTGACATCATCTACTTCTTGTTGCTTTGCACTCGCTCCGTAGAGCAGGAGGAGAGCCCCTAACAGAATCAATGGAACCGCGATAAGCACATTCGGATATATCGTGACATTTCGAGTAGGATTTTCAAAGGTTGTCGTGAGCGGCATTGGCGCCGTCCCAAAAGCCACGGCGAGAACAACAATCCCTAAGATTTTTGCCAGTTTGCTCATCCTATGCACCACACGTCCAGCGTTGATTCACCATGCGTACTCGTATAGATCAATGAGCTTTGCCACGAGTTCTTTCGAGATTATCACTTTGATAGGCCTTTCTGCGGCAACCGATTGGTTTCGAACCGGAGCTTTCGACAGCGTAGCTTCAGTCGGTGCGTACATGAATGATTCCATAACGGATTGCAGTTTCTCAAGATGATCCCTTTGAGTGGAGTAAGTCAGCTTCATTTCGTAATCGTAACCCGTGAGCTCATTTTTGAAGATGGGTCGCTTGCTCTCTCCGCCTCCACCTTCACCCAACACATATCGAACCAGGAAGAGGCGATGAGGCTCTCCGACTGGCTCTTGATCAGCGATCAAGATTGGTTCCACACCCTGCTCCTGTTCAAAGAGAAATGTGTGGAATCGGTCCGATACTTCGTAAGTCTGAGGCTCCATCAAAATCTGATCCAGATAGGATTCAAACGATAAGCTATTAGTATAAGGCGTGGGTCTCCATGGTCAGCGGTCCAAACGTTGATGTCAAGATTTGAGAAGGAAGGCCAACGCCTAGTCTGCGACAAATGTGGCTTCGAAACCAACAGCCAAGAAATCTTCGCACTACACAAGAAGAATTGCCCCAGAATCTAGTTCTGGGAAGGCCCAATTCCATTTTCTTCCCAACTGATCCTGACCAGAATCTGGAATCCAAGTTTCTATAGTCCCCAATCATACTGATGTGCAGGGAGCTTTAATGCAGCTGTTCCCTACCAATGTTCTAGGTTGTGAAGAATGGACAACATGGTTGAGGGCTTCGTCTTCAACGACTTCTGTTTACAATGCCAGAAGGTAATGGAACACAAAGTCGCGCTAGAAGGAAACGAGTTCTTTGCGGTATGTAGCAAGTGTGACCAGAAAAGGCACATGATCAACCTCAATCAGGTCTACTATCCAAAGACTGACTTGCGGGTTACTCGATTCAAGGTCGGTAATCTGTCGAGCGTCGTAGCCGGAAAACTTCTCGATGCAGCCAAACATGCGAAAAAAACCATAAAATGAACGTTTTGCCCATCAGCCCGACCACCCGCATGTACATCTGGCCTGGATGGTGTGGAAAATCTTCGACATAAAACTCCGTTGAGTCACTCATCCATCGTTTCCCATCACTCATTGTGCGATGATCGCGAGAATTTCGCGACGCAATCCTCGATCGAAACATGTTCATGTATGGAGAGTTTTGCGAAAAAATTTCGCGCGCTGTGAGCGCCCATCGGGATTCGTTGTAACATTCTGGCTTTGCGCGGGATTGCGAACCGAAATTCGTGAAGCCGCGGAGAATTTTGGTGAAGAAATTTTTTCAAATGCATTGGGACAAGCCTTATATCTAAATTATTTAACGTTAAGGAAAATTAGGAATTTTCTCGGAGGATCTCGAGTACAAAAATTGTTCGCTAGACCTTACGCTTACAGGCATGTTGTAGCGACGCTCCATGGATGCCGCTCAGACCTTCTTGACGACAAACTTCTGCTAAACACAACACTAAGAGCGATCCGCAACGCGAACATGCAACTAGCCAAGACGAAAACAGAGAATCCATTAGTTTACAGAGTTGGCGACGATATTATGGGCGGTGGAGTAAGCGTCAACGCGCTCATAACCACAAGCCATCTCACCATCCACACATCCAGGTTGCACCAGACTGTGGAGTTTGACTGCGCGACGTGCGGTTGCGATAGCAATCCTTGGGCCGCGCTAGAGACCTTCAAACGTGCGCTGAAGCCAACCCACGTTACAATGCAATACGAACACGACGAGCTACAGCAACGGATGCTTACCGTTCCTCCCATTAAGACCTGAGAATTTTCCTCCATTAACCTTACCCAAACTAACCAACCCACGCTCGCTCTCTATCACGGTCTCAAAATCAGCATGTCACATTCTTCGCGTCGCAACTAGTCATGAAAGCTTAATTCAGACCGTTAGTCTATCAACGCGTCAGTGGTTAGCGCTTTGCTCGACTCGACCAAGATTCGTCGTGAGATTGCTAGGCTGTACGATAAAGACCCCCAGGATTGGAATGTCTTGGTCGGGAAAGATAGAGCAGGATTCTATGACGTTCTGATCTCACATGGGCCAGAAGCTTGGCAGGTGAAAGAGTATCAGGTGAACCCGTACAAGTTCGTTGGCTTAGGATCTAGGCTTCCTAACGCTCCTGCACATCCATTGACTAGCAGTGAATCTCCTTTTGGACTCAGACCCATTGGGCTTGACAGTATGAAGGAGATTGCGACTCTCATAGACGATCCTCGAGCTATGAGTGAACTCGCATCGAAACTACTTAGCGAGAAGCCTGTTAGCTCACGCGAGGCCGTAGAGAGCCCAGCCATTCTACAGGGCCCGATACTTCATTCCAACAGCCCCTTGGGGTCTCTTTCAGCGTCACACACGAAGTTAGACGTGAGGATGAGGAAGGAACTCCAGCGGCTCGTCAACAGAGAATTTCGACATACAATGACACCATACATCTGAGAGCTAGACCCGCACGCTCCCATTGATATTACCTCGTTGGTTTGTTCATTCAGGGAATGATAGATAGATCAATACACCTACCGCGGCACAAAGTGCAATGTAAGTTCCTATGAAAAGAACCGCTTTGGTTACTGTCGGGCCCCCTCCTGCGCGGATCTCGGGTGTCGAGGCTTTGCCCACATGGAGGAACATAAGCATCATCGGAACTGTCGTGGGGAACATCATAGCAACCATTGCGATCGTCCAGGAGGATGCGAACAAAATCAGGGCGATCGGTTCCAATGCGAACATTCCACTGTCCATCATTGTGCTCTGCTGGATGAATGCTATCCACCAAGAGGCCAAAGCGACAACTAGGAGATCCCCAGCCACAATCAGCTGTTCGGGAGTCAAGCGTGGAATAGAGCCTGATTCGAATCCCATGGAGTAAGTAATGAACCCTGTAGAGGTCCAATCGCTTTCAAAGGTCTTCGAGACGAAAGAAGGTCCCCTTTTTCGAAAGGTTCCGAAGTCTCTGGTTGCAGTGGACGGAATAGACTTCAGTGTCCGAAAGGGCGAGATCTTCGGACTTCTCGGTCCCAACGGCGCTGGCAAGACTACCACGATCAAGATGCTTTGCACGTTAATCACACCGACGTCTGGCGACGCATACGTGAGCGGATTCAGCGTTATGAAAGACCAGCAGAAGGTTCGCGAGAATCTCGGAGTCATGCTGACCGGGGAGCGTACTTTGTATTGGAAATTGACAGGCCGCGAAAATTTGGAATACTTTGCGGCATTGTACCATATGGAGTCATCCTACGCCAAGAAACGAATCGAAGAACTGCTGGAATTAGTTGGATTGAAGGACCGTGAAGGCACACTTATCGAAAACTACTCGACTGGGATGCGTGTTCGTCTGTCCTTTGCAAAAGCACTTCTCAATGAGGCGCCTGTATTACTGTTTGATGAACCGACAGCTAGTCTCGACCCGCAATCGTCCCGACTTATTCGCGACATTATACGCGATCTCAAGAACAAGAGCCACGCGATCATTCTAACCACGCACAACATGGAGGAAGCTGATGTTCTGAGTGATCGGGTTGCGATCATTGACCACGGTAAGATCGTGATGCTTGGCCCACCGTCAGAACTGAAAGAGAAAGTGAAGAGCAGCGACATCATAGAGATTGAGGCTAGGAACCTCTCCGAAAATGCTGCTGAGGCTCTTCAATCCTTTAGTGAAGTCTCGAATGTGGCTGTCTCCGCGCTGGATCCTTCCGAGGATAGAGGTCTGTTGCGCGTTCACGCTGAGAAGGGCAAGGAAGTGTTGCATTCGGACTGTTCTTCGCCGGGTTGACAATGCGCATCAAATCCTACAACACCATAGCCAATCTGGTGTTCTTTGGTTACATGATCATTTGTGGTGCACTTTTCCCGATCACCGTTATTCCCATGCCCTTCCGGTACGTCTCGATGGCCATTCCCTTCACATACTACATTGACCTAATGCGCCACGCTGCTTTCTCGACGCCGACTATCTTATCAGAAGTCCTCGAGTATACTGCGTCCGCCTTGCTGTCTGTCTCAATGCTCCTAGTCGGATTCATAGCTTTCAACAAGATTGAAGAAAGCGCCCGTAAGCAGGGTAGCATTGCCACAAGCTAAGACAACGCGAAACAGCTGAATCGCACTCCCCGGAGATTCGCAGCACCATGACAATTCAACGTCGAGTATCCAAGGTAGTTATGGGCCTTCTCCACGGTACCAGTGAATACGTAAGATTCGATCGCTGAGTCCAATTAGCGTCAGTTCGTGAGAACATATCTGCCTAAATTCTGGGCGATCTATCTGCAGCCGCTGACCATGACTACCATCAAAGTGACACCGGTGAAACCTACCATTTCCATTGACGTGCTTGAGAATATTGACATCCGCGTTGGAACAATCAAGCTAGTCGAAGATGTAGAAGGTTCAAGCAAATTGGTGAGGCTCATTGTTGATTTTGGTGATGATAAGAGATCAGTGTTAGTTGGGATGAAGAAAGAGCGTCAAAATCCAAAGGAAATTGAAGGTAAACAGGCTTTGTTCGTAGTTAATTTAGAGCCTAGGAAGATGATGGGAGAAGTTTCTGAGGCTATGTTATTTGATATTGGATACGCAGATGGAATTAGACCTGTCTTAGCAGTCCCAGAGAGTCCTGTACCCAATGGTACACGTGCAGGATAGTCATTTCAAATGCATCCATTTCAAACGCCGATGTTCAATTGGCATTCGCTTGCAAGAGGTATGCCTATCTCAAAGAGCATCTTGTCCTAGTTTGAGGGGCTATGCAGCTTCTCAAAGTCGCATTCAGAGTGTTCCTGATGGCAGAACTCGCGTTCTCGGTCTTGGTGTTCTTACCCTCAGGCTCAGCGGTGGAAGAACAGCCTTGGGTCAAGTTCGCGGATAACCCGGTGCTCAGTCCGACCCCCAACGGATGGGATTCGGATTTTGTGGTGCAACCAAGAGTCCTCTATGATGGCAACACATACAGGATGTGGTACGTTGGCGGCAAGTAGGGAGCAATCGCAATAGGATACGCAGTATCACTGGACGGTATCTCCTGGGCGAAGCATGCCACTCCGGTTCTAACGGCCGGAACTCCGGGTGCGTGGGATAGTTCTGAAGTTGGACTGGGATCGGTGTACTGGAATGGAACACACTTTCTCATGTGGTATCGAGGCGTCAGTCCCAGATTCGTAGGCGGGGCAATCGGTTTCGCCACCTCCGTCGACGGAATTTCATGGGTGAAGTATTCTGGCAACCCGGTTCTGCGCCCGAGTTCCGTTGATCTACGATTCTTAACTACACCTAATGTTGTGAAAACGTCGGCCTTGTTCAACATGTGGTATGCTGCGAGGGGGGAGGGTGACCAACCATTAAGTCAGGTCCAGAG
>Ga0315282_10012284_pt1 | contig 13125 bp, 11 predicted proteins | sample YL17G07_20_MG_FD_203693 | JGI IMG/M metagenome (GOLD analysis project Ga0315282, IMG submission 203693) | Sediment microbial communities from Yellowstone Lake, YNP, Wyoming, USA - YL17G07_20 | ecosystem: Environmental > Aquatic > Freshwater > Lake > Sediment | place: USA: Wyoming | collected...
TGAGGGCTTCCATGATTACATGAAGATTCGGCGTTGGTTCGCCTCCAACGAAATTGATGTTCGCCGCTCCCTCACTCCTCAACGACTTGATTATCAAAGAAAGGTTTCCAGGTGAGACGGGCGCCCCCGCGTCCGGGTCTTGGGAGATATCCCAATTCTGACACATCACGCATCGGAATGTGCAAGACGTGAAGAAGATTGTCCCTGAGCCATGTCGATCCACCAATGGTGGTTCCTCACCGGAATGAAGGAAGAAGGTCGCAACTCGCGCCCTCTTAGCCAAATGGCATGCGCCTCTTCTCTCGCCTTCCACACGGTCAACCTTGCATCGCCACTCGCAGAAGACACATTTTCGGAGAATACGATTCAGAAGCTCAACTTTGAGATCCAATAAACTGAACTCGGGCTTGTTAAACCTCTTCAGTGAGGCTTCGCTTTCTTTAAAATCCCTCAACCAGTTGAGAAATTCATGTCGCAGCCTGCCATGTTCTTCCCATAGTTCCGCTTCCCCCATTAGGCTTGGGTCCTCAGTGCAAGCGACTGTTTTGCAGATTAGGAACTTTGCTGGCCTCAGATCCCGAAGTACCTCATAATACCAAGATAGCCTCTCCCGTACCATCTCGTCACGCCAAACATCAGAGACGTAGGACCTGAGCAACCTTTCCCAAGAAATCTTGCATTGAGCCTCGTACTTTAGGATGCCTTACTTGACCAACTTGCGCTGGGCCATTTCGACCTGTCGGACCACGAGCTCTTCGAGTACGTGAAAATAGATCGGAACGAGAAATACCACAATTCTTCGGGCGGCCGTGCGCAGGTCTAATGATGTGCACTAGCAGGCCTACCCTCGCCTGGTTGAAACTGGAGGTTTCAGTTGTAGCAGCAGCACGGAAACTTTTGATCTACTGACCCGAACGTTGCAGAGTGCCTCCAACGTTCGAAACCCAGAACCATCAACTCGATGTATATTCATCGCAGAATATGGTTACTGCTGGACAGACTGAGCATGGTCTCAAGGGCTCTGATGGATCTTTGGCAAAGAAGGGGAAGGGCATTCGGTGAGAGAAGTAGCCTGCTCCGGCGCACCGAGGCAATACGAGGCATCATGGATGAGTCCCTGCTTTTTCTTCAATGCGTTGAGGGCCTTGTTCTAGATGTTGGATGCGGTGATGGAATACCAACCGTCTCCCTAGTTCAGCGCCATCAGGTCATCGGAGTGGACTTTGCCTCGACCATGCTCTTGCGAGCGAAGTCCAATCTGCCCTCAGCGAACTTCCTGAGAGCCAGCATTGATCACCTTCCCCTACGAAGCGCTTCAATATCCGCTGTCACATGTTTCTTCGTGCTCTCGGATTACTCTAATCCGACCAATATTGTGAATGAACTTCAGCGAGTGCTTCAAGTTCAAGGCAGAATCATTCTAGCTGACTATTCCTCCAATGACGATTTCAACAACCTCATGGACGACTTGCATGTAAGAGTCCTCGGCAAGGGCCGCGACATGTTCCGTCTCACTCCAGAGGCCATGAGCATTCTGGTGCAGAGATCAGGCTTGAAGGTTAAAGCCGTCAAGGAACTCTCCTATCGGTTGACCATTCCACTTGACACTTTCATCAACCAGCTCTATCTTTCCTCAGCTGGCCCTCAGTATAGGGAGAAGCAACTGAGCAAGGATCAGTGGAGGAAGTTTCTTGGAGGATGGGTGAAAGGATCGGAGGTTCACCTGACGAGAAGATTCGTGCTGGTATTGGGTGAGAAACCTAACGCAACCCTAGTTGACCTAATCAGATGCACATAGCTGACTGCGAATTGACTTTCAGAAATCTTCGAGGACCCCTATCACAACGCTTGAGTCAGGGCCTGCGACGGTATCAAATGATGGCTCTGAATGGGCATCCTGTTAGCAGGTTTACATTGCCTAAATTGACGTGCTTCAGATGCTTCCTCGCTGCCCTGTAGCATTCCTGGACTTGCTTGATGGGAGTAATCGGAAGGTCGCTCATCATAAAATGTGGGGAGAAAATCAGGAGTGAATACGGAATCGATTCATCAATGTTCGCGATGAAACCTGCGATACCGTCGACTTCTTTCGCGTCCGTGTAACCTGGCACAAGGGGAGTGGTTACCGTCAACACGGGAAGAGCAGGCCTTCGGTTGTAGAACCTGTCGTAGACCATTTCGAAGTTCGCGTAAGCCTGTGAATTCTCCACCCCGCTTAGCGCCAAGCTTAGGGTTGGGTTGAAGCATTTCAAATCGAACTTAAGATTTCCTCCGCTCTTCAGAGCGATCTCTGCCGCCCGTTCGACGAGGCGCGGGTTCCCGCAACCATTCCACTCAAAGCATATTCTGAGAATCCTATCAGTCGGTAAGGCTTCCAGCATCTTTCTGGAGGCATTTATCGCAAAGGGTAGTTGGGGTTCAGGGGATCCTCCGAAGAAACACCAGCAAGATATACGGTTGTTATTGACTGTGGTCTCGACAAGCTGGTCGGTCGTCGTTTCTTCGGGAAAATCCAGTTCCTTGTGTGATATGTTCTGGCAGAAAAGGCAGTTGAAGTTGCATCCATAGAAGAACAAAGCCAGATTGAAGTATCCTCGTTCCGGACCGTCACAGTACGCGTACTTTGGATAACCCGCTCCTGTGCCCGCCGGACAAAACCACGCTGCACAACAGTTCGTGACCTGCGGATCCATGTAGGCGTGGAGGTAGGCCTTCTCGGTGGATACGGCTGAAAGAAACCTGCCGTTAACGTTTCTCCTCAGACCACAGTATCCGACTTCCCCATTTCCGACGTGGCATTCGTGGGAGCAGATGTTGCAAGGAATTCCTTCTCTGCTATGTGGCGGTTGCGCTGGAAGCCCAAACACAGCTCTCGCTCTGCGATGGGCTGTGCTGATGAACGGCTTAGACTCCTCAGGCCTACCTCTGATGCATTCTATGCAGACGCCTAGACTTCCAGCCACACGACGTGCTTGGTTGTCACAGATAAGACATCGCGCGCCCATATGATCGGCCCGGAGGAGACCACTACTAAGAATCGGTGCCTCCGCCACTATAACCTGCCGCTGGAAAGACGATTGAATTGATCGATTTTCACGCCAATCCCACACGCTCAGGCCCAGTCACAGTTTCGTTAACATTCTATCCGTTGCGTTATCTCATGCCCGCCGAACACGAAGAGTCGGGGCTTACCTTTGGTTAGCTCGACGTAAGTGTCATAATTTGTGGCATCTTTAACCCACGAGCCACTGTTCACTACGTTTTCCGATTTGTTCACGAAAGGACTATGCGTATGACCAAATATGAGAATCTCTCTTGGCTTAACGTTCGCACACGCTCGCGAGTTGATTTGATCCAGAAAACCCTTTAATCTATCTTCAGGGCGCTGTTGAAGCCTATCGGCTGTCCTTCGTACGTTACCTTTCTTCCAAAAGAGGAATATCTCAAATAATACGTATCGCGGATTACTCCAGTCACGCGTTAGCTCTGTCCATAAACCGCTCTCGAAGTTGCCCGCCTGGTCGGACATAACTCTACACAGTGCTTCCATCAATGGTTTCTTCTGAAGGGGATCGAATTCGTATCCGTGCAGGAAACGGTAAGTGTAATCTCCGTCACGGAGCATTAAGTTCTCGACGAAATTGAATGGATATGAAAAGTTCTGTAACTTCAAAACATGGAAATCATGATTGCCGGCGACATAGTGGACATTAACTCTCCTTTGACTTAGCCCCATTACTTTCTCGATAGTGTCCCCATTCTCAAGGAACACCCCGGATGAATCCCGTCTCCACATGTCCACAACATCGCCAAGCAAAACCAAGTCGGTAACTTCGCGGTCTTCCTTGAGATGGTCTAAGAATTGATTAAAGGCGGGTTTGTCGGAATTCGTATAGCCCAAATGTTGATCTGACACGGCTACTACTTTCATGCTTTCGACCTAGGGATCTCGGTTTTAGAAGTGAATGCATTCAATGCGATTAGAGCTTATCTTAAGGATCTCTTGAAATTTCTCCAGTGGTCTAGAAGCGTCACTCGTACCTTAGACACGGTTCAGGAAGATTTGGGCGAACAAAATTCGAACTCACGATTCAATTCGACTACCTTAATGAGAATCAGTTCACAGTAGCTTCATCCCACGATAGAACGCGATGTCAAGAAAAGTGAGTCATCTGGAGCCAAGGATTACGGAGAGGCGTTGCAAGACGGCTCTCTCGAAGAGCGGACTTAGTTACGACTATACGGTCAACCCATACACTGGGTGCCTTCACGGTTGCGTTTACTGCTATGCGAACTTCATGCGTCGCTTCTCAGGCCACTTGCAGGATCCCTGGGGTAGCTTCGTGGATGTGAAGGTGAACCTGCTTGACGTGTTAGCTAAGGAACTGCCAAGACGTTCCGGTGGCAGCGTCTGGCTGAGCAGCGTATGTGACCCCTACCAGCAAGTCGAATCAAAATACAAGTTGACCCGCGGGGCAATTCAACTCCTATCCAAGTATCCCAAGTTCTCCATTTCAATCCTGACGAAGAATGCTCTCGTTCTACGTGACCTGGACCTGCTTACACGCATCAGGGATAGAGTTGACGTGGGCTTCACGATAACCACGTTCAGTAGCGAAGCTCAACGGATCTTCGAACCCCACTCCTCTCCGGTCAAAGATAGAATAGAGGCAGCTAGGCGCCTTAACGAAGCGGGGTTACAGACATGGGCTTTCATCGCGCCAATGCTACCCCACGTGACCGAGATCGAGCTCGAAGATGGCCTTCGTAAATTGGCCGAGGCAGGAGTGAAGAGGTTGATGTCAGATCGATACAATGCCCGAGGCTCGGTAATCAATCAAACCCTAAGAGCCTACGAGTCTTGGAACCCCGCCTGCGATCTCAAACAGATCCGCCAGCTCCTTTGGGCGGGAGAAGAATATTACCGTCAACTTGACGCAAAGATTTCTAACCTATGGAAGGAAATTGCTCCGGACGCAACTTATGAGAGGGATCTCGATTGGTATCTCCACAAGAAAAAGACCGCAATAAACGCGTAGGTCGATTTGTTGCAATAGTCACTTAACTGTTTGGAAAGCGAGAGTCCTAGAAGGCTCGTTGACTAACTTACTTTCATTCGCTTCTCCGTATCTGCCTCAACTCGTCTAATCCTTAACCCATACTCCGAACGTGACAGTCTCAGGATTTCATTGAGGCTCGATGATTTTATGCAATTCACTTGCAGTACTCCTAAATGTGGTAGAAAGGCTATCGTCGAACTGCGTCTTGAAAATTATCGAATAATTCGCGGTTGCGGCATATGTGAGAAGGCGTTAAGACGAAGATACCGTGAAGCGTCAATGAGAATACTGGAATCAGACCCATCATACGAATAGTTTCACTCATAAGTGAAGTCGATCAATTCTTTGCAAGCACGGTGAACGAACCATAGACGCCGAAACGGCTTGGTTAGTGGACGCTTCGTACGAAACAGGACACGTAACGCTCAGTCTAATTAGAGCGAAAGATCTCGAACCATTTCACTGGACCGATTCAAACTTCCTTCCCTACTACCTGAGCCAGCAGGATACCGATGGTCAACCCATTAAGAAAGTTGATCTCTTCTCTCAAAGTGAGCGTACACTCTACAAAGTAAATGTCACAAGAAGTGCTCCAAAGACCGTCGCTGGATGGGAGTCGGAGATTGATCCGGCACTCAGCTACGCGTATGACAAGGGACTGCGCTTCGGCGTGCTCCATCGCTTCGACGGCCATGCTTGGATACCACAAGTCTCGCTAGAAGCTGAACATGCTTCTCGCTTTGACTCGCTTTTCGGTGAAATCGAAAGAAAGGATCCTCTCAAGTACGCATTACTGAAAGAGGCGTATGCGTACGTGAATCAGCCGGTTCCACGAATCAGCCATGAAAAGCTTGAGCTTTCTAATGGTGAATGGTCTGAGGAGGATTACTACAACGCCTTCCTATTGAGTCGCATCGCGAACCTACCCGTATCAAGAACCTACAGAAATCATTCTGTATCTGAATGGATTCGATCAATGCTCTACACATACTATCGTACCCATGACATTCTGATTCCGAACCCTGAGGAACTAAAGCTCGGCGATACCAGAAAATACGTGACGGGCGCCCTCACTTTAACGCCGGAGTCTGGTACCTACTTCAACATGCACGTCCTCGACTTCGAATCACTATACCCAGGCTGTATTGACGTCTTCAACCTCTCGTACGAGACAGTACGCTGCCCTCATCCAGAATGCCAGCGAAACCTGGTTCCAGGTCTAAATTACAATATTTGTACTAGAAGACGCGGAATCTACTCAGCGCTTACAGGAGCCCTACGTGACCTCCGCCTCCGAGTCTTCAAACCCCTCACCACAACAACACTTCACGATGTAGAAGGCGAAAAGATGAGAGCAGCCTCTCGAATCCTCAAACTCTTCCTAGTCTCATGTTACGGCGTGACCATTCGCATTCATGGCTTGGCGAGTCCACTCTTGGGCGAGGCGATTACCGCTTACGGTCGTTATGTGCTGCAATCAACATGGGACATGGCCAAGGAGACGGGCCTCAAACCCAAGTACGGCGACACAGACTCCATCTTTCTAGACAACCCACCAGAAGAAGAGGTGAAGAATTTCGTACAGTCTATCAGGAACCGGTTCGATTTGCAGCTAGCATATGACCGTATCTATTCAGTATGTGTCCTAAGTTCGGCTAAGAAAGCATACTTCGGTATCCTGCCCAACGGAGAACCAGAAATCAAAGGATTATCCATAGCAAAATCCAACTCCCCCAGATTTTTCCAGCAAACATTCCAAGACTGCGTCACGAAACTCTCCGAAGGACGCCGTTCTCCAGCCGACTTCGAGCGAGCCAAACAACAAGTGCCCGACGTGGTCAAGGAGGCTATTCATGAACTCCGAGACGGAAAAATCGACCTATCCGATTTGGAGTACCGCGTCGAACTGAGAGACGACCCTCAAGGGAAATTAAAATCGAAAACGCGACCGCAACCCTACCAAGCAGCTTGGCTTCTACTCAAAGAAGGAAAGAAACCTGCGAGAGGAGAAGTTGTGGGTTTCATCAAGGTCCATCCTTTCAAATCGCAAGGAAGACAGTTCACAGTCAAACCAACTCAACAAGTTAACGCTAGAGAGATCAACATAGGCGACTACGTTCGCAACCTCATCTCCTCGCTAAACCAAACCTTCGAACCGATGAGCATTAAACTAGACACGACTGAGGCGGACCTTTCAGATTTCGTGTAGCGAATCACATAACCTAGACACAAGCCGAATCCCGCGTAATAAGGGACAGGAAATCGCATATCCCTTCGAACTTTGAGATCATCGGGAAATTGCCCGCTCATTTTCCGTCACTATTTCAATCGAAAAATATTCAGCGAAAATCTTGAGCCGTGTTACCGGTCAAGTGTGCAGGCAAATCAGATAATTTCTGGATAATGAGATCTGGTTCGATTCCTATGTCAGGGTCTTTAGGGAGGCCCCCCGCACGCTGGACAAGACATGACAAAAGGCCGGCACCCTTCGCGCCCACGACATCGGCTGTGTGAGAATCCCCGACGTGCAGTATATTGGCCGGCTCAACGCCGCTCCTTTCGATTAGAACGTTGAACACCGCGGGATTGGGCTTGTACGCACGGACATCTTCACTTGTCACTACAACGTCAAATTTGAGTGCGTGGGTTGCCAATATACCGTCGCACATCTTATTATCGCAATTAGACGCAATTGCCAGACGAAACCCGTTCTCTCGCAATGAGCTGAGAGTCGTTTTCGCGTCGTCGAATAAGGGACAGTTGAAGTATTTTTGGTAAAGGAAATCGACAGCAGATTCAACAGGTTCGTCAATCGAAAGGCGGCTATAGATAGCCCGCATTACTTTGGCATTTCTTTCCTTAATGGTAATGAAGGGCCCCTGAGAGACCTCCCTGACGATTCGTTCTCGTAGGGACAGTAATTCATCGATATTGATACCAATTCTATGGCGCTTTCTCAATTGTTCTAAGTAGAAAACTAGATGACGGGTACCTGCCTTAACTAATGTTTCATAAAGATCAAAGCTAACCCATTTTACGTTACCCAGCAATGGCTTCAATCCACCCTCCATTCGATTGGGGTTTTTTCTAACGGCATATGCGTCCATCCATTAAGTTTTCCAAAAATCGTCGATCACGAAAACATGCTAATCACAATCTCTGACTTCTGAGCGCTAGAAGGAAGCTACGCTAGGGATAGGAATGCGATCGTTGACGTTAGAGCGGTAGTACTGTTTGGGTTAGCGTCTGAGCAACTGGACAAGTTCCGGGATGACTTAATGTCAGCCACCTTCCTTGACAGAGTGCCAGCCTTCAAGCATACAGTCACTCCAGAAATGAAGAGAGAGATCCTACAGTCCAGAGCACAAGGTGAATTTAGACGAAGACCAATTCTTAGGTTACCGTTGCCTGACAAAATCGAGGACAGCAAGAAAATAGAAGTACGGTTTCCGAAGTCTAAGGAAATTGAAGACAGGATTGTTGAGTTTGCGCTTGAACTGGACGAGTATGGAGTACAGAGTTTCGCGAGGGTTCAAGACTACATCAAGACGTTCATGCGAGCCAACGCCCTGCTAAACGGCAGAAATAAGGTTACAAAGTCTGACCTGTTCCTCTACGACCTCGTTCACCCCATGTTCCTTAACAGCATGGGGGAGATGGGAATGGAAAATCGCATCCTCTCGGCCATCAAAACCAATCCGACTGCACAAGGCAATGAACTGATTAAGAAAGGCGGAGTCGCGAGAGGCACGTTCTACAAACACAAGAAAATTCTGCATGTGAAGTATTTGATCTCGAATAGATCGGGCACCTCTCCAAGTTCATGAATTTCGACTTTCACCAAACCCGACTTGAACATGAAGCGGGATCATACTGTCACTTGTTTTCGCCGACGGCGGGACAGCATATTGGGAATTCACTATACTCTGATCAATTTTCATTGGCTTTGCTAAGCGGAAGTCTTCACTTTGTTCTCTTTAGTGACTAGGAGTGTCTCTGATCTTAGCAGTGCTCGGGATAGAACTCACGCATGCCAGGCGTAGCTTTCGCGCGGTCTTCAGACTATGAGTACTCTCTATTGAACCATTGATCTATCTTTGTTACCCAGTCTCTTCCAACAGAGCATCCATTCCTAAGATCGAGAAGTTGTTTCATAATGGCATGAAGTTCATCCGGATTGCCGCAGCCATGCGTTCCACCCGGCATCAGCGTGACGAGCTGCTTCATGGTCAATGGAATAATAGACAGATGCAATTCGGTCCCGGTCTTCATACTGTATATGTCTCCTTTGAAGAATTCATGAGCAGCGGTCGGATTGATGCTAGGAGCTACGAAAAGTGCTATCACTTCAGCTCCAGCATTATTTTCCGCTATGTCTCGAACGTGGCGAGGCACAGGTTCGCCTTCTGCTGAGTACTGGTTTTCTCCTGTGTTAAGCGTGACCTCAACCGGCACCATAAACTGACCCTCGTATTCGAAAACCATATCTGAAACACCGGGTCGGGCGTTATGAATAGGATTCAGCTCCGAATCTATTTCGAAATTTCTTGTCTTATTTATAGGACATTTTATGCTGTCAATTGCAAGAAGCACTCGCCATACAGCCCACTCTGCCCACGCCGGAAGATAGTCGCTACCTCCGATAATTTCACGCCTCTGGATGCTGTCGAAAACGTCTCTAATCTCGGCAAGTTGATCCTCTTGAGCTTGTCTACGATAGAAATCAATCTCTTTTAACGTCAGGATTTGTTGCTCAAGTTTCTGCCTCGCGGTTTTCAGCTGCGAAATATCAGGAAATCTAGGGATTGCTGCAAGGGGCTTCTCTCCCAATTTCGATATTTCGCTTTGAAGCTGATCGATTTGAGATAGAACAAATCGTTGATCATCTGTTGGCAGCCCAGGAAGTGCGCAGTCATAGAACGAATTCAAGAAATCGTCTTTGCTGAGCATCGAAGGAGGAGTCTTTAGCAGCACGTGAGCCAAATCAACGCGATCTTCTCTGAGAGCAAGTTTGTCAGCGGTGACGGTAAAGAGCCCAGTCATCCTTGAGTATCGAACGGTAGTGTCTGAGTAATCCATTAGAGTAAACATCTTTCGCGAAAGGACGTGCTCTTCCACGATGCTCTTCAGTTCGTCAGTGGGCTTGTTCGATCTAAGAGCCGCCACCAGAGCGTTGCGGGCTTGGGCTGCGCTCTTGACATTAGATCCCTTGCCGGTTCGAGTTACTTCGCGAAGTTTCTCACGCGCATCTGCGGTACGAAGGAAATTAGGCTGCTCCTTTACGCGATCATTCAAGGTAGAAATCAGAGCGAATCGTTCGTCAAGTTCCGTCGCATATTTCTGAGCAACAAGTTTCTGGAGGGTGCCTAGGTAGAAGCGCCTTTTTGACACCTTTCCGATTTGCTTCCCGCGAGCTTCTCGGTACTTGATGATTTGCTCGATTACTCTCTCGATGTCTTCGTCTCTAATAGTTGTCTGCACAAACGCGGAGATCTCCTCGCGTGTTATTCCGATCAATCTCCGTTTGTGGAGAGCGTAAGCTATTGACACCACTACATACAGAGGATGGACCTTGAATGATTTTGAACGTCGTTCGACTGCTGACGGTAGCTGAACTTTCCAGAGTTGTCTGAGGAACAATTCCTCAGTTGGTCCGCTCATTTCTAAGAGAGCTTGACCCGGGGCTGTTACCTGGATCGGCGGGGTGCTTTGCCAGCACTTTGCGAAACCAAGCTTGTTGAAAGCTGAGGCCCACTTGCGAGCTGATTCACGACGTGACTCCGCTTGCCCCGGGTCTCCTCTAATGATCCCATTTTTGAGAAGGCTGTTAAAGAACTTGTCTTGTGTTTCCGAGCTGAATGTTTGACCTGCAAACTCGTCAGCGAGAATGCGGAGGCCGTCCCTTATCCTTTCTGGATTTCGGACCGTGGTGTTGCCAAAATTCCATTGTATCATTAAAAGAACCTACCGAGCCAGGAATAGGTATTCAGAAACTCGGTTGCTGGTGTTGTTTAACTTATGACTATGTGTGCCGAACGAGTAGACGTAGTCATATTCGTAGACTCTTACGCGCCTTTTGTAAGTCTGCAGTATATCGACGATCTCGTTTCGGTTTGGTATCCCTGCCGACCCATAGGAGACAAGTAAGATGCTGTCAGAAAACTTCTCGAAAACACGATCGAACGCTCTATAGACTGTCTGCTTGGATCCGAATGGAGTCTCTTTACGCTTGATCTTCTTCGTAACAGTATCAGTCTGAATCTGTGCACTCCGCCAGTAGGTTGCCAGCCCTTCGACGAAATGGTAACGACGCGTGTATTCATTGTCAGACCTGGGTGTTAGGTATGGTGGATCGATGTACACGAGATCATGTTGGCCTGCTTCCAGTTCAAAGACATCCTCATTAAAAGCCCGATTCGGCTGTCCGTTATCGAAAATTGCGTTGTTCCAGGCTTGTGCTGCCTCAATGAATTGTTGTTTTAATGTCTTGCGCAGGTCGGCTCTTCCGTCGTCATATCTCGGACCTGTATAGGTGAAAACACCTCTCGGTCGTCTCTTCAAGCATGCTCTATGTGCAGCAGCGAGCGCCAGCGAGCGTTTGTATGGAGAGCGAATTTGCGAAAGGTTCGCCCAAAACAAGTCAAGGAATCTGTTGTCAGTATTGGAGAAGTAAAGATTCCGGAAAGTGGTCTCAATGAATCGATTACGATTTGGATTTTCTCTCATAAGAAGCGAAATATCATCCGAGTCTAGCCGTTCGTGGTTGTTCTCGATTGTTGCATGCGCGATTTGATAGGCAAAGGTTAGAAAATCATTTGCGGTGACTCTGAGACCCTTCTGTTTCATTAGGTAGGCTACGCAGCTACTCCCACTGAACGCATCTAGCGCTGATTTCACTTGAAGCCGATCGATAACGTCACTTATTGCCGGAAGCAGCTTGCGCTTGCTGCCCATAAAACGTGTATCTGGAAACCTTGGATGAGTGGTACATTCAAACTGCGTCATGAGTTTCATAGTTAGTCACAATCAGCTCAGTGACTCCCGCTCGCGAATTGACGTCGCAACTGATTAATCTTTTAGCGCGAGTGGTTCTCACATGGAATTCCTTGTATAGTGATCGATTTAACTCCGTGTCCGAATTCGAGAGCATTACGTAGCAGCCGCGTGAGTCAAGCTCGCGTACGAGTGCCGCCAAATCTCTATGATCGTCCAGGCTAAAGAAGTCCTTATGATATCGCCTGAAATCCGAATATCCACCGATTGGAACATAGGGCGGATCCAAGTAAACGAAATCATGAGCATGAGGCGCTGCGAGGACCTCTCTAAAGTCGCAGGCTTTGAGTTCTACGCCCTTTAGGGCATAGTGAGCTGAACGAAGCGTATTCGCTGGTCTCGTTACTGGATTCTTGTAATCACCGTAGGGTACGTTAAATTGGCCACCTCGGTTAACGCGGTACAGCCCGTTGTAACAAGTTCTATTAAGAAAAACGAATCTTGATGCTCGCGCTACTGTATCCAATTCAGAAGGGTCTTGTGCTCGTATCTCGTAGTAATATTGGGGAGTGTTCCTGTGTTTCTTCAGATCCTCAAGCAATAGGTCCAATTTGTCACGAACGACGACGAAACAATTGACCAGTTCCTCATTCGCATCAGAGAGCATAGCATCCCTGGGCTGAAGATCAAAGAAAGCTGCCCCGCCTCCCAAAAAGGGCTCGTAATATCGATTAAACGATGATGGATAGAACGTCCGTAGGACGTGTACAAGCTGCTGTTTCCCACCAGCCCATTTTAGAAATGGCTTGGGTTTGCGTAAAACGCGGGCCGATTCTTCTGAGATGCTTGCTTGGAGGCCAGCCCATGCCAGTGTGGTATTGGTCAACCGGCCCGGCATTCGCATCGTCCCTGCGAAATACAAGTTGTCTCACTTCTAAAAGACTTGCAGGTTCGATCTATCTCGTGCGTTGATCCTTGGTGCAGTTACGCTTGCGATACCGCTTCGGCCACCGTAGCGTAGTCTTCGTGTTGTAGAATTCCTATAATTCATCATATCGTAGTTCACATCGTA
>Ga0315282_10012285_pt1 | contig 13125 bp, 11 predicted proteins | sample YL17G07_20_MG_FD_203693 | JGI IMG/M metagenome (GOLD analysis project Ga0315282, IMG submission 203693) | Sediment microbial communities from Yellowstone Lake, YNP, Wyoming, USA - YL17G07_20 | ecosystem: Environmental > Aquatic > Freshwater > Lake > Sediment | place: USA: Wyoming | collected...
CATCTTCAAATGTCAATCAACGGATTAAATGCGCCCTCTAAAATTTCCCCGATTTCTTTGCCCTTTTTGCTCCGTACTTCTTCAGTTCGTGTTGCAGGTGGAGCAAGGAAATGGCGGAAGAATGGCTGGGCAAATGATTATTGTAGCCAAACAATCTTCCATTCCGGTTCCAAAGCGAGGAACTCTGGGTCCCCTGTGCAAATTTCACCATTCCTCTGTTTGGCAAGGGCGGCCGCGAAACAATCGGCTAAAGACATCTTTTGGGTTGCTTTGATCTCTCCAGCGATCTCGGCCATGGTTTGATCTGCCGGGATAACCTCAATCGGGAGGGCCAGGACTTTTTGGCGGGTTTCAGCCCATCTCGCCGGCCCTACTTTCCTTTCGACCATATATCGAACCTCGGCCCAGTTGGCGGCGGAGATCAGAAGGAGCTGGTCGGTCTCTGCGGCTTTCTCGAGCAGGGCCGATACTTTCTCATGCCCCTTCTCCTGAAATAAGAAAGCTAAGAGGGCGTAACTATCGAGCACCGAGCTTGGCAAGCTTGGCCTCCTCCCGTTTCTTACTGCATCGCACGAATATTCCGGCAACGTTTGGGTTAAAAGATGAAGAAAAACGAAATTTCTGCTATATTTGTCTGGCGGTAAACCATTTTAGAAAATTGGGGGGTAGAAGCGTGAAAATTGATCTGGCCAAATTGGATGTAGCGGGGGCTCACGGATTCATGGTGGGGGCGGTGCTGCCCCGACCGATCGCCTGGGTCTCCACGCTCGGAGAGGATGGAGTCTATAATCTAGCCCCGTTTAGTTTTTTTACGGCCCTATCATCAAAGCCGGCGGTCGTGGGTTTCGGCGTCGGCCGGAAGAGGGATGGGCGGAAAAAAGATACCCTCGTAAATGTCGAGTTCTCGAAAGATTTCGTCATCAATATGGTCACCGAGGCAATCGCCGCGGCCATGAATCACACATCCGGGGAATACCCGAGCCACGTGGACGAATTCAAGGAGGCCGGTCTGACCGCCATCAAAAGCGATTTGGTTAAACCGCCAAGGGTTGCGGAGTCGCCCGTTAACCTGGAGTGCCGGTTGCTGCAGATCCTGGAGTTCGGCGAGCCGCCGCGAATCAACAGTTTTGTGATCGGGGAGGTCCTGCGGGCTCATGTCCGGGACGAATTGTGGGAGAAGGGCCTGATTCAAGGAGAGCAATTAAGGGCGATTGGCCGAATGGGAGAAGATTTCTATTGCCGGACCATGGACCGGTTTGAGATGAAGAGGCCAAAGATTGGGCCGTAGTGGCCCATTTATCGACGGCGATAGGAAGGGATGACGTATGTGGGTGGCTTTGCTTCTGGCTGCCGGGGCCGGTTTATGCACAACCATCGGAAGCGTGCTCGGGGTTGTGATCAAGAAACCCGGGCCAAATTTCATGGGCTTTGCGCTCGGGTTCTCCGCCGGAGTAATGATCTTCGTCTCTTTTGCCGAGCTCCTGGCCCACGCCATAGAAATTGAGAGCGTGGGCTTTTTAGGCGCCTACATTGCTTTCTTCCTGGGGATGGGGGTCTATTTCCTAATCGACGTGCTCATACCCCACGATTATATGGGGTACCATGACCATGCGGCGCGTACGAATGACGGTGCTCCGGGCCGATCCCCACAAAACCTGGAGCGTACGGGATTGTTGTTGGCCCTGGGAGTGTCGATCCATAATTTCCCCGAGGGAATAGCGACATTCGTTGCCACCCTGGAGAGTTTCAGCATCGGCCTTCCGATTGCCCTGGCGGTCGCCATTCATAACGTCCCCGAAGGCTTGGCCATATCTGCCCCCATATACGCAGCGACGGGCAACCAGAGAAAAGCATTTCTCTGGTCCTTCTTTTCCGGAGTCAGCGAAGTCGCCGGTGCCGTCCTGGCGGCGGTCACCCTCATGCCCCTCCTCTCTGAAACCGTGATGGGTTTTTGCCTCGCCGCTGTGGCCGGCATCATGGTTTTGATCTCGCTGGACGAGCTCATTCCGTCCGCCAAAGCTCTGGCCAGTGAACACATGCCCATCCTGGGCGTCATCGTGGGGATGATCCTGATGATGGTCAGTCAATGGTGGCTGGAGTAGCCGAAGAGAAGGCTTCAGCGCATGCGCTTGATCCGGTCGGGATTATAGATATTAGCCGGTGGCTCCTGGGCGATCGTCATCCCGAAGTGATGCAGCTGGAGTCCTTCATCCCTATCGTGCCAGCGGTCGAGAAACTCCGGGATGGGAATGAAAGTGTAATGGCCAAGGGTCGAAGGGTCCATAAAGTAAAGATTGTCGGTATCATATCCGAGGGCGATGGCGTAATGCCCATCTTTCCAATCTCTTGACCAATCGACCGGAGAGTCCGGCCAGGCCTGGATCAGCACGATGACCGGTTTCCGGTCATCGATCTGCCTCTTGAGATCATCCAGGGTCATAAGGGTTTGCACATCGACCCGAAATCCCAGGGAACGGGCAAACTCGACGATTTTTGGATATTGAGTGCCATGTATCGAGTCCGCTTGCAGCTTCTGTGCCAGTTGGTCTTCTCGAAATTCCTTCCCGTAGTAATAGAGAATTGACTGTAGCGCTGCGACGCCGCAGGTGTAATCAGTTGCCTGGCGAGTCATGGGGACCTGGATAAGGTTGGCCACCATCCGGGCTGATCGCCCCTCGCTCGTCCCCTGCAACGCCCCGGAGTGCACGCAAGCCTGGACCGAAAAGAAGAGGGCTACGGCGACCAGGCATAGGAGCCATCGCTGGTTTCGTTGAAGGGCGCTTCCATAAATCTTTAACATGATGGTCGTCCTCTTTCGTCTGGGAATTAAGAAATTGTAAGAGGTTGGCCCCTGGAAATTTGGATAAGATTCAATACAAAGTGCAAAATGCAAAGTGCAAATTTCAAAATGAAGTGCAGCCTCGATCAAGATTTACATTTTTCATCTTGCAATTTTGATGTTCTCGTAAAAAGTCGTCACTCCGGTGGAAACCGGAGTCCAGAGAATTTTTAAGTATTTGAAATAACTGGATTCCGGCTTTCGCCGGAATGACGAAAATACGTCTTTTCAGACTTTTTACGAGATCATCAATTTTCATTTTTTAATGAAATGTAGTGGTCCTTACGGATTTTTTTCACCTCAAGCGTCCCTTTTACCCACTCTAACGTGACGCTGGCGACCATGTAATCTCGCCGGGCCCGGGCCAGGTTTCCCTTCGCTTGGGTGAGGTTTAGCTGGGCATCATCGACGTCGAGCTTCGTTTTGACGCCGAACTCATACCCCTTTTCGGCCATGGAGAGAAGTCGCTCGGCTTGTTTGACGGTATCGGAGAGGGCCATCACAATTTGGGTGGACTCCTGGAATGCATTGACGGCGTCCCGACTCTGCAAAGAGATTGAATCCAGCTGCTTGGCTTCATCGATCTTGAGGTTGGCCAGGTCGGTCCGGGCTTGAATTACTTTACCCCGGGTGCGCAGGCCATCAAAGAAGGGAAAGCTGAGATATAGCCCTGCCGACCACTCTTGCCCATCGCCTGCGGCGGATCCAAAGACCAATTGACGCCAGCCGTAAGCGGCCTTGAGGTCGATACGCGGCATGTTTCCGGCGTCATAAATCTTTACCAATTCTTTGGAGATTTCCAGCCGCTTACGGAGGTCCGCAAGCTCTGGTCGGTTTTTCCAGGCAATCTCAACCGTTTCCTCATACTGCGGTTGTAGGGCGAGCGGGCCTTCCAGGCTTCCGACCACATCCACTTGCTCCGCAATGCCCAGCAGGAACTTAAGTCTCTCACGGGAAGTACGTATGAGGTTCTCCGCCCGGATGACATCGGGTCTGGCATTCTCCACGGCCACCTCCGCAGCCAGGACATCGTACTCAGTAGCCACCCCAGCCGCAAACCTCTTGCGGGCTTCGTCCAGGTGGCGCTTCCTTTGCTCCAGGATCTGGACTGCCAGCGAGTGAAGTTCCCTGGCGAGGAGAATGTCGTAGAAAGAGGCGGAGACATCACGAAACGCAGCCTGACGGAAGATGCGTAACTGGTCATCGGCTGTGGCCAGCCCAACCTTGGCCGCCCGGATGGCGGCCCCTATCCTGCCGAAGGTATAAAGCGCCTGGGTAAGGCCAATTTCACCGCTCCGGGTCTCCTTTTCCAGGGGGATCAGGCCGCGAAAAAAGATGGCCAGACTTTCATCCCGGTCCCGGGAAACAAGCCCCGTCACCTGCAATTGAGGCAATGCCGCAGCCCGCTCTTCGATATATCGGCCCTCCACCATATTCCGGTATTCCCGGGCTTTCTGAATATCCTTGTTCTTTTCCAGAGTGATGCCCAGGGCTTCATCCAGGGTCAACAGTTTTACCCCTTTTTCTTCAGAGGCGAGTACCTCCGGCGCCGTCCCCAGGCATCCGGCAAAAAAGGCGATTACAACCCAACAAAGGCATTTCTTGAACCCTGCATCGGTCATCCAGGTCATTCCTGTGCCTCCTTCTTTCCTCCCCACCGACGGCGGGCCCACCCGCCGAAATCATCGAGCACTGTATACACTACGGGTACAACAACCAGCGTCAGGACGGTTGAGGTAATCAGCCCACCAATGACCGCGCGGGCCATGGGTGCGCGCATCTCCGCCCCCTGCCCGAGGGCGAGCGCCAGGGGCAGCATCCCGAAGATCATGGCAAAGGTGGTCATCAGGATGGGGCGGAGCCTCGTCCGGCCTGCGGCGATCAGGGCTTCCCTCCGGCTCATTCCCCGGGAGCGCAGAGTCTTGGTAAAATCCACCAGGAGGATGGCGTTTTTGGTGACCAGGCCCATGAGCATGATCAGTCCGATGAGGGACATGATGTTGATCGTCCCGCGGGTAAGGAAGAGCATTCCGGCCATTCCCACGATCGACAAGGGAAGAGAGAACATGATGGCCAGCGGGTCAATGAATGACTCAAACTGGGCTGCCAGGATGAGGTAGACGAAGATGACTGCCAGGATGAGAGCTTCTCCCATGTAGCCGAAGGATTCAGCCATGTCCTCAGACTCGCCGGAAAAGACAATCCGGTACCCCGGAGCCAGGGTGAGATTTTTCGATGCCTCCTGCACTTTTTTGACGGCCGTTCCGAGGGGAAGGTTGTCGAGGTTGGTGGTAATAACGACCTGGCGGGTCAGGTCCTGCCGGTTAATCTCCGACGGCGTTGTGCTCATCCCGTAGTTAACCACGTTTCCCAGCGGAACCAGAGCCGGAAGGGCGCTCGGCCTGGGCACGGCCAGCCGCAACCTTTCCACCTGGGCCGGGTCCTGCCGCAAGGCCGATGGCAGTCGGACCCGCACGTTTACCGCGTCTCCATCCTCATCTTCGTAGGTGGTCACCGCCTGTCCTCCTACCAATGCAGCCACGGCCCGGACGATGTCCCCGGTCATGATTCCAGCGTCCACGGCCCGCTCCCGGTCAACGATCAGGCGGAATTCGGGGATATCCTGCTCCAGGGTGACTTCCATATCCACGATTCCCGGAATTTTGTAGATCTCCTCCTTCAATTCCGCGGCGTATTTTTTCAGGAGGGCGATGTCCTCGCCGCGGACGTTCACCACCAGGGGTTTCTCACTGCTCCCCCCGGCCCATTCCAGGATGGCCGGAAGGATGCCGGGAATTTTTTCCATCCGCGCCCTAAGGTCTCGCTGGATCTCTTCCTGCTTGCGCTTTCGCTCCTTCCGTTCCTTGAGCTTAACAAATACCCTGGCGTCGCGCACGGTTCCGGTGTCGCCAGCCCCTATGGTGGCGTAGGTATGTCCAACTTCTGGTATCTCTTTCATCGCCGCCTGAATCGCAGTCAACCGGCTCCGGGTCTCTTCGATGGAAGCATCCGGTGCGCTCTTGAAATTCAGCTGGAATTCACCCTTGTCGAAATAGGGGAAAAACTCGTTTTGCAGAAGGGAAAATAAGCCCAGACCCCCGAAGAAGGCCAGCGTGGCCAGAAAAAGGACGGTCTTACGGTGATCAACGGCCCAGCCGATTACTCCCCGGTACCCATCCGCCGTCCGGTCGAACCAATGATTGAAGTGATCAAGGATCCGCGCCAGGATATGCCGTTTCCCCTTCCGCTCGATGTCCGGGTCCACCCAGCGCGAGGAGAGCATGGGGTCCAGAGTGAAAGAAACGAACAGGGAGACCAGGACGGCGAAAGCAACGGTAATACCGAACTGGAAAAAGAACCGCCCGACGATTCCCTTCATGTAGGCCACGGGAACGAACACGGCGATGACGGACATAGTGGTGGCCAGCACGGCTAATCCGATCTCGCTCGTTCCTTCTCGCGCGGCCGTGAAGTGATCCTCCCCCCGCTCGAGATGACGCACGATGTTTTCCCGGACCACGATGGCGTCGTCGATCAGCATGCCAATGGCCAAGGACAGGGCCATCAGGGTCATCACGTTCAGGGTCATGCCCAAAAAATTCATGACCGTAAAGGAAGAGATGACCGAAATGGGCAGGGTCAGGCCGGTGATGACCGTGGACCGCCAGGAATTGAGGAAGCAAAAAACGATGAGAATGGTGAGCAAACCGCCGAGAATCAGGGTCTCTTCTACATCGCGTACGGAGTCCCGGATCATGACCGAAGCATCCCGGACCATCTCGACCGTGGTTCCCGGGGGAAGTTCCTTCTGCAAAACTTCAATCTCCTTCTTCACCCGGTCGACCACGCCCACCGTATTCGCCCCGGATTGTTTGAGGATGTCCAGCCCGATGGCGGGGATGCCGTTCACCAGGGCCAACGACCGCTGCTCTTCGATACCATCATGAATCTGCGCGACTTCGGCCAAGGGAATCGGACGCCCGGCCCGCCGGGCGATTACCATGGTTTTGAACTGTTCGACGGCATCCGGTTTTCCTGAAATCCGCAAAGGGTATTCCGTGCCGCCCCGGTTTAACCGGCCGAGTGGGGTGTTCACGTTCTCCGACTGCAAACCGGCGATCACTTCATCCACGCCCATGCCCAGGGCTTCCAGACGGAGCGGGTCGATATTGACATTCACCTCCCGCTTGGACTGGCCGACCAGGTCGACCTTTCCTACGCCGGAGATGTTTTCAAAGCGCCTTTTGATTTTCTTTTCCACCAGGGTCGTCAGGTCCCGCGGGGAGAGTCCTTGCGACCGCACGGCCAGGGAAACAATTGGAAAGGCGGAAAAATCCAGCTTCTGAATGATCGGGTCCTCGATCCCCTGAGGCAGGTTCCCCCGGATGGCTCCGACCTTAGCCCGCACCTCCTGGACGGCATCATTGATTTTCACCTCCAAATGGAACAGGATCACCACGTTGGAGACACTCTCCCGGGAAGTGGACATCACGTGCTTGACGCCGGAGATGGGGTTGACCGCCTCCTCGACGCGCTTGCTCACTTCCCGCTCCACCGTTTCCGGCGAAGAACCGGGGAACTTGGTAACCACGGATACAACGGGGATCTCCACGTCGGGGAACATATCAATGGCCAGCCTCCGGTAGGAGAAGATCCCCAGCGTGACCAGGGCCAGCATCATGACGGTAGCAAAAATCGGCCTCTTGATGGATAGATTGGAAAGGAGCATTCTATTTCTCCCCGTTGATCCGGGTAACGTTCACTTTGTTGCCGTCTTTGACGTTAAACCCACCCCGCGTAATGACCTGCTGCCCGGGGGTTAAGCCAGAAGGAATCTCCACTTGGTCTCCCGAAATATTTCCGGTCCGGACGGTCTGGCGACGGGCAATGTCCCCATCTACCACAAAGACCTCCGCCTTCTTGGCGGGTACGTCCCAGGTTAGAAGGACCGTCTGGGGCACCTTCAGCACGCTGGCCCGGGTGCCGGTCATGATCCGGCCTTTCACGAAAAGCCCGCCCTTCAGTTGTTCATCCTGGTTTTGTACCTCGGCGACCACCTTCACCGAACGGTCGGCCTCGTTCACCGCAGGGTTGATAAACTTGACCTTCCCGGAGAAAGTCTTTCCCGGAAGGGCATCCGTGGAGAAGGTCAAGGGCTGGCCCACATGGACCGCTCCCATGTCGCCCGAAGGTACGGTTACGGTCAGGTCCAGGATACTGTTGTCGACAATCCGGAACATCGGCTTGGCGCCCATCTCTCCCACAAAGTCCCCGACGTTGACATTGCGCAGGGATACCACGCCGTCCATCGGCGAACGAATGATCCCCTTGGAAAGGCGGGTCTGGGTGTAGCGGACCTCCTCCTCCGCGGCCTTTATCTGCGCGGTGGCAGTGGCGATCCGGGCTGCGGCCGCTTCTTTCTCGGTAAGTCCGTCATCCAGGGCCTGCTGGGTCACCAGTCCGGCTTCTTTCAGTTTTAGCAGGCGCTCGTACTCCCGGTTGGCCCGATTGGCGGTTACCTCGTCCTTGAGAAGGTTGGCCCTGGCCACATCGACCGCCATCTGCGCTTTCCGGAGGACCAACTCCGCCTCTCGCGCGTCCAGCTTTGCTAGGGAAGTACCCTTGGCCACCTGGACCCACTCCGTCACGTAAACCTCGGCGACGATTCCGGTGTATTCCGACTTCACATCCGTTCCAAATTTGGCCGAGAGCGACCCCACCACGTCAATCCCCTCCGAGACGGTCGAAGCGGAAACTTTGAATACTTCCACCGCAACCGGGGGTTTCCCAACCTTTTCACTCTTCTTGGGGTCTTCCCCCGTCGTCGCCGAGCATCCTAAAGTGACAATCCAGAGCCCGATCAGCACCCATTCAAATGGGCATCCTCTTTTCATTCCTGTTCTCCCGCCTTTTTTCTTTAGCTTTTGGAAATTCCCCGAAAGATAAGGTTCAGGACCCGGGCAAGTCCTTCGCGCCCCAGGCCCATTTCCGGGTGGCCCAGCTGTACTTGCATGACCACGTTGACTGCCCCCAGAATGGCCCAGGTCATATTCTCCGCTTCCCCCTTGCGGAACTCTCCCTTCCGGATCCCTTCTTCTACCAATTGGCGGATGGCTTCCTGAAACTTGAGGTGGTAGGCGTCAAAATCGAAAAAGGGGGCTCCTTGATGTGGCCCGTAGTAGATCGCGTGCATGACCCGTATAGCCTCGATGTTCTGCATAAAAAGGGAGAAGGCTTGATCACAGAAGCGCAGCAACCTTTCCCGGATACTTCCCTTTTGCCCACGGGAAAAATCGACAAGATAATCGACATTGCTGAAAGTCTGCCGCATGAGCTCGAGGTAGATCCCTTCCTTATTCGTAAAATAATAATAGAGGACGGGCTTCGTTACCCGGGCGGAGTCCACGATCTCGCGTACGGTCGTGGCGGCATAGCCTTTGCGGGCGAACAAATCCGTAGCGGCCGCAAGCAAACGCTGGCGAACCGGTTCCTTCGACGATTTGTCTTTGATCTCCTTCTCTTTCATATCCCTATCCACGTCCTCTTTTCCTCCCCCCTTTGCTTTATCGGTGGGGTTGCGAACTTACTTAACGGTAAGTATAAAAATGCGGAGGGGGTCTGTCAAGGGAAATTTATGCGAATGACGGCGGAAAAGATTTTTGGGGCGGAGAAGAAATTTTGGGGAGGGCGGTGGGGCGAATGCGCAACGGGCAATTCAGGCAGACGACCCCTATTTTTCCTAAGAGCTTATCCGCAAACAGCCTTCCCCCCTTTCGCAAAGGGGGGGAAGGGAAATTTAATACGCCAGGCTTGGGGAAATCCCCCTAAATCCCCCTTTGCAAAGGGGGACTTTACAGGTCGAAATTATTTACGGACAAGCTCTAAGCCGGGATAGGATACAAAGGCCAACGCCCGTTCGGTAGATCGGGCGTTGGGTCATTTTTCAGGCATCCTTCCGTGAAGAGGGGTGGTCAAGGGGGCTTACGCGACCTTCTCCATCCACCCGTATGGGTCCTTAATTTTACCGTACTGGATGCCCATGATGCGGTCGTAAAGCTTCTTGGAGAGGGGACCCACTTTTCCTCCGCCGATGACATAGCTTTTCCCCCGGTGGGCCAGCTTGCCCACGGGGGAGATGACCGCCGCCGTACCCGTGGCGAAGGCCTCCTTCAACTTTCCGGATTCCAGGGCAGAGATCACCTCATCCAGGCTGATCATCCGTTCGGAAACTTTGAGTTCCAGGTTCCGGGCGATGTGCAGCACCGAATCACGGGTCACTCCCGGCAGGATGGTGCCGTGCAGGGGAGGGGTGACCAGCTCTCCGTCGAGATAAAAGAAGATGTTACTCGTGCCCACCTCTTCGGCATATTTTCGCTCGACGGCGTCCAGCCAGAGCACCTGGGTATATCCCAGTTCGTGGGCTTCCTCCTGGGCCAGGAGGCTGGCGGCATAGTTGGCCAGGGTCTTGGCTTCCCCCAGTCCGCCGCGCGCGGCCCGAATGTATTTCTCCGTCACGTAGATATCTACCGGGTTGAAGCCCTGAGGGTAATATGCTCCCACGGGCCCCAGCATGATGTAAAAAAGGAACTTTTTGGAGATCTGCACTCCCAGCGCCGCTTCGGTAGCGATCAGGTTGGGGCGGATGTAAAGAGAGGTTCCTGGGGCGGAGGGAACCCAGTCTTGCTCCAGGCGAATCAACTGCCGGGTGGCCTCCAGGGCAAAATTGACGTCGAACTCGGGTATGCAGAGTCGCTGGGCCGACCGGTTCAGGCGTTCATAGTTCTTCTGGGGGCGGAAGAGGTAGATATCGCCGTTACTCCAGCGGTAGGCTTTTAGACCTTCAAAGGCTTCCTGCCCGTAATGCAGGACCAGAGCTCCGGGGTCCAGGGCAAGGGGCCGGTACGGTTCGATCCGTGGATGATGCCATCCTTGAGTTTGGGCATAGTCCATCAGGAAAAGATAGTCCGTGAAAATCCTTCCGAAGCCGAGCTCCGTCCCGGATGCGGGTTTTTTCTTGAGTTCCTTGGGTGAAGCCTTGGTAATGGAAATTTCATCCATAAAAAAATCTCCCTTTCCGGATTAGTCGAATCTCAAAGAATTTATATAACATAAACACCATCGGAAAGGAAGCAAGAAAAGGATGGTGTTTATATTTCCGATTCCCCCCTTGCAAAGAGTAATATAAGCTTGATATATTTGACTGAATTTCCATCGTTTCAATCGTTCCGGCCCGTTTATGCGGGTCCGACCTGCATATCGAGAGGGGAGACCGAAATATGTCTGACACGACTTTCACCTTCACCAGTCCGGACAAGGTTGAGATCTTTGTTCGTAAGTGGGCCTCTCTCGGCGGCATGCCGAAGGGAGCGGTGCAAATCGCTCACGGCGCTGCGGAACATAGTCAGCGGTACGAGCGGTTGGCCCAATTTCTCAATTCCGGTGGCTATGTGGTTTATGCCAATGATCATCGGGGTCATGGTCGGACGGTCCTGCGGTCGGGCAAACTGGGCGTAGCCGGAGCCGATGCCTGGAACGGTTTCGTCAAAGATGCCGGACAGCTGACCGACATCGTCAGACGGGATTATCCGATTTCGCCCATCTTTTTTTTCGGGCACAGCATGGGCTCTCTGATCGCGCAGGATTGTATGGCCCGCTGGGGGGCAGAATTTACGGGGGTTGTATTGTGCGGCACTACGGGTTTCTTGCCCGGCTTAGATGCGCTGGTATCACACATGGGGCAGGCTGCCCAGACCGCCGCGGATGAACCGTCAACCATTCTTGGCCAGATTTTTGCCTCCTTCAACGCACCTTTCGCGCCCGGCAAGACGGGGTTTGAATGGCTCAGCCGCGATGAATCAGAAGTTCAGAAATACGTGACGGACCCACTGTGCGGCTTTCTGTTTAGCAATGGGTTGGCCTATGAGTTTCTCAAAGGCCTTCGTGAACTCTGGAAACCGGAGAAGGAAGCCCGTATACCTAAAAGCCTGCCGATCCTGATCATTTCCGGCGATAAAGACCCGGTGGGGGGCAACACGCTGGGGATTGCTCCATTGCTGGAGCGCTACAAATCCATGGGCATGCAAAATCTGGCCCGCAAGTTCTACCCGGAGGCGCGTCACGAAATCTTAAATGAAACCAACCGGGACGAAGTCCAGCGAGATATACTCTCCTGGTTGAACAAGTGGTGTTGACACCGACGTCAGTGTGTTCAAATCAGCCCGTAGCCCATCACTACTTGCCGCCGATGCTCGGTGTGCTTCGGCGAGCAGCTGAAGCCTTCGAATAGAGGTCCCCGGAGCGAGCAGGCATTACCTTTTTGGTATTATCCTATCGCGACCCTGCTCGCTCAAATATCCATTCACCCAGGAGGATTGAATATGAAAATATTGGCATTAAACGGTAGCTTCAGAAAAAACGGGAACACTGAAATTCTTCTGAAGCAGGCATTGATGGGGGCTGAATCGGAGGGAGCGAAGGTGGAGATCCTGAGGCTTACCGATTACAGAATTGGACCGTGTCGGGGCTGTGGGCTTTGTCTGTTCAGAGAAAATGTTTGCCAGGTACAAGACGATGATGTCCGTTTCATATTTTCGAAAGTGGATGAGTGCGACGGGATGATTTTGGGTGCTCCCTGTTATTTCCTGGAATTGACCGCAGTGGTCAAGCAACTGATCGACCGCTGCTGGATTCTGGGACATAAGATTGGAAAGGTCAGGAAACCCGCTGCGGTCATCGTCCCTTATGCCACACGCGGGTGGATTCCGTATGTTTCTGTTCATTCCAACCTCCTCCTGAACCTCATGGGGCTGTCGAAAATTAATGAGATCACCATTTGTACTCAGGGAATATCCGAGGTTGTCTTGGATCAGGAGGCGATGGATTCGGCTTATCATTTGGGGAAAGAAACAGCCGTTGCCATAAGGGAAAAGGATTTTACTTATCAAGGTGAAGTGGGCATATGTCCTTCCTGTCATGATCGGCTTGTGCGGATATTAAAAGACAATGAAACCATTGAATGCCCTACGTGTGGGGTGAGGGGTAACCTGAGTATTAGGAATGGAAAAATCAGCGTTCAATTTGAAGAAAAGGCCTGGGCGGACAGCCGGTTTCGGCCGGATGTGCAATATAGTCACTTTACCTATCATATTGCGCCGTCCAAAGACTATTTCTTGAGAACAAAAGAGGAGAGAAAAATTAAAACACAGAAGTATCAGAATTATCTAAAGACGTAGGGAGATTATATCATGACCAAATATTTCGCGAAATTACGGTACTACCCGGGGGAT
>Ga0315282_10012286_pt1 | contig 13124 bp, 9 predicted proteins | sample YL17G07_20_MG_FD_203693 | JGI IMG/M metagenome (GOLD analysis project Ga0315282, IMG submission 203693) | Sediment microbial communities from Yellowstone Lake, YNP, Wyoming, USA - YL17G07_20 | ecosystem: Environmental > Aquatic > Freshwater > Lake > Sediment | place: USA: Wyoming | collected...
GCTCTCTACAACGCGTACAATGCATTTCCGAAGATGACGAGCACCATCTTCACCGGCAACTCGGCACAGTACGGCGGCGTGATCTACAACAGCGACAGCAGCTACTCGTCGATCACCAACTGCACCATGACCGGCAACGAGGCGATGCAGGGCGGCGCCATCTATAACAACACCGGCACCTATGCCACGATGGTCAACTCCATCCTGTGGGGCGACCTGGGCGACGTTGAAATCAACTATTACACCGAGAAGAGCGGGACGGTCGAAGAGGACGTGAGCTACAGCGATGTCCAGGGAATAGGATCGGACGCGGGCGTGGGCAACATCGACAAGAACCCGATGTTCACCATGGATGCCCTGGACGCCGGCACCTGGGACAGCGTCGAGTTCGACGGCTCCACCATGATGACCGCGTTCAAGTTCGCCGACGCCGGGTTCGAGCCCGGTGAGTTCAAGGACAAGATGCTCTTCTTCAGGCCGTCCACGAACGAGCCGTGGCGCGTGCCGGTGATCGACAACACCAAGGACGCCATCCTGACCTGGGGGGATCTGACGGATTACTTCACCACCAAGGCCGGTATCCACTCCAGCTTCTACGACTTCCATCTCTCACCCTTCTCGCCCTGCATCGACATGGCCAACGGCGACCTCGCGCCCGAGCTCGACTTCCTGGACCAGGCCCGCTACGACAACACCGACGCCGGGAACGCCTACACCTGCGGTCCGGACGCCTCGCCCACCTGCGTGGGGTATGCGGACATGGGGGCGATCGAGTACCGGCCGTAAGCGGCCGCCCTGTCCGATCTCAATTTCCGGAGACGGAGAAGAACCGCGACTTGGCGTCGTGGACGATCTTGAATTCGAAAGTCACGACCTTGACCTTGTACCGACCGTTTTTCGATAGTAGCGACGGATCGACCGTGATGATCGACGACGTCTCGGCGTTGTCGAAGCGGTACCTCTGGGAGAAGATCGGCTGGTTGTCCGGGTCGAAGAGGTTCAGGGCCGCCGAATAGGATCCGGGCGCGGTCCAGTCGATGCGCACGCTGAGCGGTGCGCCGGCCCGGACCGTCGGCTCAGACGCCTCTTCGGACGGACACGCGTTGTCCGGGCACAGGGAAAAGCCCTTCATGAAAGGCCGCTTGCCGCCGAAAAAAGAGCGGCGCAGATCCTGGTTCGCGGTCTTGATCCCCTCCTCGGTGAGCCCGATCCCGGCCGTGATCCGCCTGTAGCCCGCTTCGATCTTGTCGCGCCACGCCTCGAAATAGCGGCGATACCGGTCCACCCGATCGGGCTGCCTGGACGCGAGATCGTGCTGCTCGTCCGGGTCCGTTGCGAGATCATAGAGCTCGGCGTCCTTCTTCCACTTGTAGGCCACGAGCTTGTAGTCCCCGTCGCGCAACCCCACTTGGCGCCGGGAGATCAGCGGGATGGGCCGCTCCTCGAACGGCTCGGCGAGCAGGCTCCGTCCGTCGATATCGAGATTCCGCCGGATCCGGAGCGCGTCGAGCACGGTCGGCAGCAGATCCGGGTGGCAGCCCAGCCTCTTCGACACCCGCGGCGCGCCCAGGGCCTTGGGGTTGTGGAGGATCAGGAAGATGTGCGTGTTCTCCTCGTACAACCGCTCGGCGTGCAGCGTGTTCTCGGTGTGGACGTCGCTGAACGCCTCGCCGTGGTCGGGTGTTACGATGAACAGCGTGTCGTCCGCGACCCCGAGCTTCTCGAGCCCCTCGTAAAGGCCGCGGACCGACGCGTCCGCGTAGTGCAGCGACATGCGGTAGCGCGCCTTCTTCGACTCCGGGCCGAACGCGGCCAGGTTCTCCTCCCGGTATCCGGGCGGCGTGCGGTAGGGGTGGTGCGGGTAGACCGAGACGTACTCCACGTAGAAGGGCTTCCCGTCCTCATGCTGCTCCTTGATCCACTCCAGCGCGGGCTGGATCGCCACCTGCTCCGGCACCCCCCAGAAGGTCTGCTCCCCCTGTCGGCGTTCCTTCTCGCTCAGCATGTTCGTGTCCACATACTTGTCCCACTTGCGCCGCATGAGAAAGGTGTCGAGGGAGTCGAACATGGTGTCCGAGCTCGAGAAGAACCCGGTCGCGTACCCCTCGTCGTGCAGGATGTCCGGCAGCGCCTCGATCCGCATGGGCGCGTACTTGGCGATGTCCGAGAAAGGGTCGGGGTAGGGGAAGTGTCCGCTCATCATGCTGAACGCGGCGCGCGTGCTGCCCGGAAAGGTCACGTAGAAGTTCTCGAAGAGGAGGCCGGTCCCGGCGAGCGATTTCAGGAAGGGCGTGGTGTCGTACTGCGCCTTCGGGTTGAGCGAGGTCTCCCGGAAGGGCGACGACTCGATGATGTAGTGCACGACGTTGAGCCGGCCCGGGTAGGCCGCGATCGCCTTTTGCACCTCGGCGAGCTCGCCGGCCGGCTCGGTCGTCTCGGGGATGATCGCCTCGGGCTTCTGGCCTGCACCGGCCGGTCGCTCGCTCCCGGACGGGCTCCACGAGAGCGCGGCCGCCACCGGGAACGATCGCTCCAGACCGTGCTGGTCGCCGGCCTCGGCAAGGCCGTACGTGACCCCGACGTAGGCGGCCGCTACGATGGCGGCCGTGATCCTCCGGCGCTTGAGCCATGCCGCCATGCTCCGGATGGGCTCCGGCGTCCATCCGGACCAGAGATAGGCCAGCCACAGGATCGCAACGCCGGCAGCGACGAAAAAGCTCGTGTCCGCCGCATCGACGATCGACCCCCACATTCGCTCGACGTCGTGCGAGAGGCGGTAGAGCTCGAAATCGAGGTGCGAGAAGAAGTACTTGTAGGTCATCTGCTCCAGCGCGAGCCAGATCACGTAGGCCGTGATGACGAGACGGAAGACGATTCGCGGAAGACGGTATCGCTCGAGGAAATAGAGGATCACGGCCAGGACCGACCCCACGAGGAGCTCCTCGCCCAGGATGAACGGCAGCGTGAACGGAAGGCCGAGAGGCTTCCAGCGGAACGCCTCGGTGCCGGCCAGGGCGAGAAAGTCGAGCACGCGGATGCACAAGACATAGAGGAGGAAGACGGACAGGAACCTGACGGCCGAGACCAGGGCTTCCGATGGATTCCCCGGTGCGTCGTCCGTCCTGTTCCTCGCCATGCCCATGGGGCTCCTAGTACGAGCGAACCCACCGCAAGTCAAGATGCTTGAGCTTGTCCGGTCGCATGGCGATCTCATTTACCGAAAGTATCTTTTGCGCTATCATGACGGTTGAAATCATCAGGGCAAGAACCGTGGATGGGTCGATCTGCGATTCCGCGCGCGGGGGATTCGGATGAAGGCGAAAAGGACCGAAGCAAGGAAGACGACGCTTCGAAAGCGGACGGTGCCGGTCAAGGACATCACGGAGCGCAAGAACGCCGAGCTCGAGCGCACGCAGATCGAGTCGCTCTTCAAACTGGTTTTCGACAACAGCTCGGACCTCCTCGCCCTGATCAGAGTGGATCCGGAACGCGGGTTCACCCTGGCTGCCATCAACAGGAAGTACTTACGCCTGGCCCGACAATTCAAGCCCGAGATCACGGAGTCCGATTTCCTGGGCCGGACCCGAGAGGATGTCCTCCTTCGGGTATTCGGAATCGATCCGGTGCTCGTCGATCAGGAGACGCGGAGATACCGGCAGGTGCACGAGTCGCTGGAGACGATGCGCTACGAGGAGGTCCTCGTTTTCGGCACACAACGGTTCCATGCGGACGTGGTCCTCGCTCCGGTGCTGGACGAAAAAGGGGTCTGCCGATACCTGCTCTGGTCCTCGCGCGACATGACCGAGCGCCAGAAGGCCCAAGAGGTACTCCGGCAGAACGAGGAGTACTATCGTCTTCTGTTCGAGAATTCCTACGACGTCGTGGTCGCACTGGACAAGCATGGATCCGCGAAGTTCATCAGTCCGTCGACACGGCGGTTCTCGGGGTTCGATCCCGAAGAGCTCCACGGCAAGAACGGCAGCGAAGTGATTCACCCTGAGGATCGGGATAAGGCCTGGGCATCCTTTTCGGAATGCCTGAGAACACCGGGGATCCAGCCTCCGGTGGAGATACGATTCAGGCAAAAAGACGGAACCTATTCATGGGTGGAGGTCACAGCGAACAACCTGCTCGATAACCCGGCCATCCAGGCGGTGATCGTGAACCACCACGACATCACCGAGCGTAATAAGGCCGAGGCGGCGCTAGCGGAGAGCGAGGAATCCTACCGGAAGCTCGCCGATAACCTGCCGGGCATCGTGTACCGGCTCGATCTCACGAAGCAGGGCCACATGACATTCTTCAACGAGCAGCTCGAGCCCTTGACCGGGTACGTGCCGGAGGAGCTCCATCATGGCGAGGTCTGCTCCATCGACCCGTTGATCCTGCCGGCGGACCGGATCCAGGTGATCGCCGAGGTGAAGCAGGCCATGCGCGAGCGCCGGTCCTTCTCGGTCGAGTACCGGCTCCGGCACAAGGACGGCAGCATCCGGCACTTCATCGAGCGCGGCACACCCGTTGTGGGCGCCGACGGGAAGCCCATGCACATCGACGGCGTGATCTTCGACCTCACGGAGAAGAGGAAGGCCGAGGAAGAGCGGACCCGCATCGAGGCCGAGTTCCACCAGGCCCAGAAGATGGAGGTGGTGGGCCTGCTGGCCGGAGGCATCGCGCACGACTTCAACAACATCCTGCTCGTGGTCATGAACTACGCCGAGATCATGCTCCGCAAGCTGCCGCCGGGCCACGAGCTGCGGACCGAGGTGAACGAGATCCGCGCGGCCGCCGAGAAGGCCGAGGTGCTCACGGACCAGCTCCTCGGCTTCAGCCGCAAGCAGAAGCGGAAGCCGCAGCGGCTCGACGTGAACCGGGTCGTCTCGGATGTCGCGAAGATGATCCGGAGCCTTCTGGGACATTCCGTCCAGTTGGAGGTCGCGATCGACGCCCTGGAGGGCTTTCTCATCATGGATCCGTCGCAGCTCGAGCAGATCCTCCTGAACCTCGCCGTGAACGCCAAGGACGCCATGCCCAACGGCGGGAAGCTCGTCATCGAGACCCGGGACGTCGTCCTGGACGAGATGCGCCTGACGCCGTATCCGGACGTGGCGCCCGGCGAGTACGTCCAGATCCGGATCACCGACACCGGAGCCGGCATGGACGCCGAGATCCTCGACCGTATCTTCGAGCCCTTCTTCACCACCAAGGTCAAGGGCACGGGCCTCGGCCTCCCGGTGGTGGGCGGGATCGTGAAGCAGAACCGCGGCCATATCGAGGTGGAGAGCCACCCCGGCAAGGGCACCACGTTCCGGCTGTTCTTCAGGAAGGCCGATCGGGCGAAACCGTAGGGACACGGGTCCGGCGGCCCGGACCCATCCGGTCAGAACACCTCGGCGAGCTTGGTGAAGTTGAGCTCGAACCCCAGGGACACGGTCATGAAATGGAGCCAGTTCGAGACGTAGCCGTCGCCCGGGCCTTCCTTCTTGTCGGTCTTGTTGGTCCCTTCGGCGCCGCCCCCGAGGTACCGGATATTGAAGAAGATATCGAGCGGCTTCCACATCGTGTAGCCGGCCCGGCCGTTCAGGTCGATGATGGCACCCACCACGTCGCTCGATCCGCCGTTCATGTACTTGACCGGCGCATACATGCCGTCCGCCTCGCCGCCGACCCAGAGGCCGAAGTCGAACGCGTAGCGGCCGCGGATCTTGATCTCGGGCACGGGCCCGATGTTGCTGACCGTTCGCCGCATCTTTCCGTCGGCCGAGGTAAAGCCGATGTCCGCGTCCCGGATCTGGAGCGAGAGCCCGATGGAGAGCTCGTGCTGGGGCGTATCCGGGAAGAACACGGGAACGAAATTGTAGAGGTAGCTGATGCGGTAGAAATCGAAACCGTAACGGAGATCGACCGGCGTGTTCTTGGGGAAGTCCAGATCGAAAACCTGGACATTGCGCCTGAGGATCACGTTCGTCCGGAGATCGAGCGGCTGATAGAGGAAGATCACGGTGTGCGACTGGTCGAGCGTGACCTCGGCGGTCGCGCGGACCTCGGGGAAGAGCACGTCCTGCCCCCCTTCCTTCACGTAGTTGAACTTGTCGCCGTGCTTGCCGAACTGGATGGTGTGCTTGAGCGGCGCGAGGAACCCGGCCTCGACGCCGGTCTTGAACTGCACGAACGGCGGCTTCTTCTCATTCGAGGATTTCTCCACGTCGACCGCCGGTTTCTCCTCGGACTTGGCAGCGGGCGTCTCCTCGGCCTTCTTCTCGGCCGCGGCCGGAGGAGCCGCCTCGGGCTTTGCCGGCTCCGGGGCAGGTGCCGCAGGCTGTGCAGCAGGTTGCGCCGGCTCGGCCGCCGGGGGAGCCGACTCTGCCGCGGGAGCTGCCGGGGGCGCAGGCTGTGCCGGAGGGGGCGTGGGCTGCGCCGCGGGCGCCGGGGCCTTGGGCGGCTCGCTCCCGGCCGGCTGCTGGGCCATAACCGGCGCAGCGAGGAACAGCGCCACGCCGAGGGCCATGGATAAACGGATGAACCAGGGGAAACGGTTAAATCTGGTCTTCATGACTTTCTCCTTTTGGGCCCTTCATATCATTTATCGAATGATTATTGAAATCTCTTCCATAGCATTATTTGAAAATTTCCAATCAGTAATTTTGGAAAATTGTAGTATAATGGTTTCGGTCGTCATTCCGGCATCCAAGGCCGATGTCTGGGAGGTGCACCATGATGCGTTCAAGATGTCTTTTGATGGTCGTCCTGGCATTGTCCCTTGCGGCCTGCGCCGCCGATAATTCGGCGAGGCGGGACGTGATCGGGGACGATTCGGGCTCGTCGGGCGGCAACGGGTCCGATGCGGACGCCGATGCCGACAACGACTCGGACGGCGATACGGACATATCGGACGACGGATCGACGAGCAACCCCGAGGCCGACAGCGACGGCGACGGTTTGAGCGACAAATGGGAAGAGCAGAACGGGACCGACCCGAACAACCCGGACACGGACGGCGACGGCGTGTCGGACCTCGCCGAGGTGGTGGCCGGAACCGACCCCAAGGACCCCGGCTCCAACCCGCAGAAGCAGGGCAACTTCTATTTCCTGGTTCCGTACCAGGCCGAGCCATCGCCGCTCAAGGACGCGCTGGTCTTCTCCACGGACATCCAGATGGCGGACCTCTTCATCCTCGAAGACACCACCGGCAGCATGAGCATGGCCATCAGCCAGCTCAAGCGCGATCTGCGCAAGGTGATCATCCCGCAGGCGGCGACCATCATCCCGGACATCTGGTTCGGCGTGGGACGGTTCGACGATTACCCGACCGGAGGCTACGGCGGCACCGGGGACATGGTCTTCGAGCTCATGACGCGGACCACGGACGACCCGGCCAAGGCCCAGGCCGCCGTGAACCTTCTCCATGTGAACGACGGTCAGGACACCCCCGAGAGCCAGGTGGCCGCCATGTGGGCCACGGCCACGGGCAAGGGGCTGGGCACGTACCTCGCCGACGCCACGGGCTGCGCGAGCGACGAGATCGGCTACCCGTGCTTCCGCAAGGGGGCCGTGCCCATCCTCATGCTCATCAGCGACGCGCCGTTCCACAACGGGCCGTCGAGCTATTCGCCGTACACGGGCATTACACCTGTGCCTCCCGTCTATGCCGAAGCGGTCCAGGCCCTGAATGACATCCATGCCAGGGTGATCGGCATCAAGGTGGCGCCTCCCATGAACATCGGCGGCGCCATCGTCACGACGCACATGAACAAGATCGCGACCGACACCGGCACCGTGGACGGCAGCGGCAAGCCGCTCGTCTTCGACGTCACCTTCGCCGGGGCGGGCCTCGGCTCCGACATCGTGAACGCCATCGCCACCCTGGCGAAGCAGGTGCCCATGGCCATCTCGGCCAAGGCGCGCGACGACACGTCCGACGCGGTGGACGCGACCGTGTTCATCGACCACATCGAGCCCAACACGACCGGCGGCAAGCCCGATCCCCAGGATCCCACCAAGATCTGCGTGGACGGGCTCTCCACCAGCGATTCGGACGGCGACGGCGTGGCGGACCAGTTCCCGGCCGTGGCGCCGGGCACGCCGGTCTGCTTCGACATCATCGTCAGGAAGAACGTGACGGTTCCCGCCACGAGCAAGCCCGAGGTGTACAAGGCGTTCGTCGACGTGATGGGCGACCAGAGCACCGTGCTCGACACCCGAGAGGTCTTCTTCCTCGTCCCCCCTTCGACGCCGATCCAGTGAAACGGTTCAGAGCGTGTCCGGTCTTGCGAGACCCGCGATCCGATCGATGGCCACGCGGGAGAGGGGACTGAGGCCGAGCTGCTCGCAGTACTCCATGTTGAGGAGAAAGAGGAACGTGACCATCTTCTCCCCGTCCATGACCGAGTCCTCGGGAGGGGGATCCTGATCCGGGAAGTTCCGCTCGCACAGGGCGAGCGCCTGGGCCTCGGTATAGAGCACCGGGATGCCGTGCGTGCGGCAGACGAGCGGCCGGTCCTCGTAGGCGCGGCAGACATGGTCGGCCCCGAGCAGCATGCAGGACCCTTCCGGCTCGAGCGGGTCCTGGTCCACGATGGCGTGGATCCTTCCGGCGTCGATGCCGAGCGCCCGACCGAGCATCACCCCTTCGAGGGACACGATCGTGAGCCCGCCGCGACAGCATGCGTCGCACCCTGGGCTGCAGGCGATATCCTGGGGGTATTGCTCGGAAACGTGGGCCACGAACTTGTCGATCTCGCCGCGGAACCCGAGGTAGCGATCGATGATGTCCGCCGATTCCGTATGTCCCATATCCTCCACTCTAGGACATGCAGAAAAAAATGCGAGCACTTATCAAATGCCGGCCATGACGACAATCCGACTCTTGTCTGAATCACTCGGTTCAATTATGCTAGATTATTGAGATGTGGTTGGAATGATATCACTTTGAAAATGAAGGGGTTTGGAAAATGAAAAACAGACTGATTCCGTTCGGTTGTATCCTTTTGTGCCTTGTCGCGGAAGCGGCCTGCTCGGCAACGTCGAGAGAGCAGGGCAACGGTGATGCCTCGCCGGACGCGGCCGTGGACGCGGCAGCGGACAGCGGCTCCGACGAGACCTGCGGCGCAGATGCAGGGAGCCAGTGCGTGGACGGCGACGAGATGACCTGCCTCAACGGCGAGTGGACTCTTCTCGAGGCATGCGCGAACGATTGTGTGGACCCCTTCGGCTGCGTGTACTGCGCGCCGGGCGGCACCTTCTGCGAGAGCAACGTGGTGATGCTCTGCGACCTCAAGGGGGAGAGCGCGGGCGAGTACATGGACTGCGCCGATTTCGCCACCACGTGCAAGGACGGCGAGTGCGTGTTCGCAGATCCATGCGACAAGGCCGAGGCAACGAAGAGCAACATCGGGTGCGAGTACTGGGCCGCGGACCTCGACAACGCCGCGAACTTCGCGGACGACGCGGCCTCGGCCCAGTTCGCCGTGGCCGTGGCCAACATCGGCGGCGACGCGACCGCGCACGTGACCGTGGAGATCAACGCCGCGCCGCAGGGCGAGGCCCTGGACCTCGAGACGGTGGAGACGCACGACGTGGCGCCGCTCGATCTCTACATCTTCAAGCTCCCCAGGCGCGACGTGGACGGCGACAACCCGCCCGTGCACCAGGACACCGGGCCGCAGACGTGGCTCTCGTCGCGCGCGTTCCGCATCACCTCGGACGTGCCGGTGGTGGCATACCAGTTCAACACCCTGGACCAGCAGTACTCGAACGACGCGTCGCTGCTCCTGCCCACATCGGGCCTGGGCAAGGACTATGTCGTGCTCGGGTACTCGCCGTCCGGGCCCGTGGATCTGCCGGGAAGCCCCAGGAACCGCGGCTACATCACGGTGCTCGGCGCCGTGGAGAACACCACGGTGACCGTGACCCCCAGCTACGACATCCTGAACGGCCCGGGCGTGGACGAAGTGGAGACCGGCGTGGGCATCAAGGCAGGCACCACGCGCACGTTCACCATCGGTCCGTTCGACGTGCTGAACCTCGAGACCATCCTGATGAAGACACTGAAGGAGCCGGACCTCACCGGGTCGATCGTGACCTCGGACAAGCCGGTGGCGGTGTTCTTCGGCACCGACCTCTCGCTCATTTCAAGCGTCAATGCCGACAGCACGTGCTGCGCCGAGCATCTGGAGAAGCAGGTCTTCCCGTCGTTCGCCATGGGCCAGAAGTTCGTGGTGAGCCACTCGGCGCAGCGGAACAACGGCGCGCCCGAGGCCGACTACTACCGGATCATGGCGTACGACACCGCCACGGTGACGACCAGCCTGCCGCCGCCCAACGACGCCTTCACGCTCGCCAAGGGGCAGTTCCAAAAGTTCTTCTCGACCACGGGGTTCACCGTGAGCACGACCGACGGCTACCTGCACGTGGCGCAGTTCCTGGTCGCCGGATCGGACATCAACTCGCCCATCGCGGGCGCCGGAGACTCGTCGCTCGTCTATGTCCCGCCCGTGGAGCAGCGCCGGGGGCTCTACGTCTTCACCACGGGCGAGAAGTTCCAGAGCAACTGGGCCGTGATCTCCATGCCCAAGGGGACCCCGGCGAAGATCGACGGCAAGGACGTGGCCTCGACCTGCACCGGCCCGCTCGATGACGGCGTGCTGGACGGCATCTCGTACGTGGAGTGGACCTGCCGGATCGCGGACGGGTCGCACCTGGTGCACTCGGGCTCGGCGCCGGACCATGCCGACGTGCCCATCGCGGTTTTCGTGTTCGGCTACTACCAGGCCGGCTCCTACGCCTACCCGGCCGGCTCGGACCTGCGCAAGACCAACCCCGTGGTGGTGGAGTAGCGGTTTCGGATGAGGGATCATCCGGGTATCCTGGCACGGTCGATCAGAGCGGTTGCGATTCTTGCTTGCCTTGCCGGAACGGTCGGCTGCAGCCGTGCCGAGCCGCCGCATGCAACGCCGGCAAAGAAGCCGGCGACCTACTCGAAAGAGCCGGAGCAGGCGGATGATACCGCCCTGTTTGCCGCGAATCCGGCCGCGATCAATGCCATGGCTCGGGAGGGCAAGGACGGCTGGGCGCCGGGCCGCCTCCTCGCCGTGACCCGGTCCCCTTCGGATCGGGTCGCGATACCCCTGGCCCCGGACTGCGCCTTGAATGCGTGGCGCGAAGAGGCCAAGGTTCGTGTCGGCGTCGGCTCCCTCGAACGGGCGGACCTGTCGGCGGACGGACGTCTCCTCCTGGTGAGGAGCCCCTCGGACGGCATGGTGCGGATCTACGACGCCTTGTCCTTGGGGAAAGTAGCGGAGTGGCGCTTGCCCGAGCATCGGGAGCTCGACCGGAGCGACGTGGCCTTCTGGGCCGTGGAAACGTCTCCCGCGACCGTAGTCTACGGCTGCGAGAAAGGGCTTTTCCTCCTCGACGCCATGACCGGCGAGACTCGGCGTGTCCTGGACGATCGGCCGGTCTCGAACCTCGCGTGGTCGCCGGACCGCCGCGTGCTCGTCACGGCGCGCCACGACTTTGCGACCCAGAGCTCCGTGCTCTCCTTCATTCCGGTCGCCGAGATGGTCGAGAAGAACCGTTGGGACGTCGCGGCCCGGACCGTGGACCTGCCGTTCGGGCAGCGCACCGACGGATTCGATCTGAGCGACGACGGGACCCTGCTCGCCGTGAGCTTGTATCCCGGCAATACGCTGGCGCTCTTCGACCTCGCGACCATGAAGATGCGCTGGTCCGTGCCGGCGCCCGAGTTCAGCGGCTCCGTGGACCTATCGCCCGACGGGCGCTTCGCGGCCGTGGGGGGCGCGTGGCTCCTCCTGGTGAGCGCGGATCACCCGGAGGTGCGGGCGGAGCTGCGCGGGTTCGACAACAACATCCACCGGGTGCGGTTCATTCCCGGTTGCGCGGCGCTGGCCGCATCCTCCTATGACGGCCGCATCCGGATCGCGGCCGTCCAAGAGCCAGGCCTCGGGTTGAAGCTCGTGAAGACGCTCCGGCATCAGGGCCACGCCAACGTGTACGACCTCGTCTTCACGCCCGACGGCCGGACCTTCTTCTCCACGTCCGGGGACAAGACCGTGAGGCGCTTCGTCCGGCCCTAGTCCCGCTCGATCCTTGGCGACAGCCCCTTATGGACGGTCGGGAAAGACCGTCAGGCGCTGTTTGTGGTCAGGGCCGAATCGATACCATTGGAAATGACGGTTGAACGCGAAGGCCTCGCGGATCCCGTGGCGCGCGATCACGGCGAAGCTCGTGACGTCCACCAGGCTCAGGTCTTGATCCGGATGGGCCTCGGAGATCCGCCACGCCTCATCCAGATCGATTCCTTCGACGCCGAGAAGGCGGACGATGCCGGTGCGCATCCATTCCCAGAAGGTCCTGGAAGCCTTTCGTCCAAGGCGGGCCTTGAGAAGGGAGAAGCTCTCCACGAACACGTAATCCGAGGTGACGAGGTCCACCCGGGATGGTCCGAGGGTCTCGATATGGGTCGTGTAGAACGATTTGGCGGCCGCGTGATGGGCGTCGCTCGAGTCGGCCAGGGCGTAGAAGGCGCTCGTGTCAACGAAGAGCACCGGACCTCCACGCCTCGTCGAGAACCTTGTCATGATGCTCGGAACCGTCCTTCTGGCCGCTCCGGCCGAGATCCAGGATGCCGAGGAAGTCCGACTTGGTGAACGAGGTCCGCGAGGTCGCATCGAGATGCTCCTGGACCGCGCGCCGGAGAAGCTCGGAGATCGAGATGCCCAGCCTCCGGGCCTCGCTCTTCAAGGCCCGATGCTGCTCCGGCTTCAAATACATTTGAGTTTTGACCACTTCCATGGTGCTCGACCTCCCTATGCCATTATGATGGTAATGCCATCACTGGCTGGAGTCAAGACCTCAATTCCTTGGTGATATCAATCCCATTTGTTAAGAGCCCGATCGTTGCGTGGGAAAGGGAAATATCTTTTGACTCGTATAAGTGCCGGACCTACCATCATCGAGAGGGAATGCTCTCCAACCACAGATGTACCGCCCCACAATTCATGTAGCGCCTCGGGCTGAGAAATAGGTTTACACGTCCCCCTTTGAGACCGCGTACAAGACACGCGGAGAGGAGGAGGGACGAGATGCTATTCTGGTCAAGAAAAGAG
>Ga0315282_10012287_pt1 | contig 13122 bp, 11 predicted proteins | sample YL17G07_20_MG_FD_203693 | JGI IMG/M metagenome (GOLD analysis project Ga0315282, IMG submission 203693) | Sediment microbial communities from Yellowstone Lake, YNP, Wyoming, USA - YL17G07_20 | ecosystem: Environmental > Aquatic > Freshwater > Lake > Sediment | place: USA: Wyoming | collected...
AGAGTCTGGAGCTGGTTTAGAGAAGACTGCTGCTGTTGTTGAGGGTGAACCATTCGTTGTTGTCGGTGTTCCAGCGTTTAACGAGGAGAAAACCATTGCCAAGGTTGTTTTAAAGGCGCAAGAGTACGCTGATAAGGTTGTTGTTTGTGATGACGGCTCAACGGACTTGACGGCTGAGATTGCTGAGCATCTTGGCGCTGACGTTGTCAGGGATGAGCAGAATCTGGGTTATGGTGCAGCGATTCAGTTGTTGTTCAAGCGTGCTCGCGAGTTGGATGCGGATGTCCTTGTTACTTTAGATGGTGATGGGCAGCATGATCCAAGTGAGATTTCTAATGTTGTGAAGCCTATTGTTGATGGTGTAGCTGATGTTGTTATTGGTTCAAGGTTTGTTGATGAGCGTTTAGCGTATATTATTCCGTGGTATAGAAGGGCTGGCATAAAATTCATCACGAAACTTGTGAACAATACTTCTAAAGAGCATGGTGTGAGTGATGCTCAAAGCGGTTTTAGGGCTTATGGTCGTAAGGCTTTGGAGGGTCTAAGGCTTAATGAGAATGGGATGGGCGTTAGCGTGGAGGTTTTGATGGAGGCAAAGAAACAAGGCTTGACTGTTGTTGAGGTTCCGACAGGATGTAACTATCATGGGTTGGAGAAGACTTCGACCCAAGGTCCATTGAGACATGGGGTTAGCGTGGTTATGTCCATTGTACGGTTGGTAGTTGAGGATAGACCTCTGCTGTTCTTAGGCGTGCCAGGTGTTCTTTCGTTGCTTATTGGAATGTTTTTTGGGGTTTGGATGCTTCAGATATACGCTGTGGAGCACCAGATAATGACTAACGTTGCGTTGGCTTCCATTGCTTTTATACTCATCGGGCTTTTCTCTGTTTTCACAGCTATAACGCTCTATGCTATATCTAGGCTTGTGCAGAAGACAAATAATAGACAATAATCGTTGTTTTGAAAATGTTGGAGATTAAGGTTGTTGAAGTTCGTGGGCATTGTCCAGTGCACAGTGTCGGAGACAAGGCTGTGATTGATGATCCTAAGAACTCATGGCGGAACGGTTGTCTTCAAAGTTCGGAGACTCAAGGCTTAATGGCAGAATGATAGATTGAAGGTTTCGATTGGTTTTGGAACGCGACCGGAGATCATTAAGCTTTCTCCGATTATTCGGGAATGCGGACGTTTGCGCTTGGGGAATTTGGACATAAAAACGGGTATAAGAAAGACGTACGAATGGATCTTGGAAAATAAAGACAAGATAGAGGCAAGCACTAGGTTTTGAAAATATTACTGATCAATCCTCCTCAGGCTACCCGGTATCCGCAACCGCCTCTTGGTCTTGAAATGGTAGCAGCTGTGCTGGAGAAAAAAGGATATCTAGTCAAAATACTGGATTTACCTGCGTTAAGACTTTCTGAAAATTCTCTCCCCACAGTAATTAGTCAGGAAAAGCCCGATATCGTGGGCATTACAGCCATGACACCTACAATAAATTCAGCGGTAAACGTGGCGAAGAAAGTCAAAGAGAGCAATAGCAACGTTACTGTTGTACTTGGAGGGGCTCATGCGACAATACGCCCTGAAGAAACCTTACAAAATGCTCCTGAGATAGATATAGTCGTGCGCGGTGAAGGAGAGCAGACAACGCTTGAGCTTGTTAAGGTTTTAGAGAACGACGCAAGTAGCATAAACCAAGTTTTGGGGATAACGTATAGAGAATGGACTGGCATAAGAAGTAACCCGTCAAGACAGCCTCTTTCAGACTTAGATGCACTACCCTTTCCTGCGTTCCATTTGTTGCCTGTGGGAAAATATCGTTTGCATCCTCCCTTTGGTAGACGATCGCCAGTTATGCCGATTATAACTAGCAGAGGGTGCCCTTACCGTTGTATATTCTGTTCTAAGTCGGTTTTCGGCAAGAAATATCGGAGTAACAGTCCTGCTTACATTGTAGATGAGATTCGACTTTTAAATGAAAAGTTTGGTGTTAAGGAGATTAAATTCTATGATGATGTGTTTACGTTAGATAGGAAACGGGTTATCGATATTTGTAGACAGTTGAAGGAGCAGGGAATAGATATCCCGTGGACATGCGAGACTAGGGTTAACTTAGTGGACCGTGAGTTGCTTCGAGTTATGAAGGACGCTGGCTGTTATATGATCGCATATGGGGTGGAATCTGGAAATCAAGTGATTCTGAATAACCTTAAGAAGGACATCACGTTGGAGCAGGCGATTAAAGCCTTCGAATTAACAGATGAAGCTGGAATAGAAACAGTCGCGTACTTTATGATAGGTTCTCCTGACGAAACACCTCAAACAATTGAGGAAACTATGGATTTCGCTAAGAAGCTTGATCCAGACTTTGTTCAATTTTCGATGACCACTCCATATCCGGGCACTGAGCTTTTCCGTTTAGCCTTTGAAGAGGGGTATGTGTCTGAAAAATGGGATGAATATGTTTATGCTGATTTGAAGTCTGTTGATAATCCAGCTTTTGAAACTGAAATCCTAAGCAGAGAGGAGTTAGGAGAATGGAATAAGAAGGCTTACACCTCTTTTTATTTAAGATGGAGCTATGTTTGGAAGAGATTAAAGAAAATGACATCTTTTGGAGAGTTAAAGACAAACATCGCTGGGCTACGCGTGCTTATAGACATAGTAAGGTAAGGATGTCGCTACGCGGTAATTTACGTATGAATTCTAAACTTAAATCTATCCTTCTTCAGCTTTTCATCGACTCTTTGTACCTTAAGTATCAATTGGTAAATAAATCTTGAAAATTGTTATCATTGACAAATGTTTTTCGCCCACTTACACTTGGTCCTCTTATGCATGGTATCTCAGTAGAGAGATATCCAATTTGATCAGTAGACCCCACGCGCTCGTATTATACGCAGAAAAGACTTGTAAATGCCAAAACCTGTCTAAATCATCGCTCATTAAAGAGGTATGGTCTTCGCCTTTTTACCCTTTCCAAATATTCAAGGAAGCCATAAGAGATAGGCCAGATATCGTGCATTTACAGTTTGAACTCAACACCTTTGGCCCATTCTACATGAACATATTTCTGCCTATGCTCCTTGGATTGATTAGGCTAATTGGTCTTGATATTGTTGTTACGGTACACTCGGTTATTCCTCAACGAAGCATAACCAAAGAAACTGTTAAAGACTTAGCTCCAAAGGGGGTTTGGATTCCGCCTCTTTTACTCACAACGTTCTTTACCTTGCTCTACTCTGTAATAGGTAAATTATCCTCAGTGGTCATAGTTCATTCTAGGGCCATAAAAAGATGGCTAGTGGTTGATTATAAGCTGAAAATCAAAAAGATCCTTGTGGTGCCTCATGGCGTTGACTATACAATGCCTAAAGTGGAGCAAAGTGCATTAAATTTATGGAGTAAGCAGTTTCATGGGAAAAAGGTTTTGTTGAGTTTTGGAGTGATATCGCCGAGGAAAGGGATAGAATATCTGCTTCAAGCTTTGTCTCATGTGGTTAGATGTCACCATGAATGCATACTCATAATTTCGGGCAGGACGCCTAAGTATTATATGTGGTATGCAGATCAAATAAAATCATTGTCTAAAGCGCTGGGGATTCAAGATAAGGTGTTTTTTCTAGGTCCTCTGAAAAATAAAGATGTTCACGCACTTTTTTCGTTAGCTGATGTTATAATCCTGCCGTATGCATATGCATTTTCTGCGAGCGGGGTACTTTCACTTGCTAGGCAACATAACAAGTTTATAATATCGACTTGCCATGAGATTATAGTCGAGCAAGTAGCCAGCTGGGATAAGGTGATACTTGTTCCCCCGAAAGATCCGCATTCTCTAGCTAAAGCAATAACGAATATAGTGAACTATGAATTCTCAAGGGGCAAAACATCGCGTAGTCAAAATGATTCATGGACAAACGTGGCAACAGAGACCGTAAAGATTTATCGATCGATCATCGATCCATCCTATGGAAGAAGAAAGTAAGATGAAAATACTCCTCATTCGCCCTAGGTTTAGGGACTTCATTTATGACGATCCACCTTTGGGACTCGCTTATCTCGCCTCTGTCCTTCGTAATACTGGAAATGATGTGCGTATTTGCGACCTTGTAGTTGAAACTTGTAACCCAATAGTACATATCGAAAACTTCGAACCAGATATCGTTGGTATTACCTGTCCATTTTCTTCACAAGCAACATCTGTTCATGAAGTTACCAAAATAGTTAAGCTGACATCGCCTCACACAAAAGTCGTCGTTGGGGGAGCTCATCCTTCAGCAATGCCCCAAGAGGTACTGAAAGATAAGAACATCGACATCGTAGTAATCGGCGAGGGGGAGCAAACCATCGTAGAATTAATTAAGGCTATTGAGCGTGGAGAACAACTTGATACGATCGAAGGAATAGCCTTCCGAAAGGATGCTGGAATAAAGACAACAAATACACGCTCCCCTATTAAAGATCTCGACTCCATTCCTTTTCCTTCTTGGGACTCGCTACCGATGAAAAATTACCTTAAGAGTAAAGGAGGGCATAGTGCTCTTGTTAAGAGGACGCCGTACTTCAGTATGATCACAAGCAGAGGTTGTCCGATGCGTTGCATCTTCTGTAGCATACATACAGTGTGGGGGCATCATTGGCGGTCAAGGAGCGCAGAAAATGTGGTCAAGGAAATAGAGATTCTGGTCCATCGATATGGCATACGAGAGATACACTTCGAAGATGATAACATAGCCATTGACAAAAAGCGAATGTACGATATTTGCGACGAGATTATCGAGCGAGACATAGATATCACTTGGACTACACCAAATGGGATAGCTATCTGGACTTTGGATAAATCCTTGCTAAAAAAGATGGCGAAAAGCGGCTGTTTCGCTCTCTGTTTTGGGATTGAAAGCGGTAGTCAATGGATCCGAAACAAGGTTATTGGCAAACCAATTAGTCTGAGTTATACAAAGAAGGTAGTCCATTGGTGTAAAGAACTCGGTATTTGGGCTCATGGTTTCTTTGTTTTGGGATTACCTGGCGAAACTAAGGAGACCTTCCGCAAAACAATTAATGTAGCGAAGGAACTTGATCTAGACAGCGCTAGCTTCTTCATAGCAGTACCATACCCCGGCACAGCTCTATTAGAGCTATGCAGAGAAAAGGGGTATATTCAGAAGTCTGATTGGAAATCATTTCGCATCGATGAAGCAAATATAGAGACTAAAACGTTTACACCAGAAGATGTCAGAAAGTGGAGGCATACGGCCTACAAGGAATTCTACTTCCATAGAGTTCGTCAAGAGTTTAGTCCATTGCCTTTGATGAGAAGATTAGTAACCATACGATCTTGGGATGACATAGCCTTTTATGCAAATCTCCTAAAAAGTTATTGTAGATTTCTGACTTTTTAGACGATAAGATACTCGAACGGAGTCACTATCAATGATAAATAGCAATTCTTTCGAGATACTTTCTTGGACTAGCGAGTGCAAACTCATTAATTAAGAGGCACATGAATGCCAAGTAGCGGAAATTTGCCCATGATTTCTGTCATAATTGTCAGTTACAATAGTAAAGAGGAGTTAAGTAATTGCCTAGCCTCATTACAAAAGATAAATTTTTCTGGAAAATTTGAAATCATCATTGTTGATAATGCTTCAACAGATGGCAGTGTTAGCTATGTGAAAGATCATTTTCCAAGCGTTAAAGTGATAATGAACAAATATAATATGGGTTATGGTGGCGCTTGCAACATTGGCGCGCAATTTGCTCAGGGAGATTACTTGGTCCTCTTAAATCAGGATACAAAGGTCGATAAAGCTTGGCTCTTCGAACTCGTAAAAGTCTTGTCTTCTGATAAGTCAATAGGTGCATGTAGCAGCCAAATCCTATTTTGGAACGGCGATAAGACGCAAAATCTAGGCGGTTTATATAATCCTGAAAGTGGTTATGGAGTAGACATCGGATTCGGAGAGACAACGAATGATGCCTCAAGAAAGCCGTATAAAGTATTTTACGGCAGCGGCGCTTCTCTTATGGTTCGGTCTCAAACCTTTAAGGAAGTCGGAGGGTTTGACGCCGATTACTTCTTGTATTTCGATGAAGTCGATTTATGTTGGAGGATTCGCTTGTTAGGATATGAAGTTTACATAGTTCCTACATCACTTGTTTATCATAAAATTGACCCTTTGAGGGCGCACTCATCAAAGCATCGTTTCTTTGTAGAGAGAAACTCCTTACAAACTATCATAAAAAACTATGAACTGAAAAACTTTATTAAATTTGGACTATTAGTCATTATGATCCGTATATGGGGAGTTGTCTTCTTAACAATTAAAGGTAAAATCAAATACTCCCTTGCTATTTTAAAGGGTGTTTATTACAATATACAAAACCTCAGGAAGATATGGCTCAAGCGTCAATTAATTCAAGAGAAGAGAATCGTCACCGATAAAGCCTTATTTGAAAAACATCTTATCTTGACTCTTCCATTATTGTTACGTATGTTTCGTATCGAGGTAGCGCCCTTTCTTGATTAACTTGTATGTAAATAGACATATTGCGGAAGCTATATGGAACCCAGTTATTGGCAAACAGTTTGGAGTGATAAAGTTTGTCGAATATAGAAAATGATGTATACCAGAGCTACAAGATTTATGAACTCTCCTATAGAGAGATAATGGAACATGGACATACTGAACTTATGACGCGACTTTTTTCTCAGCACATTTTACCGATTATAGAAAAAGAGATACACTGTTTTTCTAAGAAGGAAAAAACTACGTACATACTTGAGGTAGGAGCGGGAACTTGTTATCCATCGTATTATATAAGAATAAGAAAAGGAAGAAGAGGCGTAGGATGTTTGGTCATTGCTACTGATGTCAGTCCATATGCTTTGAAGACGGCAAAAAAACTTTCAAAGTATTTTGGCGCTAAGCTAGATGGACTCATTGCCTGTGATTGCCAGTATCTACCGTTTAAGACGGACAGTTTCCGAACCGTACATGGCATAGCTTTTTTACATCATATTGAATCGCCTGAAAAAGCGTGTAGAGAAATCTATCGTGTCCTTAGAAGAGGCGGTCGTTTTTTAGGTATGGAAGGAGCAGTGAATTACTTTATGAAGTTCTTTGTCAACAAAATAAGTGGTGCGGAATTTCGTGGTCGTGTTGAGAAAGTTAGAGAGAATATATACAGCTTTGATGAGTGGAAGCACGTATTTGAAAAAGCAGGGTTTGAATATTCGTTTTTTATAGTTAACAGCCCTAGCGTTTACAAGAGCTTAATCGGAAGAAAAAGTAAGTGTAGGTCATACAAAGGTAGATACTTATTAAGATATGTATATGAGACAATTTTGACTATAGTGCCAAATGTTCTAATAACAAGATGTCTAGGTGCAACTTTGTCTATAAGCGCTTTGAAGAAATAGTGATAATGGTATGCGTTTTGAGTTTCGCCTTAAGCATATTTTTTTCTGTTGTTGTTTCACCGCAAGCGTAGTAATTTTTCTGGCATTTCTGTTAAACGCTTACTGGACGTATAACATTTCTTTTCCAGTTGGTTGGGATCCAGCGGTATATATTTTCAGTGCGAGAAGGATTGTTCAGATCGGGCTTCTTAACTACATTGTTACAAATGGTTACCCGAATCTTTATATGATTCTTCTGTCAGCAGTTAGTTTTCTCACGTCCAACTTTACAATTTCTGAAATGGTGATGCCGCCAGTTCTATCGATTCTATTGTTGTTCGTCAATTTTCTTATTGCTAGAAAGGCGAGTAACAATTCTTACTTATCCGGTCTTTCGTTCATTTTTTCAATCTCAATAAGTACAATCTGGCTGGTTTCTAACCTGCATCGACAGTTATTGACTCTCTTATTGGTTTGGTCAGCTTTTTATATCCTCACAAACGGACGACCTTATACGTTATCTAAGAAAATGCTAGTAGTTGCTATGCTTACCCTAGCATCTTGGACACACGTTGAGACCTTTGGGCTTGCGTTACTAACCTTGTTAATCTACTTAGCTATCTTCCGTGACAAGAGTGCAGCCAAGTTGGTTCTAACTTCAACGGGAATATCGCTAGTCCTTCTGCTTCCTCTCGCCCCGAGGTTTATTTCCATATCCCTTCTTCTCGTAGGGAATTTCTCACCTTCAAATGCTCCTTTGCTAGGCACATATCAACTCTATTTGGGCGGTATGCTATTTCCACTTGCACTATTCGGGTTGTTGAAATCTCTTCATTCCTTTATGATTGGAAAACAGAGGATTGCTGCGGTTCTCACCATATGGAGCTTTTTAATTATTATTGGTGCGGCGCTAACATACATCGAGCCAATATATCCCGCCTGGCGAATGCTTATGCTGCTTCCTACTCCAGTGCTTCTCGTTCTGGGCCTCAAGGCCATAACGGATCTGTTAAAGGCGCATGCGCGCAAAATAAGCATTACTTTTCAATGGCAAGGTGCACCTTCAAAACCTTCGCATCATAGGATTTCCCTTACTACAATAGTCCTTCTTTCATTACTTCTGCCCTCAGTATACATTTCCGTTATCCAAGGTTGGCAAGCTGCCAACCAGCTCTACAGGCCATGGATCACCAATTCAGCCGTAGAGAAGTTACGATACATCGCAGCTAACATAGTTTTTGATAAAACACCGATCTTTGTGTTATATGGTTATAGCGATCCAGGATTAGCAGGATTACACAACTTGTGGATCAGCGCCGTGGTCGGGGAGCATTTTACATATTACGGCAGAATCGACTGGTTGCTTAACAAAACGCAACTGACAATTGGACAGGAGTTTTTAACTTCAACTTTCTACGATGAATTGTCCGATATGAGTGACGACGCCTTTTTGGGCACACCGACAGTCGTTATTAGCGACTTCTACCCCCAACAAACGGAGTTCTTACGAAGATTCGAAATATCAAATGGCATCTATGTATTTCGTCTAAAAGACCTCCCTCTGAGCGGTCTTTAACCTTTTTTGCATATTCTGACTATACGGAGATATCCAAAGGAGCCTACGGGAGATATGATTATTCCTGGGCGAAGTCAAATGTGGTCCTTGAGCACTATGTTGAATATAATGGCTCAGATATTCCAGATTTCTATATTACCTTTAAAATGCCTCCTCTTAGGACTGGCTCTGTAATAGAAAAGGTAAAGTTGCATATCTTGGACTATGGTAGTGATTTTGCTCCACTCTTAGTTTTTCTTGATAACAGATTAATAGACACAATAACGTACAACGGTACTCTTCGTGACGTTTGGGTATCCGTGAACTTAGGTAATGAACAGCTTCAATATTTAGCAATCAAGATCTTAGAGCCAAAGGTAAGTCATGCCTTAAGCTTAGACGTAGTCGAAATAGATTTCCGAGTTACAGCATAAAACAAGAGCGCCAAAAGAGGATAGAATATGACATCCCGTCTACCCATTTTAAGTGAAATTGCAAATGCTTTTGCGGCTCCTAAGAACTTAATATCAAGAGCCCTCGATAATCCTCTCAAGCCAAGATGGCTATGGTTCGGGGTTACCGATAGATGTAACTCGCGGTGTACATACTGTGATATCTGGCGTACGAAACCGACGAAGGATGTATTAACACCTAAAGAAATAGAGAAAACGCTCAGCGACCCTCTCTTTAGGGACGTAGAATATATTTTGAACTCAGGGGGTGAACCCACTCTTAGGCATGATTTAGAAGAGATCATCCTGATAGAACATACGGTTCTTCCTAAAGCGAGGATCCAGTTAAGTACCAATGGTTTGTTGCCGGAGCGAGTCATTGACGTAGTTAAATTCGCGGTTAAGCACGATATTAACATTGATGTGGGGACATCCCTAGATGCTATAGGAGAAAAATATGATTCAATAAGAGGTGTTAAAGGTAATTTCAAGAAAGTTGACTGGTTATTACACGAGCTAGTAGCATTACGGAAGAATTATGGAGATAAAACATCTGTTAATTTTGGATTTACGCTTATTGATCGCACATTACCGTCATTAGAAGAGGTTAGAGCATATGCCCAACGACTGGATATAGACTTTTTGGTGCAATGGTATAATCAATCTTCGTTTTATAATAATATCGGAAAGAATTTAGTTCATAATGATGAATCCATGATTAAAGCTGTGCAGGTGCTACCATGTTCAATTCTCCGTGAAATGTGGCTTAAGTGGTTGAGGAGTGAGTCTATTAAATTTCGATGTTTTGCCATGTATACCTTTTGTGTACTGCGATGTGACGGCATCATAGCACCTTGTTTAAGTCTCTGGAATGTTAAGGTAGGGAATGTCAGAGGAAGTTCTCCTACGGCAATCTGGTATAGCCCTGAGGCAAAAGAGGCCAGAAAGATCGTTAAAAATTGCCAAGGATGCTTAAATTCATGGGGGTCCGGGTGGAGCTTTTCATCCAGTTTTTATCCACACCTATTATTCTTTCTCAGGCATCCATACGCTCTGGCAAGAAGAGCAAAAGGGAAGTAGATTTATGTTATGGCACCCATCTACAGTACTTATGAAGAACTATAAAACGGTCAAGAACTTTATTAGAAAAGTATAACTTTAGATCTCAAAGATAAAATGTTAGGTTTGTAATAAATGAAAGTTACTTTTGCCTTATGGGATCTTGGGCGCACAGGCGGGGCAAGAGTAATATTTGAGGTTGCCAACAGATTAGCCAGAAAGGGTTACGATGTATCGATAGTTGGATTGAGAGGCATGCCATATTGGTTTCAACTACACGTGCCTTGTACCAAAGCCTATGACTTGAGCGGCATGCCTGATTGGGTTGCTAGATACCTGCCGCACCGGATAAGGTCAAGTGCGCTAGCGGGCGCGAGTGGTTGTCTATGCTGGAGACATCAATGCAGAATTTTGGCAAAAAACCTTCCGAAATCGGATATCAGCGTTGCAACCTATTTTCTTACGGCGTTTTCGGTGGCTATGGCTAATAGAGGGATTCCCTTTTACTATGTTCAACACTATGAACCTATATTCTTCTCAGATACTAAATTTGCAAAATTAGCGGTTGCCACATACAACCTACCCATGAATTTTTTAGTGGTATCTAGATGGCTCCAAGATGTATTAAAAGAACGTTTTGACAAGCAAAGTACGCTTGTAGGTAACGGGGTGGATCACACAATTTTCAATCCAAGCGCACCTAGGGTTATGCTCAGAAAAAAACCTGATGAAATTATTGTGATGAGTTTCTTAAGAGGTATGTGGTGGAAAGGTGATAATGAATTTCTTCTTGCAGTTAAAGAGGTTGCAACACAACTTAGTAACGTACGTTTTATTCTTATTGGACGAAGAGCCTTACTAGGACATTTTCAGAAGCTCATACCTGATATTCGAGGTATACCAATAACAATATTTGAAGAACCCACAGACAGACAACTCTCCAGCGTTTATGCCTCTTCAGATATTTTTGTTTCATCATCTTGGTATGAAGGTTTCTCCTTACCCCCTCTCGAAGCTATGGCATGTGGTACTCCGGTTATTACAACGGATAGCCTTGGTGTTAGGGACTATGTTGTACATGAAAAAAATGCAATAGTAGTTCCTCCTAAACAACCATCTATTCTAGCTAGGGCAATAATCCAACTAATTAAAGATGATCAATTACGCAAAGAGCTCAGTAAAAATGGTTTAGACACAGCGAAGAAATTTTCATTTGATAAGGTAGCAGAAAAGGTAGAGCGAGCATTTCTTGATGCAATGAGCTAGTCAGTGTTGATTTGTCTTTTGAAATTCTATGGTTCGTATATCCGTATGCTTATATTCCTAGTCTCTCTTTCATATGTGCACACGCGCAGTGCGGAGAGAAAATGAAAAGGAAACAAATAGCCCTTAAATATATTTTGTTTTCGGTTCTCAGGAGAGTATTAAAGCCTTTTGTAAAAGAGCAGTTAGCGGGAATTCCAGGTTTTACGAAAATTTGGAAACTTTTGCTAGTTTCGTTTGTCTCGAAGTTCATAAATACTCCTGGTGGCAAAGTATACTTTGACCCTTATGTGGCAGGGGATCTCTGTTGCTCATCAATATTTTTAGATTCTTATGAACCTTTTACAACGGAGATATTTAAGAGGACGGTCAAGAAAGGAAATATTGTCGTAGACTTGGGGGCTAACATTGGGTACTACTCTCTTCTTGCAGCGAGGATTGTAGGAGTGAAGGGTAAAGTTTATGCCTTTGAGCCTGAACCCAGAAACTACGGTTTGCTTTTAAGAAATATTGAATTGAATAAATATACCAATATAATACCTGTGCAAAAAGCAGTGTCAAACAAATCTGGGACTACTAAGCTTTTCATTTCGACATCGGGTGCGCACAGCATTTATGAACTGGGTGATGGTGGGGATTTCGTTAAAGTTGAAACAGTAACATTAGATGAATTCCTGAAAGAGGAAGGACATCATGTCGATATTATAAAAATAGATGTCGAAGGAGCAGAAATTGACGCCATTGAAGGAATGAATCAAGTGATCAAGAAGAATAGAAATTTGAAAATATTTGTAGAATTTTGGCCTTATGCCATCAGAAAAGCTGGAAAGTCTTCCGAAGAATTTTTTTCGAAGCTTCTAAACCACGGTTTTGTAATATATGGCATCAATGAAAAAGGAAGAGATCTTAGAAAAATAAGTAATCCTAGTGAAGCCTTAGAAATGTGTAAGAAGAAGCCAAGTGTAAATTTATTGCTAAGAAAATGCAATTAATAATAACAAGATAAAAAATAATATAAAAACGATATAAATTTGGTTAAAAGGGTTAAAGGGGAAATAAACCCCTAACAAAACTATACAACAAACCAAACCTCAAACCTCCTAATCTCCACCTGCGCCCACACTTACAACTTCAACGCCGCAATCTACCGCTTAGCCAAACATAGTCAGCCCAAGAAACCAACACGGCGTAATCTACGACTTCATCCAAAAACTAAACAAAAAACCCAAACAGTTGGAGATCCTCGGAGACGGAACCCAAAACAAATCCTACCTCTACATAAGCGACTGCATAGAAGCCATGCTCCTAGGACTAAAGAAATCAACAGAGCAAGTTGAAATTTGCAACGTCGGCTCAGAAGACCAAACCAACGTCAAAACCATAGCTGA
>Ga0315282_10012288_pt1 | contig 13122 bp, 18 predicted proteins | sample YL17G07_20_MG_FD_203693 | JGI IMG/M metagenome (GOLD analysis project Ga0315282, IMG submission 203693) | Sediment microbial communities from Yellowstone Lake, YNP, Wyoming, USA - YL17G07_20 | ecosystem: Environmental > Aquatic > Freshwater > Lake > Sediment | place: USA: Wyoming | collected...
CGCTTCGGAACGGAGCAGACCCAAAAAGTGTGTCTTGCCGGCACCATACGGGCCATTGACAAAGGTGAGAAGGCTACCTTCGCTTCTCAGGCCTTCTAGACGTTCGATGGCTCGGTGCAGTTCCTCACGTCTCCCGACGCTGAAGTAGTCCACGTACTCGATTGGGACCGTTCCTTGCCGAAGGTTTTCCAGTATTGCTTTCGCAACCAAGGTGTCCACTGCACAGTTGTCCTGAAAACTCATTTCTTGTGGGCGGCACTCAGGGCTGCCCCTATGTTTCCGAAAGTCCTTCCGAGAACCTCGTCAATCAAATCAGTCAATAAAGCGTCAGGCCGCCCCAGTCGCTCCTCGATGAAGCTTACAAACGACTGGACGAAGCCACGTGCTTTGTAGCGGACCGACCCGAAGCGACTTTCGATCTCTTCGACGAACGAACGGATATCTTCATCGGACACAATCTGCTTGCGGTCAGGGTATTCTCCGGTGTCTCGATAGATCTCCTGAATCCTCTGCGCTACCTCGAACATTTCATCGGCATCCATGCCTGTCAGCGGCAATACGGCGTTAGTTATGCGGTCCTTGAGAGCCGGATACGCGTTCACTCCCCTTTCTTGATCCGTAAAGAACTCCGGCGCGCTCGCAAAGACGTAATAGAATCCCCGGCGTGGCTCCTGGATGTTGAGAGTGTCCACGAGAATCCGCAGATTCTCATTGCATTTTTTTCGCTGTAGCGGGGTCATAAGTGTTGGCACTATCTCCTGCTCGTCTATGAGAACAAGCCAACCGCGGTAACCTATCCCACGAAAGAACACGGCCAAGCCTTCAATAACGGCCCCGGCATTCTGCGGGGTGACATTGTTAAGGACCCCTATCATTCTTCTGTCTGCAGTACGCATTTTGGTGGGTTCCGGTGCGAACCAGTGCCGAAGCAGGATCAGGCGATCTTTTCCTCCGGTGTGTCGGACCTCCTTCCCGACTAGTATCTTCCCATAGAGAGATATTGCGGATCGCAAGTCAATCATACTAGGGTGCAAACCCATCCCATCGAGAGCATCGTCTATGTCCTCGGCTTGCTTGGCCCATTTCTGTATGACTAGCTCAAGAACCGTCTTGTTGTCCTTCGGGGCTCGAAAGTCCGGCGTTGCGAGCACCTCGATCATCTTGCGCAAGACCCGATCGAACATATCGAAACGAACGCCTTGCGTCTCCAACGGAAACTCCGACACCACAAAATCCTTGTCTAGCGCGATCTGCCGCAATAATGCAAGCGTGTGGGACTTACCCTCACCGTAGGCCCCGTTGATGAACCTTATCATGCTTATGCCCTGTCCAACGTCTTTAAGGTGGTCTCTCATTTCTCGCAGGGGAGATCGCTCCAACCGACTATCGGCTGTGTATTGCCGAATATGATCTTGATCCGCAATCCCTCTTCTCAGCGACTCCACAATGGCCTTAGCTGTGACACTGTCCACGGCACACCTCCTTATAATGCTTCTCCGAATCGAATAGACTTGAAGGTATAGTAATCGCCCTGTTCGTCATAGACACGAAGCCCTCCGCCGTGAGTCGCTAGTTGCAGTTTCTTACCTGCACGCGTTGTGGAAACGCACGAGGCAAGGAGTTTCGTCAGATCGGCAGAGAACTCATCGGTAGTGTATTCCTTCATCTGTTTGGGGTTGTAGCTCTTCCAAAACCCATCCGGCTGCTCGGAATGCCAGAATGTTTCTTGGACCTTTGAGAGCTCTGCCTCGTCACCGTCTTTGTGCTTCTCGCTATAAGCGCGATAGAGCTTCTCGATAAACTCGCTTGCATCGAACTTCCGGTCCCAAATGGTCTTGGCTAGGTCGCTAATCTTCTCGAATACATCCTTGGGAAGGCACCCCTTGATCGGCATCTTCCTAGCCAAGGTTCTGATCGTCACGGTATCTTTACTGAAATCAGGCTCGACCTGGATCATGCCTCGGATAGTCAACCCTTCGTGCGAGCCACGAACAACAGGCTTCAAACCGGCGTCTTCGCACATCTTCTCGATCTGGCGGCTGAATTGTATTGTGGCGTCCGCCGCATATAACCTCACTGCCTCAAAAACCGAATCCAACTCAAAAGGCCCGCCAATGCAGCCCGATTGCCGGACTATCTCCACATCCTTTTCGCCAAGAAGACGCTGAGCACACAGCCAGTCTTTTTGCTCCACTGCTTTATGAATCCTTTTGGCCCAGTTCACAGTCCTTTTTGCGTTGCGCTGCCACTCTTGTGCGCGCTTAGAAATGTCCTCCAGCATTGCCAGGGGCGGCTTTTCATCAGTCATGTCTGCTCCCTACCTCTTTATAAAACTGGGGGACGGCGACCTCATTTTCCTGGCTATGGACTTAGGCCCCCGGAAGTGAAGTACCCGGTCCCAAATCTGCAATCCACTTTCTGCCCTCAGCCTCCGTCTCTGGCGCGAGAATTACCGGACAGTCCGGGGCTTTTTGTCCATCGGGATTATTTTGCGAAAATGCATACGCCATGCTTCAGTATATGCTCGGCAAAGCTGCCATGCTCCGGCTTCTCATATTCCGACACCGGCAATAAATGCGCCTCAACGTCCGAACCGACTTCCTCCATCACCAGGGCCATCGCCTGCGCCCGCTGTTGAATATCCCAATTCTCAATCCCCTCGAGAAAAGCCGCCACGTCAATGTCGCTCCATGAATCGGCCCGGCCTTCCGCCTGGGAGCCAAAAACGTATGCGGCCCGGACGGCGCCCAGCCGCGCCAGAGTCCGGGTTGCCGCCAAGGCTCGCCGTTTCACGTCAGCCTGGATAACAGCCATTGGATTTCCGCCTCCGTCTTTTTCAGCGTATCCTCGGCGATCTCACGCCGGATTGTGGAGCCCAATCTTCCGATCTCCTCGGGATAACGGGATTGAATATAGTAGGCCGTCAGCTCCCCCAAGAACCTTTTTCTCTCCGCCGACATTTCAATTCCTGCGGATTCCGCCAATTGCAGCAGGTTATGGATGCGAGGGGGAAGGCCGCCGGTTTGCCGGACAATCAGAGCCTTCAGCGCCTTCTCCACCGACTGCTGACAACAGAACAACACATAGAGGTGGCGCTCCGACTCAAGCATCGCGCGTGCCGTCTCCAGATCGTATTGGGCCCGCTCGACCCAACTCTGCACTGCGTCGCTCATAGAACCTCCGAAATTCGGGGACTGGACACAAATGTCTTTGGCCGGGTTCGCGCTGGCTGCAATACAAAGCGATCATGGCTCGGCCGGCACGCGGCGTAGTTGCCGGGATTCCATATCACGTCACTCACTGCGGCAACCGCCGTCAAGGCATTCTCTTCCCGCCCGCCGCAATCCGGAAACAGGATATGAAAAAACCCGGTCGAATGTCAAAAGAAAAAGGGAATCAGTAGCCTTTCTCCGAATTACGCGTCTCCGATAGTCGTTCAGGCGGCTGCATTTGGGTTTTCCGCAACTCAGACGGCCACACACTCGCCGGATGGAACCGTGGCCGTGATCTTGGCCAGGCGGGCCAGAAAATCGCTCGCGTCCAGGATCTCGAGCAGCAAGGGGCGATCTTTGGCGGAGAAATGAACGATCAGCCCGTCCACCTCTTCCGCGTGGTCAATCTTGCCTTTGCAAAGGTGGATCATCAAGACGTTGTCCTCGCGATTATATTGAACCCTCATACCGTGTCCTCCTTCCCGGATAGAACGTCATCACAACGATTTCGTTCTCTGTTTCGTTGAACACGACCCGAAGAACGCGATTGCGGTCAAGGGGCCCTTGAGCGACCCGCCGACCGTGACACCCTAGACCGCCTTGGCCTCGCGGATACTGGCCGCAATCTCGTCGCGGCGGTGTTCGGCCAGCCGTCTGCGAACTACCTCCACAAGGTCCAACTGCTGGTCACTCGGCAACGTTTCGATAACATCCAGGGCTTTTTGAAACGGGGATTGCTTTGTCGTCATCGCGGTCTTTTCCCTTTCATTTTCGTTTATAACCTGCTCCGATAGAAGTAATCTGTCAAGGGGAATTCCCGCTCAGGTCGGCCTTTTGAAATATGGGAACAGGCACCTTATCCGCAAATTCCTGAACGTCCGAACCTTCGAGGACATCCGCCGGAATGTGTTAGGGGGTAACGGAAGTTCCATCTTTTCGGCGAACGGGCAACCAGTTGCCGGTCGCCGTGGACGGGGCAAACTTCTTGGCCGATTCCTCGTTGAGGTCCACGCCCAGGCCCGGCGCCTCGGTGACGTGACGTACGCGTAGCCGTTCTTGATCATCGGGCTGCCCGGGAAGACGTCCTGCACGGCCTGACCGAACTCGACCGTCTCCTGGATGCCGAAGTTGTGCGCGGCGAGGTCGAGGTGCAAGGCCGCTGCCTGAAGCTGGCACAACCGAGGCCATAAAGCCCCGGCTCGCTGGTTTCCACCTTGACGACCACGTAGCGATTGCCCCGGCTGGGCGCGGTGAGGATGGCCCGGACCTTCGTGATTTTGAGCGGCCCGAGGCTCTTGGTGGCCGGTGGATCGGTTTCGGCGTTGGCCGAGCTCTTGCGGGTCAGAAGTCCAAAAACCGCGGCGGCTGTCCCCAGCCCTGCATTCCCGAGCATGTCACGCCGTTTCATAGCAGTTCTCATGCTCCTGGTTTGATCGGGTGGCCAAACTACTCCTTCAGACCGGGTCCTGAATGACGAAACACTGATTTGGTCCGGCTCAGTCAAGGAGAATACGTAACAGTCTCGCCGGCTTCCGGATTAAGATTGACTCGAGGTTTCTCCCGCTGCGAGGATTCTCTTGGATACAGCGAAACGCAGGGGGCGCACGGGATGGGCCGAGTGCGTGAGAAGATAAGAGTGAACGGACGGGAGTGTTGGACGCTGTTTGATACTGGCGCCCGGAATACTTATGTCATTCCGGCCGTCGCACAACTTCTGAAGACAGCGAAAATGGGGCATCTCTTCCGAAGCGCCATCGGCGGAGGGGTGAAAGAGACGGACACGACCGCGCTTCTCGAGGCCGAAGTGGAAGGCCTGCCGATCTTCACCTCCGCGATGGTGGCGGATGAGATCGGCACAGATGAAGATGGGAAACCCATCGAGATACTCTTTGGGGCTTTGGCCATGCAGCAGTGGGGAATCCGTCCTCTACCCGACGAAGAGAGGTTGGATCTGTCGCGTTATCCCAAGGAATTCATTGAGTTCGGGGTTCTGGCTTAAGGGCGCACCGGGCTGTGACGTCTGCCACCATCTTTCAACCCTTCAACCTCCAATCGTCTCCTACCGCGTTTTTCCCTTGAGGAGTTTCTCGCGTTGATACGGCGTCAATTGTTTTTCCTTTGCCTTCAGCCATCCCTTGAAGTCCTTTTCGATGTCTTCCGACCATTTGCGATCAATCTGGCCGGGCGTGTATTTGCCTTCCCGGAGACGCTGATGGCCGAACTGGTTGCGGAGCCGGGTGATCTCGGACGTTTCCACCACTTCCCGCGCCAGGTGCGCCGGGATGAAAATCACGCCCTCCTTCTTGCCCAACACCATGTCGCCGGGCATGACCGCCGCTCGCCCGATGCGGATCGGCGTGTTGATGCCCATGAGCATGACGTTCGCGATGGCCGAAGGATCCCAGCCGCGGTTGAAGACGGGGAAATTGGGGATTTCCTCGACGCCTTCCAAGTCACGGGCGCCGCCGTCAATGACCACGCCGGTGCCGCCGCTTTTGGTCGCAATGGAATTCGCCAGGTTGTCGCCCATAAACGTCCCCTCAGCAATCTTGCCCATCAAGTCCACGACGATCACGTCGCCCTTGACGATGGTGTCAATGATCCACGAGTTCTGCCCGCCAATGCGGCCTTTCTCTTTTCCCTTCTTCTGAATGACATCATTGACGTCCGGTCGGGCGGGAAGGAAGTAGGCCGTCACAGCCCTGCCGACGAGCACGGGGTCTTTGGGTCCGGCGATAACCCAGTTGGCTTCGAATTGGAAATTATAGCGGTAGCGCTGGAGCACGGCCCAGGCTTCTTCAATCGAGACCGCTTTCATTCGTTCCAGAACGTCGTCGGGGACCTTGGGGCGGCCGTCGGGGAAGCGCTCTCCTTTCCACTGTGGGGTGCATTCGATGAGTTTCTCCTTGGTGAATACTCCCATTTGCGCCATGGCCGTGCCGCCAGCCACCAGCATCGCAACCAAGACCAACCAAGCGATCGAGCGAAGCGGGTTCCTCATACTCATGGTGATCTCCTTTCATGCGTGTTTTCTGGGGTGACCCCTATGTCGTTGTGCGGCGATTGCCCCACCAAACCCATTCGGGTGGTTCGTCACACGGCAATTGATGGAAAGGCGGCTCCTCGCAATGACGGCTGGAGGCGGGGAATGCGTTTCCATCATATAGCACCTGCCAGAGCACCAGCCAAAATAGCTGTTGTCTGGTTGCCACAAGCGGCTCCATTGGCGGTCGAGGGAGCGCTCGGTGTTCCACTGATCCGTCGGCGGGAAGAACAACTTGTCAGGGTCCAGACCGCGCCGTCGGATGCTCTCCTTGATGGCTTTTTCGTTCAGTTCGATCCCCAGCCCCGGGCCGTCGGGAACCGGGACATACCCATCTTTACCCAACAGCGGCTTCGGGACTCCCTCGGCCAAATCGTCGTAAGTGGGGTTGTCCACACCATGATGTTCCAGGACGAGAACGTTCTCGGTGGCGGCGGTGCAATGAACGGCGGCAAACAGCGCCACGGGGGTACCGGCCATGTGCATCGCCATGGCGATGCCGTGCTCCATGGCCAGGTCGCCGATTTTTTTGGTTTCCAGAAGGCCGCCCGCCGTTGCGAGGTCGGGCTGGCAGATCGAGATGGCCTTCTTTTCGAAGAGCGGCAGGAAGTTCTCTTTGAGATAGATGTCCTCGCCGGTGAGAATGGGGGTTTTGCAGGAGTTGCGCAATCACACATAGTCATCGGTGTAGAACCACGGGATCATATCCTCCAGCCAAGCCAGATTGAAGGGGTCCAGCGCCTGGGCGAGTTTGATGGCGTCTTCGACTCCGAAGCGGCCAAAGTGGTCAGTCGCCAGGGGGATATCCCAGCCGACGATGTCGCGAACGACGCCGACATATTCCTGCATCGTCTTGAGGCCCTTTTCGGTAATGCGAATGCCGGTGAATGGATGGGGAATATTCCCGCGGCCGAAATAAGGGGACGCGCCTTGCGGATACGTCAAGGCGTCATCCATCCCGCGCAAAAGAGAAATCCCCGCGTCCATTTTCAAGAAAGTGAAACCGCGTTCGCGGCGCTGTTTGAGGCGATTGCCCGGCCAGCGCCGCTTTGGCGCTGTGGAGCGTGTTCATCGCCAGGCCGGAGGCCATGCCGCCGTTCTGCATGCCAACCTCGACCGCCACCGTGCGAGCGTCAATCCCATTCAGCCGCAGCGCCCGGGCGCCCCAGTAACCCAGGAAGTAGCCGATCAGATTGTGCAGCATGCTCGCGCCCAGCAGGGCCACGCCAACCCGCTTAAGGTCTTCACTGGATCGCGCGGTGATAACACGGCGATGATGCAGCAGATGGCCGCCATGGACACGATCGGCAGTGTCCGGGCCATCCAGTTCCGCGGGCCGCGAATCCATATCGTCCATGACCATCTTTGCTGTCGCCACCACGCCCACCATCGCGAAGCCGACAACCAGGCCGCCCCTGAGTCCGCCCAACAGGCCCGGAGGGACGAAGCCCGTGCCGACCGCCGCCACGATGCTCGCCACAGCGATGCCCGTCAGAGCCTCGCCGCGCTGGAATACCTGTTGCCGGCCGTAGAGTATCCGGTTGGCGATCAGTCCTGCAACAATCGGCACGACGATCATGTTGCAGATGTCTATCATCATGTTCATGAAGCTGACATCCACAAGCCGTCCCGCGAGAATCTTCATCATCAGGGGCGTCATCACCGGCGACCCATCGTGGAGAACGCCGTCATCGTGACCGACAGCCGCACGCAGCGCGCCGGGCGACACGACCGGCGGCAGACCCGCAGCAGCCGCCCGCCCCCGCCAACAGCAAAGCGTTCCGCCCGATCCACTTTCGGCGTGTGCATTTGGCGTTCGAGGTCATGTGCATTTCTCCGGTTTCAGATCGTCAGATCGGAAAACGAGAGCTCGGCCTTTTCAGACGCTCGCTGACAGAACACCGGCCGGGCGTCGAGAGAATCTTCTTTCGGCGCATCGCGCGCCGTAACGCGCTCGTGAGGAAAACTCAACGAGCTTCATGTCGGTCCTGGATTGAAAGGCTCTAAAAAAATAAACCGCAAAGGGCGCGGAGAGACGCGGAGAAGCTTCAAGAGACAGAATTGAGGCAAGAGTTTTTCTCTGCGTTCCGCCGCGTTCTCTGCGGTTAAGTTTTTGTTTTAGGCACTCTAAGTCAAGCTTCGGTTACGGCGATTGGCTGGGATTGGGCGCATCTCCGCATTTCTCACCGGCTACAGCTCGCTGAAGATTCTAGGGATTGGTGAGAAATCGGGCTGAAGCGGCATCTTCCCCGTGTTATCTTGCTTCCACCTTCAGGCCGTCCAGGGCGCTGCCGTCGGGCTTGCGGAGGCGACAGCAGAACGACCCGCCGCCGGTGTGGTTGACTACCTTCAGCAGGAGATCGTTCCAGCCTTCCTTGAGCCGCACGTTCACCAGGTCCTGCCGGGGCGCGATGCCGCGATTCTGATATTTCGCGCTGACTTGCCTGCCGTTCAGCCAGGCCTTGATTGCGTCATCGCTGCCCCTCTCCAACCGCGCGTCCTGCTCTGCGGGCAACCAAACGCGCGCCCGCACGTACGCGGCGCAGTACTCGAGTTGGCCGAAGGTGCGTTCCAGTCAACCCCGGATGGTATCGGCACGGGGGGCAGATAGCACGGCCCCGATGGGTCGCCGACGTCCACCCAGGCTTCCCGGACCTCGCCGATGGCCCCTCCGCGCAATGACGCAGGGGACATATCCATCACATACCGCTTGACAGACCACCAGAGCCGTCCTGCGGCATCGAACGCACGCCTTTCAGGCTCGACTGTATCATGATCTCCAGGGCAAACAGTTGATCGCCTCGGCGGCGCGAAAGAGGCTTTTGAAGACCCCGTCCTATCGAAGGGCTCAATGGCGGCCCGGCCTTGGTGTGGTCCTCTCGCGGTCGCTCATGCATGCTTTCCGAAAGGCCGCGCAAGGGTCAAGGGTGATCTGGACGGAACCCCGTTACCGGGCGCATCTTGACTGTTACCAGGTTTTGGGGTAGACTCATCGGCCCTCAGAACGAATCCAAGATGCCCCCAGGTGATGATATCGCCCGGAATCTCCTTGCGCCTCAGAGACGAATACGCCGAGCTTCGAACAAGAGGCAGGGAAGTCCGCGCTTGCGAAAGCCCGTCTGGGCAATCGCGGCTCATTCTTTTCTGGGAGGTCTCAAATGACAACCGAACGTCGCGAAACGTCGGTCGGAACGGCCATTTGGATCTTGGGTGTCGTCCTGTTGGCCATGTCCGCCTTGAGTTGCGCCGGAATCCCGTGCATGTCGCTGACAAGAGGGAGGGCGAAGCCACCGGAACCTATTCCGGCGGATGCCTCATCAGCGCGTTTTCGGGCCACGGTGTTCGAGCTGAGGATTCCGGATAACCGCATCGCTCAATTCGACGCCCAGCTCATCGGCAGCAAGACCGGAACGGCCGAGGACTTCGAGAAGGCGCTCAAGAAATTCGGAGAGGTCAAAGTGCTCTATCGGGTTGATCAGGCCGTGAGTCTGAAGGAGGCTGACAAGATCGCGGTCATGAGCAAGGTCCCTGTGGTCACAGCGCGCCGAAAGGCAGCGGGCGGCCAAGCCATCAACAGCGTTCAATATCAGGAGGTGGGCGTCATCTTCCGCTTCGCCGAACCGTCTAAGGGCGCAGCGACCCGAAGCGGGCATCAACTGGATATGGATTTGGCAGTCGCCGGCGACAGCGCAACGCCGATAACGCCTGGGGTGATCGCTCCGAACTTCCGGAGTGTCCAAATGTCTCAGGGCGGACTGACCGAGTTCAGAAAACCTTATGTAATGGCCAGCATTGACTCCGCCACCAGGGACAAGGATCAGACATCGGTGGCTTACATCTGCCGGGTGGTTCTCGACCCGGTTCAGTAGCCGCTCGAAGGCCGCGGGAAAGCGCGTTGCAGCGGGTCGCGCCGGGATTTCTGGAAAGCATATCGAGCCGGCCGCGCCACGCGGTGAACGCGCAAGAGGGAACCGTGCCGCGAACCGATCGGCCAACAAGGAGATGACCGGGAAGGAGACAGAGTCCCAATGGTACGCCGGTGGAGACCGACGCTCATCAGCGCAGTCGCCGCTTTTGTTGTGTCGCTGGCTTCTGCTCACGCTGCGAGCAGCGCGCCCGGCCCGCCACGAAGCATATCTGCCTGCTGCGCGAATTCATGACCGCCCGTGCCTGGTGGAATCTGGCCCCGGACCTCGACAACACGTTCCTGACTGCGGGAGCCAAAGGCAATAGTCTGTGGGAACAAGCCACCGCCGCCAAAGCTGCGGACGGCACTTGGGGCCTGGTGTTCGTCCCCACGCCGCGACCGATCACGGTCAACCTCGCCAAGTTCTCCGGTCGCGTGGACGCGCACTGGTTTGATCCAACGTGTGAAGGTCGAAGGCAGCCCGTTTGACAACCAGGGCAGCCGCGACTTCACGCCGCCGCCGAAGAACAACGACGGCGACAGCGACGGGGTGTTGGTGCTGGAAACAACCGGGCGCTGAGATCACGCGCAACACCCGCTCTCGTTTCCCCCCGCATCGAGAAGGTTTCCCAGCTTTGACAAGTTTTCGCGTTTGCAGGGTGGAGCGCGCATCTGGACATTGCTACCACCTTCTGTCAGGCTTGGAGTGGCCGGTAGGCAGTAGTCACGTCCGGGTCCGAAGGACCGGGTGCAAGAAATACGTTGCCGGGCGTTGATCTTCCGGCTACCGCCACCGGGGGCAGGATCGGACGCGGCGGTTGCCAACGTACCATGTCCCGAGGCTTTCATGGAATGCTTGCGGGCCAATTTGCCCTTAGAGCCTATCCGAAAACCTTGATTTTGATCTGAAAGGGGGGTGAGAATTCCGGGCCGGGAAGCGATGGTTCCCACTGTTGCGGAAAAGGTGACGCTCAGGCCCCGTTCGATTGCTCCCGAAGACTGCAAGCCGGACCCGCAGTGGTTGATGCCGGAGGCGATGTGGAAGCGGATCGAGCCCTTGCCGCCTGCCGAAACGCCCACAGGCAAGGGGACAAAAGGCGGTCGTCCCCCGGCCGACCGTCGCCGGACGTTGGACGCGATCTTCTATGTGTTGCGTACGGGCTGCCCGTGGAAAGCGCTGCCGCGTTCGTTGGGATCGGGCAGCACGGCCCACGCTCATTTCCAACGGTTGGTGGCCCTGGCCGTATTCGAGCAGTTGTGGCGCGTGGCTTTGGCGGGATACGACAAGGCCAAGGGGATTCAGTGGCAGTGGCAAGCCCTGGACGGCACAATGACCAAAGCCCCTTTGGCGGTGAGGCGGTAGGGGCCAATCCGACCGACCGGGCCAAGACCGGAACGAAGCGGTCGTTGCTGACCGATGGGGCCGGAGTTCCCTTGGCCGTGGCGGTCGCTGGCGCCAACCGCCATGACAGCAAGCCGGTCGAGGTGACTCTGAACAGTGTTCAGGCGGTTCCGCCCGATCCGACGACCGAGCAGAACTTGTCTCTGGACAAGGGCTTTGACTTTCCCCTTATGGAGGAACGGCTCCGCGACTACGCGTACAATCCCCATATTCGCAGTCGTGGCGAAGAGGCCCGCGATCTGGCCGAACTGCCCGGCGATCGCGCGCGACGCTGGGGGGTCGAACGCACCCATTCGTGGATGAACCGGTTCCGGCGGCTTTTGACTCTCTGGGAGAAGAAAAAGGCGAATTTCTTAAGCTGGATCCACTGGGCATGTGCCTCCATCACTTTCCTTCCCGCGGGAGTCCTTGGATAGAGGGACGACGCGAAGATTTCGATCCATCGGCTTTTTCTGGTTCACGGCTATGGAAAAGGTCTCCGTGAACGGCAGCGGTTTTTGGCGAGGGGGGAGAGACGGCGGCAGAGCGCGACAATCCCGTGCCTGTTCTCACGTCTCGCCAATGTTAACACCTCCAGGCAAAGAGGTTTTCGGATAGGCTCTTAGTACAGCCCAACACAATAGAGGGATCAAATTCCTCCCTTTCAGAAGTGGGTCGTGATTCTTGCGGCCCCGAAGGGGCAAAGGCCAGTAGCCGGGGGTGATGCGGAGTGCAACGGAGCGAACCCCCGGACCCGATCTCCCCCGATCAAGCCCCGAACGGGGTGTAGGAAACCGCGCCGCCCGGATTGTCTCTGCCACCCCGTTCGGGGCTTGACCGGAAGGGAGGGCGTCTGTTCCGGGGGTTCGCTTCACTTCGTTTCGCATCACCCCCGGCTACTGGCCTACGCCCCTTTGGGGCCCTGATGTTTTGCTATCTGATCGCGTAAACTACCGCTGATTTCAAGTCGGTCTGGCATTTTTCGGACTTCACGTCAAGGAGGGTCTCGGCTGCGAAGTCGGAGAAATCCGAGACACCCAGAGCGTGGCCCCAGAGTTCGCCGCCGAGCCGTTTGATCATTTGCGGCGTGGTGATTCGTTCCTGTGGCCGGTAGCGATGAACGCGGGGACCCGCGCCACGGATTTTTCGGCCGAGACCTGGGCTTCTCCCATGCCGAGGATGGTTTTTTCGTCGCGGAAGTCGACCTCGATTCCCCAGCGCCAGAGGTAGGCTTGGAGGAGTTTTTCGAGCGGCAGGTCGGGATCGGTGCAGATCAGATAGGGCGGCTCTCGGTAGAGAACGTGGGACTGTTTGGAGAGGCGATACGGCAGAGGGGCGATGATGACAAGGCGAAGGTTTTGTTCTCCGGCGCCTCTCCAGCGCACGGGCGAGAGGGTTTTGATTCGGAAGCGGTGTTGCTTGCCGGCGGCCCAGGCCGTGACCGTCATCCAGGGGATGGTTTCGTCCTTGCGGATCGCCTCGGGCGTGGGCAGGGGCGCGCCGTAGATTCGTCGGCGCCCGCGCCGACATGCCTGGGCGGGATCGGGTGGCGCATAGAGTTTGGCATCCTTGCCGATGC
>Ga0315282_10012289_pt1 | contig 13121 bp, 12 predicted proteins | sample YL17G07_20_MG_FD_203693 | JGI IMG/M metagenome (GOLD analysis project Ga0315282, IMG submission 203693) | Sediment microbial communities from Yellowstone Lake, YNP, Wyoming, USA - YL17G07_20 | ecosystem: Environmental > Aquatic > Freshwater > Lake > Sediment | place: USA: Wyoming | collected...
AAAAAGCGATGGGCATACTAACCGCGATGAGCGCAACGAAACAAAGGATCACGGTGACCAACATCGCTTAATTTCCCCGTTCTTTAGAATGGACAAAGGGCATCAGCAGGATATGCAGCAACATGAGCAGGGCGCCAGCCGGAATGGCCGAATACGGGAGGGACATGGAAATTTCCAGGCCGGGAGCGGTCTGTAGATAAATTTCCTGGTTCAACTTTATGCCGAAGTAGATCAGGACAAGGAGGAAAACGCCAATGAGAGCATAAAGAAAGACTTCAACAAGTTTTTGTTTTCGTACGGGAATCAGCTTGAAGATTGCATCCAGGCCGTAGTGAGCTTTTCTCCTTATCCCGATAGAAGCCCCGAGCATGCAGGCCCAGATAAAAACATACCGCGAGAGTTCTTCGGACCAATTGAGAGGATTATTCACAACGTAGCGAAAAATGACCTGGAGGAAAACAGCAGCCACCATGACAATGGTGAGAACGACACCCAGTGTCATTTCCGCTTTATAAATTACCTCATCTACTCGACGAAAAAAATGATAAATCCTTATGGCTCCCCCTTTTTTAATTGGGTTGTGAAGTCCCGTTCCAGGCTCCCCGGCAGGGCCGGGTCGACCTCCCGGTCCGCCAGGCCCTATCTTCCCTATTTCATAACTATAGCACCGGTAACCCCACCATCCACTGGGATCACAGCGCCGCTGATGTAGTTTGATTCATCGGATGCAAGGAAAACAGCCGTACCTGCAACTTCGTCAGGAGAGCCATAATGTCCAGCCGGAATAGTATTTGCTCTTGCTTGTCTCTCTTCTTCTGTAAGAACCCTTCGGGCTAAATCCGTCATGATAAAGCCAGGGTTAATGGCATTCACCTGGATATTATAGGGAGCAAGCTCAACGGCCATCACCCGCGTCAAAGCCAATACGCCCCCTTTGGCGGCAGAATAAGCCGCCCGACGTATTACACCTACTTGGCCGGCAATAGAAGCAATGTTAATGATCTTACCCGAATTTTGGGCCTTCATTTGCCGGGCTGCAGCTTGGGCACACAAAAAATACGACGTCAGGGCAACATCCAGCGTTCTCTGCCAATTTTCTATTGTTATCTCCAGGAAAAGTTCATGAGAAGTCCAAACAGCATTGTTTACTAAGACATCAATCCGTCCAAAACGATCCACGGTGTCCGAAACAAGCCGCTGGACGTTTTCATAAAGCGAGATATCCATTTCCAGCGGTAAGACGTGCCCTCCGCTGTTCTTAATTTCATGCTGCTTCAATTCAAGGGCTTGCCTATCGATATCGGGAATGACCACGATGGCCCCTTCCCTTGAATACGCAGTTGCAATGGCGCCGCCAATACCTTTAGCGCCACCAGTAATAATGGATACTCGCTGATTTAGACGCATCAGCACCTCCGCCTAATTAGAAAATCCTCAAAAAAAATCTTATGATCCAGCCAAAAAACTTGATATCCTTCTCTTTCATCTGCCTACGGGGCAGGATGGGCAACGAAGTTCACCCTGCCCCGCAAATATAAGCCTATTGGATCTTCCTTACTGCTTCCACGATCTTTTTACCTTCATCCCTGGTTTCCCCAATTTTTTCATAAAATTGCTCCCACACGGGAACCATCAGCTTCCGGAAGGCTTCCCGGTCAACATCCGTGTTTATCTGGATCTTAGTTTCTTTTCTATACCTCTCCAAAAGCTTATCATCCAGCTCAGTATTCAGGCGCCGCTGCATCCAGGCCGCTTCATTGGAGGTCTTTTCGGTCACGGCCTTTAAATCAGGGGGAAGGGATTGAAAAAATCTTTCGTTAATACAATACATTCTTGGGTAAAAGATGTGTTTTGTGAGCGAAAGGTACTTCTGAACTTCATAGTACCTCATAGTCCAAGTTAGCACGAGTCCATTATCCTGCGCGTCCACCACCTTCTGCTGCAAAGCGGAGTAGACCTCGGCAAAGGACATGGGCACGGCGCCAACTCCCGGAATCGCCTTGAAGGTCGCGATTAGCACCGGACTCTGGTAGACGCGGACTTTCAGCCCCTTCATGTCTTCAGGGGTTCGGATAGGCCGCATATTATTCGTGAACTGCCGAAATCCCCCATCATCATAATGGAAGATTCGGACTCCGAGTGGAAGAAATTTTTCCCTCACCCTGTCGCCAATCCAGGAGTCGTATACTTTATGAGCGTGTTCCGTGGAATCGATGATAAAAGGGAGGTCCCAAAGGAGCGCCATGGGCACGTACGAACCCATTGGGGCGTTTGAAATGTCACCCATTTGGATTGTGCCCATCTTAAGGCCGTCGAAGGTCTCTCTCTCTCCTCCCAGAACCATTCCTCCGAAGACATTCACCTTCAGCCTACCCCCGGAGCGTTTATCAATTTCATTTGCAAACCACATCGCCGCTGCGTGCATCGGATCTTCTAAATTGGCTGCGCCGGCGTGGGCGAATTTGATGACAATCGGCTCCGCAGCCCAGGCCGGACCTCCAAGGAGTAAGCCCGCCAGAAAGACAAGTGCCAAAAGCCCTTTTCCTTTCCTCCTGTTCATCTTTCCCCCTCCTTATTTGGTGAATTTAACAGCACAATAAGTCCTGTCAGGTTTTCCTCCAAGGTCTTGAGCTTCATTAGGCGGTCGATCCTCCAGAGTAACGATCCAAGCAACGGAATTAGGCATCTTCAGGAAAATGGAAGGCGTTAAGGCGCTTGCCAGAAGGGCCGTTATGAAAAATCCCGTAGCGCACCTGCATCCTTTCAGAGATTTTTGACCCCGATGAGTTATTATGGATTCCTGCTTGCTTCCTTTATGTCCCCGCCAGGGAAAATCCCAACCCTATTCCTCAAAACCAAATGCTTTCCCCGCTACGCCATACAAACCCGTCGGCTTAATGAGTATGACAAAGAACATGACCAGAAAAGGCGCCAAATAGGAAAGGGGAGACCAGATCGTTCCCCCCACGGAAATGACCTGGCCCAAAATCAGCGCCGATACCAACGTTCCCTTAATACTCCCAAGGCCTCCCAGGATGACCGTGACAAACGCGAACAGAAGCATATCAAAACCCATATAGGGGCCGATCATAATCAGAGGGGCATTCAAAGCCCCTCCTAAACCCGCGAGACCACTGGCGACAACAAAGGTAAAAGTGATGATTTTATAAATATTGATCCCCAGTCCCTGTACCTTTTCCGCATCCTCTATCCCGGCGCGAAGTGCCTTTCCTATAATGGTCTTATTCAGAAGAAGCTGCAACAGGATATAGACCAGGGCAGCGATACCGATTACGAGCACCCTGTAGAGCGGCATGCTCACACCGAATATGGGGATCATAATTTCTGTGGGCGATGAAACGGGCTTGGGGGCAAGCCCCCATACATATTGAATAACACCTATCCCGATTAAAAACACGCTGAAGGTTACAACCATCGTGAACATGAGCTCCTGACCGTAAACCCGCTTGAGTAATACTCTTTCAACGATGAAACCGAGAATTCCGGAAACAACAACCCCGCAGGCTAACCCCAACCAGAAACTGCCGAAAACGGTGATCGTAGTATAGGTGATGTAGGCCCCAAAGGTATAGTAGATCATCTGCTCCATATTGATGATTCTCATCAGCCCGAAGCCAATGGAGATACCAAAGGACACAAGCAGTAATATCGCACTGATACTGAATCCAAAGACGATTGCGCTGAGTAATAATTCCTTATCCATAGTTCCTATTGATCTATTTTAAATTGTTTTCGCCCATTCGATGGAGCCTTCACGAGGGTTTCGCCTTTTTCCCGAACTTTTCGTAAAGGAGCACTTCGATATTACCCCAGATCCCTTTCTGGAATTTGAACAATACTAAAATGGTGAGGATCCCCACAAAAAGTTCCCATCTCAGGATATATTTGCTAACGATATCGCGAATTCCCAAAAAGGCGAAAGAGCCAAAAATGGGACCGTACACAGTGCCTGCCCCGCCGATCAGGGTGGCCACGAGAACATCCGCTGCCCGGCCGGGAGTACCTAAATTGGGGTTTACAAAACCAAAATTAATAGCAAACAGGGAGCCCGAAAAGGAGGATAAAATGGAAGCAAAGGTAAAGCCGGTCAATTTAAGCGTAAACGTACTGTACCCCAGAAATTTCATCTTTCGTTCATTCCCCTTAACGGCCCGAAAGGAGGCCCCCAAGACCGATTGATCCATGTATTTAAATAAAATTAAGACGACCAATAAGGCCAGCATGACAAAAAGGAAAAAATTGTCTGGCTTGCGGATGTCCAGGAAAAGGGTATCCGCCATTCTGGAGCGATACCACAATCCATCGTCCCCCCGGGTGATCGGCAACAAAAGCTTTTCCACAATGAATAAGCCGATCGCACAAATGGCTAAATTCACGAGGGCGAAATAGTCACCGCGCAGTCTTACGAAAAAAGGACCCAGGATCAAACCCACCACGACCCCAGCCCCTATCCCGATCAACAACGACATCATCGGGCTTGTCCCGAAGTAGGCCAGGTAAATCGCCGTTGAGTAGGCACCGACGCTGAGATAGAAAGGCTGCCCGAATGACACCATTCCCAAGTGGCCATACAGGAGATTACACCCGATCACATAAATCGAAAAAATTGACACTTCCGTGATGAAGTTCATCTTGGCGGGAAAGGCGATTCTGGCTATTATCAGGATCAACACCGCTAATAAAGGCCCTCCAAACCCTTTCATCATTTTTTCCATAATACCCGTAACCTGCTTACCTTGAAGGATGAAAAAATCTTTTCCTGTTTTGAGACTAAAGACACTTTTCGAAGGCCAGGTCCTTTATCTCTTGTTTATCAACGCTTGTATGAATGATCCTTCCTTCCTTCATGCAATAGACCCGGTCAGCGATTTCTCCGACCATCGGGAGATTTTGTTCGATAATCGCCAGAGTCATTTTTTTACTAATTTCTTTAAAGGCATGGGTCAAATCGTTGATCACATGCGGGGCCAGTCCTTCGGTCGGCTCATCCATGAGGATAAGTTCGGGCTTCCCTAAAAGGGCCCTGGCAATTAAGAGCATCTGGCGCTCCCCCCCGCTTAAATGCCCGGCTTTCCGGTCCAGCAAATCCTTTAATTTAGGGAAATAATTCAACGCTGCGTCCCAATCGTAATCTTTTGTGGCATAACTCCCGAGTTCTAAGTTCTCCCTGACCTTCAAATCCCCAAAAACCTGTTTGTCCTGGGGAATATATTTGACCCCCAACCCGGCCACTTCAAAAGCCCGCAATCCCCCGATGGGCCGGCCTTTGAACACGACCGAACCGCGGTCTTTTTTTAAAAAGCCCCCGATGGCCCGGAAAAGGGTCGTCTTGCCCATCCCGTTTCTGCCCACAATGGCCACAACTTCCCCGGGGTTTACTTCTATTGAAACTCCAAATAATACCCTTAATTTTTGATAAGAAACCTCTAGATTTTCAACCTTCAATAAATTGTCATTTGATTTTGGAGCCATTTTTCATTCCTTCAGACTCATTTGACTTTCCAATAAACCCGACGAACTTCTGGATCCTCAAGGGTTTCTTCTGGAGGTCCACTGGCTACAATTCTTCCTTCGTGCATCACCACCAACCGGTCAACCAGACCCAAGAGTTTCGAAATTTTATGTTCCACGATAAAGATCGTTTTGTTTTTTCTATGTTGTTTTACGATTGTTATGATCTCCTCAAGTTCCCAATCGCTCAACCCTGCGAAAGGCTCATCCAGGGTTAATAACTTCGGATCGGCTATAAAAGCCATGGCTATTTCAAGTCTTCTTTTGCTTCCCAGAGACAGGTTGCCGGTCATTTCTTCAGCCAGACGGTCAAGCTCAAACATTTGGAGGGTCTCATTGATCCGTTCACGTATCGGAAGACCACTTAATCGGGAAACAAAAATGTTGAGCGGGAATGATTTCCCTTCTTTCCTCCTGTAATAAGAGAGGCCCAAATTCTCACGTACTTTTAAATTATCAAAGACCCGAACCAGCTGGAAGGTTCTGATAATCCCAAGGGAAACCCTCTTTTCAGGGGAGAGCCCGGTGATGTCTTTTCCTTCATAAAATACGGTTCCTTTATCGGGTGGATAAAAGCCCGTAAGGAGATTCAGGAACGTGGTTTTGCCCGCGCCATTTGGACCGATCATGCCCACTGTTTCATCTTGTTGGATGAATAAGTCGACGTTGTCCACGGCGGTAAAATCTCCAAACTTCTTCGTGATCGACTCAGTCTTGATTATATCCATTTTCATATTCTGATAATGGTTCGCCGCCTGAATACCCTAAGGAAATTGCCATGCCGTTCCAACTCCAGTTTATAGGGACCAAAATTTCTCGCGAATCTTGGCCCCTCAACCAAGTCAGAAAATCGCCCCTCGTTGTCTTCCCCCACCGTTTCCCCGGTGATTGGGGGGCACCGATCACCTTTACGGAGTTGCCTTTATATTAATAGCCCAACAAATTTAACGGAGGAAGAACAGATTCACCGCCAAAAAACCCTTCTACAGTAAAGAGATCCCACTTGGTCTTTTTGTCCTTGGAAGCTTTTCCTTTCACCAGGAAAGCGGCGTATTTTGAAACCAGCTGATGGTCCTGTCGAAAATAGACCGGCCCTTTTACACAGGTGAGGTCCTTTGCCTCCAGAATTGACTTGGCAACCTTTTTCGGATCAAAGCTACGGGCTTTCTCCACCCCCTGAGCCAGAAGCTCTACGGCAACATAGGCAAATGTTCCATATGGATCCGGCGGCTCTCCCCACTTTTTCATATGGGCATCGGTATATTCTTTGGCTTTCTTTGCAAGATCCTTGTCTGCAAAATTTTCCAGATTATAGTAATAATATTCAAGAGCATACATCCCGGGCAGGGCATTTTCGGGAATTCCCATGGCGACTACATTGCTGGTCCAGGCATTGAATATCAGGCTGACCTTACTAAGGCCCAATTCATGGCTTTGTTTAATGGAGGCAATGGCGTCCCCGGCAAAAAAGTCATCATAAAAGACATCCGGTTTGAGGCTCTTAGCTTTATTGACCATGGAAGTATAATCGATTGTTCCCATCGGACTTTCAGCAAAACCAACCAATTGCCCTCCATACTCCTTCAGGGCATATTCCAAACCCTTATGGACAAAATTCCCCCAGGCGTCGGACCGGGACGCATGAAAAACGGTTTTCTTTCCCAATACTTTGGTGATACACGCTCCGCCCAGGTAACCAACGCTCCAGGGCGTAAAAGCCACCGAAAAGGTGCCCTCTGCCAGGTTTCCCTTTTTAAAAGAGTCAAAGGCCAGAACGCCGCATGGGAAGAAGGGTAGAGGATTGATTTTGCATTCCTCGTTTAAAGAGGCGGCCATAGGCGCGTAAATGGTACCCGTGAGTCCGTTTATCCCCTCGGCAACAAGTTCCCTGAATCTTCGGACCCCCACATCCAATTTCGCCTCATCATCTTTCACAATCACTTCCATCTTCACCTTCCCCCAAGGCATGTTCAGTCCGCCCCGGGCATTGATCTGCTCGGCTGCCAGAAGGACTCCTTTCCTTTGAGTGTCGGATACGGCAGCGAACGTCCCGGAGAGAGAACTCAAGAATCCCAGTTTAAATACTGTCGGATTTTGAGCATTGGCTGATACGCACGGAATCATGAGTGAGAAAATCAGCGACAAAAGGACCAATTTTTTCATAATTTCCTCCTTCCTTTTTGGTAGCTTAACTTTTCCCTTCAATTGTGGATAAACTTTTGGCCTTCTCTTGCCCTTGCATCGGAACCCTCTCCCCCGCAAGGGCAATCCTTAAAGGCCTTTGTTATTTTTCGGAAAACGGCCCGTGGGGAAATGTGCTGTAAACTTCTGGACCGTCTTTGGTTATTAACACTTGTTCCTCCAACCGGAACCCCGTATCTGTCCCGGGGGTTGGCACATACGGTTCGACTGAAAATACCATCCCGGGTTCTATCAGAACAGTCACACCGGCCTCATCTTCCGTTATGTAAGGCGGCTCCTGCCCGGCAAGCCCGACCCCGTGTCCCAACATTCTGCCCAAAACAAATTCCCCGGCCTTCGCAAAGACCTCCCCTGTCGTCGTTCCGGGTTTCATAGACTCAATAACTTTTTGAAGTATGCCGTACGCTTTTTGGAATGCTTCTTTTTCTTTTTGACCCGGTTTCGTGTACTTTCCGCAATACCAGGTTCTGACAAAGTCGGAAAAATATCCATTAAAAACAGGCCCAATGTCTATGATGACACTGTCCCTTTCTAAAATGATATTATCCGAGGTGATTCTTCGATAGGGTCCCGTCTTTGAGGTCACGATAGCCGGACTTTGGAACCATTCAGCCCCTAATTCTAAAGCCCGTTTCCATATCGCCGCCTGCACCTCACATTCTTGAATCCCTGGCCTTAGGATCTCCAATCCTGCCTGGAGTGCGGACTCCCCTATGGCGTAGGCAATCTTTAAACATTCAATTTCATCCCTCGTCTTAACCATTCTTGCATCCATCATTACCTTTTGCCCGTTTGTCAGTTTTGTTCCAGCAAGCTCCTTTTGAAAGACCTCCAGACAGGTAGGCTCCCAAAGGTCGACGCCCAGTTTGCCGCCGGTTAGCCCCAGGGTTTTCAATTGCCCGGCCAATCCCTTTGCCCCCGACTCAGTCTGCACATAGTGATGGGGTCTAAGACTTTCCGCACGTACCCAGGGGGCTCTGCTCTTTATATCATCGATGTCCATACTAAAGATATAGGGCTCTCCGTCCTGTTTTAGGGCGACAAACGAAGCACAATGTTCAAAGGGAGAATTGGGAACGGGGACATATCTCTGCCCGGTTGTGTATCGTGTGTTCTCAAAGCGAAATAATAACAAGGCATCGACACCGTTCTTTTTCATGGACGCCTTTGTCCTTGCCAAACGTTCCTCCCTCATCCTTCTATAGTCTACCCTTTCCTCCCAATCTACACCGATCAACCCTTTATAAGACATGCCAATACCCTCCTTTTAGATAATATCCTTCAAAATCTTCTTACGGAGTTTAGGTCTTCCAATTTCATTAAGGCCTATATCCATTTCACACTTCGGAGAAGGCCCTCCTTCCAGTCCTTATTTGAATTCCGTCAATTCCCTCCAAGTCCATCTGGATAAGGATGAATTGAGCCTTATCCGGAAGCTCGGAACCCGATATTCCCTCCGTCTCTCCTATTCTTCAGCCACGACGTGATTCCTCAGAACGCCAATCCCTTCAACCTCATTCTCCACCACATCGCCGACTTTCGGAAAGGTGAAGGTGGTCTCGTTGAACGCGCCCATTGCGATGATCGTGCTGGCTTCCAGGATCATGTACCTGGAAACATCGACAACGTAATCCTGCGGGCTGAAGATGTAATTTCTGGTCGACGCGCTCATTACCTCTTTCCCATTGATCCGCACAGCCGCTTCGATGTTCATCGGGTCTTTGATCTCATCCTTGGTGACAATCCAGGGGCCCGTCGGCCAAAAAGTGGGCATGCTTTTGCATCGGCAGACCGTATAGACAAAGTTTTCCGCTTGCACAAGGTCGAAGGCGGTTATGTCGGAAGTAACTGTGTACCCCAAAATGTAATCGTCGGCTTTGTTCTTGGGGACTTTATAAGCCTCCTTTCCGATGACCACTCCGAGTTCGATGGAATTAAAGATTTTTTTGGATATTTTGGGGAATACAATCGCCTCATCATGCCCAATTACACAACGGGGATGACTCCAGCTTACGCAAGCGATCTTCGGATACTCCAGGGCCATAATAATGCCTTCGGTCTTTTTCCCCGTCTCCTGCTCTTTCTTGGCTCTGGAAGCCTCCTCAATAATCCCCTTCTGGTTGAAATAACCGATCCCCATGCCCCGTGGACGGGGAATGGGCGCTTTGAAAGTGATATCCTTTATCGGGAAGACCACTTCTTGCAGTCTCGGGTCTTTCTTCTTGGTAAGGGCCTTCACGTGGGAAATGGCCGTTTCCGCACGGCTGAGGGTTTGGGGTAGTCCATCGCAAAAAGCTACCATGTCATCCGGCAGCAAGGTGGCGGCCACTTCTCCGCTCCGAAGCTCTGACTCTTTATCCTGCAAATATAACGAGTAAGCAGCAGAAAGGTCTACCATCCGGTCATCTCCGTAAACGGCCCCAATTCGCATGCATTGGCACCCTTGTTTGGGGATAAATGTCGTGATCTTCATTCGCTTCTCCTTTCAATGGTGAAATAGGTTATCGTTCCCGATTCAATGGAGAAAACGGCAAAATTCTTGTTGCCTTCTCCACAAAACCGATACATCTCTTGTGCCGATCAAACCCAAGACGTTTTTCTCTGTTCGACTCCATTCTTGAAATGGTAAGAATCCAACAGGTTCATTCGAGCCTCTTCTAAGTGTTCTTCCATGGCCCGGACCGCGGCCACCTCATCATGATCTCTAATGGCCTGCATGAGGTTTTTGTGGGCCACAAATGATCGTTGGCTTCTTTCCGGATGAGAACAGATAAAAGGGTAAACATTATTAAAAAAGGAAATGAGGATGTTCCTCAGGCCTTGTACAACCAACATGATTGCTTTATCTTTTGAAGCGATGCACATCAGATTGTGGAAATTTATATCTGCCGCTTTGAACTGGGTCTCATTTTGCCGGTCATTTTCCATCCGCTGTAACTCAACCTCCATCATTTTAATATCTTCTTCCGTCGAGTTCTGAGCGGCCAAAGCCGCACATTTGATCTCCCAGAATCTTCGGAAATCGAGAAAGCTGACCATTGTCTCAGCGGTCAGTTCTCCCAAAAGCCCGACGGTATTGGCGATTGATTCAAAAAAATGGAAATTGTTTTGCTTAACAAAGCTTCCCTCCCCAAGCCTCACCTCCATCAGCCCAAGGATTTCAAGAATGCGAAAGGCTTCTTTAACAGAGGCCCTGCCAACTCCAAGTTTACTTGACAGTTCCCTTTCTGACGGAAGTCTATCACCCAATTTCAAGCTTCCGGATGCTATCATTTCCCTAATCTTTTCCAGAACATATTCATATTGTCTGACCCTTTTATAAGGCTTCCACTCGACACCGGAAAAGGTAATTTTATTTCCTTCTTTATTCATCGCTTGTTCTTGGCAATGGGTAACCCAGCTACAATCTTAGTAGCCCATCCAATAATTAATGTCAAGTCTTTTGGGGGGGGGCCAAAAAAAAATTTATTCCCCCTCCGCTTTCTCCTGACCGCAGTGGCACTCTTCCCCTTCAAAAATCAGCCCGCCGAAGCATGGGATACTTCTAGACAATCGCAATCCCCATGGGCATATGATCCGGCATCCAATGACCTTCGATAGTTTGCCGCCCTTTCTGATAGGGCGAGGCATGCAAAATCCTGCCCAAACAAGATGTTGCGCCTCTTTTTGGGAGGATGGAAAGGACGGGCCATTTGCTATCCCGTTGGGGATGCGGTAGACTCTGATAACCCTCGAATACGACCCCCTCATGCGATGTTGGCGATCCCCTCGGGATCGAGGAGGCAATTATGCTTCAATGCTCAAACCTTTTCAAATCGCCCCGGTGAGTGAAGCCATTGGTTTACCTAATTTTTGATTACGACTTCACGGTCTTCTTTTTTCCCGAAGAAGATACTGCCAAGAGCATTTCATTCATCCCCCCTCGGTTACCGTTGATCAGAGACCGTGTCGCAATCCCGAGATCGCAAGGTCCGAGCGGGAGGGCATTCTCTCGGAATCATTAGGCAGTGGTTCTTCCATGGATCGCGGCGGGCTGAAACCTAAATATTTCTGCTGTCCTTGGAACCCGCCATCGCTTTGCGGAAACACACTGGGGATCCTTGAAGGCCTTCTTCAGCCGCCGATGCTTCCTCGTTCATGCCCTCCCGCTCGGGTCGCGACATAGTCTCTCACGGAGGGGGATAGAGCTGATTTTCATCGTTCCAGCCAAGAAACCCGTCAGGGAAAATTGGTTTGGTAAAATCATCGCCCCAGTAAGGAGGAAAGATGAATTCCCCAGAGAAATATCTCATTAAACTTGCCGACGGGCGTAATGCGCCCATTCAAGACCTCGAACATGCGGAAAGGATCGTGCTGGTGGATCAGGATACGGTGGGGGCGAAAGATATCACTTTTGCCTATTGCAAGTTTGAGGCAAAAACGTCTTATCACAAGAAGCACATCCACCGCCATGCGGAAGAGGTGATCTATATTGTTTCCGGGAAAGGAATCGGGGGGGTCGGGAATCAAGAATTCGAGATGGTCAAAGGGGACACGATCTGGGTCCCCCGAGGGGAAGTCCACTGGGTGTATAACCCTTTTGACGGGCCCCTGGAGATGCTCTTTCTTTATACCCGACCGACACTGAAATCCGCCGGCTATGAGATCGTCGACTGACCGGAAAAGTGAGAAGACCTAACAGATGAAAAACGACCCTGCCGTTATATCGAAATCTTCCCCTTTCCCCCGTCCAGCGTTGATTTCGCGGAGGGGAAGCAGAGGGAGGAAATTGACCATCGGAATGATTTGCTGACCCGGATAGCAAAACACTGACTACCGGCCGAAGGGCGGTTATCCGGCCGATTGGGTCTATGGGCCCCAATGGGGCGATAAGGAGGCCATTTTCTGTTGACAAAGAATTGGTTTGGGAGTAAGGGAAACTTCCAGATTACAGGATCCCCGTTGCCATAATATTTTTTCTGGATCTGACCTTATCATTTAAAAAGAGGAGGCCGGAATGGCCAGAGGAGACCTCGTCGGCTTAGCCACCATTGGGATCGGGAGCTGGTCGGGGGTCATCGCCGATGCGGTGAAACGCAGCAAGAAGGCAAGGTTGGTCACCTGCTTCACTCGAACGGAGGAGAAGCGAAAGGAGTTCGGCGCAAAATACGGGTGCGGTCAGGAAAAGAGTTACGAAGAGGTTCTGAAGAGAGAGGATGTGGACGGGGTGCTCCTCACGACTCCGAATGCGGTCCACGCGGACCAGACGTTGTTGGCGGCCCAGCATGGGAAACACGTCTTTGTGGATAAGCCGATCGCTAACACCTTAAAGGACGGCCGGAAGATGGTTGAGGCCTGCCGAAGAGCTGGGGTGGTCTTGTTGGTTGGGCATGATATGCGCCGGTTAT
>Ga0315282_10012290_pt1 | contig 13120 bp, 10 predicted proteins | sample YL17G07_20_MG_FD_203693 | JGI IMG/M metagenome (GOLD analysis project Ga0315282, IMG submission 203693) | Sediment microbial communities from Yellowstone Lake, YNP, Wyoming, USA - YL17G07_20 | ecosystem: Environmental > Aquatic > Freshwater > Lake > Sediment | place: USA: Wyoming | collected...
TCTTCTCACCGGTTTCCCTCTTGGATATTTCCTTTCAGCTCTCATTTGTTTCAGTCTTTTTCCTTATCTACCTCATCCCGAAGATTGCGCTCCTCCTGCCCGAGGACAAGCCAATTGCACAACTCCGCTACCAGTGGGAAATAAAGGTCTTCAGGTGGTTGAGGGGAGCCCTGTTTGCCACAGTTGCAGCCACGCTGGGAACGCTCCCGCTGGTTGCCCTGTACTTCAACCGCATCTCGATTGTGAGCATCGTTTCTAACCTTATCCTTATCCCTCTGCTCGGTTTTATAACCGTCCCTCTTGGGCTTATCATCGCTTTCTTTTCCCTTGTTTCCCCCACCATAGCCAGCCCCCTGCTCGTATGTGATGAACAGATCATCGACAGTGCCATTATTCTGATCAGATTCTTTGCCCATCTACCGTTTAGTGAACTGCGCGTTACCACCCCATCCCTTTTCGAGATCTCTCTCCTGTACACAGGCGTATTCCTCCTCTGTAACTTCAGGAAAAACCGCATTTTTAGATATGCCTTTGTTTCAGTCATCCTTTTCCTCAGTGCTGATCTTGTCCATTACAAGTATCAAGACCGCTTTAACCATGACCTCAGAATAACCTTTCTCGACGGCGGACAGGGAGAGAGTGTGCTGGTGGAGTTCCCTTACGGCAGAAAGATGCTCGTTGATGGCGGGGGTTTCCACAGCGACGTAGACATCGATATCGGAGAAAAAGCAATTGCCCCCTTCCTCTGGAAAAAGAAGATAACAAAGCTCGACTATGTAGTCCTGACGCATCCTCATCCTGACCACCTGAATGGACTGCCGTTTATCGCCAGGAATTTCAACCCGGGTGTTTTCTGGTGGAACGGAGACGAAGCTCCACCGCCGCTTGCCGAAAAACTTCATCAGGTCATTGGCTTGGTGAAAGGGAATTCCCGGGTGGTAAACCGCACTACGCCGTCTCTCGCAATCAACGGCGTCCGGATAGATTTTCTCAATCCCCCGCCACAGTCCTCATGGGTGGGGAACAACAATGCCCTGGCTCTCAGAATAACCCTAAGAGAGGTGAGCTTTTTCCTTACCGGAGATATTCAGAAGGAGGCTGAAGCGGACATCATCCGCACCGGGAAGAATCTCAGGAGTACGGTAATCAAAGTGCCTCACCACGGCAGTCTGACTTCCAGTTCGGAAGAATTCATCCGTGCGGTGAGGCCGATGTTTGCAGTATTTACCGGAAAGCTGGGAAAGTTTCTTCCCCATTCCCGTATCATTCAACGATATAGAGAAATGGGGGCAGAGGTAATCAGGATTGATCAGCAAGGTGCCGTTTCGTTTATTACAGACGGGAGAAGGCTGTGGGTGAAAGAATTGAAGAGTGGTATAATGACGTCAGTGATTCAGACATTAGACCATAGACCGTAATACAGACATTAGACCATAGACTTCAGACATCAGGCTGTAGGTTAGGGAATGGCCAAAAAGGTCTGGTGTCTAAGGTCTGGAGTCCGGCGTCTGAATTGCAGTCTGGTGTCTAACATCTGAAGTTCCGCCGCAGGCGTATCTGAATTGCAGAATCTCGTCAGTGATTCCTTGACGAATAAGGAGGGCTAATCTATGGCTATGGCAGAAGTGAGTATCGTTCCGCTGGGCATTGGTAAAACAGGGGTGAGCGAGTATGTAGCTGGTGCGATTCAGGAATTGAAAAAATCAGGTCTGAAATTCCAGCTCACCCCCATGGGAACCGTCATCGAGGGCAGTCTGGATGAGCTCCTGGCAGTCATCAGGCGCATGCATGAGACCCCCTTTCAGAAAGGGGTGAAGCGGGTTTATACGGTTATTAAACTCGATGACCGGCGCGACAAAGACTCGTCGATGGGATATAAGGTGAAGTCGGTGGAGGAGAAGCTATAAAGACAGGGTCGAAGGGGCAAGCAATCGGCAACAGGCAATGAGCAATAGTGATAAAGGAATCCAGAACACAGAAGTCAGAATTCAGGAAAAAACATTCTGGATGCTGTCTCCTGACTCCTGAATTCTCTTTAATTCTTTCAAGGTAAGATGATGGAAGCGATTGATAACAAGGTCTGCATTGTAAGGGATAAGGATACCAGGAAAGCGGTATCTTCCGCTATTGAACTCCTCGGTGGAATTGATGTAAAGACGGTAAAACAGTATCCCTCGATCCTGGTGAAGCCAAATTTGTGTGGAGGGGTCCCCGGGGAACCGGGGTCACATACCAGTATTGAAGTATTGAAGGCCGTCCTGGAGCTTTTTTCAACCTATGGCTCTCCGCTCTATATTGGTGAAGCGGATTGCAGTTTCAACGATGCCCATGAGGTGTTCACATCCTTGCGGGTGTATCAACTGGGGAAGCAGTTCGGTGCCCAGGTCATCAACTTAAGCGAGGGTCTGTCAGTTGAGGTGGAGGTCCCAAGGCCTCTTTCACTGAAAAGATTAAGAATTTCCACCGTTCTTCAACAGAGCTTCATCGTCAGCGTTCCTGTGTTGAAGACTCATCCCTGGTGCGCTGTCACCATGAATATGAAGAATATGTACGGGGCAATCTATGAAAAAGAAAAGGCGTTCCTCCACAATGGGCTTGAGAAGAATATCGTTGACATCAACAAGGTTGTCCGGCCGCACCTCTGTATTCTTGATGCCAAAACCGCTGTGGTCAGGGGCGGGTTTAAATACGGTCTCTGGGTTGGATGCCCTCCAACCACAATTGACCTCATTATTGCCGGGATGAACCCGGTCTCGGTAGACGCTGTCGGGACACGGATTCTCGGTAAAGACCCATGTAATATACGCTATCTCGAACTTGCCGCAAAACAGGACCTGGGCGTTTGTGACCTGCAGAAACTTAACGTAGTAACTGAAGGGTATGTATTTATGTAAATATCCTGGGCCATTTCCCGGAACATTCGAAGGTTGACAATCACTCATTTTGAGACTAAAAGGTAATATCCTATGAGCATGTCAGTCAGAGAGTTTAAACGTTTTATTATCGTTCTCCCTTCCCTTTGCCTTTTTTTTATCCTCGGATGCGCCCGTCCGCCCTTACATCAGATCGAGGAGGCGGAAAATGCTTTGAATAGCGCCTATCAGAAAGAAGCACATTTCTACGCAGCCGAGAATTATGGAAAAGCCAAAGAAAAGTTCACGCAGGCGCAAAAGGAGATGGAGAAAGAAAGCTTTAGACGGGCTAAGTCTTTAGCTAAGGAGGCAAAAAAAGAGGCTGAAACCGCAGCATCGCTGGTGGAAAAGGGGAAGCTCGCCTTTGCTGAGAAGGCGAAAGAGGCAATCTCAGAGGCGAAAGAGAAGTGGAATGGCTTCAACCACGCAGAGCTGAACCGGTACCTCCCCGAACTCTTTTCCCTGGCGAGTGAACTATTGGAAAAGGCTGAATCTGCAAACGAGCGCAGCGATTACTACGCCGCCTGTCAGAATGCCCGGGAGTTTCTCATTATCTCTCAGGAATTCCTCCGCCTGCCGGAAAAGAAAAAAGTGCTCCTGGAAAAGGAAATCCAGGAAAGTGAGTCTCTCAAGATAGTCCAGAAGAAGGCAAACGAGATAATCGATTCAGCTAACCGGGATGCAGCACAGACGGCTGAACAGGCAAAAAAGGAAGCTGAGGAAATCATAGCCCTGGCAAAGAAAAAGGCCCAAGAGTTATGGGCTACATGGCTGGATAAAATATTCCCCTCGGTTTATCTCGTAAGAAAAGGCGAAACCCTTGCCGATATTGCTGCTAAAAAACTGGTGTACGGCGATCCTTTCCTCTGGCCTATCCTCTACAAGGCTAACCGGGATCAGATCCGTGATCCTCAATTCATCTTCCCCCAGCAGCAGTTGAGTATCCCCAGGGAACTTACTCCAGAAGATCTGCAGGCTGCTCGAAAACAGGCCGGCGCCCCCGCCGGCTATACTCCCCCGCCCGATGCCTACGACCCGTCACAGTACCAGAAAGAATTAATTTTAGAGTAAACCCCTTTGTATAAGGGGGGCAAGGGTCAAAGGGAAAAGAAAATCTTAATCCTACGACCCCTGACCCTACGACCCTTGACCCTGTATTTAACTTTTCAACTTCTGATATGACAGCTGTCCACACGCTGCATGGATATCAGCACCCTTGCTCTTACGGATCATCGCACTGATGCCATGCTCATGGAGGATTTCCTGGAATTTCAGCACCGTTTCATGATCCGGCCTCTCCAGGCTGACCCCTGGATAGGGGTTGAAGGGGATGAGGTTGACCTTGCAGGGGATATCCTTCACCAGCTTTATCAACTTTCGAGCATCCTCTGCGGAATCGTTTATGCCCCTGATCAGGTTGTATTCAAAGGTAATCCTCTTTCGGGGAGGGAGAGGATAACGGGAACAGGCCTTGAGGAGTTCGTTCAAAGGATATTTTTTATTTATTGGCATGAGGTAGCTTCTCGTCTGGTCATTGCTGGCATTGAGGGAAACAGCCAGGTTGACAGGCAGTTCCCGACCCAACCGCTCCATCTCCGGAACGAGACCGGCAGTAGAGAGGGTGAGTCTGCGGTGAGAAAAATGAAGACCCCAGGGGCTTAAGATAATCTTCAACGCCTTCACGGTATTGTCATAATTGGCGAGAGGCTCGCCCATGCCCATCAGGACCAGATTCAGGTTTTCTTCCCTTCCAGCATACTTTTTAACCGCACATACCTGGTTAACGATCTCGGATACCTTTAGATCCCTCACGAGACCATTCTTACCGGACAGGCAAAAGCGGCACCCGAGTTGACAGCCCACCTGGGTGGAGATACAGATGGTCTGATGTCCGCTCTCCGGTATCAGAACAGTCTCTATTGAGTTTCCGTCCAGGAGGGGGAAAAGGAACTTCTTTGTCCCGTCCTGGGACTCCTCAACCCTTTCAGGGGTAAGCTGACTTACGGTGAAGATATCCTTGAGTTCCCTTCGCAAGGAGAGGGAGAGAGTGGTCATCTCTTCAAACTGAATCATCCCCTTCTGGTACATCCAGGTCAGGATCTGGCCGGCCCGGTATTTCTCCTTTCCACGGGAGACGAGGATCGCCTCAAGCTCCCCCAGGAGCAGGTCTTTAAGATCAACCTTTCCCCTCATAGAAAAATGATAAGTCAACCCTCCTTGAATGTCAAAATATTGTAGGGTCGTGGTTCACCACACCCCGGGAGCATCATTAAAAAATGTTGAGCAATGAAGAATTCTATGGACAGAATCCTCTTTCTTAATTATATGTTGACAGGAAAAAGCCTTCTGATAGATAATTATAAGGATTTTTCAACTGGTTTTTACTCTATCGCGAATCAAAGGAGGTAAGTATGAAGATTACTATCTGTGCAATCAAAGCAGACGTTGGAAGTATCGGCGGTCACATCAAACCCAGTGACAAGCTCCTCAAAACCATTGAAGACTTTGTAAAGGAAAAGGGAAAGGGGCTCCTTATTGACTATAATATAAGTTTCACCGGGGATGATATCGCCATCCTCTGTACACACCAGCAAGGAGTCTTAAACGAGAAGGTTCACAAACTTGCCTGGGATGCCTTTCGGGCAGGAACCGAAGTAGCGAAAGCCCAGGGGCTGTACGGTGCCGGCCAGGATTTACTCAAAGACGCCTTTTCAGGGAATGTAAAGGGATTGGGACCGGCGGTGGCAGAAATGGAAATCAATGAGAGACCAAATGAGCCTTTCCTCTTTTTTGCCGCAGACAAAACAGATCCAGGTGCCTATAACCTTCCTCTCTACCTTGGTTTCTCAGATCCCATGCACAATTCAGGCCTTATGCTCTCTCCCAGCATGGATAAGGGGTTCAAATACACCATCATGGATGTGTCCTATACTGAAGCGGACCGGGTCGTAGAACTGAATGCCCCGGAAGAACTCTACGATATCGCCGCCCTGCTGCGCGACCTCGAGCAGTTCGTTGTCGAATCCATCCATTCGCGGAATAACGGAGAACAGGCAGCAGCGGTGAGCACCACCCGTCTGCACAATATTGCCGGCAAATACACGGGGAAAGACGATCCCATTATGTTAGTAAGGGTACAGGGGGCTTTCCCTGCCACCGGCGAAATCCTCTCCCCCTTCAATATTGGACAGTATGTGGCAGGGTTCATGAGGGGGAGTCATAATGGACCCTTGATGCCGGTAAAGAGGAATTCTTCCATCTCTTTCTTTGACGGTCCCCCTGTTGTCAGTTGCAGCGCTTTCTGTGTCCGGGAAGGAAAATTGACAGAACCAGCCGATGCCTTTGATCACCCCTACTGGGACCACGTGAGGGATAGAATCTCGGAAAAGGCAACTGAGTTGAGAAGACAGGGTTTCTTTGGCCCCGCAATGTTACCCTACTCCGAGCTGGAGTACGGCGGGATTGTTGAGAAGCTCAAAAAGATTGATAAAAAGTTTATCGCACGAGCGAAGTAACTGCCCAAACCTGATGGAGTATGGATAAAGAAAAACAGGAATATTTCCGGCTTCTTCTGCGCCAGCAACTGGATGAACTCATATCAGAGGCAGAAAAAACTGTTGTTACCATGACCGACAAGGAAGAGCATTTCCCTGATCCTACGGACCGGGCCTCCCTGGAGTCAGACCGCAACTTCCTGCTACGAATCAGAGAAAGAGAAAGAAAGCTGATCCTCAAGATCAAAGAGGCACTCAAGCGAATTGACGACGGCACATTCGGCATCTGTGAGACCTGCGGCGGCGCAATAACGGAAGAGAGACTGAAGGCAAGGCCGGTAACCACCCAGTGTATAGAATGCAAAATGGAGGAAGAGGCTAAGGAAAAGGCCAAGGAAAAGGCCAGGTCAATGTAACATTCACCTGTTATCCGAAAAAGCCTATTTTTCTTATACTGGAGTGCGTGAATTTTAAAACCACGGCCGCACCTCTCGATATCCCTCGATCCACGAAAAGTCCTGAGCAGTAAAGGTGATGCCCTGCCCTTCACCATGGTTAGGCGGGGAAAGCACTCTAAGCCTCCTCTGGATTTCACCTCAGAGAAAACCACAGGGAGCTGGTGAAGCGAGATGAAGAAAATCAACTTTTTAATCGGTATCCATAATCACCAGCCGGTGGGAAACTTCGATTGGGTCTTTGAGGAGGGCTTTCAGAAGTGTTATCGCCCCTTCCTGGAGATCATGGAAAGACATCCTTCCATCCGCTTTTCACTCCACTATACGGGTCCCCTCCTGGAATGGCTGGATACAAAAGCGCCTCATTTCCTTGACCTCATCCGGGAAATGGTACGGCGCGGCCAAGTCGAGATGCTGGGAGGCGGTTTCTATGAACCGATCTTCTCCATGCTCAGGGAAGAGGATACCCTCAATCAAATCCGGATGCTCAGGGAATTTACCGAGAACCGGTTTGGCTCTTCTCCTGAGGGAATCTGGCTTGCAGAACGGGTATGGGATTCCTCCCTGCCCAAAATTCTGTCTCACGCCGGCGCCACATATACCATCGTGGATGACCTCCACTTCCGTTATGCCGGCCTTGCCCCTGAGGAAATCTTTGGATATTATATTACGGAGAAGGAGGGGTTATCGGTTGCTGTCTTTCCCATTGACAAGGGCCTGCGCTACTCCATTCCCTTTAAGCCCCCTGAAGAGACCATCGAATACCTGACGTACCTCGCAAGTGACAACAACGGCATGGCAGTAACCTATGCTGATGACGGAGAGAAGTTCGGCATGTGGCCGGGAACCCACCAGTGGGTCTACCAGGAACGGTGGCTGGATACGTTTCTCTCTCTCCTGGAAGAACAAGCTGACCTCATAAAAACCATTACGTTCTCGGACTACCTTCAATCCCATCCTCCCATGGGAAGAATATACCTCCCCAACGCCTCTTATGAAGAGATGATGGAATGGGCGCTTCCCGCCTCTACTGCCCTTCGCTATCAGGATATGGTCAAGGAGCTCAGGGCCCTGAACCGGGAAGAAAAGTATAAACCATTCTTAAGGGGAGGAATGTTCGACAACTTCCTCATCAAATATCCAGAGAGCAATCTCATGCACAAGAAGATGCTCTGGGTAAGCGATAAGGTGAATCGCCTGAACCAGGATCCCAACGATGTTCCGCCTGTGCAGGAAGCGAGGAGAGAACTCTATCAGGGGCAGTGTAACTGTGCATACTGGCACGGACTATTTGGAGGTCTCTACCTGAACCACCTCCGGAACGCCGTGTACGAACACTTGATCAAGGCAGAAACAATCTCGGATACGCTCAACCATCCGGATGGTACCTGGCTTGATTTCAAACTCTATGACCTCGACCGTGACTCCTCGCCGGAACTCATCATATCCAGCGACACGATGAACCTCTACTTCAAACCCAGCTATGGGGGCTCTCTCATCGAGTGGGATTATAAGCCCGCATCCATCAACCTCACCAATGTCCTGGCCCGGAGGGTTGAAGCCTACCACAGGAAACTGAAGGAGGCAGAGGATCTGTCGCAGAGGACCAATAACCACGAACCAAAGTCTATCCACGATATCATAAGCCAGAAGGAACAGGGGCTGGAAGAATTTCTCCACTATGACTGGTATAACCGCTACTCCTTTCTTGACCACTTGCTCGGGACCGAGACCACCCTGGAAAACTTCAAGACCTCCCGCTACCCCGAATTGGGTGATTTTGTGAACCAGCCGTACCGGGTCGTCCAGATCTCCCATACTCCGTCCCGGGAAGAAATCCGGGTTACCCTTGGAAGGGAAGGCCACCTCTGGGAAAAAGACGGTAAGAGATTCCCCGTCAGGATCATCAAGAGCTTCAACGTTCGCGGCGGCAGCTCTGAAGTTGAGGTAGTGTACCAGATCACCAATCAAAATACGGCAACACTTAGGCTCTGGCTTGGCATCGAGTTCAATTTCAACTTCCTCTCCGGGAATGACCCGAAAAGATATTACTTCTTCCCGGGAAGGCACATCACCGATGACCTCTTAAACAGTACCGGGAAAGAAGGAAATGTTGCAACCATCTGCCTCCGTGACGAGTGGAAAAATCTCGAGGTTACCTGTACCTTCGATCACCCTGCCGGGGTATGGCGGTTTCCCCTGGAAACGGTTTCCCGGTCCGAAGAGGGGTTCGAACGCACCTACCAGGGCTCAGCAATCCTCTCCCACTGGCAAATGGAATTACCAGGCGGGGAGTCTAAAACATACCGGCTCCTCCTCACCGTAGGTGAGATAAAAAATTCATAAGTCCTGCCGGTTCTACGGTTGACCTCACGGAAAAGATGAACTATGATTATGATAACAGCAGAGAGGTAACGAAGAGAACATGCCTGAACTGAGGAAAGATCCCGTGTCAGGAAGGTGGGTCATCATATCCACTGACCGGGGGAGAAGGCCTACCAGTTTTGCAGTGACGGAGAGAAAATTAACGGGCGGGTTCTGCCCGCTCTGCTCCGGGAACGAGGATAAGACCCCTCCGGAGATCATGGCCTACCGGCCTGATTGTTCCTCGCCGAATACACCTGGATGGACATTGAGGGTGGTGTCCAACAAATTCCCCGCGCTGCGGATTGAAGGCGACCTGGATAAAAGAGCAGAGGGAATCTACGACAAGATGAACGGCATTGGTGCCCATGAAGTGATCATCGAGTCGCCCAATCACAGTGAACTTCTCTCCACCATGCCCCTTAAAAATATCGAGAATATACTCAGGGCTTACCGGGAACGGATCCTTGATCTCTCGCGTGATAAACGGTTCCGTTACATCTCAATCTTCAGGAATCAGGGAGAGCAAGCAGGGGCATCATTAGAGCATCCCCATTCCCAGCTCATCGCCCTGCCCGTTGTTCCGAAAAGGCCCCTGGAGGAATTTGCCGGAGCAAAAAGTTACTTCGACTATAAGGAACGGTGTATCTACTGTGACATCATCGAACAGGAACTCACTGAGAAAGAAAGGATTATTGGGGAGAACGCTGAATTTCTCTCCATCGCACCTTTTGCCTCCCGTTTCCCCTTTGAAATCTGGATACTGCCCAAAAACCATCTGTCAGCCTTTGAGCAAAACCCGGATTGGAAATATACATTTCTCGCCAAAATCTTCTCTGATACCTTTCAAAAACTGGACCGGGCACTGGCCTGTCCACCCTACAATTACATGCTCCACACCGCCCCTCTGAATTCTCCCAGCAGCGAGTATAACCACTGGCATTTCGAAATCATACCCCGGCTCACCCGGATTGCAGGGTTTGAGTGGGGATCGGGGTTTTACATCAACCCCACCCCACCGGAAGAGGCAGCAAAATTCCTCAGGGAGAGTTAACCGATCTCAAGGCGAAAGAAACTGAGATGACTCAGGTAACGAGCACAGAAATATTAAGCGGCGTCATTGAAATAGCCAATAGCCAAAACCTTGAGAGCGCCCAGAGGTTCAAGCGCCTCATGGACTATCTGGCAGAAAACTGCTCTCTCGACGTCTGTGCGCTGTACCGCATGGACCCTGAGAAAAACATCCTGACCCTGTGGGTCCAGAACGAAAAGGGGAATACTGATCCCGGAAGAATGTACCCCGTTGGTGCAGGTCTCGTCGGAAAGGCGGCTCTTGAGAGAAAAATAATCAGCATTGACACGGAAACTCAGCACGATGAAACCCTTGCCGCATTACTGGGCGAGCATCAGGGCTACTCACAACTCGCCTTTGTCCCCCTGATGGATGACCATTCCCTCTACGGGGTTTTGAGCCTGAAGGCCCGTTCGGGTAAACGGTGGGATGAGGATAAGGTTCGCCTCTTCTCGGTAGTAGCTAAGGGACTCACCGGGGCTATCCGCGGACTACAGCTCCGTGAGGAACATAGAAAGGCAATCACTTTGTCTGAGCGTTCAACCAGTGAGAAGGAAACGATCGTCAGAGAATTCTCTCTCCTCTATGAACTGTCTCAGGCGCTGATGACCACCATTAAGTTAGATGACCTTTTCCACATCACCCTGGCAGCAGTTACGATGGGGAAAGGCCTGGGCTTCAACCGGGCCATGCTCTTCCTTGTCAGCGAGAATAAAAAGCTTATTGAGGGAAAGATAGGAGTCGGTCCAGACAGTGCTGAAGAAGCAGGGAAAGTGTGGAAAGAGCTTTCAGAGAACGGCAAAGGATTCCTCGAATGGGTCAGATCTCACCGGCGATGGAAAACAAGCAGGGTATCCTCTCTGGTAGACCGAACAGTGCGAGAGGTAAAATTACCGCTCAGAGAAGAGAGCGGTCTTCTCGCCGAGGCTGTTCTCTTTGAAAAAACGTTCATCACCGGCAATCCCCACCAGGACTCCATCATCTCCCAACAGATCTTTTCCAGGATTCCTGCAGCACCGTATGCCCTCGTTCCGGTGTGCGGGAAAAAGGGAGCAATCGGGGTAATCATGGTTGACAACCTGTTCAACCAGAAGCCGATTACCGAACATGATGTGAAGCTTCTCATCATGCTGGCAAACCACGTCGGTCTCGCCATTGAGAACTCCCGCCTGTATGAAAACCTCGGGGTGATGAACGAAGAATTAAGGATTGCTCAGGAAAAACTGATCCAGAATGAAAAATTCGCCACCCTCGGCATGATGTCCTCGGTTGTTGTACATGAAATAAAAAATCCCCTGGTGGCCATTGGCGGGTTTGCACGGAGGCTGGAAAAAAGCTCCACAACCCCCACGGAAAAGAGTTATTCCAAGATCATCGTGAAAGAGGTTGAGAGGCTCGAAAAAACCTTAACCGACATCCTCATCTTTTCCAAAGAGCCAAAGCTCGATCTCAAGGCAAATAATCTCAACCAGATTCTGGAAGACACCCTTACCCTTGTCTCTGAAAATTTAGGTGACACCGGAATCCAGGTTGAAAAGAACCTGTCCCCTGACCTTCCCCTGATTCACTGCGATTTTCAGCAGATCAAGCAGGTCTTCATCAATCTTTTTTACAATTCCATTGAAACCATGGAAGAAGGGGGAACCCTCACGGTGAAGAGCTACCCTGTCCGGGAAGACAATGCCGCTGTCATTGAGGTGAGCGATACCGGCAAGGGCATACCCCCTGAAGTCCTGAATAACATCTTCAATCCCTTCTTCACCACCCGTGACAAAGGGGTGGGGTTGGGTCTTTCCATCGTCCAAAAGATTATCTCCTACCACAGGGGAAGCATTGAGGCCCGGAACAACCTGGGAAAAGGGGTCACCTTTACCATCCGGCTGCCTCTTCATGGGAATGGAATACCATCAGGATACATGAGAACGGGGGGGGGAGGCGATGAGAAAAAGAGGTAAGCGTTCCAAAAAGATCCTTGTTATCGATGATGAGGAAAACGTCCGCCTGCTCTACCAGGAGGAGTTGCAGGACGAAGGGTATGAAGTAATTCTCGCCTCCAGCGGGCTTGAGGGCTTAGAGAAGTTGAACGCCCACAACCCAGACCTCATCACCCTGGATATTCACATGGCTGGTTTCGACGGGCTCGATATTCTCAAACTGATCCGGGAAAAATCACGGAATGTGCCGGTAATCCTCTGCACTGCATACGGAGAGTACAAACAGGACTTCAGGAGCTGGAGTTCCGATGCCTACATAGAAAAATCTTCTGACTTGAATGAGCTCCTGACAAAGGTCAAAGAAATCCTTAAGTAGAAATGATGTCTACATCATATGAGAAGTACGATGGATTCACCCTCCTCTCCTTCACGCACCGTTTCATTCTTCATCTTTGCCTGACTGCAAAAATCGCTTGCACATTCTCGCAATAATGACTATCTTTACTATTAATACATCTGCCTACATTGCAGGCAATCGAGTTGATTTTGTTCCGCTTGTATCACTAAGATTGCTTCGTCGTCCGCCTAAGGCGGATTCCTCGCAATGACAGGAAGGTAGTGTTAGTGTTCAATGTGTCATTGCGAGCAAAGTGAAACAATCCCTTATTTTGGCTACCAATATCTCTTACGTCAACTGATATGGAACCGGGAAGAATCGTTATATTTATCGAGAACAAGGAAATCCTCCTGGGCGTCTGCCTGGAGGTAAAGAAGGATCGCCTCCACTGCCTCACTGAGTCGAACCGTGAAACCAACCTGAGCGCTCAACGGATCCTCCTGAAGTCACCATACAGCCTCAATCTCACTGAATCCAGAACAATGTTGATGG
>Ga0315282_10012291_pt1 | contig 13120 bp, 7 predicted proteins | sample YL17G07_20_MG_FD_203693 | JGI IMG/M metagenome (GOLD analysis project Ga0315282, IMG submission 203693) | Sediment microbial communities from Yellowstone Lake, YNP, Wyoming, USA - YL17G07_20 | ecosystem: Environmental > Aquatic > Freshwater > Lake > Sediment | place: USA: Wyoming | collected...
CACATGGCCTGGTTGGGGCAGACTACAACGTTAAAACCACTTACTACCGGACTCCTCTTGGAGGGCTATCCCCGCAGACAGCCATCCTACCCACACTATACCACACAAAGTCCACTTAGTCAAACGCCTCCGGGCGTTTCCTATAACTTTTTCCGGCGAATTACGAGTCTTACGGGACTTTATCGGCATTCCGGCCCAAGGGGGGCTACCCAAACGCCCTATATTACCCATATTAACGCCACTTCCGGCCCAAACGTTACCCCCAGCCGTAACGCCGACGTACATCTGCAACGAACTGTTCTTCAGCGGGCGGCCGCCGAATCAGTATCAGTCGTCCATCGAGAACACGAACCTGACGGTCGAAGCCCGGGTGACCTACTCTTCCCTGTCCGAACCCGCCGCGCAAAACCTCGAAAGTAACGCTGTCATGGTTTATCGCCCGCCGGCTCCAGGACGGCCGCGCAGATGAGGGCCTTGCCGGTGACCGGCGTAAGCGTCACTTCAACGGCGCCCGCGTCGGCGAACACAACCGGGTAGGTGAGTTCCATCGCGCGGCCGGCCCCGCCCGCGTGTTTGGAGATGTCCACGCGCTCGGTCCTCGCGGCGGAAGCGGCGCCGGAGCCGCCGGACTCCTTCTTGTACGCGACCTCGGACCACTGCCGCCCGTCGGCCGAAACGAGGATGTCGAACTTGTACTGGCGCTGGGCCCCCAGGTACCACGCGATGTCCACGTGGTCCGTCGGCGCATCGGCCTGAAGCGGGAACTGTATCCAGGGACCTTCGCCGCGCGCCGCCCAGCGCGTCTCCAACTTGCCGTCAACGGCATAGGCTGCCGGGAACCCCGCAACCGCCTCGGAGGCCGTCACGGCCTTCGCGACTGCCGCACGGTCGAGCGAATCGACCGCAACCTCCGCGATGCTGCTCCACGAGTTCTCGGCGCTGCCGTGGCAGAGGAGCCGCAAGAACTTCGCCTTGACGGGCTCAAACGTGTACCGCTCGGAGGCGCCGCCGCCGCGCCCGGAGTTTGACTTCACGGTCACGTCGAAAACGCGCTGGCCTTCGGCCGTTGAGGTCGGGTCGGCCATAAGCAGCCGCAGGCGATACGCGCCCGGCGGCAGGCCCTTCGGTATATGGGGCCGCTTGCCGCCCAGGATCGGCTCGATGCGCAGGGCCAAGGGCCGGTCGCTCTCGATGCCCGTGCGGCAGACCTCGGCGGAGGCCGGGGCCATGCCGGAGGCCGCCTCCATCTTCGCGCCTTCCGGCAGCGTGAACTCCGCGGCGCCGGCCTCCTTGGCGCCGTAGCAGCGCCAGAGTTGCTTGTCGGCGTCGGCGAAGAACGTGTTGTGGCCCGCTCCCTGGGCGAGGCCGTCGTGCGACGTCGGGGCGAAGTTCATCCGCACCGGCTCAATCGCAAGCGCCTGGCGGAGGCTCGCGACGTACGTCAGCCACTTCAGGTTCATCGCGACGACCAGGCCCTGCTCGCCGCGGCTGATGCCGCCGAGGGAAGACGTGCGGGCGAACTGCTCGACGATCGCCTCGGACCGGCATTCCGCGAAAGCCTGGCGCGCGGCATCCGCCTTCCCGCCGGCGGCCGATGTCCCCACGCGTTGGCAAAGCGCCTCGGCGGCAAAGAAGTCCGCGATGAAGCGTTCCAGGCCGCGGAAGTACTCGAGGCGCGGGCGCGAGGCGTCGTCGAGTTTCGCGGCGTCCACGCGGTCGATCATCGCCAGCCGCCGCTTGCACCCCGCCGCAATCTCCTCGGCCTTCTCGGGCGTGATGGGGCGGTCGATGAACGCGTCGCCGGTCTCGCGGGCGAAGATCGGCGCCGAGGTCACCCACGCATGGAGATACTCGCCCATGACCTCGCGCGACGGCGGACCGAAGCACCGCGCGGCCGTCTCGTCGCAGGTCGCGCGCAGGGGCTGGTTCTCAGACGCCTTCCAGACCTGCTCGGAGAGGCTCTTGAAGTACAGGTCCAGCGGCCGCGTGGTCCAGTGGATGATGCCGAACGACGTGGCGCCGCAGTCGGCAAGTTTCGCCCGGAATTGCTCGAACGGCGTGAAACTGCGGCCGACGTAGGCCCCGTCATCGTGGTGGGCCCAGACGACGGGAATGACCGGCCGGCCCCGGGCCACGATCTTGCGGACGTCCGCGCGGCGCTCGGGCGTGTCAAGTTGCGAGGCGTTGCTCAGGACTCCGTAATCGAGCGCCACCATCGGAATCCCCGGCGGAAAGAACCGGTCCGACGCTTCCAGCCACCCGAAACTCCAACTGCCCGTCCAGACGGTCACGTTGTCGCGCCCCGTCTCCTTCAGCGCCCGCTGGAAGGCCGCCACGACCTTGCCGAGGGCAAACCGCGCCGCCGCCTGGCTCAGTTGGGCCGCCGGCGGGTCCTTGGCCGCTATCGCCTTGAACTCCTCCTGCCACCGGGCGGGCAACTGCTCGAGGGCGAGGGTCGTCCACGGCGTGCCGCCCGTGCGGATCCAAATCGCCAGGCGGTCGATCTGCGGATACAGGCCGAACAGCGCCTCGGCCTGGGCCTTGTACCAGGCGTAGCCTTCGGGGGTATCGGGCGCGGCCAGCCACAGGCCGGTGCGGGTCTTGAAGCGTGCGTTTTCGGGCAGCGCCAGGATGAGGTCCTGCGGGTTCGCGGAATCCGTGTCGACATCGAGGGCGAAGCAGACGTGCATCCCCCGGCGCGCGGCCGATGCGAAGACCTGCTTCATCATGGCCTGGGCCGCATCGGCGCGGCGGTCTTCGGGCGCGAGGGCGGCGTCGGCGCCGAAGATGGGGCCGCTGAAAACGGACCCGCCATACAGCCGCCGCACGTCGTTCACGTGCTCGGTGCCCCAGTCGCGCCCGCGGACGGTGCTCGACAGGTACCCGACCGGCTTGGTCTTGCCGCCGAACGTGAAGGTGAATATCGGGTTGTTGCCGTACGCGTGGACCATGATGGTGTTGAATCGCATCTTCTGGGCCTGGGCGGTCCAGAGTTGCCAGTCGGCAAGGTTCCAGGCGGAGCAGCCGCTGAGGAAGTTGTGCCAGTCGAAGACGATGCGGTCGGCGGCGAGCGGCGAGTCGGCAAGGGCCCAGCCCTTGAAGGAGAAGGCGTCCTTGCTGGCGGGCGGCACGGCGTCGAACGAAAGGTAGAAGCCGCAGCCGAGTTTTTCGAGGAGCGCGTAGACGGCGAAGACCGTGCCGCGCGGCTCAGCGCCGGCGACAACGGCCACCTCGCGCCCGCCGCGCTGAACGATGCGGACGGCGAAACTTTCGGGCGCGGAAAGGTCGGCGCCGCCCAGGTGCTCGCGAAGGGACGGGTCGGACGCGAGGCAGCCCACGAGGATCGCCGGCCCGGCGGGGGGAAGGTCAGCGGCCGCGGCGAACCGCGTCTGCGGATACAGGCGGCCAAGGTAGTTCGCCAGTTCCGCGGCGGCGAACTTCTCGACCTCGCCGGCCTTGGCGCCCGCGACGATCGCAACGTCCGCCTGTGGCCGGCCGGCCGCGGCCGCCTGCGCAGTCGCCGCCGCCAGCAGGGCCGCCGCGCACGACAACTTGATGATCTGCCTCAGCCCGTGATAGATCATGGCCTCGCCTTTCTCCGGAGACTTCTCGCACACCACCGGAGGCCACTATACCAAGGGCATCGGCCGCGGCAAACCGACAAAAAAGAACAGGCGTGCCCTCCCAGCCGGGTGGCATGGTCACGCTGTTGCGTGACCATGTTGTAGTGACGGGCCAGACACCGTTCCGCGCACATGGTCAGGCAACGTACGTATTCAGCCGGGTGCCACGGTTGCGCCGTTCAGCAACCGTGCCGCCGCTGGCCGCAGAGCACGGCTGCAAACAGCGCAGCCGTGGCACCCGGCGTCTTGGATAAAGCGCGATTTGACTGTGACGCTACACCAGACGCCGTTCCGCGCACATGGTCACGCAACAGCGTGACCATGCCACCCGGCGCGGGGGCTCGGCGCAAAAGAACAGGCCCTCTCGCGGGAGGGCCTGCGTTACGTTTGCTTATGGACTGTGGCACAGCTACCCGGCGTCTCAGTGATGACCGTGATACCCGCCACCGCCACCGCCAAAGTGGCCGCCGCCACCACCGCCAAAGGAGAAGCCGAAACCAAAGGTGCTCATCGGGTAATAGGGCCGGTAGTAGGTCGGGTAGTAAGCCGGGTAGTAGGTCGGATAGTACGGGGCCGGGTAATACGTCGGGTAGTAGTATGGGGGCGGCGGGGCATAGTACGTGCCTGTCGTGTAGACCCGCGTTGTGGGGGTGGCGTACACGGCGGCCGGCGCGTAGACGGGGGCCTGCACAACCGGGGCCGCCACCACAACCGGGGCCGCCACCACCACCGGGGCCGGCACCACGACGGGGGTATAACTCGAGCCCCAATAGACAAATCCGCCGGCCTGGGCCTGGGTTGCCGCGACGGCGAAGGCCGCCACTGCCGCCAGCCCAATCAGGAGTGTTTTCGTGCTTTTCATGATTCGCCTCCTTCGATGCCACTGCCCAGCGGGGCGTTTCTTCCATTCTGGTAGACGCCCCGACCGGAGCCCTATTCACTTCCGACGGAAAATATTTTACAGCCGTCAACAATCCCCGTCAAGAGATTATACCACGGATTCCCGAAAAGGCAAATTGCGGGCGCCTCAAGGCAAGTACAGCCTTTCGTTCCCCGGCATCAGCGGGTCCAGCAAGAAGGGTTCAACCGATTCGATCGAACCGTCGCTGAAGAGGACGTTGATATAGCCGGAGTGGCGGGCGCTTTGGTACAGGTGGTCGGCAAACTGCGGTTCCTGCGGATCGACGATCCGCCGGGTGAAGTCCATGATAAGCGGCTTCGAGGCGCCCCGCTGGAAGGTCTCGCAGCCGCGCGTGATGCCATAGTTCGAGGAGATCCGGGCGGCCCAGAGTCCGAAGGCCCGCCTCGCCGCCCTCCAGGCGGCAGCGTTGGCGGCGCCCTCGTCCCCGGCCCCGTTCTCGTCATCCCCCGCGCTCAGTTCCACTTCCATGCCCTGCTTGGTCGAGCCGGGGCCCATCCAGCCGTATGCCTTGTCGCCCGGGGTGGTGACGGACGGCGGATCGGCCGGGCTGGTAAAGAGCGGCTCGTTCTTGTACAGCACGCAGTTGAATTCTCCGCACCAATACTTCATGAGTTTGGCGGTCACCCGTCCGTCGGCCTCCTCGTAAATCCGGACAATGCCGTCGTTGCCGCCGGAGGGGGAGTCCAGATAGTCTGCCAAAACGGGTGAGCAATCTTTGGTGCCGATATCGATGTACTTGCCGCGCGCGTCCTGGCCCTCGCGGGTGCCGAGGTTCATGTGGCCCAGGCCCTGGTGCGCAGGATCGGCAAAGGAGATCTCAAAACCGCGGACGCGGTGGACGTACCGGAGGTCGTTAAGATACTGCGTGAGGTCTTTGTGCGGTTTGTCCTCGGGCGGCTGAGAAGGCGGCGTCGGGGCCGACCAGTCGCCCGGATCGCCGGGGACGTCGCCCGGTTGCGGGGCGACCGGCGGAGGGGGGGCGAACTCCCACGGCGAGGCCTCCGTGCTGGGGCACGAGAAGAACGACGCGTCGGAGCACGCAATGTACGGAATCCCCGGCCAGAACTCGGCCTCCGGGAAGAAAGCCGACGGGCCGATGACGTCCTTGGCCATGTCGTCGGCGTCGAACACGACGAACGCCTCGTAGATATGCTTGAGGTTCAACTGGCACTGCATTGAGGCGGCCAGAGACCAGGCGCCGCCGACGAAAGGCATCAGCATCGCCAGAAGCACCGCGATAATCGTAACGACGACGAGCAACTCAATGAGCGTCATGCCCCTGCGACGGTTCAACATGCTTGACCCCCTCCGCCTCGCGGGAGACGCAAACAGCGCCCATACCGAAATCACAATGCCGCGATGCCGGGTGCCACGGCTGCGCCGTTTGCAGCCGTGCGCTGCGTCGAAGGGCGGCACGGTTGCGAACGGCGCAACCGTGGCACCCGGCTTGACCTCCTCCGCCTCGCGGGAAGGGTCCCGCGGGCGCCTCAAGGCAAGTACAGCCTTTCGTTCCCCGGCATCAGCGGATCCAGCAGGAAGGGTTCCACCGACTCGATCGAACCGTCGCTGAAGAGGACGTTGATATAGCCGGAGTGGCGGGCGCTTTGGTACAGGCGGTCGGCAAACTGCGGTTCCTGCGGATCGACGATCCGGCGGATGAAGTCCATGATAAGCGGCTTCGAGACGCCCCGCTGGAAGTTCTCGCAGCCGCGCGTGATGCCATAGTTGGAGGAGAGCCGCGTGGCCCAGAGTCCAAAGGCCCGCCTCGCCGCCTTCCAGGCGGAAGCGTTGGCGGCACCCTCGGTCGCCGCCTTCTCGTCATCCCCCGCGCTCAGTTCCACTTCCATGCCGTTCTTGGAAGTGCCTGGCCCCAGGTGGCCGTATCCCTTATCGCCCGGGCTGGTGACGTACGGCGGATCGCTCGGGCTGGTAAAGAGCGGCTCGTTCTTGTAGAGCACGCAGTTGAGTTCTCCGCAGGAATACTGCACGAGTTTGGCTACAACCCGTCCGTCGGCCTCCTGGTAGATCCGGATAACGCCGTCGTGGTCGGAGCCCGGCGATACGACAACGGCGTTGTCGTCCAAGCCGATCTCGATGTACTTGCCGCGCCCGTCCTCGCCCTCGCGGGTGACGAGGTTCATGTGGCCCGGGCCCTGGTGCCCAGGATCGGCAAAGGAGACCTCGAAACCGCGGACGCGGTGAACGTACCGGAGGTCGTTAAGGTACTGCGTGAGATCTACGTGCGGTTTGTTCTCGGGCGGCTGAGAAGGCGGCGGCGTCGGCGGCATCGGCGGCGGGGCCGATCCGCCGCCGGGGACGTCGCCCGACAGCGGGTCGACCGGCGGAGGGGGGGCGAACTCCCACGGCGAAGCCTCCGTGCTGGGGCACGAGAAGAACGACGCGTCGGCGCACGCCACGTACGGAATCCCCGGCCAGAACTCGGCCTCCGGATAAAACGCCGACGGGCCGATGACGTCCTTGGCCATGTCGTCGGCGTCGAACAGGACGAACGCCTCGTAGATGTTCTTGAGGTTCATCTGGCACTGCATCGAGGCGGCCAGAGACCAGGCGCCGCCGACGAAAGGCATCAGCATCGCCAGAAGCACCCCGATAATCGTGACGACGACCATCAACTCGATGAGCGTAAAGGCCCTGCGACGGTTCAACATGCTTGACCTCCTCAGCCTCGCGCGAGGCCGAAACGGCGCCCCTACCGAAATGTCAATGCCGCGATGCCGGGTGCCACGGCTGCGCCGTTTGCAGCCGTGCTCTGCGGCCAGCGGCGGCACGGTTGCTGAACGGCGCAACCGTGGCACCCGGTAGCATAGTGTGCGATAATTCGGTGTCACTACGCCTGGCTCACCTTCAGCGCCGGCGCTCGCGCGGGTCCGGTTCCCCCAGCGGCGGAACGTAATACGCGGGATTGCGGACGACCGGCCGGCCCGCCTTCCGGTACGCCGCCTCGATGGTCACGTCGTCCTTGAGGTTTTCGACGATGCGCCGGATAGACTTTACGGCTTCGTCGCCGGTTTGCCCGCGCATGCCGATGTACCGCATGCCGAGTTTGAAGTAGATCTGGGTGAGGGCGGCCGTCATCACGTCCAAGGACGCGTCTTTCTCGGCCGCCTCCATGAGCCCCACCAGGGCCTTCGGGGACGGATGCCGCCCCAGCCCGAGCGCGGCCCCGATGCGGACCTCCGGTTCCGGGTCCCTCAGGATCATCTCGCCGAGGCGCTCTGCGGCGGCCTCGTCGAGGTACCTGCCGAGGGTGCTCGCCGCGGCGGCCCGCACTTTGGCCGACGGGTCGCGCGTGCCCCGGTCGATGGCCTCGCGCGCGTCGGCCGTTGGACTCCGCGCCAGGTTCACGAAGGCCGCCTGCCGCACCGCGGGGTCGGCGTCCTCGGTAGCCGCCGCAAGGGCCTTGGCGGACTCCGTGGGCTTCAGTGCCCCCAGACGTCCGACCGAACGGAGCCGGTCCTCGCCGGTCACGCCTTCGACGCCGGCCGTGCGGCGCCCCCATCCCAGGCCGAAGACCGCCAGGAGCGTGCCGCCCACCGCAAGGATCGCGACCACGGCGATGATAAGAAGCGTCTTGCCCTTCCCGCTCGCCATAAGGATTCCGTCCTGCCGCAGAGGTGTGGTACTCGCCGGGTCAACGTATCCGGATTCAGTATCTTTGCATTGCGCGTGCACGTCGAGGCCGGCGCCGGCCGTAAAGCCGTGAGAAACCCGGTAAGCAGAGCGGGCGTTTATCTCCCCGCTTCCACCACCGTCAACGGAGTTGTCATGCGTGAAGTGCAGCCCCCCTGCATCCACAGAAGGTGTTATTCCTGGCCGAGCGCAGGTGGGCAGACTGACCCTGCGCCCCCATCCACCTTCCACCGAAGTATACCTGCCCCCAGGTGTCCAAGCAACGTTTTCCGGCAGATTCTGCCACTGACGCCCTGCCCTGAGCCTTGAGCCCGACGCGGCACCCCGTGAGCCCGACGCGTCACCCTGTGAGCCCGACGCGTCACCCCGTGAGCCCGACGCGTCACCCCGTGAGCCCGACGCGGAAGCGTCGGGTGGCGATGAGACGTCGGCGCGATCCCGTGAGCCCGCTGCTCAAGCGCCGGCGCGATCCTGTGCGCCCGAAGTGGAAGCGCCGGCGCGATTCGTACATCACCCGACGCTTCGTACGTGTTTAGCGTGGCCTCAGCCGGGTGCCACGGGTTGCTTGTCAACCCGTGCTGCCTGACGTAGCGCACGGCTTGACAAGCAAGCCGTGGCACCCTCGTTGGGGAATCCGGTGCCACGCTAAACACGTACGACGCTTCCGCGGCGGGCTCAAATGGCGTTACATCGCCTCGACCTCGGCGATCCAGCCCGCAAGGTCCCGGAAATACGCCGCCGGGTCGGGCTCGAACTCCAGCGTATGGCTGGCCCCGGGGTACACAATCACCCGACGCCGGGAGCACGGCATGGCCTCAACCAGGGCCCTCGTGGCCGCATTCTCGATAATCCGGTCCTTTTCGGCGAGGGCCAGGAAGGTCGGCCGGGTCACCACCCGGGCGGCCTCGCGGACCAGGCCGTCCAGCCGGCGGCTCTCGTACATGAAGCGGGCCGTCACTTCGTGCAAACTCAGCCCGTCCGAGGCAATGAAGCGGACCCGGTCGGGGTTCTCCGTGAAAAGCAACGGGTCCTGGAGCGGAATCGGGTACCGCCGTAGCGGCCGGCCCGCCACCAGGCTCTGGGCCACGCGGACCTTGACGGCCAGCGTCGGGTCCACCCGCGGAACAATGCCGGGCGCCGCCAGGATGAGGCTGCGATAGAGGTCCGGCCGGTGTGCGGCACAGGCCAAGGCGAGTTTTCCGCCCCACGAGACGCCCAGGAGGTGCACCGGGGCGAGGCCCGTTTCGCCGCACGCCAGGCGGGCCGCCGCCGCCACGTCCTCCAGCCACGTCTCGGCCCGGTCGACGTGGCCCCGCTCGTGCGCGCGGTCCGAGCCGCTGCCGCGACGCTCCAGTTGATAGACCGCCACGCCGGCGTCCGCCAGGAACCGCGACGAGGTCTCGTACCACCCGCTGTGGCTCTGGATGCCGTGCAGGTACACCACGGCCGCGCGCGGCCGCTGGGGAAGCCAGACACGCATGGGCAGCGGCGTGGCGTCGGCGGCCTGATAGGTTCGGTCATGCGGCGTCATCGAAATCTGCCTCGACAGGAAAGTCGGGAGCATCTTGTTCCGGCGGGGCGGCGAAAGCAAGGAGAATAGCCGGCGTCCGGGAACTGAGTTCCAAGGGTGGCATGGTCACGCTGTTGCGTGACCATGTGCCCCGAACGGCGCCTGGACCGTCACTGCAACTCGCCGCGGCGAGCCACCCGGCGTGGGGAGCACCCCCAAGAGTAACGCAGTAAACGCATAAAAATGCCGCGAGGCGCATCGGGCCGGCTTACACCGGCCTTTGCGCCTCGCGGACCTGGTTCTGATCCATGCCGTGCGGTTCCTTTCATTGCCGGAGTTCTTCTACGGGCTTTCTTCAGCCCTCATCTATTATAGGCATCGGATAGCCCGTGACCAAGGGTGCCGGGGATGGTTTAAGCCGACAGCGCAGGATTGCGATTTGCGCCGCCCCCGGCCTTATTCAGCCCCCCGTGAATGTACGTGTTTAGCGGGGCGAGGAAAAGGGGGCTGCACCCGTTTCCGGCTGTATGGAAACGGGGGCTGTCCCCTTTTCCGGCGTGGCAAAGGGGACAGTCCCCTTTTCGCAAAAGCGCGAAAAGGGTACAGCCCCCTTTGCCGGTGGCCACAGTACATTCACCGGGGGCTAAATAAGCAAAAAGGGGCTGTTATGACATCGAAGTCCGCCCTCACCGGACACCTGGCGTGCCGCCCTTACGTGTTTAGCGCAGATGGGTGGCATGGTCACGCGCCGTTGCGTGACCATGTCGCAGTGCCGGGCCAAGCGCCGTACAAGGCACATGGTCACCCAACATCGGGTGACCATGCCACCCGGCGCTCAACGCCAAGCCGCCGCGTTTTTGCCCTCGCGCTCGGCGCAATCCTGGCGGCCGTGCTCGCGAGCGCCGCCGCCGGCGAAGAGTGGAAACCGCCCGAAATCCGCCTGCCCAAGATCGCCGGGCATCCGTTTATCGCCTGCACGTCCGAGGAACTCACGAGGCTACAGGCCGCGTGGAAGGCCGCAGGGCCGGAGCACGTCGTGGTTGCGGCCGCCGTCGCGAGAGGCGACAAGGCCCTCAAGGAGCCCCTCACCTTCCCGCCGCGCGGCGGGCAGCACAACCAGTGGTACCAGTGCGATACCTGCCAGATCGCGCTGAAGAGGGTCGACGACACACACCACCAGTGCCCGCGCTGCAAGAAAGTGTACTCCGGGCCGCCGTACGACGACGTCATCTTCGCCCGCCGCCACAGCGCCAACCTCGGTAACATGAGCGATGCCGCATGGGCCTACGCCATCACCGGCAAACGCGAGTACGCGGAGTTCGCCGCCAAGGTCCTCCTCGGCTACGCCCAGCGCTACGAGGCCTACCCCTACCACGACAGTTCGCAGCGTAAGACCGGGCAGCCGGGCAAGTCCGGCGGCCACCTCGCCGAGCAGACCCTGAACGAAGCGGCCTCGATGACGCTCAACATCGCCCCCGCTTACGACCTCATCCACGACTCGGGCGCCCTCTCGGCCGCCGACGACCAGGCCATCCGCGAGCACCTCCTGGCGCCCATGCTCCGCAACATCGAGAAGAACCACGCCGGCAAGAGCAACTGGCAGACGTGGCACAACGCGGCCTTCATCTGGGGCGGCCCCTTGCTCGGCGACGTGGAGTGGGTTCGCAAGGCCGTCGAGGACCCCGCCAACGGGTTTCTCTTCCAGATGAAAGCCTCCGTGACGGCCGACGGCATGTGGTACGAGAACTCCTGGGGCTACCACTTCTACACGCTCCAGGCGATGGTGGCCATTGCCGAGGGCGGCCGGCGCCTGGGCATCGACCTGTGGCATCACCCGGCCCTCAAAAAGATGTTCACGCTGCCCGTGCGGTACACGATGGCCGACGGTAGCCTGCCGCGCTTCGGCGACGACGTGCGATCCTCCGCCGATTCCGCCACGCATCTGATCGAGTATGCCTGGCATGCCACGCAGGACCCGTCGCTGGCGCCGCTCTTGTCCTCGCAGCCCAGCATGGCGACGGTGATGTTCGGCCGCCAGCCGTCGGCCCGCGACCGGCCGCGCGTCGAGGGCAGCGAGGTCTTTGCGGGCGCCGGCCACGCCCTCCTGCGCACGAAGGGCGACGCGGGGCTCTCGGCCGCCATCACATTCGGCCCGTACGGCGGATTCCACGGACACCTCGACAAACTCTCGTTCGTCCTCTTCGGCTTCGGCAAAGAACTGGGCGTCGATCCCGGCCGGGCCGCAAGCCAGGCCTACCGCCTGCCCATCCACCGCGACTGGTACAAGGCCACGCTCGGCCACAATGCGGTCCTCGTGGACGCCGCCAGCCAGAAACCCGCCGAGGGCAACCTGGAGTTCTTCGCCGCCAACGACACCTGCGCCGCCGCCGTCGCCCGCTGCGATGCCGCCTACGACGGCGTGCGGCACAGACGCATGCTCGTGATGACGCCGGCGTACCTGCTCGTTTTCGACGACCTTGCGTCCGACAGGCCGCGCCGCTTCGACTGGCTCTACCACAACAAAGGCTCGGCGGTCGCCTGCCCTGCGGCTACGACCGACGGAAGCCTGGGCGAAAAGTTTCCGGGCCAGGAGTACATCAAGAACGTCAAGGCGGGCACGACCGACAAGCCGCTGAGCGTGGAGTTCACGGGCGCCGACGTGTCGACGCACCTCGTGGCCGCCGCGGCCCCCGCAACGGAAGTCCGCATCGGCGACGGGCCCGGCGCCTCCGTCCTTGACCGCGTGCCGCTGGCGACGATCACCCGCCGCGGCGCTGCCGCGCGGTTCGCCTGCGTGCTGGAGCCGGTCCGCAAAGGCGCGAGCGCGGCCGTTACAGCCGTCACGGTGACCGACTCGCCCCAGGGTATCCGCATTGCCATCACAAGCGGCGGCGCGACCGACACGGCCGTGCTCGCGCCGGACGGCAAGGTAACGTTCTCGAGCGGCGGGCGATAGTTCATGTTCATTCTTGCCGCCGCACGCCACGCGTGGTAATAATAGGGCCATCAGAAGGAGACCCCATGCGCGGCAAAGCACACGTTTTCGGCGACGACGTTAACACGGACGAGATCATTCCGGCGCGGTATCTGAACTCCATCGACCCGGCGTTCCTGGCGAAGCACTGCATGGAGGGCACCGACGCGGAGTTCGTCAAGCGGGTCCGCCCCGGCGACGTGATCGTGGCCGGCGAGAACTTCGGCTGCGGCTCCAGCCGCGAGCACGCCCCCATCGCCATCAAGGCGGCGGGGGTGGCGTGCGTGGTGGCCGAGAGTTTCGCCCGCATCTTTTTCCGCAACGCCATCAACATCGGCCTGCCGATCATCACGTGCCCCGAGGCCGTCGACGATATCAGCCCCGGCGACGACCTGGAGATCGACCTGGCCGCAGGGCGACTGAGGAACCTCACCACCGGC
>Ga0315282_10012292_pt1 | contig 13120 bp, 8 predicted proteins | sample YL17G07_20_MG_FD_203693 | JGI IMG/M metagenome (GOLD analysis project Ga0315282, IMG submission 203693) | Sediment microbial communities from Yellowstone Lake, YNP, Wyoming, USA - YL17G07_20 | ecosystem: Environmental > Aquatic > Freshwater > Lake > Sediment | place: USA: Wyoming | collected...
AGAGTCTCGCCGATGGTACCTCTTTGCCTGCTTGACGATTCTCGGGCTCGCGTTGACCTCCAATATCGAGAACTCGGCGGAGCGGGCCTTCACCACCGAAGACGACCTCATTCCGGTTGATTTCCCGGTCTTTTACCTGGGCGGAAAAGTTGTTCTGCAAAGGGGCGCTACACCTCTCTACTACCCGCCCGCCGACCGCAGCCAGGGATACACGCTCTTGTATACGAACGCTAACGATGCAACCCCCTGGGCGCAAATGGCCCGAGCGAGCGGCTTCCCCCAAATCCTCCAATTTACCAATCCTCCTTTTTCCGCAGTACTCATGGCGCCTTTGGCGATGATTCCGTGGCAGTGGGCATATCTCATCTGGGAAATCCTCATCATCATTTTAACTGCGGCAGCTATACTGCTGACCCTGGGGCTGCTTCCTTCCAGACCCGAGTTGGCGACGTTTGCACTGATCTTCGCGGCGGTTTGTTTCTTCTTCCCTTTCAGGAACACCCTCGTTTTTGGCCAGGCTAATGCCACGATTCTGTTCGTTTGGACTCTAGGTGTGTACCTTCTCAAACGGCAAAGGCCGATGGCTTCCGCCCTGTGCTTCGCCTTGGGGACGGCATTAAAGGTTTCGCCCGTTGTCGCCGTACCACTCCTCGCCTTGCGCCGGCAATGGCGGTGGCTGGCTGCCTACGGGGCAGGAGTTGTGGCTTTCACCGGGGCTTCTATCTGGGCATTAGGTTGGCAGACCAACCGGACCTGGCTGACGATGATCTACCCGAGCATTTCTTCCGGGCTGGGAAATGGCGCCAACCGCGCATTTGCAGGCCTCATCGATGCGCTGTGCGGTCCCAAGTATTTCGCCACGCTTACCACTGCCACCGAATGGCCCGTGCCTCCCGGACTGGGTCTGTTCGAGAAGGCTTGCAGCTTGGCGATCGGTCTGGGCTTCCTTTTCTGGTGTTGGCGAAAAAGGAGAGACGCCAAGGGCCTGATGGACGAACTCATTCTTTTGCCGCTTGTCTACCTTTTGGCAGCGCCCTTCAGTTGGCCTCATCACTTCCTCCTTGCGGTTTTCCCCATAACGTATCTTTGGGCGAAGGCGCGCGAGGCAACCTCCGCCGAATTGGTGGCGCTCTATCTCGGTACGCTGGTCGTGGGGACCGAACTCCCCATGTACGTCGCAGCATACTCCCCCGTGGCGAGCCCCTACCTCATCATCGTGGCAATCGCCCTTTGGCCGGCGGCCACCTGCGCTTTGATCTGGGTGGGCATGCGCATGTACCTCCGCGCCCAGGTGTTTGACCCACAGCAAGCACTTTCGCAGTAAACTATTCCCTCTGATTGGTAGTGGGTTAATTTGATGCTGTAGCGGCGAGTTTACCTCGCCAAATGGCGGCGCAAAGCCGCCTCTACATCACATTGACCCACTTCCCTCTGATCGCCCAGCCCGGAGGGCCACATGGAAAATCGCGAAATTGCCGCTGTCTTCGAGGAAATTTCCAACCTCATGAAGATCCTCCAGGATGATCCCAAGTGGACCTTCAAGGCTGCCGCCTACGACCGCGCCAAGCGCTCCATTGAGAGCTATCCCGAACGCCTGGAAGACATCGCGCGCGACCCCAGCCGCAAACTCACCGACATTCCCGGCATCGGCGCAGATCTGGCCAAGAAGATCACCGAGCTCGTCGAGACCGGCCATTCGGCCTATCACCAGGAGCAGCTCGCGAAAATCCCGCGCAGCCTGCTCGACCTGCTGCAACTTCAAACCGTCGGCCCTCAGAAAGTGCGGTTGTTTTACCGGCAAGGGAACATCCGCAGCGTCGACGAACTGGAAGCCGCCGCCAAAGAGGGCCGCCTGCGCGGCTTGCCGGGAATGAGCGAGAAGTCGGAGGAAAACATCCTGAAGGCCATTGAGGTCTTTCGCCGCGCGGCGGGCCGCTGCCGTCTGGACACGGCGTTCGAGGCCGCCGAAGTGCTCACCGCTTGGTTGGGCGATTCCCAGGCCGTCGAGGAGGTCACGCCCGCCGGCTCGCTGCGCCGCGGGCGCGAAACGGTGGCTGACCTCGACTTGCTGGTGACCGGCCGCGACCCCGCCGGCATCGCCGACCACTTCGTCAAGTTTCCCGGCATCGCCGCGATTCTGGCCAAAGGTGAAGACAAGGTCAGCGTGAAGCTCAAGAACGACCTGCAAGTTGACGTGCGCCTGCTCGAACGCTCCGCCTACGGCGCCGCGCTACAATACTTCACCGGCTCGAAGGAACATAACGTGGCGCTGCGCGACCGCGCCAAGCGCCATGGATGGAAGCTGAATGAGTACGGCCTCTTCCACGGCGAGAAAATTCTGGCCAGTCGCACGGAAGAAGAGATCTACGCCAAGCTCGGTCTCCCTTGGATTCCTCCTGAACTGCGGGAAAACCTGGGCGAAATCGAGGCGGCGGAAAAGGGTGAGTTGCCCAAGCTTGTCGAGCTGGGCGACATCCGCGGCGATCTGCAAATGCACACCACCGCATCCGACGGCCACGCCAGCATCGAAGAGATGGCCGCCGCCGCGAAGCAGCTCGGCTACCAGTACATCCTCATCACCGACCACTCCAAGGCCGTCACCATCGCCAACGGCCTGGATGAGAAGCGCGCCGTCGAGCATATTCGCCGTATTCACGCCGCGCGCAAAAAGGTGAAGGGTATCGAAATCTGGGCGGGCTCGGAAGTGGATATCCTCGGCGACGGCAGCCTGGATTATCCCGACGAACTCCTGAAGCAATTTGACATCGTGCTGGTCAGCGTCCATTCGCGCATGACCATGCCCGCGGAAGAAATGACCGCGCGCCTGCTGCGAGCGCTGGAGAATCCTTACGTGCGCATCCTCGGCCACCCCACCGGCCGCCAGATTCTGCGGCGCGACCCATTTCCGTTTGACCTGGAGAAGGTCTTCGCCGCGGCCAAGAAACTCGACGTCATCCTGGAGCTCAACGGCAACCCCGAACGGCTCGACCTGTGCGACCGCCATGTGAAGCTGGCGCGCGATCGCGGCATGAAGATCATCATCTCCACCGACGCGCATGACCCCCAGGACTTCAAGCTGATGCGCTACGGCGTCATCACCGCGCGCCGCGGCTGGATGGAAAAGCCGGGCGTGCTCAACACCCTGCCCCCCGAAAAGCTCCTCGCCAGCCTTCGCCCCCTGCCACACTAATCGGGTGACCGCAAAGCCCGGTGATCGCGAGAACAGCACGTAGCGCGGACCTGTTTCTTCGGTCCGCGCTGGCTCAGAATGACCGCACACGGATGCGTTGTCATCCTGCGCCCCGGAAGGGCCAACCTCCAGGTGGGGGGAGCAGCGGACAGCGGCCCGCGCTACGCTGCTTCTGCCCTTGCTGCGCCGGAAAGTCGCGCGAGCCCGTCATCGCTGCGCCAGAGGGATGGAACGCGCTTTCAAGTCTCGAGTTTCCCCCTCCCGCGAAAATACATTGGCCCTGATGCGTTCCTTTTGAGACGGCAGAAATCCAATGAACATCTCTCGAATCAGCCTCAGTTCCTTGTCGGTGAAACGAGCCTTCATGATACCCGCCGCCGAATGCGACTCTGGACCCAGCAGCACGTGGCCGAGTTCGTGGGCCACCACGCAACCCAGGATTCTGTCGGGAGAAACATCGGAGCGAGCGGCAACTTCCTCCACGCGTGAGTAGTCCACGGTGATGTATGGTCCTGACGAGTAGCCCAGTGCATTGTACTCGTCGCCGGGAACCGGCCCGGGAATGATGCGCAGGGCGATATTCGAGGGATCAAGAGCCTGGCTGCAAACCGCTGGGGGTTCATCCTGGGTGCAAAAAATGGGCGCGACAACGACTCCTGCATCTCCAAAAATGACACTGGTCTGGTTCAGCGCCCGGCTCAACAACCGGGCCGGAAGCCCCGCATTGTCATACACACGAAGGGTGATCTTGGGGTTAGGTTTCCTCTTCCCCTTCGGTGTTCGTCTTGCCGTCGCCGAGAAATTGACTCCCAGCAGCAATCCCCAAATCAGACAGATCCTTAACGCTTTGCTCATGGTCCCTTCCCTGTACGGGGTTGCCATGGGTGTTGATTCAGGCGATCCTTTATCCAGAGCCGAAGGGAACACCCGCGTGTTCGACATGACCTTTCGCTTGCATTCGCCAATGATGCGCCCCTGGAATCGGACGGGGTTAAACGAAAAACGGGAAGCCGACAGGCATCGCGTGTTTCCGGCGGGATTGTCGCTGCTCAGGCCGCCAAACCATCGGCAACGGCACTCCATTTAACCCCGATTTGATTCTTAACCCTTGCCGGTTAGACGCTGAAGCACTTGAGAATTCACCACAGCCCTTGTGCCCAGCCCTTTTTTCGTGTCAACTCCTTGGACGCAGAATCGAGCCCTTGGTTAGCCGACGTGCATACCTTTTGTCCCTCACTTATCGCGGCCACCTGTGGTTTCACCGTCTTTCCAGCCATACGAGGGAGGGAGGCATAAAGTTCCGGTTTTTGGGGAGGGGAATGTGAGCTTTTCGTCAAGGGTGTGTATGAGAAGCTTTGGAGGGTGGAGGTGCGCGGCGGGTAGCGCCGAGTTAGGCGTAGTTTGCCTTACTCTGCGGCTCTTAACATGATAACCTCAATGTGTTTATTAATCCGAAAGGATGAAAAGCCGCAGAGTTTCTGAAGGGCGAAACTCTGCGCTACCCCCTGGTGGCGCGGTGCCGCGCCGCGGCGCCACGCAGAGACGCGGCTTACAGCCGCCCGTGTTGGATACGCGGTAAAGTCATAAAGATCTTCTCCAAGGGCACGGGATTCAAGTAAGGCTTTCCATGATGGAAGTCGTCGATATTCTGCATGAACTTTAAAACCACGTCCGTCCCATCGATCATGTAAACGTTGATCCGGTAAAGCACCCCGAGGTCGGAGGGATCATCGATGATCTCGGAAAACTTTGCGGCCATCGCGATAGACATCCGATGCGCTTCGCGGAACATTTCCAGACTGTGATCCAATTTCTGGAGGAATTCCGCGGGGTTCCCGGCCCGGGCCCGGAACGCCGCATCGAACTCGAGATAGGCCTTGTCCAAAGCGACCAGGGTGTCCAGGTGCAGGGCGTAAGCTTCTGTCTTGTTCCGGAGGTAATCCAGTTCGGCGCGGCTGCCCAGCGCCGCCACCTTTTCAGCCTGTTCAAAATGGGATAATGCCTGGCGAAGCAGATGCGCAGAATGGGTATAGTAAATAGGTTCATCGCGAGCGCGGTCGAGAAAGCCTGCCCAACTTTCGAAGCTCGGCCCGTCATAAGGGTTTCCCTGTTCCGAGTAACGCCGAATGATGCCGATTTCGCGCGGCAGTCCGCAGCAAGGGAAATTCCCCCGGCCCGTCCAGCCTAAGTATTCTTCGTTCTCTTCCAGCGTCCGATACGCCTTCAGCGCTTCCGGCGCGGCGGCTTCCCCAAAAATGCGGCGGGTGTAAGCGCGATAAAACTCGTCAGGCGTCAGATGGGGTTTCCAACCTCCTTCCGCCATGAATCTTTCGTTCTGCTCCATGCCGCGCGCGCGATTCACTTGCGTCGCATGCCCCGCCACGCCATTTTCCAAAGCGCCTTCGAACGTGCGGTCCTTGTAGTACATATTCACGCTGAACTGCATGCCCAGCATGCTGCTGTCATCATCAGAGCGCGTGATCACAGTGCGTTCGCGCTCCCCCATCCCGCCGTAATCGCCCATGGGAACTCCCATGGGGGTCCAAATGGCGCGGGAAATCATGTCGGTAAGAGGCACGTTCTTGGGAAACATCTTGTCGAGCAGGGGGTAGACGAAGCCGCGTCCGAAGGCGCCGATGCCCACTTGCGCTTGCGGATTGATGTGGTCCCGCGCCTCCAGCGCGCTGCGCATCAATTCCAAGGAACCAACGTCGGAATCCACCACTCGGTCGGCGTTGTGCTCATAGCCGTTGGCGTAAGCCTTCCAGTGCAGGATCTCGTCAGTGAAAAGCTTGGGCCGCTCTCGCAAGGTGTAGGCGCGGCTTCCGGGGTCGTCACATACGGGGTAAAGCTCCGGGAACCAAAGAAAGTAACCCTGGGCGCCGGGATAAGTGGCAAAAAGGCTGCGCAGGCGGCTCTCATTGATTTCGTGTGCCACGGGATCGTCCGGGCACATGTAAGCCCCCCCCAGAATCGGCTGAAAGGGGAGGTCACCCGCGCGATTGCGCGCGAAGCGGCCCAGGTTGGGCGGGACGCTGACCGGATCAATCGCCAGCCAAGTGTCAATGTGGCGTGTCTTGGCGTAAGCGATGACAGCTCGCAGAAGGTCCTGTGCCTTGGTGAACGCCTGCTCGGGCGTTTCAACGTCCTGCAACTCGGGTGGGGCAATGCGCGGGTATTTGAAGTGTTCGCGGCCAACAGTCATGTCCTTGACCAGAAACGACCCTTGCGATTCCCGCCATAGCATGTAGCCACTTTCCTTCACCGAAGCGTCGCCCAGAAAATTCTTCTCGCCCCGATATTCGTAAGTCAGCCAAGGCGTGTTGGGAAACCAGAATACCTGAAGATAATTCATCCGCATCTTGGCCATCTGGTCGATAGTTCTTTGCCAGTCCGCGAGCGACCACATCGTCTGGTTGGGATAGCAATTGTCGATGTGCACACCGCGCCGGCGAAAAGCGGGTTCAACGCGATCGTCAAGCGTAGGCAGCGCCACCTCAGATCGTTTCTCCGGCAGGATGTCTTTGGTCAGCAGGAAAACGAATCCCAGCCGCTCGAGAAAATCATAGCCTGCGTACATGGTGCCGGCCTCATCGTTCCCACCCACGACCAGCGCGGGCCTCCCCTGGAGGGTGATCCGGCGCAGAACGTAGCCTTCCGGTTTCAGACCGCTAAAGTTGATCTGCCGGCGATGGGCCGCGTCGCCTACCTGTTCGTTCCCCTCGGGCCCGCCGACCAGCAAAAGACTCAGGCCCTTCGCCTGCCGACTCACGTCGTCCGCGGTGATCAACGCCAGCCTGGCGCCGGACAGCATTTCAATGTAACGCTGCAACTCGCCGGCCACGAATCGATCGGAGGGACTGGCGTGGTTACCCACCACAATGAGCGATGCCGCTTGGCCGTTGGTGGCGATCATCCCGCTCAGGATTTTCGGCGGCGCCGCCTTCAACGATGCATTGAGCATTCCAGCTAACACGAATAAGATACAAAGCTCGACGACGCGGCGGGAGAATCGCGAAGCCCGGACTCTCGCTCCCGTCTTCAAACGCGTTCGGGAAAAAACCATAGGTGCATGCAAATTTCTAAAGCGGCCAACAAAACTTGCCATACTCACCTCCTGAGGCATGACGCCACGAAAGCGCCAAAAGCCTAATCTTTATTGAACATGATGTCAAAAGGCGTCAGCGGAATAGATTTTCGCGAGTGTGTGTCTCTGCCACGCCAACGGATTCGGGACGATCTGCTAAACTGGATGCCTATTGATTCTATGACTCGGAACCTTGTGCTCCCGGCGGCGATAATTTTCGACATGGACGGCGTGTTGGTGGACAGCAACCCCTTCCATCTTCGCAAGTGGATTGATTTCTTCCAGGCGCACGGCATTCCCTTCGACGAGCAGGAACTACCCAAGATTGTCCTGGGACCTCCCAATGATGTGACTTTTCGCCGCTATTTAGGCGAGGACCTCACATGCGAACAACTCGCCGAGTTCGGTGAGGAGCTGGAGGCAAACTTCCGCCGGGAGATTGGTCCTTATGTCCGCGCGTTTCCCGGAGTGCGGCGTTTTATCGAGGAATGCCACACGCAGGGAATCGCCATGGCCGTGGCTTCCGCTGCCATCGCCAAGAACTTGAACTTCCTCATCTCAGCGCTCGGACTGCCGGCTTACTTCCGCGAGGTGCTGGCGGTCGACGAGATCTCCCACCCCAAGCCAAACCCTGAGATCTACCTGAAGACGGCCGATAAGCTGGGAGTAAACCCCGCCGCCTGCGCGGTCTTCGAGGATTCCTTCGTCGGCATCGCAGCCGCCAAACGCGCCGGAATGAAATGCGTCGCCATTGCCTCCACCTTCTCCGCGGAGGATCTCCGTCGCGAAACGCACGCCGATCTGATTGTTCCCAGCTTCGAAGCGGTCTCACTCCAAACGCTGCGCCATCTTTTCAATAGCGCAGGCGCTTCGCGTGGCACGCGCGTGCCAAGCTGATTCGCCCGAAACACCTCAGGGCGCAGCGTTGGCTCTGCCAGCCCCTCGGCAGCAGACCCCGTACACGCCATCAGCTAAATCGGCGTCATTTGTAGACCCTCCAGCCGGAATTGAAGGTAGGACTACCGCAAAGCCTCTTTGTGAGAGAAAATGGCCACTATGGGGGGAAGAATCCCAGAGCGGAAGTTCATCTCGGGATTCGTCGCGTGGGTCGCTCCCTTGGCGATGCTCCCGGTACTGATGTTGCTGGCCCTGGCGCTGCCGGGTGCAGCAGCAGTGTCTGCACCCCCCCCGGCCCAGCAGCCGGCGAACGGCCAAGCCCGCGTGGGACTGCACGTGGCGGTCGTGGACGAGAACGGCGCGGCGGTCCCTTCGGCACGCATCACCCTGACTCCCAAGCTGGGAGCGGCCGTGCACGGTGAAACTGATTACGCCGGCCGCAAGGAATTCCCTGCGCTCCTGCCGGGCAACTACTCAATGCACGTCGAGAAGGAAGGGTTTTTCGCGGTCACGCAGCCGGATATCCCGGTGGGAGAAGTGGCGAGCGCGGAGGTGACGCTGAACCACATCCGGGAGTTTTCCGAGCAAGTGAACGTGGTCTATTCCCCCCCCGCCATCGACCCCGCCAAAACCCAGGCGAGTGAAACGCTGAGCAGCCAGGAGATCATTGACCTGCCTTTCAACGTGTCACGCGATATTCGCTATGCGCTGCCAATGCTGCCCGGAGTGCTTCAGGATTCCACGGGGCAGCTTCATGTGGACGGCGCGAGCACGCGCCAAGTGTGCGACCAGATTGACGGCTTCAATGTTTCCGATCCCGCGACCGGCCAGTTCCTGACGCGCATCAGCGTGGATGCCCTGCGGTCCGTGGACGTGGCCAGCAGCCGCTACTCAACGGAGTTTGGTAAAAGTTCGGGCGGCGTCATCAGCCTACACACGGGCACGGGCGACGACCACTGGCGCGTGACCGGCACCGATCCCTTTCCCGGTGTGCAGGACCGGAGGGGCCTCCATTTGAATAACTGGACGCCGCGCGGCTTGGTGTCAGGCCCCATCCGCACCGGCAAGGCGTGGTTCATGGACGCGTTGGAGGGTGAGTACGACCTGAGCATTTTCACTGAGCTACCCGCCAACGCCGACCGTTTCACGGTATTGCGCGGAAGCAACCTTTCCAAAGTGCAGATTAACCTGGCGCAAAATAACAGTCTTACCGTGAGTCTCCTGGTGAATTCCTTGTTCTCCCCGCACTCAGGGCTGGACCCGCTTGACCCGATCTCCACCACGCGGCGGTACTCCACGAATGCCTTCTTGTTCAACGCCAAGGATCAGCATCTTTTCCAAAACGGCATGCTGCTGGAGGCAGGCATGGCCACCAGCAGCTTTTACAGCAGATTGGTGCCCATGGGTGCCCAAACCTACGTTGTCACACCCAATGGAACCAGCGGCAATTACTACCTCACCAATCACGGCCGGGGCGAGCGCACCGAGGCAATCGCCAACCTATTTTTGCCGCGCCTGCACGCGGCCGGAAAGCACGAGTTCAAACTGGGCGTTGATATCGATCGCCTCGAGGATCATCAGGAATTTATCCGGCAGCCTTACCTAGTTGAACGCGCCGACGGCACCCTCTCGCGCAGCGTCAGCTTTACCAATGCCCCGCCGTTCACACGCTACGACGTGGAGGTAGGCGGCTATGTGCAGGATCGCTGGTCGGTAACCCCAAGGTGGCTGCTGGAACCAGGCCTGCGCTTCGATGCGGATGAGATTGTCCACGGCGTGGCGGCTTCACCGCGCCTCGCTTCCACCTTCCTGGTGAAACGCAATGGCGACAGCAAGATCTCTTGGGGCATCGGCGTCTATCGCGACCCCAGCAACCTGGATCTCCTCACTCGCTCGCTGACCGGGACGCGGACGGATTCCTTCTACGACGCCAGCGGGCTGAATTTGCTCCAGCCACCCGTGCTCAGCACCTTCACTGTCAACCCGAACCAGTTGCGCTTCTCCTTCGTCGCTAACGCCAGCGTGGCGTTCGAGCAGAAACTGCCGTGGACCACTTACCTGCACCTTGAGCTTGTGGATCGACGCGCCCGCGATATCTGGACCTTCATCAATCCCGGCGCCTCCACTTTGCCCGCGGGCCCCTTCTCCGGACAGTTCACACTGACCAACAACCGTCGCGACCACTACGACTCCGCCGGGCTGACGTTGCGGCACGTCTTCAAGCAAAATCACGTGGTGTTCGTTTCGTACACGCGATCGCGGGCGCTTTCCAACGCCGACTTCGGATACAGTCTTGATAACGTGCTCTTCAGCCCGCAGGCGGGCGGACCCTTGCCGTGGGACACGCCCAATCGTTTCCTGTCACATGGCTGGATTCCTTTACCTCACAAGATTGACGCGGCTTACACCCTCGATTGGCGCACCGGCTTCCCGTTCACTTTGCAGAATGACTCGCAGGAGGTAGTGGGCGCGCCGTTTTCACAGCGCTTCCCGACCTACTTTTCACTCGACTTCAGCCTGGAGCGACGGTTCACTGTCCTGGGATTCCAATGGGCGGTACGGGCTGGCGTGGACAACATCACCCACCACGGTAATTATTCCTTTGTTGATTCCAACGTCGACTCACCTCACTTCCTCATCTTCTCGGGGGCTCAGGGGCGCTCCTTTATTGCACGAATCCGACTGCTGGGAAGAAAGTAGCCGCCGCCACAGAAACCAAACTGCACGACTACCGCGCGGGGGAAGGACGGGAGAAGTGATAGACAAAACCGCGGCGCGCGTGTAGGATGCGTTTCTGCCGAACTTCTCTGGGTGAACCAACAGAAGAAGTAAAGGGGGTTTTAACCCGTGTCTATTCTGATGCTGACATTTGCAGCCTCCAGTGGTCATATTTCTCCCATCTTCCCGGCGGCCTTGGTCGTGGTCGGAGTGATTCTTTTCCTCGTGGGCTTCTGGAAATACCGCGAGTACCGGGTCCTGGCAGATACCCCCCAGATCCCCATCCGCAGCGTGTCCATGGGACTGTCCCACGTTGCCGGGACCAGCACCGGCGGCCAGCCATTAAGCAGCCCGCTAACGCAAGTCCCGTGCTATTACTACGAAGTGAAAGTGGAAAAAAAGGTGAAGAAGGACAACCAGGAAAGTTGGGAAACAACGCACACGGAAAGGGCGGAAGTCCCCTTCTACCTGGAGGACGAAACCGGAAAGATTCTGGTGAATCCGCAAAGGGCCGAGTACAACCTGCCGCGCGCCTTCTGGGGTGAACTCCGGCCGCCCGCTTTGCTGTCCTTCGGCCACGCCCCCCGATCGATCGACGAATCGCTCGGCGTCCCGGCTCCCACCGACGAGCATTTGCGGGGCTATTTGAACGGCCAGTTCAGCCGGGCGCGGACGGCGCTCCAGGCTTCCAACGTCCCCGGAGCTAAGGCGATGGACAAGGGGCTGGCGGTCGCCGAGAAGATGCAAATGCTCGGGGTCTCGATCGGTTCGGACGGCATCAGCATGGATTTTGGAAACCATACGTACCGCTTCACGGAATACTGTTTGGTGGCCGGCCGCCCCACCCATGTGCTCGGCACTTGTGCGGAAAATCCGAACCCCGCCGACGAGGGCGACCGCAACCTCATGAAGAAAGGCGAGAACGAAAAAACTTTTCTTATCTCGACGAAGTCCGAAAAACAACTCGAGGGGGGCTTGCGCCTCCAGGCTATTTTGCTGATCCTCATTGGCGCCGCATTGATTGTGGGCGGCGTCGCAGTGGCCCTCCATTCCGCCCATATGATCTAACCCCAGGCGAACGCCGGGACGACAGACCTGACGAGCGCAGAGTTTACCCTAGAGCGGGCAGAGCGAGATCCTTAGGGCAGTTAATCCTGAGCGGGGGGCCAGGTAAGAGCCTTCCCCTTCTAAAGCGGCGGGGAGTATGATGTTCTGGATGTCAGGCGGCGCCCCGTAGCTACTTATGCCGAGACTCCATTCCGCCACAACGCTTGCCTTCGTCCTTCTCATGGGGGCACCTCTGCCCCAAACTCCTGATGTCATGAGTGCAGACCTGGAGCCGAAAACGCTGGAAGCATTCAATCGCTACATCCAGGCGACCGAAGCACGCATCGACAAGGAAGTGGCGCGGCCCGGAGCCTTTCTCTATATTCAGGGCTTACCGGAACCCAAACGCTCGGAAACTCTCGCCAGCATCCACAAGGGCGATATTTACATGGACCGCCTCCGAACGCAGGACGCTTCTGGCTCGGCCATCGAAGCCCCGGATGGGTTGATCCACCACTGGATCGGCGCGGTCTTCATCCCCGGAGCGACCTTGCGTCAGGTCCTGGATCTGGTCCAAGACTATGACCATCACCAGGACGTTTACAAACCTGAAGTCGTTCGCTCGCGGTTAATCCACCACGAAGGAAACGATTACCAAATCTATTATCGGCTGCGGAAAAAGAAGGTCATCACCGTCACCCTTAACACCAACCATGATGTGCAATACATCCCGGTGGACGCCACCCATTGCCGAAGCCGTTCCGTCGCCACTCGCATTGCTGAAGTCGCTGACGCCGACCGGCCCGGTGAGCACGAAAAACCCATAGGACATGACGGTGGATTCCTGTGGCGAATAAACTCCTACTGGCGATTCGAACAAAAGGACGGGGGCGTTTATGTTGAGGTGGAGTCCATTTCGCTGACGCGTGACATCCCGACAGCCTTGGCTTGGCTGATCAGACCGTTTGTGACCAGCATACCTCGCGAATCGCTGCTCATGACGCTGGGCTCGACGCGCTCAGCCGTGGAAGCCGAGATAAAGAAGTCAGGAGTCAGAAGTCAGAATAAAACTATCCACCCCTTACTGAACCTCGCATAATACAGTGACAATTAGGTCAAAAAGAGAGGCCGGCATGATGGAGGAAGGCAAAGGCGAGTTGCTGCGACCGGCGCACTCGGGT
>Ga0315282_10012293_pt1 | contig 13119 bp, 11 predicted proteins | sample YL17G07_20_MG_FD_203693 | JGI IMG/M metagenome (GOLD analysis project Ga0315282, IMG submission 203693) | Sediment microbial communities from Yellowstone Lake, YNP, Wyoming, USA - YL17G07_20 | ecosystem: Environmental > Aquatic > Freshwater > Lake > Sediment | place: USA: Wyoming | collected...
AGATAAGCGGAAGAGTTATTTAAGGTTTATTATACCCTTGATTGAAATATTCCTTCACGCGACAAAAATTTAAGACCCTTCTGATGACGGGCTTGTAAAAGATGAGTAACTGTTGGAGTAGTTAATTAACATTTTAAAAAGAGACAGAACTTCTTCTTATTGATGAACATGTTCAAGCGTTCAGCCGTGAGTTATGTTTCAACCACTCTAATTCTTACATTAATTATTATAGGAGGCACTCTTGGCTATTTGGTGCTACAACCTTCAATAGCTTCAGGCGAAAGCTGGCTCACCGGCTGGCAGTACCGGAAAAGCCATGTGATCAACGCGACTGCCGGAGCGGGAACCAACTATCAAGTCAAAATCACGGTTTATTATGGAGCGGGTTCTGACAGTGGCGGGGCAGTTTACTGTAACAGTCATTGTAAATCCGATTTTGGCGATGTGTGCTTCACTCGATCAGACGGCGCCACATTACTGGATTACTGGATGGAAAGCTACACAAGTTCAAGCGCCGTTTTCTGGGTTGAAGTAGCAGATGATCTAAGCACAGTTAATCAGACAATTTACGTTTACTATGGCAAATCAGACGCGATCAGTATTAGTAATTTTGATAACACTTTCATTTTTGGAGATCCATTTGATTCTGCAACGCTCAATACTAGCAGATGGACTTCAGTAGATGGAAACCCAACTTATACAATTGACACAACAAACCATTTTCTTGAAGTAACAGATATGGATGGGTACAACTGGTGGACTGGTAAAGGATTTCACAGTAAAGCGTTAACTCTTCCGGCTTCATGGATAATAGAAGACGCTTACAATAATGTTAATGGAATTTATATATGTGAAATTACAAGCGCAGCAGCACAGGAGAATATGGGTACTTTTTCGTTAGCTCACACCAGCTATTCTTCAACAGACTACGGCATAGTCAGCGCTTATGTTGGTGATGCTTGGGTTGGAACTTCAGGATACGATTTTGGGCTAGGTGCAGGCGGAAACATAGATTATGAAACGTACACCTCAACAGGAGGATCTTCATACACGGCATATTGGATAGCTAAAAAGCTAAGCGGAACAATTACAATTTTAGATTCTGGTACACAAAGAGTTTCAGAGGCAAACAGCGAAACACCAAGCATATTCCATTTGGGCATTAGCAGAACCATAGATACTGCTTTTGGCACACAAAGATTTGGAGCCTTCAAGATTAGAAAGTACGTTAGTCCTGAGCCCATTCATGGAAGTTGGGGAACCGAAGAAACACCCAACAATCCGCCAACAAACGACTTGTTGGATTTAGATTTATTTTGGGCAACCTACAAGGACGAGAAAACGCTTCTATGCGCCGAAGAGGACTATGACTTTTATTACCAGTGCTCAGACGCTAATGGGGTGACTACTATTAGCTACGCTCAAATTCAGCTTGATCCAACGGGCAAAAACGTTATTTTGAGAGCAACTAGAGGTGCCGGTGACGTTTGGACTTTCAGCGAATACAGCGACCCAAACGATTATGTCACTTTGAACACCGGAGCCTCGTCGCATAGTACTTCGGGCACTCAGAAAACCTTCGACTTTTTAGTCGCGATTAATTGGAACTGGGGTGACAGCGCCGAAACAGTGGGCGTAAGATGTTATGTTGTAGATTCGCAATCAGCGTCAGACACAGACGATTACGCCAACGTGTTCGGTGTCGAAGCCCATTTAACTTCCGCATCCTTAACGGTTAGCGATTATAGGGTTAATCCTTCTCAAACGCTCACATTTTCTGGCTACTGGTATTACGATGGCACGAGCATCGCCCCACCAAACGGAAACTATGCTGTCGCAGTCAAACTCTTAGGTGTTCAGAAGGGCTCGACCGACACAACATTAGTAAGTGGGGCATTTTCAATAAGTGACGTAACAGCCGAAGCAACTGTCAGCTCCTACAGCTATACGATCGAAGCCACGCATATGACTGGGGCAGGTTCAGTTTCAGCCGTAATCGTCGACAAGATCAGGATCGTAGCCTGCGGCATAGTTGGCAACGTGATCGACACGAGAACCGGCGGAAAGGCGTGGTACCAAGCGGTGTACGAGTATGATAATGCCTCGTTCACAAATAGCAAAGGTATCCTCTACCTTAATGGATCCGCCATGATTTGGGCTGTGGATAGGTGGACATACGCTTTTTCATATCAGACAAGCGGTAACCCAGCAGTGTTCCACATCACAAGCGTAACTGAGTCAACGTATGGTTTGACTGTAATAAACAATGTTGCTGGCGATGTCATCCTCAACTGGGCAACAATGCAGATAACAGTAAATAAGCCGTGATATCACTTAAAAAGGCACACAAAAAGCGGGTTACGAGATTTTCAGCATCACTCGTGTTGCACTTTTCGGCGGTTCTGGTTCCGCGGGTTTATAGTGTGTTTTTCCGCGTACTCTAATTCTTCTTTGCTGAATGGAACCGCGTACCCGTTGAACTGACGATCGTGGAGGACTTCTCGGTTTACTTCAATTGTAATTCGGATCCTCTCTTTCATATCGCGTACTTCGTGAAGTTTGATTCGTCTACCTTGAAACTCCATGTAAGCTTCTTTTCCGGCACCCATTTTTTTATTGTCCTTTCACGACTTTTTGGAGGCCATCACATAATACGACAAGCCACAAATGGTTTTTAACATTGTAGGATCTGAGTTCAACCTCCAAATCATATTGGTCATAGTCAAATGTGCACCCGAACCCGCCTTTCTGGTTTGCTTCTTTCAGAACTTCAAAAAAGAGTTTCCGCAGCTCAGAGTCTTTACATTTAATTTTTATAATTTTTCCTTTCGTTAAGCCAAGCAGATTATCAGCCACGCGGAACAAGAAGTTTTTATGCATGTTAACTTGGTCTTTTCTAAAATATTTTCCTGACTTGAACACGCGTCTGACATGTGCTTCCTTGCTAAGCTCATCTATGAAAGCAACGAGATCTTCTTCTTTTTCATACCTTACTGTTACCAATACGGGCACACGTGGTTTCGGCTCTGTCTCGATCCTCCTGAAAAGCTGCAGGTAAATGTTGAATTTGCCCAACCGATAAGCCAAGTAATACGGATCTGACACTCCACTAATCAGCAGTTTACCGTAATTTTTAGGTATCTCCAAAGCACTCATCCCTAAATTGAATACACTTCACGCGTATATAAAGATGGTGTTGACCCCCTCAACAAGCATTAACTTTTTTTAACCCGTAGAAAAAATAGGTTTAATCACATCAAAAAGCACCGAATAAGTTTACAAAGGATCAGCCAGAAAACTCCTTTAGTCGTGGTGAGCACTGGCCACATCAAAACTAAATTTCCAGTGTTTTGTAATTTTATGGGGGAGTTAACCAAAAACACTTAAATATTATCAGGCACACTCTAAATATGGGTTAAGAAGATGAAACTGGAAGATATTGGGTTCTACACTCTTTCCGATGCGCGGGTAAAACAGGCATCTGCTTACTCGCCAATGTGGCGTGGGGAACTCATATTAACCAACGCCTGCAACTTCAAATGTCCATACTGTAAAGGACTAAAAAAAGAACTTTGCGAAACAATAACGTTGGCCAAGGCAAAACAGATCATTGACTGGTGGGCTGAAACGGGGTTAAAGAACATACGCTTTTCCGGCGGAGAACCCACATTACACCCGCACCTGCTTGAGTTAGTATCCTACGCCAAGAAGAAAGGGGCAGAACACGTGGCGATTTCCACTAACGGTTCAAACCGCATTGAACTTTACCGGGAGCTTGTTAGAAGAGGAGTTAACGATTTTTCCATTTCTCTGGATGCGTGTTGCTCATTATTCGGCGAGAAAATGACGGGCGGAGTGAAAGGCGCCTGGGAAACCGTGGTTGAAAACATCCGTGAAATTTCAAAACTAACCTATGTGACTTTAGGCATGGTGTTCACTGAGGAAACAGCACACACAATTAAAGAAGTTGTTGATTTCGGAAGCGCGCTTGGAGTGGCCGACATTAGAATTATCTCCGCCGCCCAATACAACCAAATATTGCCGCAAATGGCGCGGATCAACCAGGAAATACTGGCGAAACATCCGATCCTCAGATATCGCGTCAACAATTTCCTCGCCGGGAGAAGCGTTCGGGGGCTAACCCGCGGCGACTCGGAAAAATGTGCGATAGTTTTGGATGACAGCGCGGTTGCTGGAAACTATCATTTTCCGTGCGTAATCTACCTGAGGGAACGCGGAGAACCAATAGGCAAAATTGGGCCGGAAATGCGTGCTGAACGCGCCAAATGGTTTGCGAAACACAATTCTTTTGAAGATGAAATTTGCCTGAAAAATTGTTTGGACGTGTGTATAGCTTACAACAACAGGTATAGGGACATTCATGAAACTTGAAGAATTTGTAGAAAAATACTTCGAATGCGTTTTGAAAGACGACTTCTCAGCATTTCCACTGCATTCCTTCTTCGACGTCTTTGAAAAAACACTATACCCGAAACTGGCGCTGCACGGGATGCTTAGCTTCGAAGACTATCTAAAATGTCTCGATAGGTACTATAACCTGGAAGAACTAAAAAACTTTGAGTACACGAGCATACACACCAAAAAAACATTCACGTACGAAAGCATTCTCCACGCAGTTTTTTATCCTCGCTACAAATACTTCTCGAAGCAAAACGCAAAGAAAAAACCGATGACGGACATGCGAGAATTATATTCCAAACTCAAAAATAGGCCGAAAACCTACAGTGAACTGGTTGCTCTCCTGGACGAGTGCATACACTGCGTTCACAACTCTGGCTTTCTCCTGAACTTTTCAAACATTGAAGAGGTAAGAATGAAATACGAAGAAAAAGTTAGGCAATTGTCTCGCGATCCATGTTTCGGAGTGCTCACGAGACCCGCCATCGAACACGCCGTGAAAATGTTGCTGTCAAGCTTTGACGCAATCTTTTTAGACTTCAATGCGATCCACGAGTTAAACCAAGACAAAGGCTACGAGTGGGTGAACACTACAATCCGAGAAACGTTCGCAACATTCAAATTTAGAAACACCGATTTGGTTGGAAGATGGTTTTCAGGAGACGAAATAGTCATCATAACTTTAACGCTGGACGCTGAACCGCTTCTGAACCGTTTCATTGAACACTGCAAAAACAGAAACCTAAGTTTTAAGCACCAAATTTTCAAAAACGTGAAATCCTTCGAGGAACTCAACAAGTTAATATCAAACAGAACTCTACGAGGAACACAGTGATGGTTAGAATACTAAAAAACCGAAAAGACCTCGCCCACGTTGACCTCAGCATAATGCCAAGCCTAAAATGCGATTTAACCTGCCCCTTTTGCATGTACTATTGTAGCCCCAAAAACAATTTAACACTCAACATTGAAAAACTCAAAGCTTTTCTGAAAACCGTAGACTGGAAAAAAGTAACCAACGTCGGATTCTACGGCGGCGAACCAGCCATAAAAACAGCATTATACCAACAATTCATCAATTTGATTCCGAAAACCATTCCCCGCTTCACAATAACCAACGGCACATGGTCAACAAGTCCGAGGAGAACTAAAAATTTTCTAAACTTTTGTAGTCGCAACCGCCTCGTAGTTTTTGTTTCCGGAACGCATTATCACCAAAAATTTCAGGATCGGAACGTGCTTCAAAAACGGGCTGGACAAGGTAGAGTTAGGCTTAAGGACGAAGACGAGTTACACCCAATGGGAAGACTTCAAAAAGAATGTTGGACGTGCACACACAAGTGTCTCTGGCACCAGCAACCAATACGCCTAGCCGTTTTTCCAACGGGGCACATAATATTCCAAAACTGTGACGGAGTGTATCCTGTAGTGGGGGATTGTTCAAACATATTTACCGAAGTCTTCAGAAAAGCAGTGGCGATCAGAGAAGAAACATGCCAGGCGCAAACCCTCCAAAACATTAACGAGGTCTTGAAAACTCATCTTCGCTTGCCAAAACCCACTGAGTGAAAACCAAACATTTATTTAGCTCTTGAACGTTAATTGGGTGTGGATCACAGTGTTGTTCGAAACGTTGAGCAAGCTTGACGCGTGTCTGCTAAAACTTAAGGAGGCATTAGACGAACTTTCCATTATAAAACGCGAGCTTGAAAAGTTAATTCCTGCAGGAGCCGCAAACCCCGAAGCACCACTATGGACAAAAGAGGTGATCCCACTAAGAACTGACTCCGGCGTTTTGTTAGCAACATTTTACGTGGGAGAACACCAAGCACTGATCAGAATGGCTCCCGACAAAACGTTTCGAGAAAATGTGCCGCCCTTTAAAGGATGGTTCATCGAAAAAGTGCTGGAGAAAATGAGACAAAAAGACGAAGCGGCCGTCACGAACCGCACGATCGAAGACGAAGACGCTTTTAATTATGAAATATTATACGATCGCGACGTGATACTTGGCATCGAGGTTTACAATATTAATTCAGCGCGTATCAAAGAACTAAAAACTAGTATCCGTTGGACACTTGAAAAAATGTATGAAAAACAGCAAACATGAAAAACGAGAACGAAAGCTCCGCCAACACCATTGGCACTGAGACCACAATTTTCATATTTAAACCTTCTTAAATTTTTAAAGCAGTGTTCCATCTAAGGGATAACTGCATTAAATTTTAAAAAAATTTCTCATTTTGGAGGTTGTTGAGAGGCAGGTTGACTTGGTTTTTCTAGTAACGGGGCGTGACATTTAGGACAGTGTAAGGGTTTACCTAGAGTTTTAAATTCGAATCCACACTTGTCGCAACGGTACTTTTCAGGATATCGTTTTTGGTACATCGCAAACCCCATTTGAACTATGAGCAGCATCCTATTTAACTTTATGGGCGTGTTCTATAATGGAGAATACGGAGGAAACATTTCGGGATAAGCAGAGTTCAACGATCACAAAATGTGGGCGGATTAACACTTTCATGAAACAAAAACACAAAAGGGATCTATGCGAAGAGTTCGACGTGAACTGCCCCGTCCTAAAGGGCTGGGCTTCTATTACACCTATTCTTTTCACCACTCTCTTACTTAATTTTCCATTCACCTTTACCTTTTTCAAAATTAATACAGTATCTCCATTGACTAACTTTGAGTTTTCTGTTATCCTTCAGTAATTGGAGTGTTTCTAGAAAATCTATATGACCGTTAGTGTTAAGGTCATTTCTTATTAACTTTAATTCAAGTCGTGCAATCATTGGATAATCAAGGTTTCTAATAATTGTTTCAATCCATTCAGTGCAATTGTATTTGCTATTATAGTGACCACCTTCTGCTTCTTGTATTTCATAAATTGTATTCCAATACTTCTGCCACTTTTCGCCTTGCTCAACTACTTCTGCATAGATTTTATGCAATTTTAGTTCTGTAAACCCTCTCTCAAGCAATATTCCTTCAACAGTCCAATATTCAACATCGTCTCTGCTAGAAACAGAACCGAACTCGTGCATAAACACTTGTTGCCTAAATAATTCTAGTATTTCATCATTTGATTTGGTTTCATAGTAGGATTTAGCTTTCAATGAAGCTTGAATCACTTGACCTTTAGCCTTTTTAATATCCTCTTCGGTTATGTCAATTTTAATCATCTTTTATTTCACCACTCGGCCTCACTGCGTAGCTGAGACGCGCAGTCAAGCGGTTCAAAACGTCCCGCTTCTTCTTAGTTGTTGCGTAGTGCACGGGTATCCCTAAGCGTTTTGATGTACATGCTTCAGTCCAGAATAAATGAGGTGGTCAAGTCTTATAAATGTTTTTCGTCTTTCATTCCCAACCTAAAGTTTGGGGGCTTCCCGCGTTAAAGTTAAAGCGGGGGCAAAAACTTTAAAAAGGTTCGTAAATATAAGATTGTTGGCTCGTTGATACCGAACCGAGAGGTCAACCCCACGGCTCATGCCTCCAAAGGTTGGCGTGGCGCCCTCGAGCAAGGTGCGAGGCGTTGAGCGCGGCCCCAAGACTCATGGGGAACGCGATCGGGTCAATGGGCTATTTATATAAGGTAGCAAATGGCGAGGCGATTGTGCCCCCCAAGAAACGGTGCGAGGCCGTTTGTCATTTGTTTTTAGCATCAAATTTTTTAGCAAGACGCGCTAAAAAGCAGTTTTTTCTTATTTGCCACGAAGTCGTCGATCGTCATTTGGGACAAGGCGTTCACGATCACAATTAAATCTAGATCTGGGATATAAAGTTTTGGATGGATTGATGCTGTTAAGTCTTTTATGTATTTAACTTGAACGGTGGGAAGTTCCCGAGCCCATTTGTGGGTAGTTGAATGTTTGGGTATAGACAATGTTTATATGTTTGTTTACACCTTAACTATTTGTGGTTGCTATGGAACGTCCAAGACAATATGAGAATGCAGCGTACGTGCTTGATGGACAAGTTCAAAATCCAGTGTTTAAACCTAGGCAACGTTTTCAAGGATTTGTAGCTCACGTAGTTGGAGAAAACCACTTCACGCTTCTGGAAGTTTTGCTGGACGCGAGGGCGAGAGTGCAACCGTTAAGTCGAGTTATAGTTGCCAAGGCAGGACGTCGCGAAATCAACTTCGTCTTTGGAAGAATCAGCTTTGCAGAGTTGAGTGGAGTAGCAAAAGCCGAACTTCAACCGGCAATACAAAAAATAGTGTGGGTGCGCGAGAAGTATTTTGTTAACTTCTTCAACACGGCACCCCCCATCTCGTCGAGAATGCATTCGCTTGAACTTTTACCTGGCTTCGGAAAAAAACACCGCACGATCATACTAAACATGCGAGACAGGAAACCCTTCGAAAGCTTCGATGATTTTCGATTGCGCACTGGAATAGCAGATCCTATAGGGATAATCACTAAAAGAATACTTGACGAACTAGTGAAAAAGCAACCACACATTCTGTTTACAAGACGTGACTAATTTCTTCGATTTGGGGTATTCTATAGAACATCGTTCGGTCGACAATATGTCGTTCTATTTTTTCTTCTTTCGTTTTAAGCTTTCGCGCAATCCATTTATAACTTCTTTTATAGATTGGATCAACGGGTGCTTCGACTTCACTGGCACCTTGAGTTTTCTTAGTCGATTTATTCGAAAGAGAATTGGCGGGTGTGGATCGAAACCAGTCCACTCAAAGAATCGGATATCATTAGTCTGTTCCATCAACAGTTTTTTGAAACCGATTTTCTCCAATGCCGTGGCCAAAGCTTCCGGCTCACCCATTACCATAGACGAAACAAGATCTGCCCTGGCCTCAAAAAACTTTGCCACGAAAAATATTGCAGACATGGACGCAAAGAAGTACGCTGAGAATAAGAGAATAGAAGTGAAAAAAATTGGAAACAACTGGAGAAGCACGTAGAACCTGAACAAATATTCAAAAGAAGTTAACCCGTAGAGCCAAAGCGGATCGTGCCCTTTCAAATGACCCAACTCATGACCCAGAACACTTGACAACTCGCTTTCTGAAAGCTGATCCAAAATGCCTGTTGTTATTAAAACAGTGCCGTGTTTGACGCTGACCCCCGTGGCTGCGGCGTTTGCATCGATCATGTTAGCTACAACTATCTGTGGCGTTTTGAAACCGAACTGGTCAGCCACCTTCTTAACCAACGCGTAAACATCAATCTTCTTCACAGTTAAATCTTGTGGGGAACAGTTGAATCCATGTGCGTTTAACACTTTCTGCACGGCTTCACAGTTTACCTCTTTTTCTGAATGGTCATACACTTCATTTTTAAGTGTTTTCAATGTGGATTCAGGGTATTTCTCGCGAATAACTTCCTCCTCTCCCAGTGGCAGGCGATACTTCACCAGGCTCACACACGGTTCATCTGCGGTTATGCGCCAATCAGCTCTACTTGCAATGATGCTGCCAAAAAGAAAAAGAATGAAAAACTCCGTTAATATAAGCAAAATTGGAGCTAACCAATCAAAGAGAATAAAGAAGAATATGCTTGCCCCGATGAAAACTGCTGAAAGAATAATTTGCAGCTCGAGGAACGATCGACCGATTGTTTTTCTTCCGCCATTTCCGTGTTTCTCAGGCGTCACGGTTTTACCTTCTCTCCACGCCAAAACCAGAGTTGACTTTCGCACGCGCTCTTCAAAAATTCTAACAAAAGCAGTGAGGTCGTGATGAATCGTGTCTACCATTTTATCCGAAGCCTCGCCGATCCACGTGAAACTTACAACAATGGGATTTCCACCAACAACTTCAACTAACAACACGGGTGCTTTCTCTTTATTTAAAACCATGAACGACAGAAGGACGGCTCCATTAACCGTCACTGTGGAAACCGCCGTGAAACGACCAACAAGATTTACATATTTACGCACGATAAACTGAATTAATTCTGGGATGGTTTTCTCGGGAATTTCAGTTTCGATAGAGAACACAACGCTTTTACCCACACTTTGAACATTAGCCATTTAAACGCCTCTCTAACTAGCAAATATCACCACGACACTTATAAATATTAGCCCGAAACCTTTTGTATCCTGTTGGGAGTGCGCCGTATTAGGGATTTGATCTCAAAGTTGGTTACGCATTTTTTTAGCCGAAGCGAGCGGGAAACTCCAACCTTTACGAGTGGGAGCACGTCACTCACTTTTTTCCAGTGTTGATCGGTTGTGGGCATTTTTAACACGCTTTTTGGTAGCCAACCAAGTATTTATAGGCATAGAAACAGCCAAGGTGAGGATCTGAAAACGTGACCAATCGGCAGTTACCACACGGCTTTATGATTTTTGGGTTTCAGGTGTTCGCCATCTCGCGTTCCAGCTTTTCCACCCCGTTTTCACGTAACATTCTCTTCGTTCAACATCTTTTCTAACCCAATTTAACAATGTGAAAAAGCGTTTGCCGCTTGGTGGGAGCTTTTGCAGACCAGTTATGCGTTGCACATAATTTTCATATGCTTTTTCAACCAGCATCTGCGTTTTTCCCTCTATTTTCATGCGGACAACTTTGAAGCCGCACGTCTGCAGGTAATCGGCAACCGCGTTGTTAACGAAGCCCGTGCAGACATGAAATTCTCCATCATCGATTTTTAGCTCTTGCACCGCTTCTTCAGCTAGCACTCGACTTTTCTCTAAATATCTCTTTTCCGGAAACAATGTGCCCTGAAAATATTCGACGGGGATTTCTTTGATTATAAAGTGACCTGATGAAATGTTGTGAAAGCAGAGGAATACACCTCCGAGAAGGTCGCCCCATCCAGCCTAACGGGCAAACACTCAATGTGGTTGTCAATCGTCCACTTCAACGATGGGATGACCAACAACAGCTTCCAAATCACACGCCCATTAACATAATATCCGGGATAGTATAAAAACTTACTGCCTCAAAACGTGACGACCCGCAGAGAAATGCTCGTTTTTAAAACCCAAAGTATCTAAAACTTTTTAAGCGGGAGGGTACTATTTTTATAGGTTGATGAGAAATTTGAATAAACAAAACCAGGTGGCTGAACGCAAATTCAAAGCGCATTTTCTTATGGAAAGTGTTGCTTTTGGGCTAACTGACGGAGTAATCTGTTTTTTGGGTATAATTGTGGGTGTTGCAACCGCCACTTTAGATGCTCGGCTAGTCATTATTGCCGCAGTTATTGGCGGGGTTGCCGATGCGTTGGGCAACTCAATTGGTTTCTTTGTTTCGCAATCAACGGAAAGGGCAGTTCAACTAAAAGAAGCTGAAGAGGGAGAAATACACCACGTTCACTCGAAAAAAGAAGTTATGCTGAGTGGAGTCTCCTCATTTTTAGCCACACTATTTGTCTTATGTTTCTTGCTGTTTCCATTCCTGTTTTTTGGCGTGTGGCAAGCAACCACCGCCTCTTTCATTTTAGGTATTGTTCTTTCTTTTCTGCTTGGAATGTACATTGGCAAACTCGGAGGAGAAAACATTTACAAAAGCGGCATCAAGTACTCCTGCATAACCATACTTGGAGCAATTGTATCCTATGGTTTAGGCGAACTCCTACACATATTTATTTAACCCGCACAAACAAAAAAATTTCAATCGATTGTGCACACCGTCAAAAATTCACCGTCAAATTTTCCGAAGTTCACAGTTAAACACTTGTCAAAACGGCCGAAATGATGGTGGATCTGAACACTAATGTTAATGCCCCACCGAGACTTCCCAAGAAACACGTTGAGAAAGAATTCTCCCCACTCCAAAAAGAAGGATAATCCATCACGTAAATGAGCTACACTCTGCACAATTATCACGTCGTAATTACATGTGTTTTTCAAGGATATAAATGTTGGCCGCGGTCTTGCAAGTTAAAGAGAAGCGGTTATAAAGTAGCCACTTACGTTTTTTGTGGCGGAGCGAATTTCTCTAGCCAACTAATTGTTTCGAAAAAGGCCACGTCTTGAAGGTTTTTATCAACTTCATCAGCCTCGTTGTAAAAACAATGCCCCGCGCCGTGAATGATCGACAAAGATTTTTTGCTTTTCGCCGCTTCAAAACCCGTTGCGGACTCGTCACAGCCAACACTCAAGTCTGAATCTCCATGAATAAACAACACGGGACAAGTGAGCGCGGACAACCTTGAAATTACGTCAGTTAAGTGCAGTTCGTCTATGAATTGTTTGCCAACAAAAACCCTTTCAATTTCATCACTTGGGCAAGACACAACGCCCTCGGTTTTAAGATATTCTTTTAGTTCAGGGTTGTCCCATCGTTTTGCAAGGTTTTGTGGAAAGATAACTGGATACCAAAGAACCAAACACTTTACTGCCTTGTGCTCGGTTAGAAGTGACACGGCTCCCCCCAAACTTTCAGCTACAACCGCGATCCAATCGTGCCTTTTCGCCAACACGTCAATAATAAAGCGTAAATCATCAACTTCGCCTTGAAGGGTCATCTTGTCAAAATCCTTCATTTTATCGTCGGTGTATCTAAAGTTAAAACGGAGCACGCTGTAGCCTTCGCGTCCAAGCTTGAATGCGAAGCGCCTGAACAGTCCAGACGGCCCTTCCATGTTGCCTGTGAATCCGTGAACGAGAATCACGAGTCCTCTCGAGTAGGGCACATCCATCAGCTTTCCGACAATGTCTCCGCAACCACGTTTGAAAACAACATCTTTCTCAACCAATGAAAACTCTGCGTCGCCACTGTTT
>Ga0315282_10012294_pt1 | contig 13119 bp, 7 predicted proteins | sample YL17G07_20_MG_FD_203693 | JGI IMG/M metagenome (GOLD analysis project Ga0315282, IMG submission 203693) | Sediment microbial communities from Yellowstone Lake, YNP, Wyoming, USA - YL17G07_20 | ecosystem: Environmental > Aquatic > Freshwater > Lake > Sediment | place: USA: Wyoming | collected...
GTCCAGGCGCACCGTGAGCTGCCGGCAGCCCAGCGCCGCGCGGCCGCGACCTATCGCCGCGCAGCCACTCGCACCGGCTTAGGCGCCGGCCTCGCCTCGTGCGGGGGCGCCGGGCTGTAGACATCGGATGATATCCGCTGCCTGGACTCCTCCACGCCGTCCCTCATGACGGCCCGGTAGACCGCGACAGCCATTCGGGACTTCCGCCCGCCTTTCACCCTCGCCGTGTAGATCCTGACATCCTTCTTGTCGCGCACTGCGCCGTAGACCTGAATGGTAAGCCGGTTTGCGACCATCTTCGCCGCCACGTAGACCGGCGCCGAGGCCGTGTTTCTGAACTTGAGGTCGAGCAGCCCGTAAGCGACGGTCGCATCCCGCCCCAGAGGAAGGTACGGCACCGGCATCGAGTGATGGCTCCGCTCGACGATCTGGAGGTTGGCAAGAAGCGCAGCATTGTAGACCGTACTCGAGACCTGGCACACTCCCCCGCCCGTGCCCGCGATGATCTTGCCCTTGACGTAGATCAGCGCATCCTTGAACCCGTTCTTCTTCTTCCTCGGCCCTACCGTGTCGTTGTAGGAGAACACCTCCCCCGGCTTGATGATTGTGCCGTCTATTCGGCTGACCGCAATCCCGATATTGTGCGTGCGGTCTCTGCGCCACGCAGGGAACCGGGTCGTGAAGCTCGAGAGGATCGTGTCTATCTGCAGCAGGTCCCTCGTCGTCACCTCGGGGCTCTCGCGCACGATCGGCACAACGACCACAGATGCCTCGGTCGCGAGCGCTGAACGGATCCGCTCGATCGCGCTCTCGCGGTCAACGGCGGTGCCGAGGACCTCGGGGGCGATCGTCCTCACGCCGTTTGGGAACGACAGCCGGGCGTCCTTCGCCGGTGTCGCCACCTCCGCCTGAACCTTCGCGAGCAGCCTCCCGACCCGCTTCTCATTGCAGCGGTACACTGCCGGAAGGCTTCCGGGGACCGACAGCACTCCCAGCGCCTCCCCCGTCCTGACAAGCACGTTACCCCTGCGACCTATGGAGTATGCCGCCCGCAGCATCAAGGGGATGTCGATAGTGACGCCGAGGTCCCTCAAGGTTGCCGTCCATTTCCGGTCGCGCGCCGTGAAGACGAGGCCGCCCGCCAGACGGCCTCGTGCCCACTCCTGAAGGCGTGACCGAGCAGCGTCCCTCGTCAGACCGCCGATGTCTACACCCCCGGACCGTACGCCCGGGGCTATTCGGTCCGTCAGAAGAAAACTCAGCCTGATGCCCAGCACGGCCGCCACAGCGAGCACTATCGCGACCGGGATCAGCTTGCGTACCAGCCTTGCCCTTTGCATTTCCGCCTCAGCACATGTTCTATTCCATTTTACTAATATTCGGGTGCAAAAGTTTACCCATGCAGCCCATATTTGCGAACGCAGGCCGCAAGCTGTGCTACAATTGCCCTGTCATCCGCTCCGCTCCGCGTTTGCGGGGCTCGGAAGGCCTTCTGCAGCGGGGTGCGGATGTCGTTCGATGGAGGGACCGATGCTGCTGGAGGGATACGGGCATTTCTCGGAAGACGGCAAGGAGTTCATCATAACGCGGCCGGATACGCCGGCGCCATGGGTCAACTATATCTCCAACGGCCGTTACACCGGCTTGGTGACGAACGCCGGAGGCGGTTACAGCTACTGGGTCGATCCACGCGACTCCCGGATCACCCGCTGGCGCTACAACGCCCTTCCCTGGGACAGGCCGGGGCGGTATGTTTACGTCCGCGAGCAGGATGGGGACTACTGGTCGCTCTCGTGGCAGCCGACCCCAAAGGGACTTGACTTCTACGAATGCCGGCACGGGGCGGGCTATACGACGATCGTCACCGAGCGTCGAGAGCTGCGCGGAGAGATCACCTACTTCGTGCCGATGGATGACGATCTCGAGATATGGCTCGTCAGGCTGACGAACAAAACTGAACAGCGCTTCCGGGTTTCGAACCAGAGAGAGATTCTGGGCAACGCCGTTCCGCTTGTTGCGACTGCGCCGCACGTCGGCAGGATGGAGCCGATCGAGGTGACTCGGCAGGATGCGAAGGCGGCGCTCGCGGCGGTGGCGGCCCAGCGCATATCGAAGCCGGGGACAGCACCTGCACCGATGGTCCTGCGGCAATCCCAACCCCGCAGGCTTTCCATCTTCCCCTACGTCGAGCTGTGCCTCGGCCACGCCCTTGTCGATCTCATCAACCAACCGAACGACCAGCACTTCAACATCGTCTACTTCGACGGAGCCTCTCCACTTACGGGGGAGGGCGAGCAGGCGCCCGGCATCCTCTTCGCCACCAAGAACTATTGGGTCACCCACCGGGGCGTCTCGGTCGAGCAGCCGAACAAGGGCTGGGACAGGTACGTCTTCTTCACAACGAGCCTCCCGATCTCGGGTTGGGATGGCTCGAAGGATGCTTTCATCGGCCGATGGCGGAGCGAATCCGACCCCGAGGCGGTTGAGCGTGGGAAGCTCGGCAACACGAGCATCACGGCCGGAGACGCCTGCGGCGCGCTGCAGTCCGAGATCGTCCTCGCGCCGGGCGAGACGAAGGAGTTTGTCGTCCTTCTCGGCGTCACGAGTGCGGAGGCCGGAATGCGGAGTGCGGAATCAGCGGCGCGGGAAGTGGTCGCCAGGTATAGCTCGCCGGAGGCGGCGCGCCGCGAACTCGAGCGCGTCCGAGCCTGGTGGGATGAGTACCTCTCGTCGGTCCGGGTCGAGACGCCGGACCCGGAGATGAACCTCGCGCTTAACGTCTGGGGCAAGCGTCAGGCCTGGGTCACGTTCAATATGAACCGAAACGCCGGCTACTACCACGGCGGCCTGCTGTTCGGCGTGGGGATCCGCGACCAGTGCCAGGACCTGATGGGCCCGCTGCTCTCACAGCCCGATGTCGTCCGTGAGCGGATCGCCGAGGTCATCTCGCACCAGTTCCAGGACGGCAGCACGGTTCACAACTACTTCAAGCTGACCGGGCAGGGCGAGAAGACGGGACATTCGGACACGCCGCTCTGGCTGCCTCTGGCTGTAACGAGCTACCTGAAGGAGACGGGGGACTTCGAGTTCCTAGCGCGCGAGATCGGCTTCCAGGACGGCGGCGAGCCTGCCACGGTGCTCGACCACATCATCCGCGCCGTGGATTGCGTGCTCTCGAACCTAACCGCGAACCATCTGCCCAAGTTCGGGCCCGGCGACTGGAACGATACCCTCGACTACGTCGGCAGGAAAGGGATCGGGGAAAGCGTGTGGGTCGCCGAGTTTCTGTGCTTCATCCTGCGGGAGATGGCCGAGTTGCTGCAGGTGCCGGATACCTGCACCCTGCACCCTGCACCCGACACTCTTTCCCAGAAGTACCGTGCTGAGTACCAGCGGATCGCCTGCGCCTTGAACGACCGCTGTTGGGACGGCGAGTGGTATATCCGGGGGACGCGCGACGACGGCGGGGTGATCGGCTCGAGCAAGAACGAGGAGGGAAGAATCTTCCTGAACGCTCAGAGCTGGGCGGTGATCGGCGGGATCGCGCCGCCGGAACGAGCAGAGCTGTGCATGGAGTCCGCCTACCGGATGCTGGACACGCCGCGCGGGCCGAAGATACTCCATCCTGCCTATACGAAGGTTGACCCGGGCATCGGGCTGGCCACCAGGTGTGTTCCCGGCAAGAAGGAGAACGGCGCCATCTTCAACCATCCGGCAAGCTGGGCCATCCTTGCAGAGTGCATTCTCGGGCACGGCGACCGAGCGTACGAGTGGTACAGGAAGTGCCTGCCAATGGTCCAGGCCCACGATCCCGACATCTACAGGATGGAGCCTTACGTCTACTCAGAGTATGTCACCAGCCCCGACCATCCGACGTTCGGCCAGGCGAGCCACTCGTGGCTCACCGGCTCGGCCGTCTGGATGCTGCGCGACGGGATCGACTGGATTCTGGGCGTCCGCCCGACCTACGGCGGTCTCGAAGTTGACCCATGCATCCCGCATGACTGGGACGGGTTCAGGATCGCTCGCCGGTTCCGCGGGGCGACCTACGAGACCGAGGTGCGCAACCCGAACCACGTAGAGCACGGCACAGCAAGCATCGAGCTGAACGGAAAGAAGATCGAGGGGAATGTGCTCCCTATCGTTCCGCCCGGTCAGACAGCAGAGGTAGTCCTGGTGATGGGCGCACGGAGGTAGCGGCCGCCCGCCGGCGCCCGCCTCGCAAGAGGGAAGAACCCCGGCCCACTGACCCGCCTAGGGCAGCCTGTCCCCCCACACCCGCGGATTCCAGTTCGCGCCTCTGCTGAAACGCGAGTTCCGTTCGCCGAAGGAATAGTTGAACCACGCCGGCTCGCCCACGCCGCTCTTCGGCAGTGGCTCCGCGGGCCTCTGCGCTGCGGTGTAGCCGCTGTCCTGGATCTCTTTGAAAGCCACATGTGAATCAAGGAACGTGCAGTTGATCCTGACCCCATCGGTCAGGCCTTTGCTGGCGCTGGCCGAATGCCAGCCGTTTCGCTCGTAGAAGACGATCTGGTCTGCCGGGAAGTCGAAGTCGCCTTCCTTGCGGCAGGCCAGCCCCCTGCCCTTCGGTCCGCCGTACCACGCCGCATCAACCGCGGCCTTGTAGTAGTATGACGCCCTCCTGCCGCCGGAGTCCGGGTCGGACGGGCACCAGATAACGTCCGCGTTCCTCAGATGTGCGTAAAGTACCATCGGCCAGCTCATGTACCGAGCATTCCTAGGAGGCGGCAGAGTGCCCCGCGAGCTGGCAAACGCCTTGAAGCTCTTCTTGCTCCAAGTCTTGGTGTGGCCATATAGCACCGAGCTTGGCAGCGTTGAGTCGTAATCGCTGTGGTACATCGCGAGCGCAAGCCCCAATTCCTTGAGATTATTCTGGCACGACGATTTCCTCTCCGCTTCCCTCGCCCGCTCCCAAACGGACTGCGCGACCGCCGAAGCGAGCACGAGAAGCACCAGACCCAAGGCGCCGCAAACCGTTACCCGGGCAGCCAGGCTTCCGCGCCCCCTCGGATCGCGCCTCACGTCATCTCGAACTTCCTTGCTCCGACCAAACATCGTTGGTTCCTCCTTCCGAACGCTGCCAACGCCGGTCCAGACCATACACCAGACAGCGCAGGCAATCATTGTGTTCGCGTCACACGGGCCGGAATCCTTCCGACAGTAGGGGAGATGGCTGAGAGGAATCCTCGCGGGCGGCCGGACGGAACCTCAAGCGGCAAGCCTGTCCGCAATGGGCAGCAGCGCCTCTACGGGCTGGGCCGTAGACTCGATCCGGAGCGCCGGGTCCTTGCTGGTCGAGAGGTCGATGACTGTAGGAGCGATGGGTTTGCCGTCCCGGCCTGCGATGATCCGCACGATCGGCATAGTAGGTTCCTCGAAGTTGCCGCCGACAACCACTGCACGCTGCCCGTTTGCCAGCCGCACCAGGGCACCGATAGGGAATAGCTTGGCCCGTGCGGCAAAGCGTGCAAGCAGCTCGCGGTCGTACTGCCGGCCGCTCTCGTAGAGCATCCATCCTATCGCCTGTTGAGGGGTCCAGGCCTCCCGGTAGGGCCTGTTCGCCGTCAGGGCGTCGTAAGTGTCAACGATCGAGACGAGCCGGCTCAGGAGGTGCGGCCCGCTGCGCGCGGCCAGAGACGGATACCCGGTGCCATCGCAATGCACGTGGTGTTCGAGCGCGATCGTCGGAGCGAGCACCGGAAGGCCAGGGAGCCCGGCGAGCGCCCTCGCGCCCTCTACGGGATGCCTCATGATCTGCTGCCACTCCGATTCACCCAGCTTCCCGGGCTTCTTCACGATCTCGCTTGCGACAAACACCTTCCCAACGTCGTGAAGCATGGCGCATATCCCGAGTTCGAGGGCGGCGCCCACGTCCATCCCGAGGTCCCGGCCGAGCAGCATCGAGAGTATGCATACGTTGACGCTGTGCTCGGCAAGGTAGCGGTCGTAGCTCTTGATGCCCGCGAGAGCGACGAGCGCGGTGCCGTCGGCGATCAGGCCGTTCAGTGAGTTCGCGACCGCAAGCCTGATCTCGCCCACGGGGATTCGGAGGCCGGCCTGGACGGCCCCCATAGCTTCCTCGACACTGACCAATGCCTCTTCGTAGATATCGGCTGCGTCCTTGCCCAGCCTGGACTCCGCGGGAAGGCCGCCGCTGCGGGCGCCGATGTGCTCCATCTGCCGTTTCTGCAGCTCTGCAGCCAGCCCGCCGGCCGCCGCGAGATCGTCCGGCGGAATGCTCAGCAGCTCGACAAAGCTCAGCACCTCGGCGAGCGTCACCCCAGGCCTCAGATCGAGTTCGGCGACTTTTCTCTCCTGCAGCATCTTCACAAAGCCGAATAGACTGCCCGAAGTGTCTTCGAGGGGGAAACTGTCCACAGCCAGAGTAGTATCCAGCACCGCCAGCACGATTGCCTGCCCCGACCCAAGCATCTCCGTGACGGCATAGTGAGCGGCGTTCGCCATTTCCTCGACCATTGGGTGCTCGCGGCCATAGAGACCGATGGTTCTTGCACACGCGGCCACCTTGGTCAGCCCCTCCGCTATCTTGCTGTGGATCTCCGCAGAGGCTGCTTTCGGCCTGCCGGCTGATTCTGCGTGGTCTCGGGCTTGCATAGACTGGACTCCTAGGCGGCCAACGAGTCGCTCCGATCCTGGCAGGTCTCGGACTGGGCCAGAGCCTGCCGCGCCGCTGCCCGCACGGCCTCGTAACGTCTCCGGCCCAGGAGCGGCCGGCGCTGCACAACCCGCCGCAGGCACGCGAGCGCCTCCTGAGACCCTATCCGGCCGAGCGCTTGCACGGCCGCCACCCTCTCCTCAAGCCCCGGCGATCTGAGACCGGAGCGACCAGCGATTCGGGCGAGGTAGCCAACTGCGCGCTCGGCGGACAGCTCGCCCAGCGCACGCATTGCCGCGCACCGCACTTCGGGCGAATGATGCGACAGAAAACCCGTGCAGATCTCCACCGACAGCGGAGTCCGTACCCTCGACAGCATCCTCACGCCCAAAGCTGCCAGCGTCCGATCGGATTCCTCGAGGAAAGCCGCGATCTGCTTCAGTGCCGAATCGGTACCCATCTCGACCAGTGTCTCCAGCGCCACTCGGCTCGAAACGGCCGAGCCGGAGCGGAGCATCTGCCCGAGCGCAGGCACGGCCGCCTGCCCCATTCGGACGACCCCCCGCCTGACCGACTGGGCGAACGCATCATCCGGGCTGGTGCCGAGCAGATCGAGGAGGCTGGGCGCAAGACCCGGGACGATCTCAAGCAGTGAGTCAGCGACCTCCCTCGCACGGTAGGTTCCAATTCCGAGCGCCTCCTCGACGAGCGATCTTATGAACGTCGGTTCTAGCTTCTGGAGGGCGGACCTCGCGTTCGTGCTCCGCCAGTCGGGCGCGGCGTCCCTGCGGGCCTCCCCGGCAAGCTCTCCTGCAAACAGCACGGCAGACTCGGCATCACCAAGCTGAAGGGCCGACGGGATAAGAGCTGCAAGCGCGTCCGCGATTCGAGCGTGCTCGGCGGCTGACGTTTCCCAACTGAGCAGCGCCGCGCAGCTGCTGCCCGTAGAGCGCACGAGGCTTGCCGGCGCCATCTCGCTCTGCCACCTGGAAAGCACCCCCGCCGGCTCCGCCCCAAACAGCCGATCGATCGGGCTGAAGTCAAAGCCAGCGGCGCTCTGCCATCCCGCTGTTCCTTGCAGGAGTTCAGCGACCATTCCCTCCACCTCGTCGGTCTTGACCGCCTCGCGCCCCTCCTTGGGGCCGCGATTCGCTGCGTCAACATAGGGCGCGAATATGTTCGCCTGCTCGCGCATGTCCCTCGGCAGCCTTGACACGGCCTTCCGAACTTGCGAGGCCACCGCGCTCCACTCCTCTGCAGTGGATGACGCAACCTGCTCCAGGTCGTGGACTACCTTGGCCGCGAGGTCTCCGGCGCTCCGGCGCCGGCGCGAGGCATGGAGCTTGGTCACCGCCTCCCGGATCAACTTCGCAGCCGTGTCCGGCTCCGACAGAATGCGACAGATCGGAAGCCGCGGAGCTTCGCCCCTTTCGTCATCGTGCTTGCACAACCAATCGACCAGAGCGCCGATCACCCGGTCCGTGTCGTCCGCGTCGATCTCGACCACCGCCGCATCCTCATTTCCCTCGCCGTCATCGGCCGCGGTGTAGACCGACTCGGTCGTGATTATCCGGCTGACCCCGCGGCTGGTCAGATAGGCGCTAGGCCCCCCTTGCTGCCTCACTTCACGCGGCTCGGCGTTCAGAAAAGCGGCGAACGCTTTCACCTGCTCGGCCGACGGAGCGCCGACGAACGTGATAGCCATCACCCCACGGGCTCTGAGCCGCCGCAGCATCTCTTCACTTTCGGACGAGGACGAGTAATAGCAGTCGTTGACCACGATCCCCTGCTTGGTGAACACACAGGTCGCGCGCCCGAAGCTGCTGACGAACTCTGCGAGCGTCTCGGCCAGGGCTTCGACGCAGTTGATCGTGTTCGGATGATCTTCCCCGTACAGGCCGATCATCTTTCGCGCCGCGTTCATGGACCGGAGCACCTCCGTGACAGCGCGAGGCGACTTCTGTCCGCGGACCTCGTCCTTTCCAGTGGTATCCCGGGTGCGCCGGCTCATCGAACGATCTCCTTGTCAGCCGAAGCAGACGTACTCCGCTCCCATATTCCACGAAAGCCCGGGAACTAGCAATAATACTTGGGTCTAGTCGTCAGCTGCTGGACGGGCTGGGACTGGCGGCAACCGGCGCGGCAGCAACGCAGCAGCCGCACTTCGGTGCTCCAACGTCAGCATCCGGCCGTTCGCACGAACGCCTCGCGTGCCTTCTGCGTATTCCCTACCGGATAGCCGCTGCAGCAGTCACGGGACGACGGTCTAGTGGAGCCCGTCCAAACGCTCCCGGAGCTCCGCCGAATGGAGAGCCGGGCCGCAAGGTCGGTTTGTCGTCGCTTCCCAATCCCTGGCGAGCGGCCGGGTTTCTTGACGCCCAAGGTCTCTCCCGCCTATACTGAGACTCGAAAAATCCCGATGTCTACACACAGAGCCGTCACCAAAGCCGCCGCGATTATGATGGTGGCCATTACGCTCAGCCGTGCGCTCGGCCTGGTCCGCGATATGGTCATCAGCGGCGCCTTCGGGCAAGGCTTGAACACCGACGTCTACTACGCAGCCTTCAACCTCCCCGATCTGCTCTTCTACCTGATCGCCGGCGGCGCTCTCTCGAGCGCATTCGTCCCCGTCTTCGTCGAGCACATCTCCGCCGGCAAGCGAGAGGAAGCCTGGCGCCTCTTCAGTATCATCGCCACAGTCATGGCCGTCATCGTCGGCGGGTTCATAATCCTGGGGGAGATCTTCGCACGCCAGCTCATACCCGTCGTTGCCGCCGGCTACCATGGCGCCGCCGCCGACCGGGTGGCGCATCTGACGAGGATCGTCCTTCCCGCGCAGTTCTTCTTCCTGCTCGGCGCGCTCATGATGGCATCGCTCTGGGCACACCAGCAGTTCGTTGCTCCGGGTCTCGGGCCGAGCATCTACAACGTCGGGATCATCATAGGAGGCGCCGTCGCGGGCACGCTTCTCGGCCCGGAGAAGGGCGTAGACGGCCTGGCGTGGGGAGCGCTGGCTGGAGCATTCGCCGGCAACTTCGTCCTCCAGCTCATCGTCCTCCGCCGCTACGGGCTGAAGTTCAGGCTCAACCTGAACGGCCGCCATCCCGACGCCGTCAGAGTCTGGAAGCTCATGCTCCCTGTCATCTTCAGCCTGTCGCTGCCTCAGGTTGACGTGTGGATCAACCGCAACTTCGCGAGCCTCCTCGCCGCCGGAGAGCTGTCCGCGCTCGACCGCGCCAACAGGCTCATGCAGGTTCCTATCGGCATCTTCGGGCAGGCGATCGCCATCGGCTTCTACACATCCCTTGCCGCCCAGTTCGCCACCAACCAGGTCAAAGACTTCCGCGAGACCGTGAACTACGGCCTCAGGGCGATAGCGTTCGTCTCGATCCCAGCCACGGTGCTCCTGATCGTCCTCCGAGTCCCGGTCATCCAGCTCCTCTTCCAGCACGGCCGGTTCAACGCCTATGCTACGCACCTCGTCGCCACCGCGCTCGTCTTCTATGCCCTCGGCATTGCCGCCTGGTCCGCCCAGGCGCTCATCGCCCGCGCCTTCTACTCGATGCAGAATACCTTGATCCCATTCGCGACCGGAACCGTCGTCACGGCCATCTTCATCCCGATGAACTACTTCCTGATGAAGCTGATGGGGTTCACCGGGCTGGCGCTCGCCACGACCATAGCCGCGAGCGGCCTGAGCCTGGTCATGCTCTATCTGCTCCGGAGGAAGGCTGGCGGGATCGGCGGCAGCCGGCTGCTCTCATCCGTCACGAGGGTCACTGCGGCGTCTGGGGTCATGGGCGCCGCGGCAGGGCTAGTGCTGTTGGTCCTTCAGCGGGTGCTGCCCCCTGACCTGCCGTTCAAAGCCGCCGCAATGGTTCGAGTCCTTGGCCCGGCTGCGGTCGGAGGGATCCTTTTCCTATTGATGGTGCGAGCACTCAAGATCGAGGAGGCCGCGGCCGTCTGGGATATGATCAAGCGCCGCTTCTCCCGCCGCCCCGCGCCACAAGAAGCCTGAGCATCCGTACCACGATAGGCGCCGGCCCCTTGACATCGAAGGCCGCCAAGTGGAGTGCGCGACCGGGTAAGGGAGCCTTCCGCCTCTCACTTCCCACTTCCCACTTGTCACCTCCCACCGCGCCTACGTATCCGGTAGGCTGTTTCCGCCCGTGGCAGACGGGGTATCTAGTTAGTAACCAGAATTGCAGAGAGGCATACGTCTCTCCGAAGGCAGCACCAGGAGGTAGGAAAGAGATGAAACGGAACGTTCTCATTGGGAGTTTCGGCATTGCGCTCGCCGCTGCGCTTGTGCTGGGCGGGCTTGTGGTGTCCACTTCGGCGCAGCAGGTGAGCGACGAGATGCTCTTCACCCCGTCGAGCGCCACTATCAGCTTGACAGACTCGGGGATCAGCATCTCGCCCTCAGAACTCAAACCCGGCCCTGTAACGTTCACAGTAGAGAACAACTCCAGCGTGGCGCGGGGTGTCTACGTGACGGGCCTCGATCGAGCCGGCACACCCATCATACGCTACTCGATGAGGATCGGGCCGGGAGCCAGCACTCACATGAACTTCTGGCTCTACCAGGGCGAGACCTACACCTTCCGCGACTATACCTCGCGAAGGGTCATCGGCGGCAAGTCCGAGTTCGCGAGCACGTACTCGACTAATGTGATGATCCCAACGCTGGTTCCGATCGGAAGAGGTCCTGAGTACGAGCGTCTGACGGGGAGGATCACCATCACAGGGAGCGGCATAGAGGTCAGCCCCAGCTCGAGCGGCCCAGGGCCCATCGAGTTCACCGTGGTCAATGACACCAGCAGCCCGCGAGGCGTCGTCATCAGTGGCGAGGACAGGGCTAACACGCCGATCTTCCGGTATTCCCACCTCGTCCGGCCGGGCGGTTCCAGGAAGATGAGCTTCTGGCTGTACGAGGGCCAGACCTACACGATCAGAGACTACACCAGACTCGGTGTTGTGGCAGGCGCTCCTCGCTACGGCACCCGCTTCTCGACGACGCTCGCCGTGCGGTAGGTTTATCACCGCGCAGTCGGCGTCGGATGAGCAGGGTCCGAACAGGAACAGACACAAAAGCCTCCCGCGGCGGTCGCCGCGGGAGGCTTTTCTCTTGCCGTTATCCAGCCGACCGGGTTAGAACTTCGCCTGGATCTGAGCAACAGCAACGCCGCCCTTGTACTTGTCAGTGCCATAAGGCGCAACGCCCGCGCCCGGCTTGTAGTCGATGATCTGGTAGCTGATGTTCAGCCCAGCGCTCGGGTTGAACTGATGAGCAAGGCCGATGTTGATGTACTGCTCCTTGGTCTTGCCCGCGCCAGCGTCAGCCGGATCCCAACGTATGTATTCGATTCCAAGGTTGACGCTGTTCGTGGTGGTGAATCCCCACTTCAGGCCGCCCTCAGCCTTCCAGAGCTTGTCGCTCTTACCGTCGATGACATCCGGCAGAGCGGCTACATCCTTAGCGCCCTTGTAGAAAGCGCCGTTGGCCACCAGGCTCACATTCGGCGCAAGGCCGTAGGTGAGGTTGGCGTACGGCCCCCGGATGTTGGTCGGGTTGGTCCACATGCCGACCTTGGTCCAGTAGCCGGGTCCGCCGAAGTTCGGCTCGACCTGCCTGTAACCGAGGTCGATAGCGAGCTTGCCGGGCTGCCAGCCGATCGCGCCGTCCCATGCCTTGTTGTCGTCGTCGATCTTCGGCACGCCGAGATCGCCCTTAGTGGTCGTCTGCGCGTACTCGGCGGTGAATGGGAACTGCCCGAGCTGTATCTTCAGATCGGCGCCCAGGACGTCCGCCGTGTCGTAAGAGGTCGGGAGGCCGACCGCGCTCGTTGTCGCGACAGGTCCTGCGGCCTGAAGGAAAGTCAGGCCGAGGTTGCCCTTCAGCGGCGTGCCAAAGCTCAGGCGCGCGCCGGCTGTCTGGTTGATTGTGGTGAGACCGCCAGCCGCGTGACCGCCAGCCGCGTGGAACGGGGCGCCGAAACCCGCCTTGTAGAGAGCGATCGTCGGCTGCGAAACCAGCCCCGCGCCGAGCAGGCCGTTCTGGTTGGTCTTCGCGGCGAATGCCCTGACATCAACGCCGCCCAGCCGCCAGTTCAGCGCGCCGCCGTCCAGCGGGTAGTCGCCGCTGTCGGTCTTCTGGTTCACGGTGTAGCTGTCGACGTCGATCAGCTTGAGGGTGTAAGGCGTCAACTGGACGGGAAGCCGCCCGACCTTCAGCGAGCCCGCGCCGAAGCCGAGCTCAGCCCACATGTAGTAGGGGATGAACTTGTCGGCCTCGCCCGTGGCCGGTCGGAGCGTGCCAATGTAGTCGGTGACGACTCCACCCAGGTAACCGGGCAGATAGTTGCCGAAGTCGATATCGGCAAACGTCGTGAATGATGGGGTCAGACTGCCCGTGATAGTCAGGTCCATGTCGCGGACGAACGATACCGAGTTGATCAACTTGCCAGCGGCAGGTCCTGTCG
>Ga0315282_10012295_pt1 | contig 13119 bp, 8 predicted proteins | sample YL17G07_20_MG_FD_203693 | JGI IMG/M metagenome (GOLD analysis project Ga0315282, IMG submission 203693) | Sediment microbial communities from Yellowstone Lake, YNP, Wyoming, USA - YL17G07_20 | ecosystem: Environmental > Aquatic > Freshwater > Lake > Sediment | place: USA: Wyoming | collected...
TCCTGTCCCTTGTGGTATCCTTTTTCCATCGGTATATCCTCCCTTTTCGTTTAGTTGGCTTTCCTATAGGGTAGGATATGCCGATTCCTTTTTCCACCACATTCGGGACACTGCCAGTTTTATAACTGACGAACAGAAAAGGGTGAATTGGGGTCTGGCCTTTCATCAGAGTCTACGCAAGATGCCACCGGACGACTTTGAACTGATTGAGTCTGAGATGCGAAAGATCTTGGCATTAAGAGGCAAGAAGTTGGAGAGCGGGCTTCTCACTGAACAGCAAGCTAAGGAAGCGATAATGGCGCTTGGTCTAGAGAAGAAATCCCTCCACGATCGCATCTGTGAAATGCTAGATACGCTGGGAAGCCGCATGGGATATAACTCCTATACCAACCATCGTGTTACGCCAGAGCACGCTGTCGAGCTCGATGTCGCTTGGCTCGACAAAAAGAGCCCTGAAATCGCAATCGAAGTTCAGATTGGTGGTAATCTAATAGAGGCTAAGGATAAGCTGGCGCAAGCGAAGAAGTTCAACTATAGAAAGGTTATCATGGTTATTGAGCAAGCCCAATTGGCACGGCTGAATGCCATTATCAAGTTTGATGAACTAGTGGACTGGATGGAGGCTTGGTCAATACAGGCCGTGTACCAGCTTTACACGGCTGGAATGTCTTTCCTTGACCTGTATGAGCGGCTAAGGGAGTCCCGGTACAAGAAAAAAACTGAAGTAGAATTCGTTGGCTAATCGGCGCTCCTCTCTAGCAAAGCCTCCCGATTCTATGTTTGATGTATTGTTACCACTACTGTTAACTCTCCTCCATGTTATCGTGCTATAATAACGCCTAAGAGATGGTATTTGCGACAATGTGTACGCAGCCAAGCAAACTTCGAGGCTGTCATACGCAAGTCTCTACCCGTTTTACAGGACTGGGATAAGCTATGAGCGAAATTGACGAACTCAAACATATAGCCCATTCCCTGTCTGAGGCCGCTTCTATCGGTGGCCTGGATGAACGGGAACTGGTGACGCTCTTCTTCCAAGAAGGGTTCTTCTCCGTTTTAGGCTACGGGCGAGTGGGCGAGGATATCAGGCTCGAGCAACGTACTCTGAGAGGGCGAGTGGATGTCACTTTACGGGCTTTTGCTGCCCGCCCCGTCGCTGTCTTAGAATTCAAAGCCCCTAGCGTTCCGCTCGCTGGTTTTATAGACCAGCTATCCGCATACACAGCTGAAGTTTTTCCCGAGGCAGGCATTCTTACTAATGGCACCGAACTTTGGCTATTCCGCTGCCAGAACGGCCTGTTGCTACAGCCTGCTATTGAGCAGATGACATTGGCGGATCTCGCCACTTCGCAGGCTAGAGGACTCTACGAGCGTCTTCGACTCCGGCATGTCGATCTCCGCCGACTTGACGCTGTGAATCAGTGTTTAGATGAGTTAAGGAGCAACCCTTTGCCCGTCAGTGGCCCTATGGAGGCGGGCGGGCGCCAGTTCCTAACTCGCTTCGCCCTGAGTCAGACTACCCCTTTCGGTCATCTAGTGTCTAAGCTCTTGCAGGCTTTGCCCGCCTTCCGTCAACACTCCGACTTCGCCAGGGGAGCTTACGAATTCTGGAGACATATTTATTCCAGACAGCTAGATTTTGAAGAAACTCCTTCCTCTTGGCGACCTTTTGTGCAGGGTGCGGGGAGCGAGGCCTTATACCAGTTCATGTTTTCCCTCGAAACTGCCTATGCAATCCTCTCCAGGGTGATGCTGGCGAAGGCAATGCAAGATAATCGCTTCCCATACATTGACATTCTTCGGTCTTTCGCCGGAGCCCTCGAGGCACAGCATGAGAGGGGGACGCTCCAATCGTCGGCACACGTCGATGCCGTAGCTTCTGTGTTCCGGGAGGCTGCAAGACAGGCTTTTACACCTCTGTTTGCCAGCGACATCTTCGATTGGTGGCAAGATGATGAAAGCATCTCTGAGGACGCGGGCCTCGGCTATGCCTTGGCAGAAGCCGCGCTTGCTGTCTTCGGGTTCGATTTCTCTCCCCTTCGTGGGGATATCCTAGGCAACCTGTACCAGTCCTACTTTGACCCGGAAACCCGCTTGGCTTTGGGGGAATTCTATACCCCTCCAGAGGTAGTTGACTTTATTCTTGATGCTGTGGGGTATGCCGGACCTCAGGTCATCGTCTCCCGTCTCCTCGACCCCGCCTGTGGCTCAGGCACCTTCCTCGTGCATGCCCTAGCCAGGTATCTTGATGCCAGCCAAGGGCAGGTGCCTGCTAACATACTCAAAGGCCTAGTTGGTGGTCTCCGGGTCGTGGGCTTTGACATTAATCCATTCGCCTGCCTGATGGCTCAAGTAAACTACGCTGCTCAAATCTTGCCTCTATTCAGCCAGGCCCTCCAGCAGAATCCTCATTTCTTCATACCTGGTATCCCTGTGCTGCGTACTGATTCTCTGAGACAGGAGGTAAGGGAGGGGGAGGAGCACATATTGAAGGGACAGCGGCCACAGCTTGGTTTTCGTATGGAGGTTGCCGGTGACCTGGCTAACATCAGGACGACGCTTCCCGTCCTGAAGGAAGGTAAGAAACCAAAAGAGGTTCTGATAGCAGTGCCTCGGTTTGATCGTGCCAGAGAGCGCGGCCTAGTTTCCAATGTCGAAGAATACTTTGCCGCTCTCAGACAAATGTTTTCGGCTATCAAAGAAGGCCACTCTTCCCCACAGGAGATGGAAAGTCAACTACACCCTATCATACCAGCCAGAGCTAAAGGGTTGGCTACTTTCATAGCGGAGGCTGCTCGGATCAATGTCGAGACTATGAATGACCTGCGTCATGAGTATGGAGACGGTCGGTTCCTCAAGACCCTAGAGGACACCGCTCTGGCTATGGTGCTGAAGAATGAACTTCGCTATGACTTCGTTGTGATGAACCCCCCTTATGTCCGCATACAACGTATCCCAGAAGTGTTCCGTCGCCTATGGCTGGGCATGTATCAATGGGCACAAGGAAATTTTGACATCTTCGTCCCGTTTATCCAGCGGTCGGTAGAAGGGTGGCTGCAGGAAGGAGGCAAACTCGGCTTTATCTGCTCTGACCGCTTCCTCCTCGCCAACTACGCGGCACCGCTGCGCAGACTTCTTCCAGCCCAGGCACAGGTTAGGATGATTCTTGACCTACGAGATACTAAGGTCTTTAAGAAAGCTCTAAACTATCCCGCCATCTGTGTGATGGAGAAGCGTGCTCTTCACGAAACCTACCAATTCCCGGCGAGCCGGGCGTTTGGCGAGCCATCAGACGGGAACACCAAGATCCTGCTGGATGAAGCCATAGGTCTCATGAACAAGGCTGAGACCGGGAGTTCGCACGAAGTCGGCGTCTACGTGGATGCTTTTCCCGCAAGCAGCCAACACCTGAAGGAAAGCGGTTGGCTTGTGATGCCCAACTCGGAGAGGGAAGTGTTTGATATTCTTGCAAGTGTGGGTAGCCGTCCGCTTGAACAGCTTACGCTTACCCGGAGCGGCGGGTTTCAAGGCTACGCCACCGGCTTGGATGATGTGTTTGTGCTTCGGGCCAAGAATGGGTCAGGCAAAGTACTTCGGCTGGTACCGCATGGAGGCGGTCAACCGGTTGAAATCGAGAGGGCGCTGTTGCGGCCTTGGCTCTTCGGTAAGGATGTGGAATGCTGGTATGTAGACTGGGCAGGATGGTATGTCATTTTTCCTTACGTTGAGATTGATGGTAAGTATCAACTTATCCCGAGTCGAGAATATGACGAGAAGTTCCCTTACGCCGGTCGAGTCCCTTTCATTGAAGACTTTGCTAGGGCGTGGAAATACCTCAAGGGTCACGAGCAAGAATTGAGACGCCGAGAGGGTGGGAGGTTCCGAAAAGGAAGCCGCGAAGCGCATCTGTGGTATGGCGTAGCGAGACCGCAGAATCTTGACCTCTATCAACTGCCTAAGATTCTTGTTCAGGTATCATCAACCTCCTCTGATATGGCTCTTGATGACAGAGGCAGCTTTGTTTTTACCGCCGGGGGAACTTCGGGTGTGTACGGGATTATCCCAAACCCAAAAACACTTGACTCTTGGTTTGCGTTAGCTCTACTCAACTCAACTCCTCTGGACTTCTATTTGAAACATGTCAGCACGGTATATGAAGGGCATGCCTACTCCTACGGGGACCAATTCATCAAGCAACTTCCTATTAAGCTTCCTCAAACAAAGCGGGAAGAAGAGATTGCCCGCCGGCTTTCTAGCCTGGCTAAGGAGCTTACCGAGACAAAGGCGAACCTTCGCCGATTAGAGGGCGGGCGAAAGGCTTTCCCCAAACCCCAGGCTACCTCCCTCGGCTCAGCGGTGGAACTCTACCCTCTCCGACGCTTGGTCAGCGGAGAACCCAGTGGCCAAAATGTGGACCCGAAAGATTACAATGTGTCCCAAATGCTGGATGGGCGGTGGGGACTCAAGTTAGGCAGGGTGACACTTTCCTTTCCTAGTGAGGCGCACCTGCGATTAGTCGAAAAGTGGCTACACCTCCAAAACCAAACCAAGGTATCCTCTACCATCCTCATGGAGCTTGATCTGCCGACATCTGAAGCCGGATGCCATCTTGTTCTGGATGCATTGAGTCGGGCTGAAGCCGAGATAAGCCGACTCAAGTCCTCCCTTAAGGAAGGGGAAAAGGAGATTGATGTGATGGTGGCCAGGTTGTATGGACTTAGTCGTGAGCATAAGAAGGTTATTAAGGAATTCCTGAGCCGATTCTAGAGATTCTATTTCTCTCAGAGTCAAATCCCGTCTCGAACGTTCTACAATATTCTCCATCATAGCATGGCTCCCGGAACAAACTGTACTCCGGGCTATGCACTGGAATGCGATTTCACATTCTTGACATTCGTACAACTGTGCGTTGAACAATCCTCGGTTTTGTTCAATAACAACCCCCGTCTACCCACCACAGTTCGCCCGGCTGCCAACACAAAATACAAATTCAGATATGTCAGGAAATAGCTACTTTTTCGCCCTTCCCCGTGACACCCGTGGGCGGAGTGAAACAAAGAACAAAGAGAAAAGCTTCCCGTTTTTTTGGGGGGCTAAATAGTATGCATGAGAATTCTTCAGTTCCTGCTTACCTTAGGATTGTCAAATGATTGTTCATTGAAGTTGCTCAATTTCCTCGCTTATTTTATACTTGTCTCAAGCAATATATCGTTGGAAAAAACTGAAGAGAGGGCCTTATGCCGAATAAAATGCAGTACACTCCCGCGATAAGTGACTGGTTCCGGTCACACCGTGAAAAGTATGAATGGCCTATTGGAAAAGGACGAAAAGCATCAGAAGACGACATAACCGATCTACTGAATAAGGTGCAAGTTGCGATAACGAACCAAAATCCTAACGCGCTGAAGGAAGCTATGGTTAAAATTCACTGCTGGAAGACTCAGAACCGTCAAAATCAAACCCGCAAGTACGAAAATGCTCTGGCATTACAACCGGCAAACTACTTTCAAGATCTCCTCAAGATGGCCCCGTTTACAGGGACAACCAACGTCCAGCGAATTATTGAACACCTCAAGATCCAAAACTGCAATCTCCCTGTGTGTACTGCTATTGCTTCATTTCTCTACGGACGCTCATCAGTGGCGGTCGTCGATAAATTTCTTTCCATGTTCTTTTCGTTCCGTTGCCAGGTACCGACCGTCGTAATTAAGTATGTGAAGCCAATTTATTTTGTTCTTGAGCAATCAGGTAGAGGGCTGCGCTTGGCCGTCTACAATCAAGGGAATTATGAGAAAAACAGAGACATATATGTCAAAGATTTCCTAAATGAATGCTCGGATATCGCGAATGACCTAAATCGCAACGGCGTGACATTTTACGACGGAGACGGCCAGAAGCACCTGTTTTTACCGGTTGATGTCGAGATGGCTATATTTGCATGGTGTTCTAAAAATGCAAAACTGTTTTCATAGAAAAGATGACAGAATGACGCGTGTAACAAACACTCAAAATGAGAGTGCTGAAAAACCCCATTTTTATCCGGTTTTGTCTTAAAAATCGTGCCTACAAAATGTCAGAATTCCTGATTTTTTAGGCTTTTTCGGCAGTCTCAAAATGTTAAGGTGAGTTAAAATCTGCCTTGTTTTATTAGGCTGTAGATAAAATCATTGGCTCTGCGGCCGACTCTAGCTATAATAAGGGTATGAGCACTTCAAACAAACTGATAACCGATTACCGGTTCGAGTTGATCGAGGATCATCACACCCCCGGCAGCGGCCGCTATGGAGTGCGGGTAATCTTGCCGGTTGACATCAGCGTTTGCTTTCCGTATCTTAATACCGTGCTGGACGATACGCTCTATGACCACGAGAACAGCATCCTGATTGGCACCAATAACCGCCGGCGATACGCCTTCCGTCCCCACGAAATCCAGGTCGGTATGGTTACAGACCGGTTCGAGGCATCATCGATTGTCGATGAAGTGGTCGGGCTGGTCAACCGAGTCTGGGAGGAACGCGAAGGCATTACTCCCAGTTTGAGGGAACGTAAGCTGCCTACCGTCTATGATATCTACAAACTGCTCCCCGGGACCAACTGCAAGGAATGCGGATATCCTACCTGCCTTGCTTGCGCTGCCGACATGCGTAATGGAGTAATATCGTTGGATAGATGCCCATTACTATCAAAACCTGAATACATACAAAACAGGGAACAGATTCGTATCTTATTCTCCTCTAGTTAGAGTAGTAAAAAGAAACTACTCGCTATCAAAGGAGCATATCATGCAGTTATATGTTGGCGGTCTTTCTGATGATACGACAGAAGTCGATGTAGAGGAGGTTTTTTCCACAATCTGCGTGCCCCAATTAGTCACGATTATTAGAGATATTGAGTCAGGCAAATCCAGAGGTTTTGCTATAGTGAAGATACCGAGCGAGGAAAAAGGAGAGGAGGCTATCAGACACCTCAATGGAACTATGCTACGGGGAAGGAATATTGTGGTCAGAAGGACACCAGAAACGTTGCCCGGTGAAATGGAATTCAGGGAGTGGCTAGTAGAACATGCTTCTGAAGTACTGATACACGTCGGTGTCAGCCATGCACAGACTGTACTGGACTACGGTTGCGGTTCAGGTACTTTTACGATCCCAAGTGCCAGGATAGTTGGTAAGAGAGGAAGAGTGTATGCTTTCGAAGTGCGCCCTGGCCCCTTAGAACGGGTCAAAGAGAAAGCAAGGAGCGAGGGATTGACTAATATAGAAACTATCCTCTCGGACAGATCAAAGCTGAACACAGGCTTGCAAGACGAGAGCGTAGATGTAATATTAGTGTATGACGTGATGCACACCATAGACGACCGACTTGGATTACTCCGGGAACTACATAGGGTACTGAAAGGGGATGGTTTCCTCTCAGTTTTCCCAATGCACATGGGAACAGAGAATTTTATTGACGCCATGAGAGGGTACGGTCTGTTCCGCTTAAGAAACCGCTATGGTCCACCGGGATTCAAAGCAGCCAGTGAGATCCTTAATTTCAACAAATCTTATCTTAGGAGTCACCTTAGGTAACAAAATAGCGAAAAGTTCAATCTTTGTCTCTTATGATTTACTAATTAAGCCTTGTTGCTGAAGAATGGGGGAGTCTATGTAGACTAAATCAACGGAATCATCAAGAATACATTCATGCATTACTTCTATGTGGTCACTAGAATAAAGGATGTTTGTTTCCATGTCCGCCTCCCCAACCTGGCCCTCGGCGCTATTTAAAAAGTCCGGTGCCGCTGAAGCGGTATATGTAGCGGGGCGGGACGCTAGTTACGGCACGGTTGACCCTCTTTTTCAGAGTGCACTGGCTTCTCCGGTTGTCCTCCAGTTCCAATATATACTCTGAACCATTATCAAGGCGCATATATTCAATTAGGGTAAGTTCTCCCCACCATCGCTGGGGTGACTCCTGCAGAAACTGGTAGCTAACGTTGGCCAGAAATTGTCCATCCCTCGAGCGGTACAGTTTGCCTGCGGCCAGTCCTGCCTTCGCTGGTGCTTCCTTAGCCATCTCCATCGCTGCTTCCGCAGTTTCAGTAGCTTTTCGGACTTTGGCAGTTGGCTCGGCTATCTCCTCAGCTTTAGCCCCTGCTTCAGTAATCGCCTGAGCTACTCTCTCCGCAGCCCTACTTTCAGCCGCACGAGCTTCTTCAGCTCTTACAGCTGCTTCCACAGATGCCTTTGTCGCGGCCTCAGTAGCCCCTCCAGCTACCTTGACTGTCTCTTCAGCCTTCCTTGCCATTTCCTCTTTGATATCAGCATCTTTAGTATCGGCTTTTTCCATGATGGCAGCTACCCGCTCGGCTGTCTGAGCCGCATCAGCTGCTGCTTTAAGAGCCGCCTGAGCCGCTTTTTCCGCCCTTTTGACTGCTTCCTCTGCAGATTTTCTGGCTGCTTGGGCTCGCTCCTCACCTGTGGCTGTCGCCTGAGCCATGCTTTCCACCGCCCGTGCTGCCTTCGCTGGTGCTTCCTTAGCCATCTCTGCCGCTGCCTCCGCAGCTTCAGTAGCTTTTCGGGCTCTGTCAGCCGCCTCCTGAGCTCTTCTCGTGGCCTCTGCAGCCGCCTTTTCAGCTGGCTTGGCTATCTCCTCAGCCTTAGCCCCTGCTTCAGTAATCGCCTGAGCTACTCTCTCCGCAGCCCTACTTTCAGCCCCACGAGCTTCTTCAGCTCTTCTAGCCGCTTCCACAGATGCCTTGGTTGCTGCCTCAGCAGCCTCCTCAGCTTTCCTCACTATTTCTTCAGCCTTCCTTGCCATTTCCTCGGCTATTTGCCTTGATGTCCCGATGGCCGTATCGGCCGCTTCTCCGGCTGCCTTGATTGCTTGTTCAACCTTTCTCCCCATTTCGTCAGCCGCCAGCTTAGATGCCTTAGTTGCCGACTCGGCGGCCTCCTTCGCTACCATCACTGCTTCCTCAGCTTTCCTGACTGCCTGCTGAACCACTTCCCTAGCCGACAGGTCTACTTCCTCGGCTTTCTTCGTTGCTTCTTCCGCTTTTCGGGCAGCTTCCTTAGCAGATTGAGTTGCGACATTAGCAACTTCAGTGGCTAAAGCACTAGCCTCATCAGCCTTCCTCGCTGCTTCCAAGGCTGCTGCTCTAGATGCCTGTACCGCTGCCTCAGCAGCCTCTGTAGCTCTAGTATTTGCTTCCTCAGCTTTCCTTGTGGCTTTATCAGCCGCCTGTATGGATGCCTGGGTTGCCTGCTCGGCAGCCTCCTCAGCTTTCCTCACCGCCTCTTCAGTCTTCCTTGCCATTTCCTCAGCTATTTGCCTTGATGTCCTGATAGCCGCATCGGCAGCTTCCTTAGCGCTAGTGCTTGCGCTCTTGGCTTCCCTTACTGCCTCTTCAGACGCTTTCCTGATTGCCTTAGCCATCTCTTCGGTTTTCTTGACTGCTTCGTCAGTCACCTTCCGGAAAACCTCAGCGGCTTTTCTGGCTCTGCCCTCAGTTTCCTCAGCCTTTTTCGCTGCTTCCACCGCTGCTTTGCGATTGGCTTCGGCAGCTTCTTTAGTCGTCTTTGCTATTTCTTCAGCTCTACGGGCAACTTCAGCAACTATCTGGATATTTTGCTCTATTTCACCCAGGATTTCAGCAAGAGGCTTCGTTAGCATTTTTGCCAGATCGTCTGATTTCCTTCCCCCTGGTAATTTAGTCTTTTCGTCAGTCACCTTTGCCTCCTTCCAGTAAGCCCTCTCTAGGTAAATGCAAATGGCTCAATCAGTTTTGAACAAATGGGGCTACTAAAATAATATACCTGTATTTTGAACTTATCAACTCAATTCGGCGGTTCACCACCTTCTGTCTGGCGAGACTGTTTAATTTTGCCTCAAAGCTAACATATTTTAAGTTGACCACCCCTGAAATTTTCGTCCCCGATTCAGTTAGCAGCTTTTCGCTTGAAACTGCCAAAACCTCGAAGCTGATTTTAAGCAGCCTGCTAGCTGTAGCTTCCCTTACTTTCCTGTGTCGTTCACCCCGCAGTGTCCCTGCGTTAGCCCTGTGGTCGTCGACTGGGCGGAGATACTTCAGAGCAGAATGTGGCCGCTCCTCGCTGTAATACCTGACACACTCTACCAAAGGCTTTGTGGGTAGTAGAGGTTCTCCGCCTCTATGCCGACAAAGGCTTCCTCACCTGCGCTACGGTAGCACTCGATTTTGCCTTTGGATTAAGGGTGCCTTACCCTGGCGTGAATCTGTTCCAACCCAAAATGACGTATCACAATTGGAGAGTGCCGAAATAGTCTTAATCAATTCATTAAATCATCCATTTTCCGAGAACTTTCGAGGCTGGAGGAACACCTCTAACCTCAGCAGGAAGTATCCTGAACCACTTTTTCGGCACTCTCAATTGGGCGATTTGTGCAGTGCAGAAGACGCAATAAATACTTTCAATAGAGAATAGAAAGGCTAGACGAATACAACCTCAAGCAAGATATACAATCAAAAACCCGTTGAATGATAGAAAAAAGAATGGGGGCCAAGGCATGCATAGGCTTTCCTTTAAGCAGGAATAGCCGGATGCAGTAGGCGCAAATCAGGTCGAATGACGAGAATGCCGCCGAGAAGCGGAAAGTAAACCCATCCCATAAGGTCAATGCGCATCATAATCCCCACGAAAAAATCTCTTACCCTTCAACAAAGATCCAGGAGATTAAGTATACTCTCCTGGATGATTCTGGTAGCTTCAGCTCGAGATTTCCCCTCTAAAACTAACGGTTGCCCATAGATAATCTTAATTTTAATCTTGCCTAGTAACCAAAACATCACAAAAAACTTAAAAGGAGAGAATTCCATCTCCTTCCGCCCATTAATTTCCACTTCTCGATAAAACTTCTGGGTCCCATCAATACAGAAGGGCACAGTTTCTATTCCTGGAAGAATGGCTAATAAACCAGAAAGCTCAGTAAATTTTCGAAGGGGTTTCTTTTTTAGGGGGCTATAAATTATCTCCTCTTTTGTGCCTCGGAAATCTCTTCCCGGAGCCCCAGCCATCATTAAATTAAAACCATTATTCAAACGCGCTTGCATTTTTTTAATATGCCCGCTTGCTATTGAACTGTTTCCTTTCCGCTCAATCGGGGTCACGAAACTAAGGGCATTAAGAAACTTCAAAAAGGGAATCCTCTTAATACTATCATTGGCAACGGCAATGTAGGGCAAAAGGTCAACACTCCAATAGGGAAGACGAAGAGCAGCACTAAGTAATTGGTCTAGCCAGGATGGATGATTGGAGACAAAAATTCGTTTGCCTTTATTCCAGGAGAAATTCTTCTTTAAGCAAACTTTTTCTATTATCCCCCGGCTCCTGGGAATTCTAAAAAACAGGAATACTGAGACAACTGCCAAAACGCAACTTAAAACAAAACCAGTCTTTCTAAAAGAATTTAATAGTTTTTTCATTTCTTGTCACCGAGCACTTGAAACCAGACAGTGGCGAGTGGTTAAAAGATAACTCATTGGTTCCATCTCGTCAAGGGGGGCTTAAGCGCCGCTTTCTTCACCTCCCGAAAAGGGGCGTACACCTGCTTGGCCGTTAAAATCCATGTCAATCCTAACCAGCGAGGGGGGAATCCAAAGAGTAAAGAATATGCATACGGGACAGTTCGACATGTGATTATCTAGGACCCGAGAGCACAGGCCCAATTGCACAATCGTACACTTTGTGCAATCGGGGTGACTTGAGATGCTACTTCTCATTAGGCTTGATTACGCCACCCGATGAACCACCTTCTGAACCCCCGCCAGCTTCTTGGCAGAAGCCTTGCACGACCTCATCGGCTGATGTAAGATAGGCGTAGGTTATGGCCCAGCTTCATATAGTCAGGCTTGAAATCGGGAGATTTTTATGCAGATACGGCCACCGTTCATGGTTTCCTACAGCATCACCACGAAGTGCAATCTAAAGTGCAAGCACTGCTATAGCGACTCGGTTGACCAGGCATCACCTGATGAGCTCTCGACTGATGAAGCGTTCCGCCTCACGGATGATTTGTCAAGGTGGGGGATAGGGCTTTTGATCATTGATGGCGGAGAACCTCTCTGCCGGGAAGACATGCTGGATGTCGTCAGGTATGCCTCCTCAAAAGGGATCAGGTGCACCATTGGCAGCAATGGCACTCTCATTGATGAAGATATCACCAGAAAGATGCTGGATGCAGGTGTCATGGCTGTTGCCATATCGGTTGACGCAGCCGATGCCCAAACTCACGATTTATTCAGGGGTGTGGCTGGTGCCTTTGAGCAGACTTTGAAAGGCATTGAGGTATGCAGGAATGCCGGCCTGCCCTTTCAGTTGAACATGGTAATCAGGAAGGAGACCCTACCCCAGCTGGAGGATATGCTGCGTCTAGCAGTGGACTGTGGTGCCAATGCCGCTGAGTTCTTCGACCTGGTGGTGGCGGGAAGGGCTAAGCAGGAATGTGGCGAGCAAGTGTTAAGCCTTGAAGAGAGAAAACAGGCTATGGAGTGGCTTGCCGAGGCTCAGGAGGATTGCCCCATTGTGATAAGGGTTCCCGGATGCCCAATGTATTCTCTTCTCCTGCAACAAAAGCGGATTCAGCCCAGGCACTTCCCCACGGAAATGCTGCGCCGTGTTCCTTATTATGGCAGAGGCTGTGCTGCAGGTATGCCAATGGGCTATGTGATGATCAAATCCAACGGCGAAGTGAACCCCTGCATGCTGCTCCAGGTTAACCTGGGCAATGTCAGGGAGCAGAGCATATCATCTATTTGGGAAAACTCACCCGTGCTGACCGAACTGCGACAGCGAGACCTTCTCAAAGGTGAATGCGGGGATTGTCAGTATAAACTGACCTGCTCTGGATGCCGGGGGAGAGCCTACGAGGAAACCGGTGACATGATGGCTGCCGACTCAGGTTGCTGGCTTGCCCCGAGTTAGCAACGAAAGCAAGAACGATACGAAAGGATTAAGCGTGATTGAACACTTGCTTGGAATGTTACTTGATGCGGGGACTCACTAGTGGGCAGATTATAGACTAAATTGTCGCTTTTTTCTTCAGTATCACATACGAAACACCACATGAGGAACAGGTAGCTATCTCTTCTCCCTGTTC
>Ga0315282_10012296_pt1 | contig 13118 bp, 6 predicted proteins | sample YL17G07_20_MG_FD_203693 | JGI IMG/M metagenome (GOLD analysis project Ga0315282, IMG submission 203693) | Sediment microbial communities from Yellowstone Lake, YNP, Wyoming, USA - YL17G07_20 | ecosystem: Environmental > Aquatic > Freshwater > Lake > Sediment | place: USA: Wyoming | collected...
CCGCGCCGCCCGGACTGTCTCTGCCGCCCCGTTCGGGGCTTGACCGGAAGGGAGGGCGTCTGTTCCGGGGGTTCGCTTCACTTCGTTTCGCATCACCCCCGGCTACTGGCCTTCGCCCCTTTGGGGCCCCGAACATCGCGCATGCCAGCGCGAACCCTAATTCAACCCCTCTATTGTGTCGAGGCGTACTTAGAGCGTCTCTTAATACTGCGTAAACCCTTTCCCGTCATTGCGCCTCCGATGCAACGGTTTTAAGACACGCTCTTAGAGAGTTTAGAAAAATGATCCACCGCAGAGATCGCAGAGGAGCGCGGAGAAAAGCGTCCTGGGGAATGCCGCCTTTCGAACGGCCTCTGCGTTCCTCTGCGCACTCTGCGGTTCATTCTTTTCGAGGTTCTCAACTCTTCCTTGTACTGCCAGCGTCCAAGATCCACGAAAGATTCGAAGATTCTCAGGCGGCTTTTGTTTTGAGCTTATCGGTGTCCATCCGTGTTGATCCGTGGTTCTCTTTCTTTTCACCACGGGTGGACACCGATTCACACGGATGGGGAAAACCCGTTGTTTGGTTGCGGCTTTGCTGCTATAGGTTTCTTCGTGCACCTTCGTGGATCCAACTTGCGCCTTGACAGGTACGGCCACGGCCACTGAGATGCAGCGAGACGTTTCGTTTGCGCATTCAGAAGCACGAGAGCGGCAATCGGGTGGACTGATGGCGTCGGATTGGCCCATTCTCCAGATGCGCGGGATCTGCAAGCGGTTCGGTTCGACCGTGGCGCTCGAGGGCGTGGATTTCGAAGTCCGGCGCGGCGAGGTCCACGCGCTGATCGGCGAAAACGGCGCGGGCAAAAGCACCCTGATGAAAGTGCTCAGCGGCGCGGTGGCGCCCGACGCCGGCGAACTGGTTCTCGACGGCTTGCCCTACCGCCCCAGCGATCCTTCGGTTGGCCGCCAGCTCGGAATCGCAATGATCTACCAGGAGCTGACGCTGGCCCCTCACCTCAGCGTCGAGGACAACATCGCACTGGGGCTCGAACAGCATCCGCTGGGTCTCTTGCAGCGCCGGCGCCTCCGGCCGCGCGTCTGCGAGGTCCTGTCCATTCTTCATCATCCCGACATTTCGCCGACGCGCCGGGTGGGCGATCTGCGCGTCGGCTCGCAGCAGCTGGTCGAGGTCGCCCGCGCCCTGTTCACGCAGGCCAAGATCATCGTCATGGACGAGCCGACCAGTTCGCTTTCGCAGCGCGACACCGAAGCGCTCTTCGAGGTCATCGGGCGGCTCAAGGAAAGCGGCGTGGCCGTCGTCTATATCAGCCATTTTCTCGAGGAGATCAAGCGGGTCGCCGACCGATTCACGGTCCTTCGCGACGGGCGCGCCGTAGGGAGCGGCAAGGTGGCCGCAACGAGCATCGCCGAAATCGTCGAGCTGATGGTCGGCCGAAAGCTGACCGAGATGTTCCCGCGCACGCCTCACACCGTCGGCGAATCCATCCTATTGTTGAACGAGCTCTGGGGCAAATCGCTTCCGTGCGGCGTGTCGCTCCATCTGCGACGGGGCGAGATTCTCGGCGTTGCGGGCCTTGTGGGAGCGGGCCGGACCGAGATGCTCCGGGCCGTTTATGGTCTCGATCCCGTGAGGCGCGGCGAAGTCCGCGTGGCAACTTTGAGCGGCCCCGAACGTCGCGCCCGCCATCCCTCCCATCGCCTGGCCCAGGGAATGGGGCTGCTCAGCGAGAATCGCAAGGAGGAGGGGCTTGCCACGCGTTTGAGCATCGCGGCCAATATGACCCTGGCCAACCTGCGCGATTTTGCGTGGTTCGGATGGCTCAATCTCCGGCGCGAGCGCGAGGCCGCCCGCCGTTGGATCCAGCGCATGGAGATTCGCGCGCGCGAGGCCGCCCAGCCCGTGAGCGATCTGTCGGGTGGCAATCAACAAAAGGTTGCCCTCGGGCGGCTCCTGCAACAGGACCTCGATGTTCTCTTGCTTGACGAACCGACCCGCGGCATTGACGTCGGCAGCAAAGTACAAATCTATCGGCTGATCGGCGAGCTGGCCGCGCAGGGCAAGGCCATCCTTTTCGTCAGCTCCTATCTGCCCGAGCTCATGGGCATTTGCGATACGTTGGCCGTGATGCACCGCGGCCGGCTCAGCGAAACGCGTCCGGTCAGCGAATGGTCCGAGCAGGCGATCATGGCGTGGGCCACCACGGCATCGGACAGCAAGGTAGCCGAATGAACGAAACAGCGGAAACGGCAACGTTGCAGGAAGCCACTGTCGAGGAACCGGCCGGCGGGCGTCGGCTGGCTCGGCTGGTGACGATGCTTTTGCCCCTGATGGGGCTGACCCTGGTCATCGTTCCCTTTTCGATCTTTGCGGAAAACTTCCGGTCACTTTTGAATTTCAAAACGGTGGTCATCCAGACCGCGGCGATCGCGATCGCGGGCACCGGCATGACGTTCATCATCATCAGCGGCGGGATTGACCTGAGCGTGGGGTCGGTTCTGGCGCTCGTGACGGTGGCGACGGCGTTGTCGCTGAAGTTGGGCGCGCCGGCCTGGCTGGCGGCATTGTGCGGCATTGGGGTGGGCGGCCTGTGCGGCTTCCTGAACGGGGCGATGATCACGGTGCTGCGGGTGGTTCCGTTCATCGCCACGCTGGGGATGTGGAGCGCCGCGCGCGGCGTGGCCAAATGGCTGGCCCAGGAGCAGACGGTCTATCCGCCCGACAGCTGGCTCAACAGCCTCATGCTCCGCTCGCCCAAGCCCGAATGGCTCGCGCTCGAGCCGTCGTGGTTCCGCGCGGTCTCGCCCGCGATTCGCGGACCGATCGAGCAGATCGCCCTGTCGCCGGGCTTGTGGATCATGATCGTGACCGTGATCGTGATGACGCTCCTGCTGCGCTACACGACCTTCGGCCGTTACACCATCGCGACTGGCTCGAACGAAGCGACGGCGCGGCTGTGCGGCGTGCGCGTCAACCTCGCCAAGCTGAAAATCTACACGCTGTCGGGCTTGCTGACCGGTGTTGCGGGCCTTCTTCTGTTCTCGCGACTGGGCGTGGGCGACCCGACAGGCGCGACCGGCCAGGAACTCGACGTGATCGCGGCGGTGGTGATTGGCGGCGGGTCGCTCAGCGGCGGCGAGGGCAGCATCCTGGGGACGCTGATCGGCGCGCTGGCCATGGCGTTCATGCACAACGGCGGCGAGCTGCTGGGCTGGGGCAACTACATCCAGGAAATCCTGATCGGCATCTTCATCGTGCTCTTTGTGGCGATTGACCAGCTCCGCCGCGCCCGGAGCACGTCATAGGATTGATGAAAAACCCGGGCTGGTGGCGATGCCCGGATTTCCCGGCACACCCCGAATGGGGTCGAGGGAATCGTCGTTCGTTTCGTCCGCACTACACGACTGTCCGTACGTCTCTTGACTTCCGGCAGAGAACTTTCCGGCTGCTGCAGTCAAATCAGAAACCCACCGTCGCGGTTCCGCACGGTTATGGACTTCGCTTGGTGACCTCGTAGAGATACATCCCCGGTTGTTCCACCACCGGCCGGAGCCTCGGGTGGGCGGCGATGATGCGGCGTGCCCCCCCGCCGAGCTCGCCGCGGGACAGCCCCCAAAATTTCTCGTATCCGGAAACGCGAAACAGTCCAGAAAAGCGTTTGCCTTCGGGACGCGAAAAACGCGGCAGGAAAAATGCCTCTTCATACAACGCCAGCTCGGCGTCGTCGTAGTAAACCCAACGAATGTTCTCCTCCAGCAGGCGATCCAGCAGCGCGTCGTTGTCGCGTGTGGTCTGGATGTAATGCAGGATTAGCGGCGTATCGAACCAGTCGCTGGCCCGACACTCGACCGGGCAGTGAAACGTCCGATACTCACCGACGAACAGGACCTTTTCGCCCGGTTGCACATAATTGGGCATCTGCTGAAACATCGCGTAGGAAGGAAACGCCTGCCGAATGTAGCTGTCGCGCGACTGGAAGCCCAGCCAGTAGGGTGCGGGCGAAGGCTTCCCCGTCGTTTCGCCGAACACGAAGTTGGCCGACCATTCGACGTTGTAGAGGCAGGCGACCAGCAGCACCACCAGCGCGCCCTGCGAAAGCCAGCGCGCCGCCCGCTCGGCAACCGCCAGCGAGTAAGCGATTAGCACCGCCAGCGCCGCCAATGCCGGTATCAGCAGCCGGCTGCTCTGATAGGTAGAGTACCAGATCGCGCCATACACCACCGCGAAAAGGACGACGAGGCGGAATGGCCCTTCGCGCGGGGCGCGGTGCTTGACGTCCATCAGAACGCGCAACAGAAGCGGAATCCAGAGCAGGAAGAGCGGCCCGAGGAACTGATCCTCATAACCGGGGTGGCCGAGTTCCGGCCGAGTGCGCCAGTAGATCGTGGCCTCCCAGGGCGTCGCGATCAAATGGCGCAGCGTGTCAGCGATGTTGCGGTCATGGCGCGGATTGTAGCCCTTGAGGCTCGATTTCTCGAGATAGAAGCGGGCGTTTTCGGCGCTCCATTCGCCGCCGTCGAAGACGCCCCAGGCCAGCGGATAGACCGGGTTTCGAGTGTAGATGGTGTTTTTTATGAACCAGGGCAAAGCAACCGCCACGCCGATCAGGCCGACAAAAACGCTGCTTTGAAGCCACCAGATGATTTTGGATTTTAGATTCTGGATTTGGGATTGCAGCGGGAACGCCGGCGGCCCGCCGGTGCTTTCAATTGCGGATTTGGGATGAAACGCCGGCGGCCCGCCGGTGCTTTCGATTGCGGATTGAAAACCAAATGCAAATGAAACCAGCTCGAAGAGAAGTGCAAGCGGAACCACACCCAGCATGGCCAGCATGGTGTATTTCGTGCCGATCAGGAAGCCCAGAAACAGCGCCACGACCCAGAGCCATCGCCGCCTCTCTTTGAGTAGGACAGGCTGGTAACCTGTCTGGCTCTTGAACGAGACAGATTGCCAATCTGTCTTACAACAGCAATGCCACCGTACAAGTGCATAGATCATCGCAACGAAAAACAGCGCCGTTCCCAAGTCTATGAATTCCCACGACCCCGTGAGAAGCGCGGTCGGGGTGGTCCAGAAAACCAACGTGGCCAATAGCGGCAACAAGCCGCGCCTCGCGGAGCTTGGCCCCCGCGCGGTCTGTGCTTCGCCCTCCGTCTTCAGGCCTTCCAGAAGGCGCGACGTCAGAAGTGCGACGAACAGTCCCGTGAGCACGAAACACTCGAAATGCATCATCTTGGCCAGCAGGTCGCCGCCCACCGGAACACACAGTGCAAGCGTGAACAGCATTTCGATGAGAAACGGAAAATTGGTGAAGGCATTGAAGGGGATATAGAGGATTCGGTGGTTGCGCAGATAGTCTTGCGGTGCGGCGAGGTGATACCGGAGTCCGTCCGACTGAATCGCCGGCGTCAACGTGTAAATCAGCCCCAGCAACAGCGCAATGGCGGCCAGGATGGTCGCCGTCCATTCCGCCGGTCCCCGCGGTCGGATCCAAGCCGACACGTGGACGGTTCGGGTCCAGCGGACGGTGGTCAAGAGTGCCGCGATTGCCACCAGACTCAGAACCAGAATTCCTGGGCCATACTGCCTCGCCACGCCGAACAGGAAAATCAACATTCCCCAGGCGCCCAGTCCCAGCGCGCCGGCAAGGGCTGCCTCTTCGAGCGAGGACAAATCGTTGGGGGTCGGTGGCAGGGTTCCCCGCCGCGCAAATCCCAAGGCTCGCAGAATCCACAGCCCCGATCCCAGAAGTGCGCAGAAGAGCAGAACCGAAGCGGCGAGTGCGACGGGAATCTCTAGAGGCCAGGCGCGAAACGATCGCATGGCCAGCGACTCATGGATGTGCCTGACAACGCGCAACGGGCCGTCGGAGGATTGAAACAGGCCGGGGTTCTCGACCAGGAAGCAGGTGCCCGCCACGGCCATCCAGCCGAAGACTACCACACCCGCCAGAATCGCTATGGCTCGTTTCATCTAAGGAGCACCCGAGGAAAGTGGCGCAGCCTGCGCCACCAGGCTGTGCCGCTATGAATGGTCAAGAACGCTCGGCCAGTCAAGACGCAAAGCCGGCCGTTCAGGCCCCTGCAATTTGAATTGAACGGCTATCGTTTTTCGTTTGACATTGGAACAAATGTTCTACTATTATCTGTTTTGGATGGTGCATGAAGCATTCGAATCGAAAGGTGCGCAACCATGTTGGCGGAAAAGCACAAGTCTCTCCTGGAGTTCCTGGGCAGCTATCAGGCCTCTCATGGTTTTCTCCCGTCGGTGCGCGAGGTGATGGCCTTCCTGCGCGTTCGCTCCACCAACACCGCCCAGTATCACCTTAGGCAGCTCGAGGCGGAAGGCTACGTCAGCCGCAAACGGGGTCGCGCGCGGGCGTTTCACCTGACCGAGCGGGCGCGCGAGGCTCTTGGAGCGCTCGGCCGCCGCCTCAGTGAAGCCTCCGGTCGGGCCGCCGACGCCCTGGCGGCGGCTGGTCGTCGGGCGATCCCGCTGCTCGGCCGTATCACCGCCGGCTCGCTCGATCTGGCGGTCGAAGATCCCCAGGGCACGCTCGATCTGGCCGAGTTCGTGCGCGCCGACAATGCCACGTTTGCCTTGCGCGTCGAGGGCGACAGCATGATCGGGGCGGGCATCTATGACGGCGATCTGGTCATCGTCCGCCGCCAGGCCACCTTGCGCGACGGCGAGATCGGGGTGGTCCTCGTGGATGGCGAGACGACCGTAAAGTACTTTCATCGCGAGGGCGACCGGATCATCCTGCGTCCCGCCAACGACCGCTACAACGACATCCGCATCCCCCGCCACCACCCCACCCTCGAAATCTGCGGCCGCGTCATCGGCGTGGTGCGAAGGGTGTGAGAAACCGCTGACGGACTTTCGAAGTTTTCCTATCCAGCAATCAATAGAGGGAAGCGCCCTCGGGCGTTTTTGCGCTTTTCAGCTCAAGAATCAGTCGGTGTCGTCATCCGAAGTCTCAAGAAGCTCTGACCCAGCGGGGCAACCCTCGCCCACCTCGCATAACGCGTGCTGAATGGCCTTTAGTTCATCGCCGGCAATACCCCAGACTTTGGCTGCGGCCAAGTCAATCTCACCCTCCAGCCGCGCAAGTTCCTTTTCATCCAAAGGCGCGACTTTATGGCATTGCCTCGATAGCTGTGCCAGATTCTTGTGGACAGGGTCGGTTGGATCGTATTGCGGGATAGCAACGTACTGTAGGACGTGCGTGGAGGTCGAAATGCTGAGCGCGTAAGACCGGACGAAGAGGCCGGCAGGTGAAGAGTTGCATAGGCCACAGATGTAAAAGGCTTCGGTTTGGGATTTGCAGGGAACCATCATGAGTTTGTGGTCCGGCAGTATGGGACGATCTCCCAACAGATCGCAGACCGCTGATTGGAAGTTGGCGGACTGCTCGCGCCACACCACCTTCCATGTTGCCATCGTATAGGAGCCAACGCCGAACATGGAGTAGAAAGCCCCGCTTTCCATGAGACGACGAACGGAACTGCTTGCTCGCCGCCGGAGGGCGTCTTCGAAATTCCGCAAGTACGCATACGTCTTCGGGTGCTTCCGTTTCATCTCCTTTTCGGGAACTCCAATTCGGCGCTCCGGATCGTGCACCATGATGATGTACGCGGATGGCAGCGCCCGCCACCGTTGTACGTCACGGCCTCGCAGTAGCGGAAAGACAAAATCAGGCTCAATCGCTGCCCGAATCTGCTCAACCTTGATCTTCCCCACGTTATGCATGTTCTCGATCAAAAGGTTCCCGTTCGGGAGGACCGATAATACTCGAACCCAGTAACAACCATTCAAACCGCCCGTGTTCACGCCCTCATATGCGGTGTAATGACTCTTGCCAATGAGCTTCTGAAGTCCGCTGAGAGCTTTCTTCGGCGCGGTCAGCCAAGGGGAGGTACGTTTGCCCGGTTCCACTGGAACAGCGGCGTAACGGACTCTCCTGGTCTGTCGTCGAACGTTTTGGAGAGACGCGCTTTGTTCGATTTGGGAAGGCCCATGCCAAGTAACGTAAGGAACCGGATACGTAAAACTCTCGCTGGCCTTTTTGCAGATGAAGGCCGCCGTTCGGTTCGTCGCTCCTTCGAACACCTGGAGATTGCTGAAGTCGTGGACAATGAGCGGTTGGAGGAAAACCGGTTTCCCACTATTGCCTATCCGAAACTGACGAAACCCTTCGCCTGCGCCTTTCGTCTTGAAGAGTGTCTGCGTAAGCAAGAATCCAAGTTTGCCCCCGCGACGGAGGAACTTATCCAACGCGACGTACGTGAACAGAGACGACAAATCAATCTTGGCGCTGCCCAAACGTCGTTGAGATCCCTTGATGGGGAAAAGCCCGTAGTGATGTTCATAAAGAGGAATCAATCCCATCCGGTAGTCGTCGGGCAGACTTTCCCAATTGATCCATGGCGGATTTCCCGCCACATAATCCATCGGCGCCACAAATAATGGCGCAAACGCGTTCTTGATGATTCTCGCCCAAATGCCGTTCTGATTCTCTGCGTCCAGCCTTCGCAATTGTTCGTAAAGCTTCCGGTGAAGTCGTTCTTCTGTAAGAGGCAGCCCTTCCTCTCGGCAACGTACGATGAAATCATCGTCCGTGAACTTCTGGCGAACACAGAACTCAATGGTTTCAGCGTATTTTCCCATGTGAGTCGAGTTGACCGCGATTTCCGAGGGAACCAGAAAAGTTCCCGCTGCCGTTTTCAGCGCCATGGGCGGGTTGGAACTGTCGTACTCGAGCCCACTCTCCGCGAGAAAGGTCGTTTGGGCTTCATGTGAACCAGCCCAAGAAGGCGTCATAACGGAGTCGCAGAGATAGACCGGCAGCTCCACTCTGCGTGCAAATCTCCACAGATCACGAATGGCAAGGAGGTAGTTGGTTCGTGCGGCCATCACGGCCAGTGGGTTGAGATCGAAACCGATGACATTACGCAGAATCTTCTGGACCAATTCACTTTCGTCGAAACCGCACCGGTGGCGGTTCTTGTCAAACCACGTTCGCACACGGTTGATCGCCATGACGAGAAAAGTGCCCGAGCCGCAAGCCGGATCGAGTAATCGTCTGTCAGGGTCACCTTCGTAACCGAGTTCATTAAGAACATGTTCGGCGAGCCAGTCCGGGGTATAGTATTCACCAAGATCGTGTCGGACGGACTTGGGAAACAGGTGCTGATACAGCTTTTTAAGAAGGTCTCGGTTTTCGGCCGGTTCGATGCTGAGCGTCGTTGGGTCAAACTGATCGAGGGTGCGCACAATATCCCAGACGACCGTGGCAATCCGATCATCCCATGCCGCGAGATACCATGAGAAAAGGTCTCCTTCGAGGAAATTTGCAATGCCCGCCTGGAGCCATATTCCACCTCGTTCCAGGTCTTCCACCTCACGCCGAAGTTTTGCAGGCATTGGAGCATTCATGCATTTCTTCGCGGGCGAGACGGCAAGAGGAGAGATCGTAGTGATAATCTCTGCTGCCAGGAACTTGATGAAAACGGCATAATAGGTGTGAACCGAGAAAAGGAGTTCCGCGGGTCGCGCCTGTGGAACACTGTAATGATCGCCGAGTTCTCTGATCTTTTCGTTTTTCCCTTCGATGTCGTAGCCGCAGACCTCTCCAAAAAGAATCTTCCATTGATTGAAGAAGGTCAGAGCCTTCCTATCTCGAGTTTCGGTAATGACCGAATAAAGGTTGGCAATGCCTTCGCGCGCCGGGCGGCTCTCGGCGCCGAAAAGGCCCGCCAGATGGTCGGGTGTATAGGAAAGCCCTCGGGCACCAAGAGAGACCAGTGCGCGCAGAAGTCGCTCCATCGTGCGCGGCGTGATCGGTTGCGGCATATCCACTTCAAATCTGCCACCGCGACATCGCACAAAAACGATTCTCCGACCGTCACATCCAACACCAAAGATGCGCTCCGGCGCGATGTTCTCGTGTTCCTGAAAATCGGCAAAACGCTGCTGGATCTGCTGAACAAGTGAAGTAGTGCCGGGCGCGTTGCGATCTTCGGAAATCTTCCCGGAACCCCGCGGGTCCTTGTATTCGATTATGACCGCACCGTATTTCGAGTCAATTCGCCCGCCAGCAAGACCGTATTCGTGCCGGCCACGCACCTTGAGAGCCGCTTTCGAAAGAAAATCGTCTATCAGATTGTTACAGCCGTGCCGGACGTCTTCTTCGGTACCGGCCGAGCGAGCGATCTTGCACAGTTCATCAGCCATGAATGGCGCATAGTCGAGAATCAGCTGCTCAATACTCGGTCTTTCGGCAACCATGCTGTCCTCCGTTCTCAGGACGGTCGAGGAATCTACCCGCGAACGTCATTTGTCGATATCAGGCGGGTATTCCTCCTGAATGTCAAGCGCGATGGTTTTCCCCTTGATTTTGCCTCCTCGCTCGCCCCTTATGGCCCTTCCAATTCGCCGGGAGTGAACGCGCAACCGATGCCGCTGGAAATTCCGGAACAGCTTCGAGAAGAGTGGGAGCTCATCCACCGCGGGACGGCCGAGGTGCTGCCCGAGGAGGAACTGCTCGCCAAGCTGATCGAATCGCACGAGAAGGGCCGGCCGCTCCGCGTGAAATACGGCGCCGACCCCTCGGCCCCCGACCTCCACCTCGGCCACATGGTTCCCATCGGCAAGCTCAGGCAGATCCAGGATCTCGGCCATCAGATCGTCTTCATCATCGGCGACTTCACGGCCCAGATCGGCGACCCCTCGGGCCAGTCGCTCACCCGGCCCCAGCTCTCGCCCGAACAGGTCGCGGCCAACGCCAAAACCTACCTGGACCAGATCTACAAGGTGCTCGACCGCGACCGTACCGAGGTCGTGTATAATTCCTCGTGGCTGAGCCAGCTGACCTCGCGCAACGTGATCGAACTGGCGGCCAAGTACACGGTCGCCCGCATGCTCGAACGCGACGATTTCCAGCAGCGCTTCCGCAGCGAGCGCGCCATCTACATCCACGAACTCCTCTACCCGCTCTACCAAAGCTACGATTCGATCGTCGTGCGCTCGGACATCGAGGTCGGCGGCACCGATCAGAAGTTCAACTTCGTCGTCGCCCGCGAGCTCCAGCGCGCCTATGGCCAGGCCCCCCAGATCGTGCTCACGACTCCGCTGCTGGTTGGCCTGGACGGCGAAAAGAAGATGAGCAAGTCGCTGGGCAACTCTATCGGCATCACCGAAGCGGCCCGCGACATGTTCGGCAAAACAATGAGCCTGGCCGACTCGGTCATGCTCGACTATTTCGCGCTGGTTCTCCACTACGACGACCAACAGCTCGCCGCGTTGCACCAGGAACTGGCCGACGGTCGGATCCACCCGCGGGAGGCCAAGGCGCGCCTGGCCCGCGAAATCGTGACCATGTTCCACGATGCCCCATCGGCGGAGGCGGCCGCGGCGGAATTCGACCGTGTCTTCCGCGAGCGCCAGGCGCCCGAAGATATTGAAACAGTCACTGTCCGGATCAAGGGCAAGATGATCGCCATCATGGACCTGCTGGTTTCGGCCGGCCTGGTCGAATCGCGCCGCGAGGCCAAGCGCCTGGTTCTGGCCGGCGGCGTGGACATTGACGGTCTGCGCTGCGACCATTTCCAGACCACGGTCGAGCCGGGCGAGCACATTCTCAAGGTCGGAAAGCATCGGTTTCGAAAGGTTCTGGTCTCACGAGAAAGGAATTGACCACCCAACAAGAGCACCGGCGAGGCCGCCGGTGTTCCGATCGTGGTCACAGGAAATTGACATTGACCGTCCGATGGACGGTCTCTTAACATCTCAAGTCTTGCCGACCGACGGGGGGCAAGACGGGCCTCGAAGCCGCCCATCGCGCGGAGGTGCGGGATGGGCGGGATGTCACGAGGCCGATGATCCGCGTTCGGGGAAGGCGCGACCCGATCCTCCCGCGCGGCCACTCCAAGTTCAGAGACGAGAAGGATGCTCAAACAGTTACGATCGCGAAAAATGGTCAGAGGGATCATGTTCTGGACACTGGTTCTGGTGATCCCTTCGTTTGTCTTCTTCTATGGCTGGCAGTCCAGTTCCCGGCAGAGGAGCGAAGAGCGACAGAGCCTGGTGTTCGTCAAGGATCGCTGGTGGGGCCTGCGGTGGCGTCCCCTCAGCGAGGGCGACCAGAGGCTGGCACAAGACGCGCTCCAGGAGCAATACGTCCGGATTCTCCGGGCACACAACGAGAAGGTTTCGGGCGATGACCTGAGAAACACGATCGGCACGCGCGAGCTGGCACGCCAGATGATGGATGCGTACTATCTCGAGCGGTTGGCCCGCAAGGAACACCTCGAAGTGACTCAGGAGGAGCTGTACGCCCAGCTGGCCGCGTATTTCCAGGGCCAAACCCGCGAAGATATTCTGAAAGAACTCGGTGCCATGGGAATGGCCGAGCAGCAGTTTGCCCAGATGGTCGCTTATCGGATGATGCTGGCCAAAGCCCAGGAGTTCATCGTCTCGCGGGCGAAAGCTTCGCTGTTCGAACTCTGGCAGGAGTATCAGGTGGGCCAGGAGAAAATCCAGATCCAGTACGTTCGCATCCCCACCCAGGACTACGAAAGCAAGGTCAAGCCGACCTCCGACAGCCTCCAGAGCTTCTATGAGGAACACAAGAACAACTACCGGGTCGGCGATCGGGCCGACTTTCGCTATGTGGCCCTCTTCCGAGCGGACGTCGAAAAAGACACCGAACCGACGACGGACTCGGTCGCGGCGTTCTACGAGAAGAACAAAGAGAAACTGTTTTCGCGCCCCCGCTCGGCCGAGGTCAGCCACATCCTGATCAAAGTGCCCGCGGACGCACCGACCTCGGCGGTTCGGGCGGCCGACCAGAAGCTCACCGACCTCGCCCGGAAGATCAAAGCCGGCGCCAATTTCGGCCAGCTGGCCGACGAGTTCACCGAGGATCCCGTCAACGTCGCGGATCCAAAAGACCCCACCGAGAAGCGCCACGGCAAGATTCTCAACCCCGTGCGTGAGGACCTGCCCTGCATCCCGTATGGCGACGAGTTCAAGAAAGTCGCCCTGTCGCTGAAGCGCGACGAGATCAGCTCGCCCGTGCGCACCGCCATGGGATTCGAACTGATCCAAGCCGACA
>Ga0315282_10012297_pt1 | contig 13117 bp, 11 predicted proteins | sample YL17G07_20_MG_FD_203693 | JGI IMG/M metagenome (GOLD analysis project Ga0315282, IMG submission 203693) | Sediment microbial communities from Yellowstone Lake, YNP, Wyoming, USA - YL17G07_20 | ecosystem: Environmental > Aquatic > Freshwater > Lake > Sediment | place: USA: Wyoming | collected...
GAAGTTTACACCCAATGGGCGCAAGCCACTTCTGAACTTGAGGAATGGATCGCCAGGCAAAAACAACGCTCCGACCGCCTGGAGCTTCTATCTTTTCAATCCAAAGAGATCCGCCGGGCGAACCTGACGCCGGGGGAAGAGGAAGAGCAAATCTCCGAGCGCGCCCGCCTGGTTCATGCCGAAAAGCTACACTCCATCGCTCATCAAGGTGCTGAGGTTCTCTACGGCGAGAGTGGGTCGGTTGTGGAACGCCTGAAGTCCACCCTGCAGCGTTTGCGGGAGGGGGCCAAAATTGACCCGGCCCTGGCGCCCTGCATTCCGGCAGTGGAATCAGCCCTTTTCCAGGCTGAGGATGTGGCGTCCTTTTTGCGCTCCTACGCGGAAAAAACCCTTTCCGATCCCAGGCGGTTGGAAGCCATCGAATCTCGCCTGGACGAAATCAACAAACTCAAACGTAAGTATGGGGCTTCCATAGGAGAAGTTCTGGCTTTTAAGGAAAAGATCGACCGGGAACAAAAAGAGCTGGAAAGTGTAGAGGAAAAAATTTCCGAACTTGAGAAAAGCACTTCCACCCTCTACGCCCGGGTTCTGGCTTCTGCCGGAGAAATTTCGCAACGCCGGAAGAAGGTTGCCCGGGAGCTCAGCAGCAAGGTAGAGGCGGAACTTTCCACGTTGGGCATGAAAAAGGTTCGTTTCGGCGTCCAGATCGAAACGGAATCCCCGAAGGAACCTGCGGAACCTCGAGAAGACCGGGAGCAAACTCCCCGATTGAACGAAAAGGGAATGGACCGGGTGCAATTCCTCATCTCGCCCAACCCCGGGGAAGAGCTCAAACCTCTGGCGAAGATCGCTTCCGGGGGAGAACTCTCCCGGATTATGCTGGCTATGAAACGCATCTTCGCCGCGGAAGCCTGGGTCAAAACCTTAATATTCGACGAAGTGGACGCCGGCATTGGAGGGGGAATCGCCGAAGTTGTGGGCCGGAAGCTCAAAGAGATTTCCGGTCAGCACCAGATTTTTTGCATTACCCACCTGGCCCAGATCGCCTCCTTTGCCAATACTCACTACAAAGTTTCCAAAAAAAACCAGGGAGGAAGAACCTTTGTGGAAGTTAACTGTCTGAATCAGGGAGAGCGCCTGGAAGAGGTCGCCCGCATGCTCGGCGGGCTGAAGATTACGGAAAAAACTCTTGACCATGCGCGAGAAATGCTCAAGAATGCTTTGAAAGGATGAAATAAAACGAGCTTAGAATGCCTTAAATTCGAAATGCGCTTAAATGCCTTAAATTATAAAAATCCTTCACCGCAGAGCACGCAGAGAACGCCGAGTAAAATCATTCAAAAAACAAAAACTTGAGATCTCTTTGGGGTCTTTACATTCTAATTCTTCTCGGCGCTCTCGGCGGTTAATCTTTTATTTTTTATTTAAGGCATTTGAGGCATTTAAGGCATTTTTACTCCCTGAGTTTTAGTGAAATGACGATTCGTAAAGCAAAAATCACCGATGTACGGGAAATCCAGAAGCTGATCGAGCTATCCGCCAAAAAGGGTGAGATGCTCTCCCGCTCCCTGAGCGAGCTCTATGATAATCTCCGGGATTATTATGTATTTCAGAAAGAAGGTCAGGAGCTAATCATCGGGACCTGCGCCATGCACATCTGTTGGGAAGATCTGGCTGAGATTCGCTCCCTTGTCGTCCGGGATGAATACAGCCGGCAGGGGATCGGAACAAAGCTCATTGAAGCCTGTCTCTCCGAAGCCATCAGCCTGGGTATTTACCGGATTTTTGCCCTGACCTATAAACCCGATTTTTTCCGCAAATTTGGCTTCAAAGTGGTGGATAAGACCGCCCTGCCCCATAAGATATGGGCGGACTGCATCAAGTGCGTGAAGTTCCCCGAATGCGACGAAGTGGCTGTGCTCATTGAGTTCTAGGGGCTTGGGAACATTTCAAGAGGAATTTACCACCCCGACTTTCGAAAAAAGCTTGACATAAGATGCCCTACCGTGGTAAATGCTAATCCTCCATAGGTGGCAACCTGGAAAAGCGCCAGATCAACCAAACCCTAAGAATAAACAGGATTTTTTGAGCTCGCGTAATCACTTCTTACTTGAGAGGGAAGATTGGCAAAAAAGTCTTATACAATCCTGATTGTTTCCCAAAAGGCGGCCCAGGCAAAAAAATTTTTCCTCTCCCCGCTCATGCTCAAAATTGCCGCAGTGGTCTTAGGTGTTATCATCGTAGTCTCGACGTTTATCATCTATGATTGGGTGGTTTATAAAAAGCAAGTTACCGAGCTGCAGGGACTGCGCACGGAGACCCTTTCGCAGCAGCAAGAGATCCGGTCTTTTCTGGAAAAGATCGCCCTTCTGGAAGAACAACTGAATAAGCTCAAAGAGATGGAAAAGCAGGTGGAAAGAGACCTGAAGGAAATCAATGAGCTGAAAAAAACAAAGAAGGGTTCCCCCGTGATCCCCCGGAAAAAGACCTTCAATGAAACAAAAGAAGCCGGAAAAGAGATATCCTCTTTTCGACAGGAAACGGTTTCCATCTTGGAGAAAGAGCGGCCCCAGTTGGTTAGCCGTCTGTACCAGGATCTCCTGGAACTGCGGAAGGAAGCTTTCCAAAGCGAGCTAAGCCTGAATGAGCTCAAAGAATTCCTCCAGGCCCAAAAATCCATCCTCCTTTCTATTCCTTCCTTATGGCCGGTTTTTGGCCCGATCACTTCCCTTTTTGGGGAAACTCGTGTTTCTTCTCTTCTGCGAGGAATGAGACCCCACCAAGGAGTGGACATCTCTGTCCCTCCGGGAACACCCATTGCAGCCCCCGCCGATGGAGCGGTTAGCTTCGCCGGACGGGAATCGGAGTATGGACTCATGATTTGCCTCGAGCATGGAAACGGCTTTTCTACCGCTTATGGTCATCTTAAGGAACTCGCCGTCCGAACCGGAGATAAGGTCAGAGCGGGGCAAGTCGTCGGAACGGTGGGTGTTTCGGGTAACAGCACAGGACCCCACCTCCACTATGAAGTGCGCATTCGGGGCAATCCAGTAAACCCCCTTCGTTATCTCCACTTCAGATCATAATTCTCCCTTCCTTTCCCAACAAAAATATGCTAAATTTTAAAAGGGTTTGCAGGGTCGGCCCCGATAAAAGGTCCTTTATCGGGGTTTTTGTTTGATCTTCTATCCGTATCACCACAGAGGCACAGAGAACACAGCGCGGCATAGCCGCAACCGAAGAAAACGCCTTAAATGCCTAAAATTTACAGAAAATCTTTACAAAATTTAAAGAATTTGAACGTTAGTAGTACAGAGAAAAATATTGTCAAAACCAAAGCCCAAGAATCAAAATACAATTTTTTGGCTTTTGGATAATTGATTTAAGTCGTTCCTCCGTGCTCTCTGTGCCTCTGTGGTGAAATATAAAAAATATGTTTTTCGACACCTTACAGAAAATATTCGGCAGCAAAAACGAAAGGGAACTCAATCGCCTGAAACCCCTGGTCCAGGCCATCAATGAACTGGAGCCGGCTTTCATGAAATTAAACGATGCCCAGCTTCAGGCGAAGACCGGAGAGTTCCGCGAGCGCCTCTCCCGGGGAGAGACCATGGACGATCTGCTGGTCGAGGCCTTCGCCGCTGTCCGCGAGGCTTCGCGCCGGACTTTAGGGCAGCGTCATTTCGACGTGCAACTGATCGGCGGAATTGTCCTCCACCAGGGGAAAATCGCCGAGATGAAGACCGGAGAAGGAAAAACCTTGGCCGCGACCCTGCCCGTTTACCTGAACGCCCTGCCCGGCAAGGGGGTTCATGTGGTTACGGTGAACGATTATCTGGCCAAACGGGATTCCGCCTGGATGGGAGCGATCTACCATTTCCTGGGCCTTTCGGTGGGCGTCATCGTTCACGAACTCGACGACGCGGAGCGTCAGCAAGCGTACCGCAGCGATGTCACCTACGGCACGAACAACGAATTCGGGTTTGATTACCTGCGCGATAACATGAAGTTCCGGATTGAAGACATGGTCCAGCGCGAGCTGAACTACGCCATCGTGGACGAGGTCGATTCCATCCTGATCGATGAAGCCCGGACTCCTTTGATCATCTCCGGCCCGGTTGAGCACCCGGATGAAGGGTTCTATGAAGAACTGAAACCCGTGGTTATCCGCCTGCGCCAGAACCAGAGCCGTTTGGCCCATACCATCCTCGACGAGGCCGTCAAAATCCTCGAAAAAGACCCGGCAAGCGAGGAGGGAATTGAAAAGCTTCTGCTGGTCAAGCGCGGAGACCCGAAAAACCCGGGCTTTCTGGACCTCATCGCCCAGAAACCCGCCCTAAAGACCCGCATTGACCGCATGGAATCCTACCTTTCCGGGCAGAAGATTCTCTCCCAGTTCGACGGGCAGCTCTACTGCGCCATCGATGAGCGGTCCAATGCCGTTGAGCTGAGCGAAAAAGGCCTGGAGCTTTTATCCAAAGGGCGGGCCGATGCCTTCGTCGTCCCCTCCTTGGAGGAAGGGTACCTGGAGATCGATGGCAACGATGGACTGGGCCCGGCGGAAAAGGTCGAAGCCCGCCGGGAGTTGGAGACGCGGTACCAGCAGACTTCGGAGCGCATTCACACCATCCATCAACTCGTCAAAGCCTATTGGCTCTTCGAGAAAGATGTTAATTATGTAATCAAAGACGGCCAGGTGGTTATCGTCGATGAATTTACCGGCCGGATGATGCCCGGGCGCCGCTGGAGTGACGGCTTACACCAGGCGATCGAGGCCAAGGAGGGTGTGAAAGTCGCCGAGGAATACCAGACTTTAGCCACGATTACTTTTCAAAATTATTTCCGCATGTTTAAGAAACTGGCGGGCATGACCGGCACGGCCGACACCGAAGCCCAGGAGTTTAAGAAGATTTACAACCTGGACGTGATGGTGATCCCCACGAACGTGCCCATGATCCGTGAGGATTTCGCCGACGTCATCTACCGTACCCAGAGGGAGAAGTATAAAGCGGTGGTGGAGGAGATAAAAGACTGCTCCCGCCGGGGTCAGCCCGTCCTGGTTGGCACGATCTCCATCGAGAACTCGGAAAAACTCTCCCAGATGCTCAAGCCGGAGAAGATTCCCCACCAGGTCTTGAATGCCAAGTACCACGAGATGGAGGCGAACATTATCGCTCAGGCCGGCCGGTATCACTCGGTAACCATCTCGACCAACATGGCCGGAAGGGGCACGGACATCATGCTCGGGGGCAACCCGGAGATGCTGGCCCGCGAGGAGGCACGCCGCCGCAAACTGGACCCGGCCACGGACGGGGAAGGTTTTCAGAAGATTTTGGAGGAGATGCGCTCCATCACCCGCCAGGAATACAAAAAAGTCATCGAGGCCGGCGGGCTGCACGTACTGGGGACCGAACGTCACGAGTCGCGGCGCATCGACAATCAACTGCGCGGTCGTTCGGGACGCCAAGGGGACCCGGGAACTTCCAGATTCTTCCTCTCTTTGGAAGACGACCTTTTGCGGATCTTCGGCTCCCAGCGCATCTCCGGAGTGATGGGCCGTTTGGGGATGGAGGAAGACCAGCCCATCGAGCACTCCCTGATCACCCGGGCGATCGAGAACGCCCAGAGGCGTGTGGAAGCCCACAACTTTGACATCCGCAAGCACCTCCTGGAATATGATGACGTCATGAACAAACAGCGGACGGTGATCTACGAGCAGCGGAAACGGATCTTGGCCCAGGATGAGGTGGTCGCAGACATCCAGGAAACCATCGCCGAGCTGGCTGAGGGCCTCGTAGATCCCATTGCCGACGAAAAAACCTATCCCGAAGAATGGGATTATCGCCGCCTGAACGAGTCGCTCATGCGCCACTTCTCCTTCGGTCTGGACATCCGGCCCGGGGAGAGTTCGGAGATGACCCGGGAGAAACTCCTGGAGAAAGTCCTGGCCCAGGCCAAAGAGGCCTACCAGAGAAAAGAGGTCGAGTTCGGCGCCGAAGCCATGCGCCATCTGGAAAAGGTGATCTACCTTCAGTCCATCGATACCCTCTGGAAGGAGCACCTGATGGCCATGGATCACCTCAAAGAGGGCATCGGCCTGCGCGGTTACGGACAACGCAATCCGCTCCAGGAATACCAGAAGGAAGGCTACCAGATGTTCATGGAGCTGATTGAGCATATCAAAGAGGAAACCATCGAGAAGCTCTATCGGGTCCAGATCGCCCGCCCCGCGGAGGTAGCCCAATTTGAAGCCGCCCGGCAGCAACCCCTTGTCCTCAGCCATGGAGAAGAAGTTGAGGAAAAGCAAAAGCCGGTGAAGCGCGAGAGCAAGAAAGTCGGACGCAACGACCCCTGCCCCTGCGGGAGCGGCAAAAAATATAAAAAATGTCATGGAAGATGAAGGCAGCATAGCGCAAAGAGCAAAGAGCCGAGAAAAAAGAATAAAAATTTTTTAACGCTTTGTGCTATGCGCTATGCCTTTAGTGGGAGTTTTTATGGGCAAACCAATTCCCCCAGATTTCCAGGTTTCCGGCTTCCTGGCCGCCGGCATATCCGCGGGTCTCAAAAAAAACCGGGAGAGGGATTTGGCTTTAATCTACTCTGAGGTTCCGGCGGTGGCCGCGGGCGTCTTCACGACCAACCGGGTGAAGGCGGCACCGGTGCTTCTCTCCATGGAACGGGTAAAATCCGGGACGGCCAGGGCTCTGCTGGCCAATTCCGGGTCAGCCAACGCCTGCACAGGAAGGCAGGGCCTGCGGGATGGACGGCGTCTTTCCGGGCTGATCGCTTCCTCTTTAAAAATCCTTCCATCCAGTGTTCTTCTGGCCTCCACGGGGGTGATCGGAAAGCCGCTGCCCATGCCGATGATCGTAAAGAATCTTCCCCGGCTGGTCGCTTCTTTATCGAGCGCGGGCCTTGCGGATGCGGCCCGGGCCATCATGACCACGGATACTTTTCCCAAGGCGGTCATCACCCGGGGCCGGGTGAACGGGCGGGAAATCGCGATTGCGGGTATGGCCAAGGGGGCCGGCATGATCAACCCTAAAATGGCCACCCTCCTCTCCTTCGTCCTCACCGATGCGCTCATCTCCCCCAGAGCTCTGCACCAGTCGCTAAGAGACGGGGCCCAGAGATCATTCAATCGCATAACCGTGGACGGAGATACAAGTACGAATGATACTCTTCTGATCCTGGCCAATGGACAGGCCAATAATCGGGAGATTCTCAGCCATACACCGGGGTACAAGAAATTCTCCGATCTCTTGCATGAGCTACTATTCTCCTTGGCCAAGATGATTGCCCGCGACGGCGAAGGAGCCACCAAGCTGGTGGAAATCGCCGTTGCCGGAGCGCGCACAACCTCCGAAGCCGAGCAGGTGGCCCGCGCAGTGGCTCACTCCCCCCTGGTCAAAACCGCCTTTTTCGGCGAAGACGCCAATTGGGGCCGGATTATATGCGCCGCCGGCTACTCCGGCATTGCCATCGACCCGGATCAGGTCGACATCTTTTTCGATGATGTGCCCATGGTCCGCCGGGGCCGGGGGACCGGACTCAAGAATGAGGAGCGGGCGACATCGGTCATGAAAAAGAGAGAGTACAAAGTCCGTCTGAACCTCCGCCGGGGGACGAAAACCGCCTCCCTTTTCACAACCGATTTTTCTTATGATTACGTCAAGATCAACGCCTCTTACCGCAGTTAGGGAATGGGCAGATCTCATAATGTGATTCAGACATCAGACCTTAGACTTCAGGCATCAGACCTTAGACTTCAGACATCAGACTAAAGGCGAGGAGATGGCCAGGGATTACGCAAAAATAGGGGTTTCGTTGCAGACATCGGATAAAAGACAAGGAAATGATCTGGCGTCTCAAGTCTGAAGTCTAAAGTCTGAAGTCTGGTGTCTGAATTGCGGAGTCTGAAGTCCAGTGTGTGAATTGCAGGAATCTCATATTTTGAACTTGCTTCAAAAGATTATTAGATGCTAATATAAAAAATTTAGGAAAAACACACGCTTTCCGGTCGACCCATGGGTGTCCGCTCCCGGCGGATCTTTGGGCGGAATTGAGGAAAGCGGAGGAAAAAACCCAGAAGGGAGATCATATGTCCACTGTCACCATGAAACAATTGCTGGAAGCTGGCGTCCATTTTGGCCACCAGACCAAACGCTGGAACCCGAAGATGAAGGATTATATCTTCGGATCGCGCAACGGGATTTACATCATCGATTTGCAAAAAACCGTGCGCCTGTTCAAGGAAGCCTATAAGTTTGTCGTCGATACCGTGGCCAAAGGCGACAATATCCTTTTCGTGGGAACGAAGAAACAGGCCCAGGACTCGATCTTTGAGGAAGCCCAGCGCGCCGGCATGTTCTACGTGAACCAGCGGTGGCTCGGCGGCACCATGACGAATTTTCGGACCATCAAGAAAAACGTGGACCATCTTAAAAAATTAGAGAAAATGAAAGAAGACGGAACCTTCGCTGCCCTCCCCAAAAAGGAAGTCCTGCGGCTGGAAAAGGAACTGGCGAAGATGGAGAAGATCCTGGGAGGCATTAAGCTGATGAACAAACTCCCCGGGGGGATTTTTATCATCGACCCGCGTAAGGAAAGGATCGCCGTGCATGAGGCCAGGAAGCTGAGCATCCCCATCGTGTCCATCGTGGATACGAACTGCGATCCCGACGAAGTCGACTACATTATCCCGGGAAACGACGATGCCATCCGGGCCATTCGTCTCATCTCTTCCAAGATTGCCGACGCCTGTCTCGAGGGCAAACAACTATTGGAATCCCGGTTAACGGCCCAAGAGGGAGCCCCCGCGGGTGAAGGAGCAGTCTCCGGCAAGGCCGAAGCGGGTGCTGAACCGGAGGCGGCGGCGGAAGAGGAAAAAGAAATAGAAAAAGAATAGGAGGACTCATTTCGTGGAAGTATCAGCTAGCATGGTCAAGGATCTACGGGAGAAGACGGGCGCTGGAATGATGGATTGCAAAAAGGCCCTGGCCGAGTCTGGGGGAAATTTCGAGAAGGCCGTGGATTATCTGAGACAGAAAGGGCTGGCCACGGCTGCCCGGCGAGCGGGACGAGTCGCCTCCGAAGGACAGATCGGTTCCTACGTGCATGCCGGTGGAAAAATCGGCGTAATGGTGGAGGTCAATTGCGAGACGGATTTCGTGGCCAAGACGGACGATTTCCAGGCCTTTGCGAAGGACATCGCGATGCACATTGCCGCCAGTAGCCCGCTCTACATCCAGCGGGAAAACGTAGCTCCGGAGGTCCTCGAGAGAGAACGAGAGATCTACCGGGCTCAGGCCCGGGAAGCCGGCAAGCCCGAAAAGATCATGGAAAAAATCGTCGAGGGCAAATTGGAAAAGTTTTACAGCGAGGTCTGCCTCCTGGAACAGCCTTTTATCAAGGACCCCGACCGCACTGTGCAAGACCTCCTCAATGGGTTGATCGGCAAACTGGGAGAAAAAGTGGAGATCCACCGCTTCCTCCGTTTCCAGGTCGGCGAAGGGATGGCCAAAAGTTGACCCCCTTGTCCCGGCCCGTTTTCCAGCGCATCCTTCTCAAGCTCAGCGGTGAGGCTCTGGTCGGGGACCTGGAGTATGGAATCAGTCCCGCTGTGGTCCAGGAAGTCGCCGTGGAACTGAAGGAGGTAAGGGAACTGGGCATAGAAGTGGGCATCGTCATCGGCGGCGGCAATATTTACCGGGGTGTGGCCGCCAGTGCCGAGGGAATGGACCGCACTTCCGCCGACCAGATGGGCATGCTGGCCACGGTGATCAATAGCCTGGCTTTACAAGACGCCCTGGAAAAATTAGGGATCTTCACCCGGGTCATGTCGGCCATCGAGATGCACCAGATTGCCGAACCCTACATCCGGCGACGGGCCGTTCGCCACCTGGAGAAAGGCAGGGTGGTCATCTTCGCCGGTGGCACCGGCAACCCCTTTTTTACCACGGATACTGCCGCCGCCCTCCGGGCCATGGAAGTGAAAGCCGAGGTGATCCTCAAAGCCACCAAAGTTGACGGAGTCTACGACGCGGACCCACTCCTGAACAAGAAGGCCCGGAGGTTCGAAGACCTCCATTACATGGAGGTCCTAAAGCGGGGGCTAAAAATCATGGACTCTCCGGCCATTTCCCTGTGCATGGATAACCATCTGCCCATTATTGTGTTCAACCTCTCCAAGAAGGGGAACATCAAACGCGTGGTCCTCGGCCAAAAGGTCGGCACCATTATTCGGGGGTAAGGCATGTTCAAAAAAGAGGCTTTTACGGGCGAGCTGAAGTCGAAAATGGAAAAATCCCTGGAAGCGCTGCGCCGGGATCTGGGCCGGGTTCGGACGGGGCGGGCTTCGCTGGCCCTGCTGGACGGCGTCCGGGTGAATTATTACGGGGTGCCCACCCCTCTGTCGCAGGTGGCCTCCCTCTCGGTTCCGGAAAGCCGGACCATTTCGATCCAGCCTTGGGACCCCAAAATTATCGGAGAAATCGAAAAAGCCATTCAAAAATCTGACCTCGGCCTCACGCCTCTCAGTGACGGGAAAATCGTGCGAATCAACATCCCCCCCCTGACCGAAGAGAGGCGCAAGGAACTGGTCAAAGTCACCAAGCGCATGGAAGAAGAGTGCAAAGTAGCCCTGCGGAATATCCGTCGGGATGCGAACGAACAACTGAAAACAACCAAAAAGGACAAGGTCATCTCTGAGGACGAGCAGTTCAAACTTCAAGAAGAGGTTCAAAAACTCATGGATAAATCCATCGAGAAAGCCGAAGAGATCATCAAAGCCAAAGAAAAGGAGATTCTGGAAGTCTAAGATTCAAAATTTAAATTTAGGAAATTGTTTAGCCACAGAGGACACAGAGATATGGAAGCAGAAAATGGAAAAGAATTTGACCCTGCACCCTCAAAACAGGTTCCGCAAGCGTTCGCCTTTTCCTTTTGGTTTTTGAACGTAAATCCCTCTGTGGCCTCGGCGACCTCTGTGGCAAATAAGTTTCTAATATTTTTTTCTTTATGGACAGACTGATTAAAGAAAAACTTCCCCGGCATTGCGCGATTATCATGGACGGGAACGGACGCTGGGCCGAAAAACGTTCCCTGGACCGGATTGCCGGCCACCAGAAAGGGGCCGAATCCGTCCGCAGTGTCGTCCGCGCCTCCCGGGAGATCGGCATTCCGTACCTCACCCTCTTTGCCTTTTCGTCGGAAAACTGGAGCCGCCCTTCCCTAGAGGTGGAAGCCCTCTGGATCCTCCTCAAGGAATACCTGAGCTCCGAACTCCAGGAGATGTTGGACAATGGCATCCGTCTACTGGCCATCGGCGATCTTGGCCGCCTGTCGAGAGATGTGGCCAGCACCCTCAACGAAAGCGTCAAGCAGACTGCTCAGGCCACGGCCATGACCCTGACCCTGGCCCTCAGTTACGGAGGGAGGGATGATATTCTGCAAGCTCTTCGCCGGGTCATGGTCAATTGCCGGGAAGGAACCCTGTCCCCGGAAGAGATCACCGAGAGCCTTTTCTCCAAATACCTCTGGACCGCGAACCTTCCAGACCCGGACCTGCTCATCCGCACCAGCGGGGAGATGCGCATCAGCAACTTTTTCCTCTGGCAACTCGCTTACACAGAAATCTATGTCACTCCCACACTGTGGCCCGATTTTAACAAAGAGGAGTTAATCCAGGCCTTGCTGAGCTACCAGGAACGAGAACGCAGGTTTGGCCTGACGAGCGAACAGATCAAAGCGGGGGACCGGTGATCCCATGCACCTGAAGCGCTGGCTCTCCGGCTTGGTCCTGGCTCCGAGCTTGATCTTGTTCATCCTCTATGCTCCCCCCTGGCTCTTTCTCTTGTTCATCCTGCTCCTCACCCTTTTGGGCCTGCGAGAATTTTATGCCCTCTTGTTACCCGGGATTTCCCAAACTCAAAGAGCGGTGGGCGTGCTTCTGGGTATGCTGCTCCCCCTCTCCCTTTACTCCCGAGACCCCCGGTGTTTCATCGCGGCCCTGGCCTTCGTCATCCTTTTCCTGTTCATCCAGGCGCTCTTTCGACCGGAAGAATTTCCCGTCCGGATCGAACGGTTGAGCAAGCATCTTCTGGGCCTTCTTTACGTGCCCTTTTTCTTCGCCCACTTCGTTTTGATGCACAAACTGGCCAGTGGCCGGGTCTGGATCCTTTTCGCCCTGGTCGCGGTATACTTCGGCGATACGACGGCCTTTTACATCGGCCGGGCCTGGGGGCGGAGAAAACTCGCTCCCCAGATCAGCCCCAGTAAGACCTGGGAAGGAGGACTGGGGGCCGTGGGCGGTAGCCTCGCGGGCTCTCTGATCTTTAAAGGCTTATTCTTTTCCCAGCTCCCCATGGTCCATGCCCTCGCTCTGGGCGTGGGGATTGGCGTGATCGGGCAGTTGGGCGACCTCTTTGAATCGCTGATCAAGCGCAGCGCAAAGGTCAAGGATTCGGGGATGCTCATTCCCGGGCATGGAGGTCTCCTGGACCGCGTGGACAGCGTTCTTTTCGCTTCGCCCTTGGTGTACTATTATTCTTGGGGAGTGGGGTTGGGGTAAATGATAAGTTCGGAGTAGAAAATAAAAACTCCGAACTAATCCTTCATGGCGGGGGCGTCACCCACGAACCATGAAAATCCCCCCTGCCCCCCTTTCGTAAAGGGGAGTTGGGGGGATTTGGGTGCTATTTTCTATGTAAACTACTCCGAACGAATGCGTATGGACCAATGAAAAAACTCGCCATTTTGGGATGCACGGGCTCCATCGGAATAAACGTCCTCGAGGTTATCGCCCTGCACCCGGAGAAGTTCCAGGTGATTGCCCTGGCCGGGGGGGGGAATGTGACCCGGATGGAAGAGCAAATTATGCGCTTCTCCCCCAAGCTGGCCTCCGTGATGGATGCGGAATCAGCCAAGCTCCTTGAGGCGGGCGCATCCCGGAAGACCACCCGTGTCCTATCCGGCCTGGAAGGCCTCAAAGCGGTGGCCTGTCATCCGGAGGTGGAGATGGTAGTTTGCGCGCTCTCTGGCAGCGTGGGCCTGGTTCCCACCCTGGCCGCCGTGCAAGCTCAGAAAAATCTGGCCTTGGCCAACAAAGAAGCGTTGG
>Ga0315282_10012298_pt1 | contig 13117 bp, 15 predicted proteins | sample YL17G07_20_MG_FD_203693 | JGI IMG/M metagenome (GOLD analysis project Ga0315282, IMG submission 203693) | Sediment microbial communities from Yellowstone Lake, YNP, Wyoming, USA - YL17G07_20 | ecosystem: Environmental > Aquatic > Freshwater > Lake > Sediment | place: USA: Wyoming | collected...
CTTATGATAATCAAAAGATTAAGAATAAACACACGAGATGTTGTGAATGGAAATCCTTGGAATTGTTGGTTCAATGAGAAAAACAGGAAAAACGAACCTCTTGGTTAACACGGTTCTCGAATCCGCGAGAAAAGCAAATCCACGCATCAAGACAAGAACCCTACAGATTTCCGATTTAAAGATTGAGGCTTGTCGTGCATGCTTCGGTGACTGCTCGAAAGAGCCGTACAAATGTGTTATAGACGATGATGACTTAGAACGCGTTTTTGAAAAGATGAAAAGCTCACAGGCGATTGTGATTGGTTCACCACTATATTACAAGATACCTTCTCGACTGACAGCTCTCATGGAGAGACTTGCCTGTCTGTCCTATTTCTATGAGAAGGCAGGATTCAAGAAACCGCATCCGTTGAATGACAAGCCTTGCGGACTTGTTGCTGTTTCGGGAGGTGACGACCCGCGTGCTGTGCTGGAACATCTTCTCAACTTTGCCTTGTCGCTGAAGATGAAGCCCGTTTTTCTAAAATCTTACCCCTATTTCGGCGTGGGGGGAAAGGGCGATGTTGAGGAAGACGCCGACCTTAACCCGATTGAGAATGCTGAAACTCTCGGCAAGCTTTTAGCAGAAGCGATTGAACGAAAACGCTGGAGTTCCCATCCTCCTTAGGCGTCACAAGCTTCCGAAAAGAGGATAGTCATGAAAAACCCTGTCACGGTCGCAGACTATGACCCAAGATGGCCAAGAATCTACGAAGAGGAGAAGGCGAGAATTCTCAACGCTATCGGAAACAAAGTTGTTGCAGTAGAGCATGTTGGAAGCACTGCTGTTCCCGGTTTGGGAGCAAAGCCGATTATCGACACTAGGATTGGCACAGCTCATCTTTCCGATGCTGGGGATTGCATTGAACCGCTTAGGAGCATTGACTACGAGTATGTTCCAGAATATGAGGCTTCAATTCCTGAAAGACACTTCTTCCGCAAAGGACCAGAGGGTGCCCCGAACAAGCATTTTCACTTGCACATGGTTGAGCGGACGAGCAATTCTAGGAGAGGCACCTGCTGTTTCGAGATTATCTAGGCTCTCACCCAGATGTAGCTCAGCAGTATTATCAGTTGAAGAAGCAATTGGCCGAGAAATAGAGTTCTAATCGGGAAGCTTACACTGAAGCCAAGACAGAGTTCATCGCGCGCGCATTGCTCTTAGGATGCAGTCTTCGTTCCTGGCTTGGTAAGCCATGTTGCTGTGGTTGGTCCTATTTTGTCTCAAGTTCTAATGACAGAAGATGTCTTTCAAATAATGCTTTTAGGCATCTTCGTTGAAGTCTTGTCGGCCATAGTCTCCGTGGCAGTCGGAATTGCAGTTCTGTATGTGGCCTGGCGAATAACGAAAGCGCGCGACTAAGCTTTAAACAAGTTGGGCGCATAGTGGTTGATGGAGATTTGAGGAGCTGGCATGCCTAAAGAAAAATCTTGTGGAGCAGTGGTGTTCAGAAGGAATTCAGAAGTGAAATATCTTCTTCTGTATTATGAAGCAGGTCACTGGGACTTTGTAAAAGGCAATGTTGAGCCAAACGAGAGCGAAAAAGACACAGTCATAAGAGAGCTTGAAGAGGAAACTGGAATTGTTAGGGCTCATTTTATTGACGGTTTTAGAGAAACGATAAACTATTTCTACAAGAGAGGAGGCAAAACAATTTACAAGGAAGTTGCATTCTTTCTCATTCAAACCGAAGAAAGTAGAGTCAGGTTGTCATATGAGCACATTGGATATGAATGGTTAAATTATGAAGAATCCATAAGGAGACTTACCTTCGAAACCGCCAAAAAAGTGCTGCAGAAAGCACACGAATTCTTGAGAAATGTTCAGTCAATCTAGAGCACATGCTTGTTCCGAAATTGGTGTAAAATGGTTTTTGTTCGTCTTTTATGATTTGGAGGTAGGTTGAGGCTTCGCACGTGGTCTTGGAATTCTTTGCAACGACCAGTCTTCTCGAACCTGCAGAAGTTGCAAAACAGCATTAAAACCATTTTTAACCATTTTAGGAACACACATGCGTGCCGTATTCTAAGATGCAGCCGGCAGCTGAGAACCCCCACCCATAGCCAAGCATCAGGATGATTTCGCCTTCTGAGAATTTGCTGCGTGACAGTATCTTTTCAAGGATGAATGGTAGGCTTGCGCCGGCCAAGTTGCCGCATTCTTTGAGTACTTCATGTGATTCTGTAAGCTTTTCAGTGTCGATCCCGTGGTGTTCAGCCAAGGCGTTGAGTATTTTTTCGCTGCCTGTGTGAACTGCCCACTTCTTTGCAGCCTTCATGGTTTTTTCAGCATCCTTTCCAAGCAGCTTCTTGAGCACGAGGCCTGTGTATTTGACTCCGAGTTTCGGGATCTCCTTGTCCAGATGTGAGTGGAAGCCGAACTTGAAGGGTTCAGGTAGGGCTGAGAGTCTGGCATAGCCTGCTAGATAATCATTCTTTCCGATGTTTGTGACTTCAGCTGTCTTTCTAACCGTTAAGCCCCTGTCACCTTTTGTCACAATTGCAGCGGCTGCTCCATCTCCAAAGAGGAAAAACTGCATCGTAGCCACCCATTTCTGCAGTTCAGACTCTCTTTTTGCTTCGTCAGTTATCATGTTGACTTGGCCTATTTCCATGACATCCTTCAAGCCTCGCACCTGATTCTGGAACCAGTATGAGCTAACCCCAGAGATGCACAGCAAGACCTTGTCTTTGGGGTGTGCGGCAAGATGATCTTTGGCGAGTTCCAGAGTTTTCATGAATGCGGTGCTGGCTGTTCCTTGAGCATTAACGTGCTTCACGTAGGGATCCAAACCTAGTTTCGGAACCAAAAGCTGGCTGAGGCCCGGGCTTAGGAAGGGATTAACATCATACACTGCAACGAAGTAGCCTATGTCTTTGACCGGCATGTGCGCTTTCTGAAGGGCTTTTTCACAGGCTTCCATGCAGAGGTTAACAAGCCCATCTTCGCTCATGAGAGTCTCCGTTTTCGAGTTTCTGTCGGGCTGGTCTACAAGGTAGCGCTTTGACACTCCAAGGTTGATTACGTTCTGTTTGACGCCTTCTGGGAGCTTGCATGGAAAAGATTCAATCAGTTCCGCGGTTGTATAGCCGTCTCTTGGCAGGACAGTTGATAATTGCAGTATTTGCATGTCAGTAAGATGGATTGAGGAGGTTATAAAAAGATTCTTCGACATGACTTGGTCTCAGCTTGATAGTTCAAAGGAGACTGAATGTTCTACATTGCTTGTCACGTAGGCTTTCCGAAAATCTTATAGTTGCTGAAATCGACTAACTACATCTTTCAAAATTGAGGTGGAATGAATGAAGAAAGTCGGAATAGTCGCTGGAAGCATTTCAAGATTTGACAACCCGAGACATACATTGGCGGAAGAGATGTGCGCGGAGGCCGTGAAAATGATACTTGGTGACGTGCCAGACCTTGAGCTTGGAGACTTCATAAGGAAAGGCTACGCTTGCTGCTACTCGTACTTTAGCGACATCCTCGAACAACAGCAGTGCATGCACTGGATTATCCATGACTACTTGGGCTTAAGCGCTGTACCCGCGTACCGTGTTGAATCAGGCGGCGCCACGCCGATCGACGCTGTGGTCAACGCGGCTCTGTGGATTCGTTCAGGCATGTTTCCGGCGGTTCTCGTGGTCGGCTGGGAAAAGATGAACGAGCTGCCGATTCAAAAGGTAAATGAAGCCATAGCCATTGCAGGCGACACGGATTGGGACTTCGTTTCAGGCTTTACTTACAATGCCTTCTACGCCACTATGGAAGCTCGACGGATGCATGTTTACGGAGACACTGAAGAAGACTTGGCTGAGATTGCAGTGTCAAACCACAACAACTCGCTAGACAACCCGTATGCGCAATGGCCAGCTCAGCACGGCTTCAGCAAGATCACTGTCGAGGATGTTTACAAGTCCCGCTTGATATCGTGGCCGTACAGGCTTCATGAATGTGCAATGACAAGCGAGGGCGCATCTGCACTGCTCTTGGCAAATGAAGAGCTGACCAAGAAACTGACTGACAACCCCGTCTGGATAAGCGGTGTCGGCTTCGGCACGGACACGATGAGAGCCGGAGACCGCCCTGACAATCCGGCATGGAAAGGCTTGTACCCAGAAGACGAGAAAATCTGGCCGAAGAACATTCCGAAACCAATGTCGCCTTACCCTGACCTGCTAAACTTCGGCTCGCTCCGAGTGTCTGCGAGAATGGCCTACAAGGATGCTGGAATCAAAAACCCAAGAAAGGAGATAAGCTTCGTCGAGATTTTCGACCCGTACGCGGGTGTTGTCCTAGCTGGACTTGAAGACTTTGACTTCTGCAAGAGAGGAGAGGGAAAGAAAATGGTTCGCGACGGCGTAGTTCAACGTCACGGAGAGCTTCCATGCCAACTCAGCGGAGCTCTGACCGCGCAGGGACACGCGGTGGGTTCGACGTCAATCGCTCAAGTAGTTGACAGCTTCTGGCAATTAAGTAACCAGATCGGCAAGAAGTGGGGTGCACCAGGCAGACAGTTCAGCAAGCCGAAGAAGGCTTTCATACATGGGCACGGCGGCACCGGATGCCAAGCTGGCGTTGTGATACTGGAGGTGTAAAGACAATGAAGCAGCCTGGACCTGAAAAAGTGATGAAGCAATCACCGTACGACGAGAAATGGTGGAAAGAATGGGAGCGCAAGGGAGGCTGGAGACCGGAGGGCTGGAAGATAGTTGAGATGAACGATGGACCGACGCTTAATGATTTGAAGCCTGAGAGATTCTTGGTCGTTCACCGTCCACATGGGAGCATGTTCCATCACAGCTATGGGAAGGTCTCACAGTTCTTCATAGGCTTGTTGGAAGGAAAATTGTATGGCACAAAGTGTCCAAAATGCGGGCTTGTCTATTGTCCACCACGTGCACATTGCTTCAACCCGAAATGCAGACTGGCCGAAACGAAGTGGATTGAGCTTCCAAAGAAAGGAGAGGTTCACTCGTACACGGTTATGGCCATAGCGTGGCCTTCAATGGCGCATCTGCAACCGCTTGTCGGCGCAATGATCAGAATAGACGGAACAAACACTTGCCTGCCAATGACCATGAGAGACGTGGATCCTGAAAAAGTTAACATCGGCTTGAAAGTGAACATAAACATCGTCAAAGACCCGAAGGGCGACCTGCTTGATGTCTACGCAACACCTGCAGAAGAACCTGTGGCTCCGAAGAGGACGCCGGAAGAGCTGAAGCGGTTCAGAGAAGACATGAAAAAGACAAGAGCATGGGTCAAGAAAACGTTCGGCACAAAATAGAATCATAAAGGCTTGAAACTAGGCCTCATCCCATTTTTTAACATACTTTTTACGAGATTCCCTCATTGAAGGGTCCGATTGAAGTCTGTTCGATATCTTCTTGTAGCGTCTTGCCAAGAGCGCTTGAGCAGGGCCTTGATGAAACGTTTTATCACTTTCTTTACGTTCATGCTCCCATATTATCTTCCCTCTTGCGCTTATGGATTCTGAATTCCGACTATGAATGAGTGCTAATTACTGACCATTCGGAAAATGGCTAAATACTCCTTCAAACATTATTCAATTTTCCACATCAATCTCAACCTTCAAAGGAGTAGTCTTGAATGAATGGTAAGCCGCTTGTTTCCATAGTCTCTGCAGGATTATCCAAGTTCGGAAAACTGGAAGGACTATACGCAAGGGAGATCTTTGCGCAAGCGGCCAAAGAAGCGTACGACCGATGTCCAAAATTGAACCCTAAGAAAGACATCAAGGCCCTGTTTGTCGGGCACATGGGCGAATCCTACGAGCATCAAGGCCACACTGGAGCAACAATGGCTGACTGGGCTGGCTTGCTTCACGTACCAGCCACAAGAACAGAAGCCGCATGTGCATCTTCGGGAGCGGCGTTGAGAGCTGGAATCTATGCAGTGCTTTCAGGCTTGTGTGATACAGTCATGGTCGGCGGTGTTGAGAAGATGACTCATCGAAGCACAGCTGAGGTGACTGAGTACCTTGCCATGGCTTCGGACTACCCGTTTGAACAGTGGAACGGCATAACCTTTCCAGGGCTGTTCGCCTTGATGGCTACGGCGCACATGAACGCCTACGGTACGACTGAGAAGGATTTGGCGATGGTTGCCGTGAAGAACCATTATAATGGAAGCATGAATCCGAAGGCTCAGATACAGAAGGAGATAACCCTTGAGCAGGCCTTGTCCTCGCGGGTGGTCGCTTGGCCGCTGAAGCTATACGATTGCTCGTTAATCACGGACGGGGCAAGCTGCATCATCCTCACCAAACCTGAGTTCGCGCGGAAATACACCGACACGCCAGTGCACATAATCGGAAGCGGACAGGCAAGCGACGCCATAGGGCTTTACGAAAGAGAAAGCTTCACCTCGCTCAAGGCTGCGAAAATCGCGGCAAAACAAGCCTACGAAATGGCTGCAGTCGAACCTGAAGACGTTGACCTCGCCGAAGTTCATGACTGCTTCACCATAGCAGAAATCATAGCCTATGAGGACTTGGGCTTCTGCAAGCCAGGTGAAGGCGGAAAACTGGTTGAAAGTGGAGAAACAAGAATTGGCGGAAGAATACCAGTGAACACTAGCGGAGGCCTAAAATCCAAAGGGCATCCTGTGGGCGCGACGGGAACAGCGCAAGCATATGAAATGTATCTGCAGCTTACTGGACAGGCGGACAAGCGCCAGGTGAAGGACGCGGAAATCGGATTGACGCATAATCTTGGCGGTTCAGGTGCCACTGCTGTGGTTCACGTTTACAGGAGGGCTTGACAGATGAATGAGCAGGCGCCGTTCACAATAGAGCAATTCTACAATTGGGCAAGCCAGGGAAAAGTGATGGGTGGAAAATGCAAGAAATGCGGAAAAATCCAGTTTCCGCCGAGACCACTTTGTGACAACTGCCTTTCTCAAGAGTTCGAGTGGACTGAAATCTCAACGAAGGGAAAACTGCTAACTTACACTATCATCCATGTTGCGCCAACACAGTTCCAGTTAATGGCGCCATACGCGGTGGGCATTGTCCAGTTTGAGAAAGGCTTGAATCTTCCAGGCATGATTGAAGATGTTCCGTTGGAACAGATAAAGATAGGTATGCCGCTTACAATGGTGTTTGAAGCGTGCTCTACGACTGGCCAGTGGCCGCAGTGGCCAAGATACCGCTTCAAACCAGCATGAAATGAAATATCAGGGTTTGTTTTCGGCGTTTCCTCTTATTTTTCAGGGGTTCTGCCAACATATTCTATCAGGGACGGCAGATCTGCGAGCGACGTGATGAAGTAGTTTGCGCCTGAACTGATCAGGTCTTTCGGTGAAGAGACTCCTGTCGGCAAGCCAACGGCAGTCACCTTCAACTCTCTAGCGCACTTCATGTCGATAGTGCTGTCTCCGACAACGATTGCCTCGTCAGCCTCGACTTTCAAAGCCTTCAGGACAGCTTCCAAGTGTTCGCTGTTGGGCTTGACGTACTTCACCTTGTCTCTGGGAACAAGTGCGTCGAAACACTCCTCTATTTTGAACCGTTTCAGAACGTAGTCCGTGGATTTCTGGCCGTTAATCGTGCACAAGCCGACCTTCATCTTCATCTCCTTGAGAGCCTTCAAAGTTTCAACGGCGCTTGGAAACAAGCTTGTGTATCTGGCGGCCTCCAACTCGTATTTTTCAGCAATTGCAAGAGCCTTCCTCCGCGCTTCTGCCATGCTTTTCTGAGACTTGCCGTGGTTCTTCATGAAAATCTCGGTTTTCTTCAGCATTTCAAATATGCTTTCATTCAGCGACAGCACTGAGGCAGGCAAGCCGATGCTTATGAGGAAGCTTCTTACCTCGGATCGAACCGCCTTGAAGTCTATGTTGAAGGCCACGATTGTTCCATCCAAGTCGAAAATGACTGCCTTGACAACCATAACGTCCACTCTTGTCTAGCGGCTTAGAACCGTCTAATCGTGGCGTGCAAGAGATATACTTTACGGTAAAAGGAATCAAAGTGCTGGCAATTCATTTTTTGGAGCTTTTAAAATGACGTTCTCTTGCATTCGTAGTCTGAGAGAAGTAAATCGAATATTCAACCTCTAACATAATATTCTGCTGATGTGAAATGAGCGTTGAGGAATACACGAAACAGACTCTTTGGCCCATACTGATCGAAACGGTTCACGCTTTGATAATGTACCCAAACCACAAAGCCTACACAAAAGACGTAATCCTTCCTGAAAAGTCCGATATAGCCGCTGCAGAACTGGCTGTAAGGCTTAAGATGCCTTTAGGCGAGGCTGTGGTAATCCTCTATGAGCTAAGTGAAGAGAGGAAGATGAAACCCTAAGAGCACTGTCCAGCTTCTTTTTGCCGTCTCTTGATTGCTTTGCTAAGTCGCAGGTCTTGCTTGTATTTTGTTTTGCAAGGGTGTCCTTCTGCCCTGAATATCTGCGGCTCCTTCAGCGTGGCAGCGACAGACCATATCGTGCCTAGTTTTATCTTGTCTTGGTGAGAGCACACGTACCCGCTGTGGTTGGACAGGATTTTCTGTGCGGTTTCTGCATTGATTTTTCCATTCTGTCGTTTGATTGCTTCGGAAATAGTCTTGTATCTGGGCAGCGAGTCCCAGTTGCTGCGTGCTCTCTCGTTCAGGTCTTCCATATCCTGCATTTCAGGGTGGACAAAATGGTTAGTGCAGACCATGAAGGTGTCTCCGTTCTCTGCCCGCCGGACCCTTGTCTTGTCAGGGGAAGCTTCGACAACTGCCAAGTTGCCTTCCTTGTCGGCGAGAAGATAGCTATGGCTTGTAGAAAGATGAGCGTTTGAAAGAAGCTTGACAGCTTCACCTACGCTGCTGCACTTGTCAAGGGCACATCTCAAAGCGAGGCAAAAACTGACGCCGGGCTTGACTGATTTCCCCTCCACGCCTGTCATGGCTATGGCTAGGCCTTTCTCGTTTACGCCGTCTTCTCTTCCAATGAAAATGTCGGTGTGGCCGAGGCTCCAGTACTCATCTTTGGGGCAGGTGAGATAGCTTTCAGCGTACTTCTTGAAGCTGTAGAAAAAGTCGTAGTTGCGTCCGAATACAACGTCAGAATCGCTGACTGTTGCGAAGACGCTGCACATGGGCCCGACCTTGAAGGCGCCGACGCCGAAAATGAACGCTGCAGTCTGTTCGTACGAGGCATGACACCCTTCGGAGAATCCTTTGATTTCTTCCAAGATTTCCGGGAAAGCCCGTCGAACTTCGCTTTCACTCTTTCTTCCGAAGTCGAGTTTTTCGATTGATTGTTCTAGGACTCTGAAACCATGCTTGTACATGATGGTTCCGTATCGGTAACCCATCTCATAATATGAACCTCTGACTATGGGATGAAACATTGGGATTCGCACTCCACTACTTCTTTCCTTTGAAAACCTTTGCGGCTGAAGAGAATTTCTCCTTCATGTCTCCATAGGAGCTTCCAACGATCTCAATTCTCTCTAAATCTCCCTCGCCGAGGCCTCTCTTCATGGCTTCCTGTATCACAGACATCTTTTCGGGTTTCAAGCCTGCAAGTGCGGCGCCAACTGTTTCGACTGCCACTGCGTCTCTGCCCACCACTAACGTGTTTGTCTCTGTCCTGTATTTGGCGCTGTCTTTCGTCGCATGCGGCATTGCTGCTACTCCTCTGTAAAGGTATGTGCCGTCCAGCACGGCGAGGTCTATCCCACCTATTGCCTCATAAGTATCCAGCAACGCTGCGTCAAGTTTCTTGTGGAATCTTGCCTTCTTCGGGTCTGGAACCAAGCCGAATAGGTTCTTGATTATGCTTCCTTTCTCGAAGCCCCGCAGGATGTGAGTGCTGACGAAGACGTTGGGCTTGAAGAGCATGTGTGAGAAGTTCATTTCTTCGTCGGCAATCTTGACTCTCTTCGTGTCTGGGTCATCTGAAAGATTGAAGGGGACAACTCGCTTGGTGAAGAGCTCTTTCCAGATCTGAAGCCTCTCTAGACCCTTGCCCCTGTAATTGTCGGATTCAGCCACGTAGATGCGTGGGCCTTTGCTGAAGCAGCTGATGATTGCGTCGAGCACGTTGACCGTGGTGTGGTTTTCTGTCTTGTGGTCGAAGACGCCTACCTTGACAACAACGGATCGCTGAGAACTATTCAGATCGTCTATCTTTCCGATGAGTTCAAGCGCGTGTACAAGAGACTCCTTGGGGCTTCCGTCAAACTCGACTAGAGCAACTTTCGATACCATAAGTGCTTCACATCTTCTCTCATTGTAGGCATCGGCCAAGATAACCGTTTCCAAACCCTGCGGAAACTAATTTCCGCATTCAGCAATTTCATTTGCTAAGAGGCAAATTTATTTGCCCATTGGCAACACAGTAGGTCAAGAGGCAAGGCGCAACATATGATTGACTCTGAGAAGGCTGAGAAGCTTCTGAAAGCATTGGCAGACAAGTCAAGACTCCAGATACTCGAATGCATACAGGAAGGCACTTCCAACCCGGCCGAAATAGCCAAAGACCTGAATCGGCACAGGTCAACCATCGAAAAACATCTGAGAATACTTCTGGCGGCGAGGATTGTTGAGAAAGTTCCATCGTTGACCAAGGGCGGCCAGCTTTCGGTTCGGTATAAGGTGCGCGAAAATGCCGTGACTTTGCTGGCTAAGATTCGGGAAGCTATCAAAGAAGACTTGGGCTAAATGATTTGGACGCTTGACGCTTTGAACGCCAAATAGACTTCAGAGTTGAGCGTTGTTCTCATGTCGTGGAAGGAGCCTTTGGTTATCTGAACTGTGAAGGGTTTTCCAACATCAATTCTGAGTTTCACAACCGAGCCCAAGTCCTGAATCCCAATTATGCTGCCTTTGAAGACGTTTCTTGCGCTGGATTCAAGTCGGTTCTTGGACAGTATAATGTCTTCTGGACTGACGAAGATTGAAACTTCGCCTGTGTTCGGGGCTGTTGCTATGACCTGCACGCCGTTTCCAATGTCTATTGACGTGGTTCCTTCCTTCGTCATCTTTGCGGTTCCTCTGAAAGTATTCTCCACTGCTGCAAAACTTGCCAAAGTCTTCGAAAGCTTGCCGAAAATCTCCGCAGGAGTCCCCACTTCGTTTATTCTGCCGTTATTCATCAGCACGATTCGGTTGGGCAGATTCTTGGCCTGGAACATGTTGTGCGTGGCAATCACAATTGTCGTCTTTAACTCGTGATTCGCAGCAGCTATCGCTTCTTCGACGATTGAAGCGTTTTTCGGGTCCAAGTTAGCGGTGGGCTCATCCAAGAGGAGAAGCTTGATTTTTAAGACCAAGGCTCTCGCTAACGCTACGCGCTGCTGCTCTCCGCCTGAGAGCTTTTTGGCGGAACGCCTCTCGAAACCTTCCAGCTTGACGAGGCTCAGAGCCTTCTGGACTTCTTCTTTGATGAGGTTTTTTGGCAATTTTCGCATTCTTAAGCCATAAGCAACGTTGTTGTAGACGCTTGTGCTAAAGAGCATAGTTCGCTGAAAAACCATTGCACTCTGCAGTCGCATGCGCTCGGCGTTCTTGTCTGTAACTGTTTCACCTTGGAACTTGACTTCTCCACTCTCGGGTTTTTCCAAGAAAGCCAAGATTTTTAGTAGGGTGGTTTTTCCAGACCCGTTGGGTCCCAGTAAGGCTATTATTTCGCCTTCTTCGATTTGCAGCGTTACGTCGTCCAACACTGTTCGGTTGCCGAAGCATTTTGTCAAGTTTTCTAATTCCGTAAGCACCGTCATGTTCTATTCCTCTCGGGGATGCTCCTTAAGGCTTACTGAGGGCTTCTGCCTAAGATGGCGAGTACCTTCGGGTTTCTAGCGATGATTATTATTAGATTTATACCAAACACTATTGCGAGTAGTATTGTGGAGAGGGCTATAGCTAAGGCTAGGTCGCCACGTTGAGTGAACTTCGAAATGTCCGTTGTCAGCACATCGGTTAAGCCTGCGATGTTGCCTCCTACCAGCAGGGCAACGCCTAACTCGGCTATTGCCCGGTTGAAGCTGGCGATATTCGAAAAAATGACCCCGTTGACTGCTTCCTTCAAAACCGCTATGGAGGCTTGCGATTCTGAAGCACCAAGGGTTTTGGCTAGATTAATCATTTCAGGGTCAACAGCCTCGATGGCCGTCGTGGCTATGCTGACAACTAAAGGGGTCACAAGCACAGCTTCGCCTAAGATTACTGCTCCAGGCGTATAAAGCAGGCCTAGAAAGCCTAACGGTCCTGCTTTTGAAAAAATGAGGAAGAGAATTAAGCCCAATGCTACTGTAGGCATCCCGATTAGAGTGTTGAAGATTCCCTTGACTATGGATTTCCCACGGAAATCTTTAAGACCCAGCAGCATCGCGATGGGGATTCCCCAGAGTGCAGCTAGTATCGCGGCTATTCCAGAAAAAAAGAGGGAGCGGTAGACGATGCCATAAACAGTGGGGTCGCCTGAGAAAATCAGCTGCAGCGCTTTCTGTACGCCGTCTATTATTGGGTTCAATCTTTTTTGCCTCTAAGGATAAAGTTCTGGGTGGTCGTCGCGGTATTGTGTTGGGCATTCTGTGCTGTTGAAGAAGGCGTAGCTCTGTATCCATGAGACATCTGGCTGTGGGCTGTTGTCTCTGAGGGGTTGAACTGCGCCGTAAAAGAGGCTCTGCGAGTAGCTGGCTATGCCGTAGTTGCTTATCACCTGTTGGCCTGTGTCTGAGACGAACCATTTTATAAAGTCTATTGCATCCTTGAAGCTGACGTTGCTGACTTTTGCAGGGTTCACTGCCATTACGCTGTAGACATTGAGTAGGGATTTGCCTCCAGATACAAGCGACCGCAAGGATATTGTGTCGTCTTGTGACAGTTTAAGGTAGGTGCCTAAATCTGAAAGCGTGTAGGCTGATTTCTGATTAGCCACGTTCAACGTGTCAGCCATGCCTGAACCTGTGGTCGCGTACCACGATTCTATAGATATTGTCGTTTGGTTGTAGCCTGCTGAGACCCAGAGACTTTGCTCTTTCGAAAACGTGCCTGAATTGTCTCCACGAGAGACCCATATTATTTGGCCTGTGTGGTTTCTTCCATAAGCCATTATGCTT
>Ga0315282_10012299_pt1 | contig 13116 bp, 13 predicted proteins | sample YL17G07_20_MG_FD_203693 | JGI IMG/M metagenome (GOLD analysis project Ga0315282, IMG submission 203693) | Sediment microbial communities from Yellowstone Lake, YNP, Wyoming, USA - YL17G07_20 | ecosystem: Environmental > Aquatic > Freshwater > Lake > Sediment | place: USA: Wyoming | collected...
CATTTTTTTGTTATAATTCATCTTGATGACCTCCTTCGTTTAATTTTTATTTACTTCTATTTGGAGGTCATCTTACCATTTTATGCTTCTTTTTCAAGGTACTTATTTATAGTATTCTTTGTAATCACTGTATTTGTGATTTATGTTCTTTCGCCGCAATACTTTGGGTTTCGGATGCTTTATGCCTGTATTCGTTTTGAGCATACTTGTATATCTTCCTGTTTACCATCCTATGAGATACTTTGAGGAGTTCTTCCTCTGGAAGTTTGCAGTATGCATAATATGTTTCAACAATTGCAAGCGCACCAACTTAAGCAAAAACATCCTGGAAAATTTATTTTGCAGATTTATTGAAGTATAACTTTTTTATAAACTAAATGTTATAGTAAGTGCATATAAAATAGTTTAATTTCAACAAAAATTCAACAAATTCATAATATTCGTATATCAAAATACTGCTTTTGATATGGCAAAATCTTTTCATGAAATCCCTTGTAAAAAACACCCGATTTTTTTCCAATTGCATTTCTCGTCAACGGAAATGCCTCAAGGTTCGCAAAGTCAGAGTGAGGTAGTATATTTTATCAAATGAAACTTTTCGTTGAAATTTGAGAGGGTTTGAAAGGATAATTTTAAACATTTAAGGGCAGGATTTTAGACCTGCCCTGTTTTGCTTTCTTGTTACAATCAGCTTAACTGTATCTCAAGCTTCGTATTAAGAGCCTCTGCAAGCCGTGAAACAAACTCCAATGTGGGATTGATGTTTCCTCTTTCAAACCTTGCTATTGCAGATTGACTTGTTCCCATCCTTTCTGCCAATTCTTTCTGTGATAATCGTCTTTTGTTTCTTAATTTAATTTCTAGTTTAATTAGAGTATACAGCGGTTCAAGTTTTTCATACTCCTCTTTGAATTCAGGATCTCTCAGTTGAACTTCGAGAAATTTCTCTAAGTCGTCTTTCTTCCTTGCCATAATTTTGCCTCCTTGTTTACTTCTTTTTTACATTTTCGATAAATATTCTTTTTTTCTCCTTTTAGCGAGGTTAATCTCTCCAGCAGGAATTTTGTTTGTCTTCTTTTTAAAGCCAGACAGTATAACTGCTTTATTGCCTACAACCGTGAAAAATAACATCCTTATATACACGTCAGAAAAAACAGTTTTTAAAGAAAATAATCCATCCCCCAATGGTTCAACAAAATTACCACCAGCACTTAATCCAAATTCTTTGAGTAAGTCTAAATTTCTTAATACTTTTGCTATCTCTTTTTTTTTGAAGAGAAACCAAAAACTCATTAACAGGACTCTTATTCCTTACTTTAAAGAATTCTATCTCCATTTTCACAATTATTATATATCATTTATGATATATTGCAATAGTCAAAAGACAGAAAACAGAAGGGGCAGGTGAAAAACCTGCCCCTTGTTTGCATATCGATCTGGAACTTATTCCTGGTCTGTTATTGTAATCGTTTGCGTTGTTCCATCCCACTGCACTTATTCATCAAAATCGAAAAAACATTTTTGATGAATTTGTACCTGTTGAATTGATGAATAAGTGAATATGACGAAAAAGTGCTTGAACAAGTTACGATACATATGAGACTAATCAATATGAGACTAATCAAAAAACGCACTCAAAATGTAAACTGAGGGCGGGTTTTTATATCGTAGCGGTAGTAAATCGTTGAAATTTGAGTGGTTTTTTAAGCAGATTTTGATATGTTTTGAATGTAGTTTTTACTTTTAACTGCAGAAAGTTTATACAGGTGAATATGTAAAGTTTTCAAACTACACGGCTTTTGCTTCTAACTGGAAAGTACAATACGAGCTGGTAGTGTTATGCAGGATGATTTTTATATGCCATATTACCCTTAAGTTTTAAAAATTGTGTTGGCTACGTTTTAAAATAAATTACCTTAAAATATTGATTAATAGTAACTTTCATATTTTTGAAGTGATAAAGTCGAGATAAAGATAAAAATCAAGCTATAAATTAAAATTTGTGTATCTATGAATAAGATGAAAATTCACTGATTTGGTAGAAAGAACCCTTTATTTATTACAAAAATGAAAATTAAAAATAATAAGGAACTGTCAAAGTAGAGTTAAAAGATTGCTATCCTGCTAACTTAAATTGCTGAGAAAGAATACCAAAGACTGAAAAAATAAAAAGCTAACAATTGGTTTTCTTACGCCTCTTCAGTAAAAAAAGGAGAAGAAACCAACTGAGGTGGTTTTCTAAAAGTAGGAATGGTAAATCCAATACCAGTTTCAAGTGTAAATTGAGCTACTCCAGAAAAGTAGATTCTCTTGCTTTTGGTGGCTCTTCCTTAAATGCAGATAGACCAAATCCAACAAATGCAGAAATTAAAGTTAACAAACCAATTACAAAGAATATTATTGAAAGAGGAATTTTATCAGAAAGCAAACCTCCTAAAGACATTGAAATAGGTTGACCTACACCTGCAAAAGTATAAATAAAACTTGAAACAACACCAAGTTTGTTGGATGGAACAGTCTGTTGAAGAAGTGCACTCAAAGGGATGTTGGTAAGAGCAATCCCAAATCCCATCAAGAAAGAAAGGAATACTGTAAAAAACAAATTTCTGAAGATGCCATAGAAAGTTAAGGAAAGACCCATTATTAGTAAACCATAAGCTATTAACTTTCCAGTTGGAATTCTTTTAGGCACCAATCCTGAAAGAAAATTAAAAGATAAGGCTCCCAAAGAGAATGTGCTCATAATAAGCCCATAACCCTCGGAGCCAAAGCCATATTTATTTGAAAGAATTGGAATAAGCGGGTCAACAGGGCCCTGAATGAAATTTATAAAAATCACATAAATACATAGAGTTAAAAGAAAATGTGATGCAGTGATAAATTTGAAACCATCTGGGATGCTCTTGAAAACAAGGCGAATTTTCTCTCCATTTCGATAAGGCGAATTTATAGATTCAAACTTTATAAGCATTATTCCTATACAGGAAATTAAAAAAGAGAGAGCATCAATTAAAAAGCAAACATTGTATCCAAAGCCAGCAACTATTATTCCTCCCAGAGCTGGGGCAAGTATGTTTATAAGTCCTCTTAAACCAGAGATAAAACCATTCGCTTCAAGAAGTTCGTCTTTTTCCACAATGTGAGGGATTAATGTAAACTCTCCTGCGCTGAAGAGAGGGGAAAGGAGGGATAGGATAAACAAAATCATCGTCACTTTAAACACATTTAATAAACCTCTAATTGATAGATAGTAGAGAGCAAAGACAATTAAAAACCTAAGAAAATCAGTTATAATAAGTATTTTCTTTTTGTTAAAATGGTCAACGATAGGACCCGAAAGAAATCCTGAGATAATTTCTCCTATAGCAAGAACGCCAAAAGCACTTCCAACAGCAAGACCTTTGTTCCCTGAAATTTTTAAAAGCAGCCACATAATTGCAACTGTGTATAAACCGTCTCCAACTTTAGAAAAGGTTTGCCCTATAGTGTAATAGAGGTAATTTTTGTTTCTTAAAACTTTATATCGCATCGTATTACCCTTTTTGTTTATTCTATCCTAAATTGAGCGATTTTTTATCACTCTATGAAATCTTACTACTTTTCGGAAAAAATGTGAAATTAACAAATCGCCTCACAAAACCTCCTCAAATTTGAACGAAAAGGGTCGAGTAGGTAAAAATATACTAACTCACCCTGACTTTTGCAATCTAGGGGGCATTTCCATCGATGAGAAAAGAAATTAAAGAAAGGAAAAGAAAAATATGAGGAAAGTTTGGAGAATCGCTCAGGTTAGGTTATACAAAATTCCTGTTGGAAGGGAATCGCAACAGCAGTTTGTGTCATTATAATAATATGATACGTATATTATGGCTTAGTTACTTTATTCCACGTGCCCTCAGCCATTACAAATATTCCGTTATTTGCACTGAAGAAAATTGTACCTTGAGGTTTCGTTGTAGTGTATCTGAACCCATACAGCGGAAAAGAAAAATCTGAATCAGCATAGCTACTCGATATAAGCTCGATTCCAGTAATAGTTGCATTCTCATAATATTTCTTAAAGTATTCCATGGCCTTTTTTATTATAACTGTGCTATCCTCACATTTATCGTATGTGATACCTGCTTTTTTAAATGTGTTATTTCTTATAGAGAGGATTTTTACATTTCTTCCGTTTTTTACCAGTATTTTTTCATTTCCCTTTGCGTCATAAATGACAAATATCCATACTTTTGATTTGCCGCTTATTATATCTGTGTAATCCTGGGAAGGAAGTTTCAAATCTGGATATTGTTCCCTTAATATTTCACCAATTTCATAATTTCCTATTGTTGTTTCTATTATAATCATATGGTCAGTAGCAAGGATAACTTTTCCATTCATTAGCTCTGAGTATGCTTCTTTTGCACTTTCAGGAATATTAGAAGAGTTATTGAGAGTAATAACTTTCACTTGTGGCTCTAAGCTACTTTTAGTTCTTCCGCATCCGGAAAGCATCAAAGCAATTATAAATGTTATTATAAAAATTTTCTTCATACGTTAATAGTGAATGTACGTTGGAGGACAGTTAGCAGGACAAGTAGCGTGCAACCCATCAAAAAATAAACAACTTACGCTACCAATTTCGTCATAATAACCCATAGTAGTAACAGAAGACTGTGCATGTGCAGTGACATTATGGCTAAATGGTTTCCAATTGTATTCGCTGGCAATTAGATAATATCCATCCCCATCCTCATACTTATAAAGGTTAGCATCGGCTGACGTGTAATAAACTCCTGCAGAACTTGGGCCAGATTTACTTCTGTTCAGCATAGAAGCCATCATTCAAATACCGATTTTCTTCTAATCCCCTTTGTATCCTTGAGATCAAGTGAGAATGATATTTCCTAAAGTTTTCGAGAATGATCTCTCCCATTTTTCTCGTCCAAATTATGCCCCGGTAGACCAAATCTTCATCATCATCCGGTATTTCAGCAATTCGGTTGGGATAGAATAGAATCTTGAGTTTACCATTATCTGATTGCTCTATGAGGAACCCTTTTACATCGTCAATTCTCATCTCCTCTACAGGAGTGACTTCAGATTCGGAAACTACTTCCTCTTCCCATTGGGTTTCGTTCTCAATAAATGTTTCTGATGGTAGTACGTATATTGAGCCGCTAACATTGGCATACCGGTAGTCGAACGCCCCCACGAATCGTTCACAAACGTACGGAATATCACCCTCTCTGCCAACGGCGCATGTCAAATCGCCGCCTTTCCCTGACAGAAACAGAGCTGCCATCACGATATCTTTTGTTGCATATACCCACCTTTCCCCGTGTGTACTGAAAGACGGTTTGATCAAAGTCAATCCTTGAGTTTCTAATGCATGATACACATAGCAACCAATCAATTCTCATCCTCTTTTAATCACCAATCACTCTAAGAAATTTTAGCACTTTTTGAAAAAAATCAAAATATTAATAAATTGCCTCGTGAGGAATTTTTGGAAAAAGGTTTACAGACATATATACAGGATTGTTGAAAGAGAAAAGAAAAAAGTAATAGGGATCTTTGGCAATTGGCACATTGCAAAACGCTCTTTCCGATAGGATTGTGATTTCCAAAAGATAGGCGAATACCTAAATAAGACTTATAAAAACCAGGTATATTCCATAGATATGTTGCCCATTAAAGGAAAATTTTACGGTTCTGTACATAATAATGCTATAAGAAAAGTAAATATCCCAAAAGGATCAATAGAGAACATCCTCGGGGAAAATATTGATGCGATGCCGGTGTGTATCGATATCACAACTTTGGGGGACTATACTTTTTATGACAGGGGAGGTTACTTTGTTTCTCCAGCTACGTATAACGCTGTAATTCTTCATAAATCTTCTCTTCCAAATAGAGCCTAACGCTCTACCCACTCTGCCTTTTTTTGTACAAAAATAGCAAATACCAAGATATAAACAAATAGGATAGCAAAAGCCAACACTATCTCCGCGGTCGGAACCTTTATAGTTCCCAAAGCCCATCTCATCAGATGTGCAGAACTAACAGTAGGGATTATCATCAAAGCATTTCTCCAAACAAAGGGTACGTAACTTAAGGGATAATAGACTGGAGGAAGGGTTCCTAATAGAAGACCCGCAGTGTTTGCAATGGCGCTTATGTACATAATGTTGTTGATACTTATTCCTATACAAAAACCAAGCAAGCTCCCTACTGCCCATGTCAGCAAAATGGTCAGGATAAGAGCCCCGGCACCTGCAATCGAGAAACTCGCTCCTAAGATATAACAGAAGAGTATCATAATAATTAATCCAGGTATTATAGGAAGAAACATAGCAATGGCACAAGCAGAATTATACAATATTGGAGAAATAGGTGCAGAAATAAAGTAATAGTGAAACTTACGAAATTTACTCATAAGCATATATTGAGGAAGATTTACAAGACCTGCATTAAAAGATAAAACCGTTAATGCGCCAATTGGGGCTTGGACGCTCAAATCCTTTCCGCCGATAAAGTAGAACATCACAACAAACGAGAAAGGTATAATAAGGGAGGTGACCATCCAGATCGGATTTCTTTTAATAAGTGGTATTGCATAAATTGCTGTTATGCCATACAGTTGTCTAATTTTATTCCGAATCATTCTTTATCAACTCTATAAAAACGTCTTCAAGAGAGGTCGGCATTATTTGGATACTAATTTTTTTACTTAAGAGAGCATCTATAGTAAAATCCAAATCATCTGGATAGAGAAGCCACCAATTTCCGTAAGATGCCGTCTTCCCAAAACGCTCTAAAGATTCTCTTTTAATCTCTTTCCCAACAGCTATCTTTTTATCAAAACGTAGATTTTTCTTGAGTTCTCTTGGGTTACCTTTAGCCAACAATCTTCCTTTGTTTATTATGATTACTTCCTTGGCCAACGCTTCAGCCTCTTCCATGTAATGTGTTGTTATGATTGCTTTGACACCCTCTTTTTCGATATCCATAATAAGGTCCCAGGTTTCTTTTCTGGAGATGGGATCTAGACCAACACTTGGTTCGTCTAATAGCATGAGATCAGCTCTGGTAGCTAATGCCATTGCTATCAAAATCCTTCTTTTTAGCCCACCTGAAAGCTTAATGGCCAGCCTATCTTTTATCTCCCATAAGCCAAGATTCTTCAATGCATACTCAGTATTTTTCTTTGCACTTTTTCTATCCATACCCCTTGCCAGTAGATAGTAGTAAACGTGCTCAAAAGGTGTCAACTCATTCACCGGTAAACCTTCTTGCGGGACAACTGCAATTCTTTTTCTTATTTTATCTTTTTCCTTTTCTACATCGTATCCAAGAACTTTGACTTTGCCATCCGTGTACTTTAGTTGAGTGGCTATTATTTTCACCAAAGTTGTTTTGCCTGCTCCGTTTGGACCCACTATGCATGTTATGCCATCCCCCACATTGAAACAAACAGAATCTAGCGCTTTTGTCCCATCCGGATACACCTTTGATAGGTCATTGGCAGTGACTGTGTAATAAGTTTTCACGATTCTCGTCATCTCCGATCATTCTCGTGCACTTGTTTCTCTCCTTAACTTCCCGCTAAGCTCCAAAAATAGCTTATTATTACTATTGTATACAAAAAAATTTTAGTCAATAATTAAATTGAGCAATTTTCCACTCTAGGAAATTTTAGCACTTTTTGAAAAAAAATTGCAAGTTTTTTGAGTATATTCTTTCTTCTTTTACATTTTTCTCTAATTTAAAGTTTGGAGAATTGCTCAGGTCAGGTTAAATCAAGATCAAAGCATTTTTACCATGAACCATATTTGTTGATTTATCAAAGTCCAGGCAATCATAGGCCCAATGGAATTTTTTGTGTATTTGCAAACTAACCCCAGTACTAGAAAAGTAATTCCGACATCTAAAGCATTGTGAAGACTGCGAGTAATGAGCATATGGAGTAAAACAAAAAGCACAACGGTCACAATTAGACCCCACGATACTATCATGTTTCCACCTGGGAAAATTCTATCTGTATTAACTACAAGCCAAATAAAGAAAAATACTTCTAAAGGTCCCCATGCGAAAACGCCCAGTGTTACATACCATATATTTTGGGGAAAGCCCAAATGAGGACTAGGAGGCAACAAACTATTTATTAATTGTCCTTTAGTTAGAAACCTAATAGTAAAGTATGCTGCGATAAATAGTCCTGAGAGTAGAAAAGAATTTGCAAGTCCCTTACTCCAGATTCCATACAGCATCAGATCATCCCTACAGATTGATGTAAAGACTAAGGGAAGTAAACCTACAGATACAATTTCAACATACGCCATAAGATACGGCTTCTTTCTTAATATCTCCATCTTATTTACCAAAAGCAAACTAACTATAAGCCATAACCAAGTTATAGCTACTTTGAGTACAGAATTGCACAAGACTTGCATATCTCTCTCGCCTCCCTTTTTGTACTCTTTCTTAGCATTCCACCTGAGTGAACCTTTTTATTATACAAAGTTTGCACCTAACTGAATGATTTTTTATATTCCAAATTAAGCGATTTTTTATCATCATAAAGATTTTACTACTTTTTGAAAAACCTGTAAGTTTTTTGAGTATGTTTTTTCTTGCTGGAACTTCACTTTTTCATCCATGTGATAAAACAGCGTCCTTCCATTAAACTCAATTACAGCTTTTCTCTTTTCTTTCAAAAAGCAATTTAATGCCTGCTTACTCTTTCTCAAAGAATTTTTCCAATTTCATTTCTCGTCAACGCAAATGTCCTTGGATTCGCAAAGTCAGAGTGAGGTGGTATTTCCCTCCCCACCCCTTTTCATTGAAATTAGAGGGGGGGTTTGAAGAGATAATTTTTTTTATATGAGATATATTTAAGGAAAGAGTAAGATTTTTGATGAGACAATTTGCTAATTTGCAAAATTTTTAAAATCTTCTATAATATAATAATCACTATGAGGAAGTCCTGCATAAGTGTTAGTGCTTATGTGGTGCTTCCCCTATTTTTTATGTCACTTTTTCTATTTTGCTTCTTATCTGGTCTATTAATAAAAGGCTGCTTCCCGCTTCTCGTCTCAACAACCAGGAAACCCTGTTATTCGTTCCTATTACATAAAGAAGTTTCCCTGTTTCTTTTAAGTACCTGACAAGACGATAGTAATCTCCATCGCTTGATACAATAACTGCCTTATCATACTTAGGAAAATCAAGCATAGCCTGAAAAACGAGGTCGGTATCTACGTTCCCTTTTATTTGACCATCTTGGCTTTTGCTCACAGGCTTAAACTGAAGGATAAAGCCACATTCTTGGAGATGGCTATAAAGCTTTTCATGCTCTTCTATTTTTCCTATGAACATATAAGCATCGGATACATTTGCTTTGTCTTCTAGCCATATCATGAATTTCTTGTAATCTACTTCCCATCCCAGTCCCTTAGTAGTCCCGAGATGTAGATTGTTTGCATCTATGAATGCATAAACAATTTCTTTCTTTTTCATGCTCATATTATATTTGTATTTTTTTTTGTTACGTTGTAAATATAAGTTTTCTTATAAACTACCAGGTTTTTGTCTCTAACCTACAAACATCTTGCACGCAAATGGCCCTGGAATGCAAAAGTCAGAGTGAGGTGGTAGTTTTATACCTTCAGGATTATTTTCTTTGAAATTTGAGGAGGTTTTGTGAGGTGATTTGTTAATTTCACATTTTTTCCGAAAAGTAGTAAGATTTCATAGAGTGATAAGAATCGCTCAATTTAGGAAAGATTTAAGCAAAATAAAAAATCCATTAGATTCTATAATATTAGAGAAGGTGAAAGATGGTAAGAAATAAAAGTTTGCCAAGCGTAAGTATATCCGACATAGAGGTCGGATATAAAGCCAGTTTGTGGAGATATATGACAAAATTGTCGTATATGAACAAGTTATCACCAATAGCGATGGCATATGTCCAAACCCCCACCCGAAGGCAGTGCTTAACGATAACTTTAATAAATGTCTAAACTTTTTTGTGATTATGAAAATCATTGCAATTGGTGGCGGGGAAATAGGAAGACCTGGCTACCAAATAGAAACTGAAGAAATAGATAGAGAAATAATTAGACTTACCGGGAAGAAGCATCCTAAGGCATTACTTTTGCCAACCGCAAGCGGAGATAGTCCATTATATTGGGAAACCTTTCAAAAATACTATGGGCAAAAATTAGGATGCCAAACTGATGTTCTCTATCTATTTAAAGGCAATTTTTCTTCAAAAGAGATAAGAGAAAAAATTTTTGGTTCTGATATTGTTTATGTTGGTGGCGGTAATACCTTAAGAATGTTAAAAAGATGGAGAAAACTCGGGGTTGATAAAATTTTGGAAGAAGCAGAGAAAAAAGGGGTAATCCTATCAGGATTAAGTGCAGGAGCAATTTGTTGGTTTAAATATGGCAATTCTGATTCAAGAGCATTTGGACCCACAAAATTAATAAAAGTCCGCGGACTTGGATTTTTGCCCTTTATGGCTTGTCCTCATTATGATGTTGAAAAGTCCAGGAGACCTTCTTTAAGAAGAATGATTAGGAAAAATGGCGGAATTGCTATTGCTTTAGAAGATTGCTCTGCAATTGAAGTTGTAGATGACAAATATAGAATTATAACTTCTTCCAAAAATGCGAGAGCATATAGACTTTATCGCCACAATGGAAAAGTTGTTGAAGAAGAATTGCCAAACGATAAAAAGTTTAGACCATTAGAAGAATTATTTGAAAGATAAACGCACTGCCTTCCCCCACCCTAAAAATGTGCCATCGCTACTTGCTCCTTTCAGTCGCACCACGCCTTGCAGGCTCTCGGCTATCGCTTCTGGGCTGATAATAGCGCTTATCTGGAATTTTCCTGCGAAAAATTCCCAAATTCTTCGCTTATTTGATAAAATTAAGAATGGCGAAGAACTTCAGATAAGCGTATACGTTATCCGAAAGTGGCAAGAACCTAAATGAGGTGTAAAAATGAAGATAAAATCAATAACAGCCCATAATTTTCGCTCAATAAAAGAGGCAAAATTCGATGCTTATAACTATACCGTGCTTGTTGGATCTAATAACGCAGGAAAGTCAAATGTTCTAACAGCTTTGAGGATTTTCTATGAAGATGGAATAAAATTTGATGATAAATCTGATTTTCCAAAGTTTCAAACAGCAGATAATGAAAGCTGGATTGAAATAGAATATCTACTAACTGACGAGGAATTTAGCAATCTAAAAGAGGAATACAAGAATCCTGGTAACATTCTGAAAGTAAGGAAATATCTTAAATCACAAGATAGTAACAGAGTGAAAGCTAATCAGAGCAATATATATGGTTATGAAAATGGCGCCCTTTCAGAAAATTTATTTTATGGAGCAAAAAACGTTTCCGAAGCAAAATTAGGGACGGCCATTTATATTCCAGAAGTAACTACAACTGATGAAACTTTGAAATTAACTGGCCCCTCGCCTTTAAGAGATGTAATAACTTTTGTTATGAAGAAAGTTGTTAAAACCAGTGAATCTTTTAGAAATTTAAACAAAGCTTTTGAAGAATTTAATGATAAATTTAAAGAAGAAGCGTCCAAAGACGGCTTTTCATTAAGTAAATTGAGGAAAGAAATAAATGATAGTTTAAAAGAGTGGAAAGTAGAATTTAACTTAAACATAAACCCCGTAAGACCTGAGGATATAATAAAAAGCCTAGTCTCGCACTATGCAATAGATAAGAGTTTAGATAAAGAAATGGATATTAAATACTTTGGGCAGGGGCTACAAAGACATTTGATTTATACTCTTCTTAAACTTTCTTCACAATATACTGAAAAGAAAACATATGAAAAGAAAGAATTCGCACCAGAGCTTACTTTAATACTATTTGAAGAGCCTGAGGCTTTTTTACATCCAGGTCAACAAGAATATCTTAACGCCAGTTTAAAGTCATTATCCTCTGAAGAAGGCCAACAGATTATTGTGTCTACTCATTCGCCAATTTTTGTAAGTAAAAATATTGAGGATATCACTGCTTTAATAAAATTAAAAAGGGATAATGGTATCACGCAAGTTTTTCAAGTGTCAGAAGATACACAAAAAATGATAATTGATCAAAATAACGAATTGGCACAATTACTTCAAAGTAAATTGAATGATTCATCAGTTGATCAACTTACAAAAAGGAGGATTAGAGAAATAATCGGTGATACAGGTGATGATACGAGAATGGAAGAAGAAGCAATTCGTTATCTTTTATGGCTAGACTCAGAGAGGTGTTCGGCATTTTTTGCAGATATTGTCCTGATATGTGAAGGAGCAACAGAAAAAACATTTATTGACTATTTAATAAAAAACAACTGGAACGATCTAAGAGAAAAGAGAATTTATGTTTTAGATGCAATGGGAAAGTTTAACATTCATCGGTATATGAATCTGTTTAAGGAATTAGGAATTTATCACTCCGTTTTAGCAGACAAAGACGAGAACAACAATGTTCATCAATTTATTAACGCATTTATTGGGAACAAAAAAAACAAATTTACTAAATCGATTGATTTTTTTGATAAAGATATAGAAACTTTTCTTAAAATTAACGCTCCACCAAGCACTCGAAGAGACAAAAAACCACTTAATGTGATGTGGCACTATTCTAAAGGCAAAATATCGGAAGATAGAATTGGCGAGTTAAAGAAGAAAGTGGATAGATTGCTATGAATAAAAGGGTGCCACCTTCGGATAACACGGGCTACACGGCTACGGTGCTTCGCACCTCTGCCCAAATTTGCTTTGCTATCGCTCCGCAAACTTTGCAAAGCCCGAGACCGTTATCCGCTTATTTTTGCTATATTTTAGATTTATTTTTTCATCTCTCATCAACGGAGATGCCCCTAGAACGCAAAAGTGAGAGCTTTCAGGTATTAAACTACCTCCCTTTTTTTCTATAAGAGGTTTTGATATTTTTTAGGTGTTTTCTCCCAATGTTTCCGGGGTATCTACCCCCTGGAGGTATAAATATACCCCTAGGAAAAGTTTTCTCTTCAAACTCTTAGCGATGGCATACTTTTTTTCCACTTCTTCTCGGTGAATAGATATATTTTTTCTCCCTATA
>Ga0315282_10012300_pt1 | contig 13116 bp, 12 predicted proteins | sample YL17G07_20_MG_FD_203693 | JGI IMG/M metagenome (GOLD analysis project Ga0315282, IMG submission 203693) | Sediment microbial communities from Yellowstone Lake, YNP, Wyoming, USA - YL17G07_20 | ecosystem: Environmental > Aquatic > Freshwater > Lake > Sediment | place: USA: Wyoming | collected...
AGCAAGTCGTGAAACAAGCGGCCCAAAAAGCTGGAATACCAAAATGGCAATACGTCACTCCGCACTGCTTACGTAAAGCCTGTGAAACAGTGCTCCACAGCGAACTTGTCGATGGCGGACGACTCGACCCGAAAATTCAAGAATTCTTCATGGGTCACATTCTGCCCGGAAGCCAGGACGACTACTTTGACCACAGCGATGTTGAGAAATTAAGAGCTGATTACGCAAAACTGAACTTCGGCCGCGTAGTTGTCGAAAACAAGTTCAAAATCTTAAGAACCGCTGTAGCGAGGGCCTTTGAGGGGTCAGGAATAGATCCAGACAAGGTCATAGAAGAATATGTTCAAATGCGACGAGCCGACATTCACGCCGAGTCTTAGCACAGTCTGGTGTATTAGGCTTTTTACAATGTTTTCTATTTGCGCTCGCGCCGACGCAAAGATATTGGCTACTAAATGTACTTGTCGAGTGGTCCTTTGATTTTTGGCTTGTATTTTTCGCAAACACTCCTTTGCTTAGTTTCGGAAATCTTATTTTCTGAGGTCGATTCTACGGTTTGTTCTCTTTCTTCAACTGTGGCTTTTGCCGTGGTGGGTGCAGGAGTAGGTGAAAGTGCAGCTTGGGGCAGGTTGATCCACCGTTTAAGGCTACGCTGTTCAGATTCTTTTCTGGATATCTTGTCGTATTCCTTGCCAATGTTGTGTTGTAGTGGCTGATGCTGTGAGGTTAGAAAACTAACTGATGGTGAAATACCTTGTCCAAGAGATTTTGAAAAGGCAGATGGGTTTTCTTTTTCAAAAGTGGTATTTGAAGGAATTTGCGTCTTTCCAGCAGCTTTAACTTCTGTAGGCTGCTTCATCACAGCTTTTCTCGAAACTACAACCTTTCCAGACGGCAAAGTCGCCTCAAAATGCCAACCCTGCTGCAAAAAGGTTTGAAGCTCATCCTCACTGAGCATACGTTCTTCCTTCTCAATGCCAGCAATGGGTTCAAAAACCATCTTAGCATATTTCCGACGCATCTCCTCAATCTTAGTCTTATCAAAATAAGCGTCTTGGCTTCCTGGTAAAGTGTGACCGAAAAGAAATTCCCTTTCCTTTTCGTCTAGCTTTACATCCTCAGGCTGATTTCGCAGAAAGCTTTCATAGCTTTTCCGTAGGCAGTGAGGATAAACATGCTCCCAGTTTTTAATCCCCGACTTCCGAGCCGCATTCTTTATGATCTGCTGTAATTCGCGCGCTGATATAGGGGTTTTACGCCTTTCACTTAGAGACAGCCTTCGGTTTTCGGTGATGAAGATCGGCTCGCTGTCTAAGATGTTTCCGTATTTCCTTTCTCTATCTTGTAGGTAAAGGCGGAGGCACTCCACAACCTTTGGAGGAATAAAGGCGTAGTAAAAGACCCTGTTTTTGCAAGCGTTTGCAACGCGGCGTTTCATCACTTCGTGGACGATTATTGCCAGGCATTCCTCTCTTCTTTCCAGCTGCTTCTTAATTGTATACTCTTGAAGTAGTGGATCTGGATATACTTCATTATACATAAGTGCTCTGAGGGTTGAGTTTCGCAAACCAGTGTAAATCAAAAACAAAATGATAAGTCGATCACGCAAACTTCCAGCCATGTCAGCTATCTTTGAAGCGTCCACTAAGCTTGGGATGTATTCCGGTCTTTTCCGACTTCTCGTCGGCTGGTAGTAACCATGAAGATCAAGGTTTACTTTATTCACTTTAAAAAAACTTTTAGAAAGATGGATTAAAGTGTTAGCATAACGGGTTGATCCTCTAGCCTGGTATTCGTCGGCAAATTCCTGAACTATAGATGCAACAAAGTCGGAGTCTTCACGAGTCTTCAAAATAAGCTCATCTGGGTTCATTCCAGCTTTTCTGCACAACCTCGATAACGCATAGCAGTAACTATCCCTAGAAGCTACGCTTATACTCTTTCGCCCCAAATGCTTCAAAAGCATATCCACACTTCGAAAACCACTAGACCAACCATCATCGCCAATCCTTAAAAACGCCCACCAAAAAGGCTTCTTCTCCATCAAAAACACACACCTTAAACGCGGCTCAAACAGCGTGAACGAAAACTTCAACGCAACAAACTGAAAATTGCTTAAACGCAACCCACAATACCCTTTTACGCAACCCCAGAAACGCCCAATCAGCCTTGTTCGCTACCCTAGCTTCGTTAAAGGCTCTTATGATTAAGGGCTTTTCTGGGATGTCGGTTTTTAGTATGGCTATCTTTGTTCCTTTTGGGGTATTGCTGAGGGTTTGGATTATGGCTTGGGCTTCTGGCGAGTTAGTTGAGAATGTTATGTTTAGTGTTTTTTGGGTGGTTAATGTGAGGGTTACGTTGTTTTCGTTGATTTTTAGGTCTTCATATGTGCCTATGGCTTCTTCCCATGGTTGTAGGTTTGTTTGCTGATGGGTCCAGAAGATCCAGCCTCTGGATGTTTGTTGTCCTTTAATTCGTCCCTCCGCGAGAAAGGTTAGGCAATAGTTTAGTGCTGTAGCCCAGTTGCCTATGCCGCATGCTTTTCGGATTTTCTCGATGTCGACTGGTTCGTTTGCTTCATTCAAATATTTGAGTATGCTTTCTTTTTTGTATTCTCTTACTCTTATCAATTTGAAGTACCTCCTAGAGATAGTATTATATTTCTCGACCGACTCGGTTTTTCGGTTGAGGAAAATGGTTATGCGTAGGGGTTCCCCTAAAAGGAGGGCAGTTTTTGAGAGTGATCAGATTTTAAGTATTCCCGAAGATAAGGAAGGGAGGTATGTTTTAGAGAATGAAGGGGTTAAATATTATGGGGTTGAGGCGACAAAATCTATAGAGGCGACATTCACCACCGTTCCTTTTAAAAGTCATCTTTTGCTTTTTGAATTCAATTATGATGTCACTCTGCAGTTTCAGAAGAACTGCGTTTTCGTGTGGTTTTATTACGCGGATCTATATCAAATTTATAAGTGGTTAGCAACAACGTTTCAGGCACGGTTTAGGTTGAAGAGCGTTAATCCTATTTACGATCTCTTAAAAATGGAAATTCCGTGGCCGTGCAATGAAGAGTTCTTATTGTTTCAATTTAAACATGATCCAGAGGAAACTCTTTCTTTCGTTAAGGCTCATTTGCCTGAGCTTATTACTATCATGAGTTTAAACAAAGTTCCAAGAAAGTTTGATGAACCGTTTAAATTCATTCAGCTTTGATTACCTTAAAAGCATCAACCCTAGGATTTCATGGCGAAGCATGGCTGAAACAAAACGCATATCGCGAGTTCAAATACATAAATAGTTAACTCATCTCATTAAGGAGCAAGGTGAGCAAATGATTTGGGATTCTTCTGACCATTCTGACTATAGGGTTGTCGCTTACACTGGTTGGAGATACTTGGAAAACTATGGAACATTTGAAGACAGAGCAGGAGTCTACTTGTTCGCTAATGCAGATTTGCAGGTAAAGTACGTAGGGAAAGCTGGAGCGGGAAGAATGGTTATCGAAATTGACAATGCAATAAGACGTGGCAAGGCTTATGGAGCAACACTGGTAAAAGCACTCTATACAAATTCTGATACAAATGCATTAAGCCTAGAAAATGCCCTAATAGGTAAATACAATCCACCGAATAACTTGATATAGCAAACAGTATCTTGAGTCCCAAAGAGTTAATAGAACCCGACAAGCAAAACCGCAGTCTGCAACGGTCAGAGAAAGGCTAAACCTTAATTTGCAACACAACTCTCATTTATGCAACAGAACCCCTTTCTATAGGATGAGAGACCGTATAAACATTAAGGCGAGTAGCACAATAACACATATTGAAAAGGCAATGTACATGGCTCGCCGGAATGGAGTCTTTGAAAAGAATCTTTCAATTTCCAAATCAGTTTTCGTTTTCGGAGTTTCTTTAGGTTTATCGAAAGCTTCGCCCATAGCGATGAAAACCATCATGGGAATAAGTGAAAGAGTGGCGGTGAATGGAATCAAGATAATCATAGGTGGCACAAGCACAAGCCACACCACACGCCTAACAGGGTGCTGACCTTTCATTTCATCCAAAGCTATCCAATAATAAAGAATCGGAAACGCGAAGGGAAAATAAAGTAAAAGCAAAAATATTTCAAACATCTGAGACCCTCATATAGATGGCATTATCCTTTAATTTTAAGGAAGCAGGCGCAATAAATATGTTATTGTAACGATAAACTCCCAGAACTCTGGAATGTTTAATCCTCTTCAATTTCTTTACAACAACTAGTATTGTTACGGTTAGGAAAACCATAAAGACTAGTAGCCATGCCGTGAACTCAGGAATCCAGGTGAGTGGAATTTCTGGGTCAGGTAAACATGCATAGATGCTTAGGCATGTTGTTTCAACGTTTTCCGTGGCGGTGGGGTCTGGAATGAAGTCCTGCAGATAGTGTGTAACTACTCCGCCGTTTGTCTTGTTCTGCAATTTTCCGAATATTTGCCAGCGCGTGTTGTAGATTTCCGGTATGGCTTGGGTCTGATTTATGATCTTTGCAGTTATGATGAGAAGTGCAAGCTTGTAGGTGTCAAATTTTCCAGTAGCATTGAAAGCCTTGTCCATCATACCCACCCGCCCGCTATCGTTAAACATTCTTGTTGCCTTCTCCCACAAATCCGTGTGTGATTCATTTCTCCAATGGCGGTCGAGAACCCCGAACAGCAGTAAGTCTGCATAATCTTGCCAGTCTGGGACTTGAACATGCTTTAAGTCGTTTCTAACAATGTAGGTTCCTGGGTCAACTATCTCCCTGACTTCGAAGTCGTCTGCGTATAGGGTTCCTGTGCCGTTACAGCGAAACAGTATGTCAGCAAAACTGGCTTTCGAGGGTGAAGTGAAGTTGAAGCCTATTATCTGAGTCCAGTTCATATAATCTCCTATGCCTATTTGGGTATTATTTTCAAAAATGAAGTTTTCGTGGATAGGATCAGAAGCGTTAAACCAACGGATTGTAAGATACCATTCGCCGCTTTGCACAGTTCCATTCACATAACATCTGAATAAGTAGTTCTTAGATGGCGAAACAGGGAATACATGCGACCTCCAATGCCAAAAATCCTTTGAGAAGTTTCCAACCAACTTTAGACTATGACTTCCATTACGCGATTGCTCCGTTGACCACTGAGTTCTGTTTCTAGAAGGGTCTGAAAAATACCAGTAGTCGGGATATACGCTTCCATTTTCAACGCCCGAGTTCATGACTAAATTTTCACCGAGCTGCATGTCATGATCAATTATAGGCGAAAAATGATACCCAGCACCGCTGTAGGGCGGAAACGAAATGGTCTGGTTTTTAAACATAACTTCAATTCGGTCGTTTCCTTCCATAATTGAGATTCTGTACTCATTCTCTATGGTTCTGCTGATGTTTTCTGCCGCCTCAATTAATGTCGAATTATTGGTTTCATTCCCTTTGTAGCTGAGGATTTGGAAGGCAAGTGCGTTGTCGTTGTAAATCCACTGGATTGTTGATTTGTTATGTTCCCTGCAAAGCCATTTGTCGCCGTTATAGTTCGTCAGCAAGGAAACTAGGAAATCTAGGGCTTTGTTCTCATCGAACTCCTTGATTGGATTATCTTGGCAATCGACAAAGTTTGTGTTAAGTGGGCTATATGCTATAGAAACCATTAGCAATAGGCATGTTAGCGTCAAGGTGAAGGCTATTTTATAAATTGTTGTTCCCTTCAGTTAGAAGCACCTATGGATTATACTTTATCCATTTGATATTTATGGTTTTCCGAATAATAAACTCGTTGTTGCCTTACAACTGTGAATATTATGCCAAAGATTTACGTAAATGTCAAACTTCCGGAAGAACTTGCAAAAGAAATAGATGAAATTCTAAAAGAAAGAGCGTTCGGCTATAGAAGTCGAGGCGAATTTGTAACAGAGGCAACACGCACATTACTTCTGAAAATAAAAACATTAACGAAGGGGAAAGCAGAGAGTTAATTTTCTCGACAAGGGATGCCACGGCATCCATGTTATCGAAACTTGCAGTCTTAACGCGGAGGCATAAGTTTAGGTTGACATGCTCTAGCTTCGAGAAGACCTGCGTTTCTGATAAACAGAAGCGGAAAATTTATAATGAAAATTGAGAAGCAGATTTTGTATGCTGGTGAGTAAACATGACTGAACTAGTGATTATTCATAAGATTCGTAGAGAATTTAAGCCCCACCATGCTGAGGTCGTGGACGTTATTCCTTAATCAAGAAATATTTGCTGCTAAACTTATTCGCAATATTTCCATAGAATTATAAGACCCAAAAGTTTTTAATATTTCAGACAATAGAACTCCACTAGTGAAGTGAAATAAATATGAAAGTCGAAATCGGCAACACAATTATCCCGGATGCGGAGATAAAAAGGTTTATTGACCTTCAGTCTGGTCTGGCTCTTTCGATGATTCGAGTATCTTACGAAGGAGAAGCGTTCAAGGAATTAGGTGAAGCCTTCAATAAACAAATGTTACTTCCGCTTGAATGCGAGATTTTGAAGACTAACGTTTTAGTTCATGGTTCAAGCCATGATGAACGCACAAAGAAACATGAATATGTTTTTCTCGAAAGGGCAATTGATGTTTCATGTGGTTACAAATTACTGCACACGAAAGTTGTTAATGAAAGAGCGATAATAGTTCCGGAAAATGTGAAAGACGCTTATTTTGAGGATGCGGAGAAACTCAGAACCCTTCCATATATTCGGTTTATACTAAAGAAGGGCATTCCAAAAGACTGGTTTGAGCAATAAAGGTTCAAATTTTAAAATAAAAAATCAACTCCTATAATTGAGGTTAGCAAGGTTCTTGAACATGCTGACGGCCCTGAGTCGCACGAAATCGCCGCAACCTTGAAGATCATCATGGTAATTGTCTTCAACAAAGTTAAGACTTCTTCCCTCTATGGTTTGTTGTCACTGTACCGCGCGCACTATGCTTTATCTAGTTTAGCTAGAAGATCCTCTTTTGAGAGATGTCTTAAAGATAAGGCACTCTCTATCGCTCTCCTAACGTAATCAAAAAGTATCTTCACGTCATTGAATGAAGGTCTCTTTCTTCCGCCGTGAACGATGCTGCTCCTTAAGTCGTATAACTTGCGCATTTCCCTTGAAATTTCGGCTTTCTCCATTTCGTTTTTACCAATCAAAGTAGAAAGACGTCTTGAAAGGTTCTCTCGTTTGTTTTCGTCTTTGGTGATTAGGAGCGCCTCTCCTGCGATTATCAGGTTAATTACTGCCTCCTCTAACCGCCTCCTGCTGGCAAGAACAGCGAAGTAATAGAATGTCAATGCTAACCCGAGAGGACTCTCCATGACTCTTTGTCTATCTGGCAAAAACAGGAGAAAGAGTCTTTTGGTGTCAAGAATCGGCTTGCAGAACAAATCATCCTCGCGCTCGTCTAGAACGTGGATTTTTTCAAAGCTTGACCAACCGACCCTCCTGGTACCCAAGGAAGTCATGTTGTCTAAGGTTGTCCCTATCCCCATTATCGATGTAACCGGTTGACCCGAAACTAAAGAGTAAATCATAAGAAAGAAGTCCAAATAATCTCTTGCGGCGGGGAAGTAGTTCAATTCTTTAGGCGTTTCCACTCCAACATATGCTATGGCATAGTTAGCTAGTTCATGGCTAAGCATAGACTCGCTGCCTGCCCGCCAAACGGACTCTAATATCAACTCTTCGGAAACACATAGCCTTCCTATAGTGGGGGGCAACAGATGGCCCTCAATAAGGAACTCTACTTGATGCAGCATCATAATCGAATGATAAAGGCCAAATCATTAATAATAAGCATTACATAAGCGCGCTACCTGCAACCGAAACAAAGCCAAGAAAAACATCGCTGGTCCTAAGCAATGCGGAGGTTAAGAGGCTTTTGGATAACGTTAGGTCACCAAGGGTCATTAAAAAGACAAGTGTCGCAGCAACCTCTCCGCTCTCTAGAGAGAGTACAGGAAAAGTGGCTCATTAATACTTAGAAAGCGTTAATGTTGCAGTATCTAAACTGATCAGAACGAATAGAGGTGGAAAAACCACACTACGCAATCCGTCGGACAAAATGATTGATCGAGTTTCAGAATCGAAATCTAATGCGCACAACATGGTTTAGGTTGGGTCCAATAGTATAGATCGATTAACTGTCCATATGGGACGATCTTATCTGTTTTGTATTCTTCTTTGGAGGTTGCTTTCAGGAAATCTATTAATCCTTGCTGCCGCTCCAGGTTCTCTTTAAACTTTACAAGCACTTTCTTCCAGGTTTCATAACTCCAATGATCATATGTCAGTCCAGTCATACCAAATCTGGGCATGCGCCTCCTGACTACCGAATCAAAAGCTGGTGTTTGCCCCCAAAGAAACATTAGAGGTTTCGTTGCCCCCATAACTAGGTAGTATCCGCCAGAATTCTTTCCGAAGTCTTTAACGCAACCTATCTCATGCCAGACTTTTTTTAGCAGATCATCAGGAATTTCCTCGATTTCGAGCAAGCTGTATCTCCTAAGTTCGTCGTAGGCATCTTGCATATTTTGAAGAGAAAGCCTCAGACTTTCAGCGAGACGTGTTAAACTGTAAGGGCGTGCCCATCGCCATTTTCCTAATGTTATGCTAAGCTTGTTGTACGTAATTTCCATGTTTCCAGCGTCTAGGATATTTGCCGTTTCATTTTCCGTAGCGAGTTTCCGTTTCCAAAACTCACCGAAAGTGAATGGATAAGTCAGACTGTCTAGTTTCTTAAAGACTTCAAATCGGATCTTATACTCATCTGGAAGAAATAACAAAGACTAGAGCCCCTCCACCTGTTTCGTGAATCCTGCGCCACAGCAACTATTTTAAATATTAAACGATGCGACTTGTTTGTTATAAACTTACTGAGTGCTGGCTGACGGTCTAAGTCAGTCTTAATTCTTTGTATTTTTCTCTGGTTATGTAGAATCCAGAGGGCATGATAGAATAAGTCCATTGCACAGGATTTCTGTATTTTTTCAGTTTTTTCAAGATGAATAACGTAATCTCCACCGTTTTCCGATTTCTTCCGTCTACAGGTGACTTTGAAACATATTGATTGTATTCGGTTTCATTAAGGAATATTCGTCTTCCATAGTGAGCCCAAGCGGTTTTAGGATTTGCCTTCTCAACCCTCTCAACGGTTCCTTCGCCAATCAACTTTTTTTCTTTAGAAACGTAGAAAACTATTTTGGAACCTCTTTCAAGTTCTTTGAACTTGGTGTATTTAACAAAAACTGTTTGCTTTTGGTCGAATAGACGTTCGACATTTTCAGGTAGAATGGGAAAGATTGCACCAAGTTTGGATTTCATTAATTCCCACCTATGGTAAGTTGTGGAAAACCGCATAAATGTTTATCTAAGGTTTTCTTCGATTGCCTTCCTTTCAGCTTCGGTTATTCAATAAACCCTATTGACCGACTCATTTATCTCGGTATTGGTTTTCTCTTTCTTAGAAAGAATTCTTAAGTTTAGATCACTAAATAAAAGATTGGGTGCCATTATTGCCCGATATTATAAGAGAAGCCCAAATACATTTTGCCCTACATAGGGCTTTAATGAACATAATTGAAAAGAAGAGACAGTTTGACCACGTAGAGTTTAAGAAGACAGAACCAGAATATCCGATCAAAGGCATTGGTCGAGCTGACCTTGTTCTATCCGATAAGGTGGGAACTAAGTGGCTTGTTATAGAAACCAAAAGCTCGTTGAAAGCAAATGACCCTTACGAGCCGAAGGTAATTGACCAAGCGCTAAGATATGCTAGCTGGCTTGGTGCTTATTATTTTGCTACTTGCGACGGCAAAACATTTGTTCTTTTTGATAATAAGGAGAAAGGTGTTGAATTTTGGGAAAGAAAGAGGATACCTCCATACGATTTAACAAAAGAAAAGAGCCTAGAAGATTTTGCTGAGAAATTGCTTCAAGATATCGTTAATCTTGAATTTGGTATTAAGAAATGGTCTGCCCTTGACGAAGCTTTTGTTCATAGGCTAAAAGTTTTACATGAACGCCTTGTGCCATTAGTCTTTGAATCTATTGATCAAACAGCAAAAGCTGACAAAAAGTTCAGAGTTAGTTATGAAGAATGGTTGGATAAGCAGGGGTTAAAAATAGATGAGAAGATAAATCATAAAATCGCAATAGAGGTTGCTTACATACTCATTAATAAAATTCTGTTCTACAAGATTCTTGAAACAAAATATGAGGATTTGCCGAAACTACAGAAAATAAACTTGCTTATTTCTAAAGATAGCATAAATGAATTTAGAGAAAAGCTTGAGCATTGCTTTAAAGAAGCTCTCAAAATAGATTATCAAGGTGTCTTCAAACCAAGCATCTATGATGAAATTCCTTTACCCCAAAGTGCTGTAGAACGTCTCAACGGGTTTTTGAACGAAGCTTCCAGTTATGACATAAGCAAAATCGAAGCTGATGTTATAGGAAGAATATATGAGGGGCTAATTCCAAAAGACGAAAGGCGAATGTTAGGTCAATATTACACTCCGCCTGCTATTTGTGACCTTATAGTAAAGATGTGTGTTAAGGACGCAAACAGTCTTATTCTCGACCCTGGTTGTGGTAGCGCTGGTTTCTTGGTGAAGGCTTATTATCGTTTGCTTGAACTAAAGGGAAAAAAGACTTCTGATGAAGAGACGCATCAAGAAATATTAAAACAATTGTGGGGAATAGATATTAGTCAATTTCCAGCCCATCTTTCAGTTATTAATATTGCGATGAGAAACCTTAAGGCTAAAAGTGATATTATTAACATTATTCCAAATGATTTCTTCAAAGTATTGCCACAACAGAAAACATTCAAAGCAATCGAAACTGCAACACTGAGCGAAATTAAAGGAACATACGAGTTGCTACCGCAATTCGATGCTGTAGTGTGCAATCCACCTTATACAAGACAGGACGATATAGGCAACAGAAAATATCGTGAATATATCAGAAAAGTGGCTCTAAGCTTTGATGGTGGGCTCAAAATCAGTTCAGAAGCAGGAATCTATGCTTACTTTTTCACACACTCAGCACACTTCTTAAAACAAAAAGGAATGTTTGGGTATATCGTATCTAACTCTTGGATGGACGTAAAGTTTGGAATCGCCATTCAAAAATTTTTCTTAGATAACTTTAGGATAATTTCGATAATCGAATTTGATAGACGAGCTTTTGCTGAAGCAGCGATTAATACCGTCATATTAATTGCTCAGAAGCTAACGGGGAAAATAAATAAAAAGGAAAGAGATGAGAATCTCGTCAGGTTTGTGAGAGTAAAATCTGCTCTTAGAACTGAGGACATCATAAAACGGATAGAAGAAGCACCAGAATCATATGAGAATGAAGAAATCAGAGTTGTGATAAAAAGGCAAGCTGATCTTTCAGCTGATACAAAGTGGCTGAAATATCTGAGGGCACCCCCGATCTACTTTAAGATTTTAGATAACCCGAAAATCACAAGACTTGGCAAAATAGCAAGAATCAATGTAGGCATAATTACTTATGCAAATGATTTCTTCATTCTCTCAACTGAGCAATTAAAGAAATGGGGAATTGAGAAAAAGTATCTCAGACCCATTTTAACAAGCCCAAAAGATTTACAGTTTCTTGATGTTAAAGAAGATGATGCTAAGAATTACCTTTTTTACGTAAATGAACCAAAGACCAAGCTGAAAGGCACACAAGCATTAGAGTATATAAAATGGGGAGAGAGCACACCAGTAGAAATCACTCGTGGAGCAGAAAAGGGTACTGTGGTGAAGGGTTTCCAAAATATACCTTCATTTAGAAGCAGAAATAAAGAGATGTGGTATTCCATAGGCGAAAGGGAACCTAGTCCAATACTGGTTCCAAGATTGATTTGGGAGAGAACATTCATGGCTTGGAACCGTGCTAAGTCTTACAGTAATGATAGATTTTATGAAGTGACTCTAAATAAAAAGGATGATCTCATTGTTCTTCTTGGCATTTTAAACTCAACTTTAACAGCGATGATTACAGAGGTAACAGGACGAACAACGTTAGGTGAAGGTGGTCTCGAATTTATGAAATATGAATTGGACAACATACCTGTCCCTAATCTCAAAAAGTTATCCAAATCTGAAAAGAAGGGAATCGAAAAAGCATTCCTCCAACTTTGTAGATCAAAACGTAACCATGATAGTAAAGCAGAATTGGAAGACAGAACAGAGCTAGATGAGGCGATCTATGAATTTCTGGGCATAGAAAAAGAAGATCGAGAACAAGTCTCAAAAGCGTTTGATGAATTGCGAGAAATGAGAAAACAAAGAGTCGGAGTAGAAGTCTTAATAGAACACCCTGAAACTAAGAAACCAACTAGAAGAATCAGAAAGTTGAAAGAATTCATGCCAAAAGAGGAAACACTAACCAAATGGACAGACAAGAAAGAATAGTCAATCGAATGCCGATTTTAGAAAAGACAGGCGCCGATCACTACACCCAACAAGAGGTCGCCCCATCCAGCATCATCTATCAAAATCTCCTTTGCAGAAAAAAAGTGATTAAGCGCCAAAGCCAATCACCAAAGACCCAAATACAATATATGGTGTGTGTGGGATTAAAATTTAATCTCCTCATCCATCCGATAAACTCTATTGCATTGCAGTAACTGTTGTTCTTTAGGAATTGATCGTTAGAAGACCCATCTATTATGGAGGTGCCTGTATCAATATTGTTTTTGGCAAGTGCGGGATGTAAACTCACCCAAACTGTTGACAATAACCCACGATTTTAGGATCCCTCCAAACAGATAAACCTTCGTCTGAAGAAGCATCCCGTCGATCTTAATGAGCTTCGCTATTCTTTCTATATTGGCGTTTCTTATGCCTTCAGCGTAAGCTTTTGTGGTTCCATAAGGCATGTGGTGATTAGCCGCGATCTCTTTCCTAAAACGTGGATGATCATTCTTGACGAATGTCTCCCTTAACTCTTCAAGCTGCTCAGGACTAAGGCTTTGAAGCTTGTCTAAAACGTATTTTTGGCTACCGAGAAGCTTCAGGTCAAAACCAAAACCAGAAAGCGCATCTGCAACTCGCCGAGCCTCATCAGACGGCT
>Ga0315282_10012301_pt1 | contig 13114 bp, 13 predicted proteins | sample YL17G07_20_MG_FD_203693 | JGI IMG/M metagenome (GOLD analysis project Ga0315282, IMG submission 203693) | Sediment microbial communities from Yellowstone Lake, YNP, Wyoming, USA - YL17G07_20 | ecosystem: Environmental > Aquatic > Freshwater > Lake > Sediment | place: USA: Wyoming | collected...
TCTCAAGATGAGGGATTCAGCGCAAGAGACAAGGTCCCCTGCCTTCAGGGAATTCTTTCTGAAAGTACCCGGGGACGCCGTTCACCTTTTTGAGGCCGTAATCGTTCCCCGGCTGGATAAAGATGGTCCAATCCGGAGCTACCTGATGATGATCAGAGATATCACTGAGCTCCGGAGAGTGAAAATCCCGATCCTGGAAGAGGAGACGCTCGCACCCCCCTGGAGGGTGCCTCTGGATGCCCTTTTTATCTGCGATATGGAGGGCCACCTGCTCTATGGAAATAGTACTTTCGAGAGGATTTCTAATCTTTCAACCCCTCAGTTTCTCTACAAGAGTTTTCTTTCCCTGGTGCACCCGGAGGATCAGTCCAAAGCCTCTGCTCTCTTTAAGGAGGCTTTGGAGGGGAAAACGGTCAACGAGGAACTGCGCCTCACGTCCCCTGGCCAGGAGAACATCTGGTTGAACGTGACCTTGGCTCCTCTGGGCTGTGCTTCTTCTGGCCTCATGGGAGTGCAGGGAAGAGTTGTAAACATCACGGAAAAGAAGAAAGTCCTTGAGCAGCTGGAGAAAAGCCTGGGAATCCTGAAAAGGTCAATGAGGGAAACGGTTCAGGCCATGGCCGCGATCGTGGAGGCCAGGGATCCCTACACCGCCGGGCATCAGGGACGGGTATCCAGATTGGCCACAGCTATCGCTGAGGAGCTGGGATTTCCAGAGGAGCGGAAGGAACAGGTGCGCCTGGCAGGCTTGGTGCACGATTTGGGGAAAATCTCCATCCCCTCCGAGATACTCACCAAACCTGCACGATTGAACGAAATGGAGATGGCCCTGGTGCGTCTGCACCCTGAGGTGGCTTACCGCATCCTCAAAGAGATCGAGCTCTTGAACCCCATCGGGGAGATGGTGCTTCAGCACCATGAGCGTTTGGACGGAAGCGGATACCCCAAGGGGCTCAAGGGGGACAAGCTTTCCCTGGAGGGGAAAATTCTGGCGGTAGCGGATGTGGTGGAGGCCATGTCCTCATATCGGCCTTATCGTCCTGCTTTAGGGGTCAGCAAGGCTTTAGAGGAGATCAACGAGAACAAGGGCCGGCTTTACGATCCGGCGGTGGTGGAAGCCTGCACGCGGATCTTCCAAGAGAGGGGTTTCCGCTTGGATTAAGTTCTATCTCGGTAAGGAAGAAAGGCGGGAACGTTCCATCCTTTTATCTTTCGCTCCTTAATAGTCCCCCAATTTGTGCTAAAGAAAGACCTGATGGAATTCGTTCTTGTCAACTCTTGATTCATTATTATTCTTTCCAGGACAATCGAGATTCAGAAAGAGATTGACAACTTTTACCCAGAGGTCGAGGAGAAAATCGTTGAATTTCAATGGGCGATTTGCAAATTTTCCTCTGATTACTATTATAATAAAATTCAAACTGGTTGGATACCAAGTGTTCAACCAAGGTGAAAAATAAGGAGGAAAAAGGAATGAAAAAGGGTTTTCTTTTGACGCTCCTGATCAGTGTGGCAATCGTGGTCAGCGCTTGTGCGCCTGCACAGCCCACAGCAACCTCCTCCTCTCCTTCAGCAACTTCTCCCTCTCCCACGGCATCCACTCCGGCTACTGGACCAATCAAGATTGGTGCTATTTTCAACCTAACTGGTGCGCAGGCTTCGCTGGATGTTCCCTCTTCTAAGGGGGCCAAATTAGCGGTTAAAGAGATTAACGCCGCCGGTGGAGTGCTGGGACGGCAGATTGAGCTTGTCTTGTATGACGGGAAGACCGATGCAGCTACCATTGGCAACGCAGCTACTCAATTGGTTGAATCCGACAAAGTCGTGGCCATGATCGGCTTCAGCGATACTGACATGGTGTTGGCGGCTGCACCAATTGCCGCTAAAGCAGGCATAGTGTTTGTCACCCCTGGCGCAACCTCACCTAAGCTTCCTGAGCAAGTACCAGGTTACCTGTATATGGCTTGCTTTGGAGATAACGTTCAGGCAGCGGCTGGAGCTGAGTATGCCTACAACACTCTCAAAGCCAAAACTGCCTACCTGCTAATTGATAAGGGCATGGAGTACACACTTCTCCTGGGCAAATACTTCAAAGAACGTTTCACCGAGCTCGGTGGTCAGATTGTCTTAGAGGACACTTACCAGACTGGCGATAAGGATTTCTCCGCGCAGATTACTAAACTAAAAGGCCTTTCCTCTATGCCAGATCTCCTTTACATCGCCTCAGGTCCAGATGATTGCGGCACGATTGTGAAACAGTTCCGCGATGCGGGAGTAGACAAGCCCATCATGGGTGGTGATGGCTACGATACCCCGTTGTTGATCCAAATTGCCGGAAAGGGCGCGGAGAACGTTTATTTCACCACACATTCATTAATGGACCCCCAGCAGGGTACGGACGCAGTGAAAAAGTTCATTGCGGCTTATAAGAGCGAATACAATGTAGAACCAGAGAACGCTTTTGCTGGATTGGGCTACGATACAGTGAAGCTGCTTGCTGATGCAATCAAACGCGCTGGCTCCGCAGACCCGAAGGCCATTCTTACTGCGCTGGCTTCCACTAAAGACTTTCCTGGTGTGACTGGATCTGTAACTTTCCCTGCAGGAAGTCAGATTCCGCAAAAGGCCGTAACTATGATATTAGTTAAAGACGGCAAATTCACCTTAGCGGCGGAAGTAGTACCCCAAAAGGTACCGGCACCTTAAAGTTCACAGGGAAAATACAAAATGACTATCTATCAAGCCGAAGAGCTAACGGGCCATAAGTACAGGGCTCACAAGTTTAACAAAGTAATGTTTAATGTGGGCTCGTTAGAGAGACACGGTGATCATTTGCCTTTTGGCACAGACACCTTAGTCTCATATGCTTTAGCCAAGGAAGTAGCTTCCCATTTTGATGACCTTCTATTACTGCCTCCCATCTACTACGGGATGAGCGAGCATTATAAGGACTTTTCTTTCACTGTTTCCCTGCGGCCTGAAACCATGATTGAGTTTTTAAAAGATATCCTGCTTTCTTTACATCGAGAGGGGTTCCGCAAGGTTTTCATTTTAAACGGACATGACGGTAATATTGCTCCCATCGAGATTGCAACTCGCAGCGTGAAAGTAACTCACCCGGAGATGAAAATCGCTGTCTTAGATGCCTGGTGGATAACCGCCGGGCAACTTTTGCCTCCGGGCACGTTTGAAGTATGGGATGGTTTGGGCCATGCCGGGGAAGGCGAGACAAGCATTTCTCTGGAGCTCTTCCCTCATCTTGTGGAAATGGAATATGCCCAGGGCGTTGTGCCTAAACTGCCTCCAAACGCTAACCTTATATGGAAATTCAGCGAGCTTACCAATACCGGTGCCACTGGTGACCCCACTAAAGCTACCCCGGCCAAAGGGAAAGCCATGCGTGAAGTTTTAGTAAAGGCAGTGGTGGATTTTATCAATTATCTGGACGGCATTAACTGGGAGTACGAATTGAAATAGGAAGATAAGTCGCATAAAAACTGACTATTGGTTCTATTTTTAGCTTTCAAGCTTATTGCGAATAATTGAAGAAGCATGTGCGGAATTTTTGGTATTGTCACTGAAAGGGACTGTGAATTAGGTCCTATTCTCATGGAAGCGGGCCAGAGGCTTTCTTACCGTGGGTATGATTCCGTAGGATGCGCTACGGTGTCGGCTGGTGGTATCGATTTGCGCAAAGACGTGGGCAAGATAGAGGAAGTGAACGCCCGGTTACACTTTGATAATATGCGGGGTCAGCGTGGCATCCTTCAGTTGCGCTGGGCTACGTTTGGCGAGCCGGTACCCGAAAATGCCCAGCCTCATTTGGACTGCGATGGTGATTTAGCAGGAGCACATAACGGCAACATTACAAACAACCTTCAATTGCGGGAATTACTTATGCGTAAAGGCCACACCTTCCGCGGCGAGAATGATGGCGAGACCTGCGTTCACTTAGTGGAACACTATTTCGACCAGTGCCATGACATGGTAGAAGCTATCCGTCAAGCCTATAAAGACCTCTCTGGGGACTATGCTCTGATCATCACGCAGCGAGAAGATAATCGACTCTACGCCATTAAAAAGGGTATGGGATTGGTCATTGGTCTGGGAAATGAGTTCACCTGTTGCTCTTCCGATCTTCCTTCCATTTTGCCCCTCACCAGGCGCATCTTGCGGATGCAGGATGGGGAAATCGCCATTCTTACACCCCAAAGGGCTGAGCTAAGACGAGTATCCGATGGCTCTTTAGTGGAAAGGGATCCAGAATTTTACCAGGGAGACATAGAAGCTACAGAAAAGGGAAATTATTCCCACTTCATGCTCAAGGAGATTCACGAAGAGCCAAGCGTTGCGAGGAAACTCTTGCGCTTCCTGGAGGAATCGGCAGAAGTTACCCATTTTCTGGAGGGCATTCGGGAAGGAAATCCCGTTTTTTTCATTGGCTGTGGCTGTAGCTATAACGCTTCTCTATTGGGCGCCTATTATTTTAATCTCATCGCTTCCAAGTTAGTGATACCACTTTCACCCATGCAATTCATCGAACAATGCAGTCATAGCGTTGACGCTCAAGCCACAGCTGTGTTTGTCAGTCAAAGCGGAGAGACAAAAGATATACTTAACGCCACGCAATTAGCCAGAAGAAAGGGCATGCGGTCCTTAGGTGTGCTCAATGTCCAGGGGTCAACTCTGGCAACCCTTACCGATCGTTACCTTCCCCTGGCCTGTGGTTACGAGATCAGTGTCCCTGCCACCAAGACCTTTCTGAACGAGGCGATCCTATTTTTATACCTGGCGCACCGGCTGGCGGGAGCAGACACGGGCCCACTGACACATTTGCCAGAACTGTTGGAGCAGACTCTTGAACAAACCGGCCCTCAAGCTGAGCGCCTGGCCGAGCGTCTGGCACAGTGGGATGATTTATACTATTTGGGCTATGGGATCACGCATCCCATAGCCCAAGAGGGGGCGTTGACGCTTAAGAAAATTGCATACAGCCATTGTGAGGGTATTTTCAGCTCTGAATTCAAACATGGACCTCTTTCTGCTGTCCGCCAGGGATACCCTGTAGTTTTCATTACTGCTCCAGATGACGTGGAAATGATGATCAATCATATTAGCGAGGTCACCTGCCGTAAGGGTTTCGCTGTTGCTATCGCGGAGGAATGCGAGCGATTGCGTAAGAATGTCCATGAATACATTTCTGTACCAGCTTCCGGACAGTTATTCAATCCTCTATTGGCCACAGTAGTAGTACAGCTGGTGGCTTATCACACAAGTATAAAACGAGGGCTGGACCCAGATTTCCCTCGCAATCTTTCCAAAACATTGACTGTAGACTAAAAATAGGAATAAACGGAAATGGAAAGCACAAAAGAAGAAATAGGGAATAAAGAAGCTGCAAGTTCTTATCTTCTGGAAGTGGATAACCTTTCCAAGGCTTTCAGAGGGCTCTTGGCCGTGGATGGCTACCAAATAAAATTGCCCCAGGGAGAAATTCGGGGAATTATTGGTCCCAATGGTGCGGGTAAAACTACGGTTTTCAATTTAATTACCGGTTTCCTTCGTCCCACATCAGGTATTATCCGTTTTGCAGGCCGGGAGATCACCTACTTGCCTCCGGATGAGATCGCCAGGATGGGAATCGGCCGCACCTTTCAGAATGTCCGTCTATTTTCCAGCATGACGGTTCTGGACAACGTGAAGACAGCCCTTCAATTACACAGCCCAGATAACTTTTTAACCACCATATTTTCATGGCCTTCGTTTCTCAAGCGGGAGCAACAGTTAACTGAGCGATCTTTAGAATTGCTGGCTTTATTCAATTTGGCTGAGCGAGCAGATATGCCAGCTACATCTTTGCCATATGGCGATCAACGCCGGTTGGAAATCATACGGGCGCTGGCGTTGCGGCCAAAATTACTCTTGCTGGATGAGCCAGTTGCTGGCCTAAACCCCTCCGAAAGTCAGACTGTACTGGAATTCATTCGAGAGGTGCGCGATCTATATGACTTAACAATTATTGTTGTGGAACACAATATGCCAGTCGTGATGAAGTTATGCGAGCGCATCCAGGTGCTTAATTACGGAAAAATTATCGCTGAAGGAACACCAGAAGAGATCCGCAACAATCCTTTGGTAATCGAAGCTTATTTGGGAAAAGAGGAAGAGAATCCCTCGGAAACAGCCTATGCTCACACTTAAAGACGTTTACGTTTTCTACGGTCATGTGCAGGCGCTCAAAGGAATTAGCTTAGAGGTCCAAGAGGGTGAGCTAGTTGCGCTACTGGGCGCCAATGGCGCAGGTAAATCCACTACATTAATGACAATCTCAGGCATACTGCGGCCCCGAAGTGGAAGCATTATCTATAAGGAACATGACTTAACCAAAACTAGCCCTGAAGACATCGTGCAACTTGGAATTATCCAGTGTCCCGAAGGGAGACGTGTATTTGGCGGGCTTACGGTACTGGAAAACTTGTGGATGGGAGCAGCAGCCCGGAAAGACAAAGCTGCCATTCAAAAGGACCTGGAATGGGTTTTTTCTCTTTTCCCAATTCTGCGGCAACGTGCACGCCAAACTGCTGGTACCCTAAGCGGCGGTGAGCAGCAGATGTTAGCTATTGGCAGGGCACTCATGGCCCGCCCACAGCTTTTAATGTTAGATGAACCCTCTTTGGGCCTTGCTCCCCTGATAGTGGAATCAATATTTAATGTAATCCGGGAGTTGCATTCTCAGGGAGTTACGATTCTTCTAGTAGAACAAAATGCTCGTAAGGCTCTTCAAGTGGCTGACCGCGCCTATGTACTGGAGACGGGTCAGATAAAGCTCAGCGACAATGCGGATAAATTACGCACCAATCCTGAAGTCCAACGCCTTTATTTAGGAGGACCAAGTTCATGACCGGTTTTACAAATTTAATTCAACAACTGATCAACGCTTTTAGTATCGGCAGCTTGTATGCGCTTATGGCCATTGGGCTAGCCATGGTATTTGGTATTTTGCGTTTAATCAACTTCGCACATGGTGATCTGATCATGGTAGGCAGTTACACTGCCCTTCTCGTTCAAGTGGCGGGGATGCCCTTCTGGGTAGCAGCATTAGCTGGCATAACCGCAAGCGCCCTTGCTGGATTAATCATGGAACGAGTGGCTTATCGCCCCATCCGTGGTGCGCCGGAAGTATCCATGCTATTAACTTCCTTCGCTGTGACGATCTTCTTAGAAAACACTGCGATTTTAATCTTTAGCCCAATTTCGCGGGCCTTCCCTGCACCCTCCATCCTGACTGCTGCTCTTAAATACGGTACGCTGCGCATCTCCAGCCTGGATCTAATAGCCATTGGCGTAGCTATAATTCTATTGATTTTGTTGACCTTGTTCGTTACCCGCACAAAAGTGGGAATTTCAATGCGGGCAGCCTCAGAAGACCTTTTGGCAGCACGTTTGATGGGTATTAACGTCAATAAGGTCATTGCTTCTGCCTTTTTGATTGGCTCCATGTTGGCCGGAGTGGTGGGCATGCTGTGGAGCGCCCGCGTAGGCAAAGTAGACCCACTTATGGGGTTTTACCCCGTTTTGAAAGCTTTTGTAGCCACGGTGATCGGAGGGATGGGAAATTTACCCGGTGCTGTGTTAGGAGCCTATGTTTTGGGTTTCCTGGAAATCTTGCTCCAAGGGCTACTGCCTGCCACATTAACACCCTTCCGTGATGCCTTTGTCTTCCTGGCCCTGATTATCTTGCTATTATTCCGGCCCAATGGAATCTTAGGGCCGACTGCGAGGGAGAAAATTTAAATGCGAATTCCGCTGAAAACCCTAATAAATGTTGGCTTATTATTGCTCGTTATCGCCCTGTTGTTAACGATAAACTTCATGGCCAGTTCTTATATCCAGCGGGTGATTATTAGCCTGGGCATCAACATTATCTTGGTAGTGAGTTTGAATCTCTCTAATGGTTTTACTGGGGTGTTCTCTTTAGGGCACGTTGGATTTATGGCTATAGGAGCTTATACCGCAGCAATTCTCACACTACCTTTATCCTTAAAAGCAGTTAATCTTCCTGACCTTCCCACTTGGTTGGCGGGTGTAGAAATGTCATTTCTACCAGCAACATTGATCGGTGGAGTGCTGGCTGCTTTGATAGCGCTTTTAATCGGGCTATCATTGATGAGGCTCAGCGGAAATTACGTGGCCGTGGCGACGATGGGGTTCTTAGTAATCGTGTATGCTGTCCTGGTTAACTGGGATAGTATGACACGAGGAGCACGCACCTTTTCAGGGGTTCCTCCATATACTACATTCTGGTGGGTTTGGGGCTGGGCAGCACTGACGGTCTACGTAGTCTGGCGATTGGCGCGTTCCTCCTATGGGCGAAAAATGATGGCTATTCGAGATAACGAAATCGCTGCTCAAGCGCTGGGCATTAATGTAATGCGCACCCGATTATTGGCGTTCTGTGTCAGTGCCTTTTTTACCGCCGTTGCGGGTGCGCTGTGGGCCCATTTCATTACTGCCTTTTCGCCCAAAGAGTTTTACTTCACCCAAACTTTCAGCATTATTACTATGCTCGTTGTTGGCGGGATGGGGTCTGTCAGCGGTTCTGTCCTGGGCACGGCTGCAATTACCGTGTTATCCGAATTATTGCGCAATGCTGAGCGAGGCATAAATCTGGGTTTTATCCAGATTCCTCCTGTGTACGGTGCTAGCCAGATCCTGATGGCCATCATCTTTATTTTAGTGATCATCTACTGGCCAAAGGGATTGTTAGGCGGACGAGAGATCGACTTCAGTCGATTGTTCATTAGACCTCAGCGGCAGAAAAAGTCAGAAGAATAAGGGATTCAGAGAGTCGGCTTCAAAAGCAGATTTGCTTTAAGATTAGAATACCAATTTTGTGAATTTTTACTTTTTAAAATCAAAATATCGCTCACCCTCTTGACAAACATTTGTTCGATAGTCTATAGTAAGGGGCAGGAAGCGATGGCCTCCCCCAAGCTTCTGCCTCGGGCCATTTAAGGGGCCGGGAAAGGTGAAAGCCCTTCCCTGAGTAAAACGGAAAATGGGAGGGCAATAGGTCCCCCAGGGAAATGTGAAAAATTTCCCTGGGGCTTTGAACAGGGTCGGCGTAAGTCGGCCCTGTTTTTGTTTAGGGAGAATGTGAGGGCCCTGGGGAAAGGCCAAGGCTCTTCTTAAGGGCGAAATGGGGTCCCAGGAGAGGTGGAAAATTTCTCCTGGGTAATTGGGGCCCTGAAAGGGGGGGCAAGGAAAGCGTAAGTTCTTCCAGGGATTATTTAGGGTCCTTGGAAAGGGCGTAGAGGTTTCTGGGATTGTTTCTGTACCCCAAGAAAACGCCTTGGGGTTTTCTTGGGGGCCCTAAAACTGGGGTCTTCAGGAAAAGAGGAGAGTACATTCCAGAAAGTTATTAAGCCGGGTCCCTGAGAAAAGGCTGGCGCCTTTTCTCAGGAGGGCAATAGGGGTTCCTGGAATAAAAGGAATATTTTCCGGGGCATAAGAAAGGAGGAAAGGGTAAATGGCAGCAATTGAAAACCCAATAGGAAAGAGGCTCACCCTGAAGCTGAACAAGGGGACGGATCCGGAGACGGGGAAGATTATTACAGGATCGCTCTCCATCTCCAAGGTGAAGAGTGAGGCTTCAGCGGATGCTCTGCTGGCCACGGCCAACGATGTGGCAGGGCTCCTCCTCTATCCACTGGTGGATGTGCAGGTGGTCTCCACGGTGGAGCTCTTAGAGGGATAAGAGGAGCTGAAAGATTCTCTTGTGGGAGCAATAGAGGCCCTCAAGGAAATGGGGGATTTGAGGGGTCCCCAGGAAAGGGTGCTAGCGCTTTTTGAGAACCCAGGAAAAGGGGAAGTTTTAAGAAGGCCAGGCCCCTAAGAAGAGACGCAAGTCTTTTCTTAGGGTGGCTATAGTAAGGGGTCCCCAGGAAAAGGCGCAAGTGTTTCTGGGGACCCAGAAAAAAGGGGGAGTTTAAGAAGGCCAGGCCCCTAAGGAACAGCTTCGCCTTTTCCTTGGGTGGCAATAGTAAGGGATCCCCAGGAAAATGTGGAATGTTTTCCTGGGGGATTAGAAAGGAGGTGGAAAGATGGCCAAGGTATACGCTCCATTGATGTCCATAGACGCATCCGGGACTTACGCCAACCAGCTCGTCTACGCCAAGTGGAAGGGGATCAGGTACGTGAGAAATCACGTGATCCCGGCTAACCCCAGAACCTCGGAGCAGATCAACGTGAGGAACGCCTTCATGACTGCTGTGGACCAGTGGCACCAGGAGAACGCCCAGACCAAGGCTTTATGGGAGGCTGCAGCTCAGGCTGCAGGTCGCCCCATGAGCGCCTTCAACCTGTATGTGGGGAAGTTCATCCAGTATGCCAAGGGACACAACTGGCAGGCTCCGACCATTCCCTTCACGCCCACTACGGAGTAGTTAAATCCCTTTCTGCTCCGCTTCTCCCTTTGAACCCTTAAAGGGAAAGGGAAATATGGGGAAAGAAAGGAAAGGAGGAAAAAGATGCCCGAAACCAGGACTTACTTGAAGCTGGTCTTCACCACTCAGGGAGGTGGGACGCACACCATCTCCCTCCGGGATCCCAAGAGTAACCTCACGAGCTCTGAGGTCTCCCAGGTGATGCAGAACATCATCTCGCGGAACATCATCCTCTCCAGCTCTGGGGAGCTTGCGGGGATCAAGGAGGCCTACGTCACGGGAACCACGGTCAACCAGCTTCTGCCCTAAGGAGGCTGGAAGGGGAAAGGTGGTTCAGGAATTTGGAGAGGATTCCTGAGGGTTTATGTGGTCCCAGGGAAATGCTCAGGCATTTTTCCTGGAGGCAAGGGGGAGAGGGGCGGGTCTATCCCGCCCCTTAGTTGAGGCTCTGTGAGAGCCTGAAAGTTTAAGGGGGGAGGTAAGGGGGAAGCCTGCTTCCTTGAAGAAAATGCACATCAGGAGGTGGATATATGGAGATTTCTAACTGGACCAAACTGGCAGTGGTGGTGATCGTCTGTATTGCGGCCATCATTTTGGGATATGCGGGGAAGCTGGACTCCCAGGCCGTGGTGGCTTTGCTTTCCGCATCTTTAGGCTACGTCTTCGGGAATGCCCACGGGGTGATCTCGGCCATCTCCTCCCAGAACTCCCAGGGCTTGAGGGGATTCAACGGAAATCCAGGGAGCGCATCTTCCCAGAGCGCGGAGGGGACATCCAGGAAGTCAAAAGAACTTAAGGAGTAAGGAAATGAAGATCGCCATTGATGCGGGACACGGAAAGGGCGGGGATCCCGGGGCTGTGGGGCCTTACGGGACCAAAGAGGCTGACATTACCCAGGCTATAGCCCTGCAGTTGGGGAACTACATCCTGGCCTTAGGGCATGAGGCCTTCCTTTGCGACCGTTCCCTTTATGTTTCAGAGCGCGCTCAAGAGGCTTCCAGGAAGGGGTGCGAGATTCTGATTTCCCTGCACACGAACGCTGGGAGCTCCTCCGCTCAGGGGATTGAGGCCTGGTTCGCTCATGGAAATGAAGAGGGAAAGAGGCTGGCTTCAGGGATCCTCGGGGTTCTGACTGCGGAAACAGGGGCAGTCTCCAGAGGGATCAAGGACGATGCCGATTGGCGCCCTTCCTCTGATCCAAACTGGACAGGGGGAATGGGAATTCTGCGCTATTTCCCGGGACCTGCGGTTCTCCTGGAGCTTCTTTTTATCTCCAATCCTCAAGAGGAGAAGTTCCTCTCTTCTCCGGAATTTCAGCAGAAGTGCGCCCACGCTATCGCCTGCGGGGTGCTGGACTTCATCAATTCCTGGAAGAAGGGTAATCCGGAGGTGAGCAGTTCCTCTCAGGCTCTCGAGCCCTTCCCGGACCTCACCTCTACCCTGTGGGACGGCAAGGCGCGGAAGATTGCCCTGGCTCTGCGCGATCTGGGGATTCTCACAGGCTACGAGGACGGAACCTTAAGGCCGGATCAGCCCATCACCAGGATGGAGGCGGCAAGCCTTATTTACCGCGCTCTGGCATTTTTAGGCAAGCTTCCACCACTAGAATGAGGCCACAAAAAGGAGATTCTCTATAGAGGAGTTTCTTTCTTTATCCTGCGTTGACCTCTCCCTGTGTCTTACCTGCAGCACAAAGAGAGCCACTTACTTCTGGTCGAGCCTTAAGACAATCCTTCAGTTCCCCTCCTTTGGCCGCCGCCTTTTAGGAACCCGTCCTAGTCAATCCCTAACCTTCCGCTAACTTGCGCCTGGCTTCCCACCCGCGTTGTTTTTCTTCGTCTGAGATCCACGAGAATTCTAAATCAAAGGAACGTCCCCTCTTAAAAAATCTCGCTTTAACATCGCCATCAACTTCAATATTTAAAATGCCCTCGGAAAGCTTTTTGACTTCGTAACAATTGGGATCAATCTTTCCTGACAATTCCTCAAACTTCTCTACGACCAATTTGCCTAAAGACTCCGAGCAAAACTCTTCACTAGATTCCGGGAGCCAGAAACCAAAACGTACTCCCCCATACTTTTCCCTAGTTTTCGCGCTATCCCATATTCTATCTATCATTCTCCACCATACGAGGCTAATTTCGATCCCCTTTTTGATGAGTGTAGCGACAGGCACATACACGTATTCAAGATAATTAAGTTCACCCTTATCATTTCGATAGATTTGCACCAAGACGAATAACCGGTCTTCGACGCCAAAGAGCTTTCCAACGTCTTCGGCTCTTTCTGGGGTTATCAATTGCGCTTCCGGTTCCCATACTAATCCTTCTTTGAATGCCCATCGCCGCGTTTCATCCAATGAGGGTACTATATCGCGAGGCAGAAACTCTGACCCCCAGAATGCTATGCCGGAGAATAACTTATATGGGTTTTCCATGATTTTCCCTCCACAACCTTCGTTAAATCATTGAACTGCACTTATTATTTTCCAGCTCTTCAAAAAGATTTCAAATTAAAGGGCTGTGGGAGAACCAGCCCGGGCAAAAAACACAAGATCTAAGGCAAGCTCATCAGCTCATGCAACTGGCCGAGGTTTTTCGTAATCGAATCCATCCCCACGGAAATTGAACTGGAAGCAAGGGTATCATTCTCCTGCATGAACTGCAGGA
>Ga0315282_10012302_pt1 | contig 13114 bp, 5 predicted proteins | sample YL17G07_20_MG_FD_203693 | JGI IMG/M metagenome (GOLD analysis project Ga0315282, IMG submission 203693) | Sediment microbial communities from Yellowstone Lake, YNP, Wyoming, USA - YL17G07_20 | ecosystem: Environmental > Aquatic > Freshwater > Lake > Sediment | place: USA: Wyoming | collected...
TCTGAACATAAAAATTTCCCTTAACAAGATCGTCAACACGGTCGAGAACACTGAGTACGAGCCGGAGCAGTTCCCGGGTCTTGTCTACAGGCCCGCGAGCCCGCGATCCGCCGCTCTGATATTCTCTTCCGGGAAAATAGTCTGCACGGGCACGAAATCGATAGACATGGCAAAAGAAGCGATGAGGAAGGTCGTCGCGAAGATAAAGGAAACCGGCATTAAAGTCCCTGACAAATATCCCATACAGGTGGAGAACATAGTCGCATCAGCGAGAATAAAGGCTGACCTGAACCTCGAGGACATCGCTTTTTCGCTGGAAAACGCCGAGTATGAGCCGGAGCAGTTCCCGGGTCTCGTTTACAGGATAACTGAACCGCGCGTCGCATTCCTGCTGTTCAGCTCGGGCAAGATAATCTGCACGGGCGCGCAGAGCGTGGATGACATCCACCGCGCGCTGGACAAGTTCAAGATCAAGCTCGAGGAAATCGGCGTAAAGGTAAAGCCGATGGCGGAGTGAATTCTGCCAGCTTTTTTATTTCGAGAAATTTTTAAAAAAGACAGACGGGCGTGGGGGGATTCGGACCCCCGACCTCAGGCTTTCTTCACTATCACCGGGATTTCTCCCTCAAATCTTCCAAGCTTTGCTCCGCACCCAATGGCGCAGAACTGCATAGAAGGCCAGCGCTCTAGTGCAGATCCCGAAGGCAGATTGATGCAGATTTCATCTGCGTCCTTCGAGATATCCAGCTGAGCTACACGCCCTTGATTATTTTATATAATACCCGGCAGTCTATTAATATTATTTAAAAGGTAATGCGTATGGCAGAGAACGCGCACGACTTCAGGAAGACCGAGGAAAAATGGCAAAAGCGGTGGAGGGAGGAAAGAATATTCGAGCCCAAAATCGACCGCGGGAAGAAGAAGTTCTTTTTCACAACGCCTTACCCCTACATCTCCGGCAGCCTCCACATCGGCCACGGCCGCGCCGTCACGGAAAGCGACATCTACGTGCGCTACATGCGCATGAAGGGCTTCAACGTTCTCTACCCACTAGCGTTTCACATAACCGGAACGCCGATTCTTGGCATATCCGCCGCAATCGAAGCATGCGACCAGGCAAAAATCGATCTGTACAAGAGCTATGTCCGCAATTATGTGAAGAATGAAAAGGAAGCTGCCAAAATCGTGCGCTCCTTCAGTGAGCCGTGGAACATTGTCAACTTCTTTATCCCCAAAATGATGGACGAATATGCTTCTCTCGGCCTGAGCATCGACTGGACGAGGCGCTTCACGACCGGCGATCCCGACTACCAGAAGTTCATAACATGGCAGTTCATGAAATACCGGGACAAGAATTACCTGATAAAAGGCAGCTATCCCGTGCTCTACTGTCCCAAATGCGAGAACGCCGTCGGCGAGGACGACATACAGGACGCGGACACCAATCCCGTCTCAAAGCTCGAATTCACCCTCCTTAAATTCAGGATGGACGACGGCCTGATTCTGGTTGCCGCGACGCTGAGGCCCGAGACCGTATTCGGGCAAACGAATCTCTGGGTGAACCCGGAAACCGAATACATGAAAATTGCAGCTGGTGAAGAAACCTGGATCATAAGCAGGGAAGGCTACGAAAAGCTAAGTTTCCAGAAGAAAGGCCTGAAAGCGGCAGGCTACGTAAAAGGAGCGGACCTTATAGGCCAGTACGCAAGAGCGCCGGGCATCGGCAAGAAAGTCATTATTCTCCCTTCCACGTTCGTTGAAGCGAACGTAGGGAGCGGCATCGTTACCAGCGTACCGTCTGACGCGCCCTACGACTGGATGGCGCTGAAGGACCTGCAGAACGACAGGGAAACCTGCGGGAAATACGGCTTGGACATCGAGGAGATTAGGAAAATAAAGCCGATACCGATCATAAAGATTCCGGGCTGGGGCGACCTCGCCGCCCTGCGGATATCGGAGCAGCTTTCGCTGGCGAACCAGCATGACCCGCGCCTGGAGGAGGCGACGCAGACGATTTACAAGGAAGGCTTCCACACTGGCGTGATGAACGAGAACTGCGGCAAATATACGGATATGAAAGTCATCGATGCGAAGGATGCGGTGAAAAAGGAGCTCATCGAAAGCGGCGAGGCGGATGTTATTTATGAAACGTCTAGGACCGCTTTCTGCAGGGACGGGACCAGAATCGTGGTTTCCGTCCTAGAAGACCAGTGGTTCCTCGACTTCAACGCCAGGGGATGGAAATCGCTCGCTTCCAGATGCCTCAGAGGCATGGAGCTGCTGCCTGGCACGATGAGAAAACTCTTTGAAGATACCTTCGAATGGCTTGACAAGAGACCGGCAGCGAGGAGGAGGGGCCTCGGGACGCCGCTGCCTTTCAACCGCGACTGGATAATAGAATCGCTTTCCGACTCGACGATTTACATGAGCTTCTATATCATCAAGAACCTGATAAACAAGTACAAAATAAAACCCGAGCAGCTTGAACCGGCGTTTTTCGATTACGTTTACCTTGGCGAAGGGGAAGCGAAACACGTGAGCAAGCTTACTCATATTCCTGCAGAAAACCTGAAAGAGATGCGCTCGCAGTTCGACTACTGGTATCCGAACGACCACCGCCACACATACGTCGCCCATCTTTCCAACCATCTTTCATTCTTCATCTTCGCCCACGCAGGCATTTTCCCAGAGAAATACTGGCCGAAGAAGATTTCCTTCCATGGGTTTGTTCAGAGCGGCGGCATGAAGATGTCGAAATCAAAGGGCAATGTCATCACCCTGCTGGACGTCAAGAACACATATGGAGCGGACACGTTCCGCGCGTATATCTCGACTGCGACGAATCTTGAAGGCACGTTCGACTGGAAGATGAACGAAGCCGAGAACATCCAGAAGACGCTTTCGGGCATATACGAAATGACCGCAGAAGCGATCCGCAAGCGAAACCATGAGCATAAAAAGCGCGGACACGAAGAGCTTGGTTCTCTCGGCAGGGCTTTCATGTCCAGATTCGAGACCGCTGTCGCCGAAGCGGACAAAGCTTTGTCTGAAATGCGCCTCAGGGATTACGGCAGCATAGTGCTTTATTCGATCCCCTCATGGCTGAAAAAGCTGAAGCGCCGCGCGGACGCTGAGGAACTCCACGCTGTTTACGGGCTTTTCGTGGACAAATACATACTCATGCTCAACCCTGTCGTGCCGCACATCAGCGAGGAGTTATGGGAAAAGTCTGGCCGCAAAGCCTTCTCCTCGCTCCGGGGCTGGCCTGAAAGCGATAAGAAGATGATAAACGAGAAATTCGTCGCTGCCGACGAGCTGGTGGACCGCGTCACAGAAGACATGAGGAGCGTGCTCAAACTCATAAAATTCGAACCGAAGAATATCAGGCTTTTCGTTTCGCCCAAATGGAAATACGCCTTCTTCCATAAGCTGAAGGACGAAATGGAGAAAACCAGGGACATCGGCAAGATAATGAAGGCGGTGATGGACAAGGAGCACGGTCAGGAAATTTCCAGACTCGTCCCGTCCATCGTCAAGGACCCGTCAAAGCTGCCATCGCAGATTCTCGGTCAGGACGAGGAGTTCGGCGCGCTGCTGGAGGCAGCGAAATTCCTCAAGCATGAATTCAATCTTAATGTCGAAATCTCCCGCGCTGAGGCGTCAGCAAGCGACAAGGCGGCAAAGGCGATGCCGGGGAAGCCCGGCATAGAAATCGAATAAGTGTATTGGAACTTTTGAAATTTTATATTAAGCCGACATTTATTTTACAATCTGCAAATTATGCATGCATCGCCTTCACAACACTGAGATGATTTGCAGCATTTGGTTCCACATTTATTTTCAGGATCGCAGTCTGCGCATCCGCTCGTATTGAAGTCGCTGCAATCGGCCTTGCATCTAAGAATGCCGCCTGAGTATCCCAAGCTTTTGCAGTTTTCCCCTCTCTTGTCCGTGCCGTCGCATACCTCGCCCCCTTCGGCTATGTTGTTGCCGCAGTAGGCTCCGCCACCACCGCCGCAGCTGCCTCCTCCGCCGGCCCCGTTAGAGGAGCCAGTGCAACTCTGCGAAGCCGCGTCTCTGGTGGCATCACATTTGAAATCATGGACCGTCACGGTAGCGCTGGTGAAGTGTTGTGTCGGGACACTGTGCCATCTGGAATTGTCTGCGCATCCGCTTCCTGCGCAGTATGAGTTTAACTCGAAAGGCACTTTAACAGCGGCAGTATCGCAAATGAAATCGCCTCCGACCTTGCGGATGCAAAGTTTTGCAGCATCACCGTCCCATGTCACTTCATACGTGCCTCCGCTCTCATCCAGCGTGGGGCTTTGTGTCCTGAAGAAGCCTGCTCCGCACCATCCGCCGTCCGGTGTTCCTCCTGGGCTCTCGATGCAATAACAACAATGGCACTCGTGGCAATTATAGAGGCTGCTGACCAACACGTATCTTTTTTGATCATTATACCACATATAGCGTGCGATGAAGAAGTTCCTGTTTTCTGTGTTACTCATGTCAAAAATGACCCATCTGTCATCCGTATTATTAATTCCGTGGTCCTTGACAGTGGCAAGCTCGTTTGCGTCTATGTTTGATATGGTGAACTGGACAGAGCCTTTTTTGCAGAACTTGGTGTCGGTCATGCCGCTGAAACATGTTGGATTATTCAAGCCTCCCACGTCGCCGGGCACGTTATTTATGCACGGCGGATGTACGCATTCGCTTATGTCGTTACAGTAGGTATCGTCGGTCGTCCCCAGTATCTTGCTGTTCAGGCTGACCTGTGTCTTTTCGTTGGGCTCAGCGGCGCTGGCTTTATACGGCGGCCAACCGCATTTGAAACCAAAATCGTTCGTGACGGCAGTTATCGTGCATTTGTAAGCAGCTGCTTTCGGGGCGTTGAACTTGAGCGTGTACTGGTTGTTTTCCATGTTCAGCTGCTTCTCGGTCATGCAGCCTTCCTTGAAGCAGCCGCCTGCAGGGAAACCGCTGCCACAGCTCCAGATGCTGGTGAAGGAGCTGCTATACGCAGCGGATACGTTTGTTGTATTAATCGAGACAGCAGTAATTAATACAAAAAAGAATAAAACCATCGGGCTATTTATCAGCTTTTTCACAATAAAATGTTTGTGTCGGAAGCTTAAATATCAGGCTTCACTTTCTTGCCCACCGCGCAGTTCTTCTTGACCTCGATTATCTTGACGTCGACGGTTTCCCCGGTCTCCGCGCCTGGCACGAAGACCGCGAAGTTGTCGATTTTGCCGACGCCGTCGCCGCGCTTGCTCACGTCGCTTATGTAAAGCCTGTATACCCTTCCCCTCTTAACAGGCGGTTTTTTCTTGGTGTAAAGCGTTCTTCTGGTGTGGCGTCTGGCTATCTTGAAGCCCCTGTGCCTGAAAATCTGTGCCATTGAGTCACCAACAATTATTATTGGGACATCACAAAATATTAATTGAGGGGATATTCTTGGCCGCCTTCGTCAGCGAGGCTTTCAAAAACGGCAGGGTAAGGATAGACGGCAACAAGAAGATTTACCTTAAGAAAATACGCGAACTTTCTAAAATCCGAGTATGGCTGGTGGATGGGGAATACATAAGGAAGAACATATGCGAGGACTTCGTCAACTACGACCACCACTACCACCTTAAGTTCATACCAAAGAACGAGTTCTGGATAGCAGAAGGGACGGATGAAGATGAAATAAGATATTATATAGACCACATGCTGGTCGAGCACAGGCTGATGTCGAAGGGAATGAGCTTCGAGGAGGCTTCAGCGAAAGCGTCACTCGCCGAAAGGAGGGAAAGAGGCAAGTCCGAAATAATGAAAAAACTGGGCAGCGTAAGAGAGCACAGGAAGGAAATCATTGACATGGTCCACAAGAAACTGCTGAAGAAATACAGCGGCGGAATTATGGTCTGGGTGGTCGACGGCGAACTGGTGAGGGACGTGTTCTACACGTTTTTCGGAGGAGGAGGACATGACAAGGTCTTCCACTTTATCCCCGAGAACGAGATATGGATCGACCAAGACATTCACCCGAAAGAAAGGAAGTTCATACTTATCCACGAGCTGCATGAAAGGAGCCTGATGGCTAAAGGCAAGGATTACCAGCACAGCCACAGGAAGGCGACGGAAATCGAGGACTTCTTCCGCCACCATTCGAAAGGCCTTGATAAAATCATAAAGGAAGAAATAGGCAAGCAGGCCAGGTGACTTTAAATTGAATATCATTCTGCCTCCGAGCTCAGGGAAAATCTTTATAAATATTGAATATATTTATTACATATGAGTGATAAACAACCTGTTCAGGACGCCAAAGCATCAGATTACTCCTGTAGCGGTGTCGATTCTAAATGTCTTAAAAAACTAAAGTATGAACAACGTGTAACTCTCGGCTGGAAAGACGGTGTTCCTATGGAATGGAAATCACGTAATCCCAGTCCTAATAGTGATTGGATTTCTTCAACAGAACTTCCCAAAAAATTTGAGGATCTTTATATCTTTTGCGAAAAAGATATACTCCTTCCGAATAACGCAGGAATTCGCGCAGACCCTTCTCCATGTTGCAAAAATGTAGAAGGGATAAATAGATTATACCGTGGCATGAGACTAGGTTCTGTATTGAGACTGTACGGTAGATAAAAGACACTTAAAACCAGCATTCTCTAACCCCTACCGAAAGGTTTATAAAGCCTGAGACCAATAAATTATCACTTGTAAATAGTAAAACACTTGGAAAATATTCAAAACAAAGCTAAAAAAGATGAAAAAGAAGGGAATGAGGGTGTGGATTTTATGAACCCCCTGTACATGCTTGAAAATCTCGGCGACATAGAAAAGAGACTCATGATATGGCTCATGGAGGAGAAGAATTGAGGTAATGGGTGATTTTATGAAAAATCTGGTTAAAAATCTTGGTTTTATGTTTTTGGCTCTGGTAGCAATAGTCATGATTTCTTTGCCAGCTAATGCGGCTGCAGTGATAAACACGCCACCCGTAATCGACGCGATAGGTATCACGCCGGAGAGCCCGACGAAATACCAGGAGCTTACCTGCTCGGTCAGCGTTTCAGACACCGATGGCAATCTCGATTACGTCGAATTCAACTGGTACAGGAACGGCCAGCTGCTCAGGCAGACCAACAAGCTTGTTTACGGCTCGACCAGTTCGGCTTATGATGTTTTTACATCGCCAAAGGAAGCGAATGATTACGTTGTTTGCGAGGCTAAGGCATACGACTTCGAAGGAGCGTATGACCGCGAGACTCATGCTGTCCGCGTAGGAAACATGGTGTCTAATTCTGCGCCAAGCGTATCCTACGTGGATATCACCCCAAGACACCCCAACCCTCAACAAGATTTGACGTGCTCCGTCTTCGCGACGGACGCGGATGATAATCTTGGCTATGTTGTCATAGAATGGTACAGGAACGACAGGCTGATCAGATCGGTTTCGAAAACGCTTGAAGGCTCGAGCGACACGTCTTACGATACCCTGCGCTACGGCTACGCAAGCGCAGGAGACCTGTTCAAGTGCAAGGTCAAAGTTTACGACGCCGCGGGCCAGAGCGCTGTCGAGGATTCGATGCCCGTCGTAATTTCAGGCTCAACGCAGTCAACAACAACATCATCTACTGTTTATCTGGCAACCTATACTCCCTACAGCCAGAGGCCGGTTGCAGCTCTTTTCGTTAACGACCGCTACCCGGACGAAGACGAAAACATGCAGTTTTCAGGCTACAGCTCATATGACCCTGACGGCGGCAGCATAACGCAGTATCTTTTTGATTTCGGCGACGGCTCACAGTCAGCGTGGCAGCCTGCTTCGACGCCTTTTGCTTACCATGCTTATTCGAATGACGGCATCTATTACGCGAGGCTCATGGTGAAGGACGACGAACAGCAGGAATCGTTATGGAGCACAGCAGTGGTAGTGTACGTTGGCAACGGCAACAACGGCAACAACGATGATGAAAAGCCTCAGATAGACGACATCGGCATTACCAAGGAAGCGGGTAACAATTATGTGAGATTCACGTGCAAGGTCGAGGCTTTCGACCACAATGGCGACCTCTCGTATGTCAGATTCAAGTGGTACCAAAACGACGAGCTCACGTTCACCTACAAGCAGGATCTTACGGGCGACAGCGACGACGCCAGCACGGACATAGACATCCTTGCCAACGCCGAAGACACGATAAAGTGCGAGGTCACGGTCTATGACGAGGAACACAATTACGTCACGTCCTCGAGAAGCACGAGCGGTGAGGCGACGCAAGGAACGGGTTGCAGCATCATATTCGACAGGTTCGATTATAACACCTACATGATGGAAGGCAATAACGGGTGGGTCGAGAGTGAAATCGAGAATACGGGTGGCCTGTCTGGGACGCTTTACTTCAAGCTTTATGTTGACAAGGTTTTCAAGGACCAGTATTCGGTCCACCTCAGCGCAGGAGACAGCGCAGTGAAGAGGTTCGAATTCCCGCTTTCGGTCGGCGCTCACAAGGCGACCGTCGAAGTTTATCTCTCATGCAGCGGCAAGCTCAACAAGACCGCTGAGATAACGATCTTCCCGGCCACGTCGAGCGTATTCGTCCCGACAGGCGGTTCCGGCGGAAGCGGAACTGTAACGCCGGCAACAGGAGAAACGACAGTGAACATAACTCCTGCTTCCATCGATATCGAGCTCAACACCGGCAAGACGGTGGCGATAGATATTTACAGCCCGAACCAGGCGAAATTCACAATCGCTGTTGACGGCCTCCCTGACGGCTGGGCGAACTATCCGAACGAAATCGAGATGAAGGGCACCCAGACAGTTTATGCGTACATTGTTCCCAAGAGCCTGGGCAACTATGAGTTCAAGGTTAAGGTCATGACAGGCAGCAAGACCTTCGAGCAGACGATTAAGCTTTACGTCGCTCCCAGCGCCCAAAGCAATAACCAGAATGGCCTGACGGGCATGATCAACGCACTGGAAGGCAACTGGCTTATCGGAGCGGCGCTTATCGCGATCCTGGCGGTTCTCGTTGCGCTGTATTTCTTTGCAGGCAGGTTCAAGAAGAAAACGTACGAGGAACACGTATACGGCACGCCCTACGAAACTTATCACAAGCCTTTCGCTTACTACGATGCGCAGAACACGCGGATGATGAAGGGCAGCGTTGGCAACATGGCTGCGGTTGAAGAAAATGCTAGAGCTGCAGATGCAACGATTGCAAGGATGCTGCCTGCTGAAATCCTGAAATATCACGATGGCACTTCCTACCCGAAGATTGGCAAGGATTTTACCCCAATCTGAATAGCAGAAAGGTGACTGAAAACGAAACTAAAAATGAGGAACTTTTCGATGGGCGACGTAGTTTTGCTTGGGCTTAGGGCTGAACTATTGGACGCGACAATGTTTACGCTGAAAGAAAGGGAAAAAGAAGAAATTCTTGAATGAATGTTAGCTAATCAGTCGGGCAGCTTTTCGTGGCTGTAACATCTTTCTCGCAGGTGAAGCTCAGGACTTCAACCTTTGCGTTCGTATTTCTGGTGCTGGGGCTCATGTACTTCGTGGTGCAATAGGGCGGCAGGCAGTACGAATTGAACGCGAAGCCGGGCGGATTGGGAAAGTTATTGGCTATGCATTTCCATTCATTTTCGCCTCTTCTTATGCACAGATACCCTGTGTCTGTGTCGGAATCCCATTTTATGGTATAAGTTTGTGATGTCAGGTTTGTGTCGAGTTTTGGGCAACTGGGCCTGTCAATTGCGGTTCCGCACCACGTATCCTTTATGGGCAGGTCTTCATAACATGTGCAGCAGGTGCAGCCCCAGCATGTGCCGCCGCCCAACTTAACAATGTACCATCCGTGACTAAGGTCCTTGCGATTGGGAATGTAATACATGAATCTTGCGGTTATGGCATTCCTGTTTTTGCTGTTGCCCAAGCCGAATATGACGCGGGCTGAATTAAATTCGGTGCCATTGATTTCGGCTTGTTTTACTCTTATCAGATCTGGCTCCGGTATATTCGATATTTTGAACTTTACGCTGCCCTTTGCGCAGAATTTGTCGATGTTAGACCCGTAACCAGTAAAGTATTTTGGATTTGTAAGCGCCTGCGGATCGGCGCTGTAGGTGTTGTCCACGCAGGGCTCTTTGGGGCATTCGTCCATGGAGTTGCAGCTAGGATCATCGGTCGTGCCCAAATATCCGTTGTTCAGGTAAACATCGGTTTTTTCGTTCGTCTCTGCACTTCCGGAAGCGCAGTTGAAGCCGAAATGATTGGTGGCAACCTTTATGGTGCAATAATACTTCTCGGCTTTGGGAGCGGTAAACGATAAATCGTACTGGTTGTTGTTCATCTTAAGCTGGCTGTCCTGCATGCAGCCCTCCATATAGCAATTTGCAGAAGGGAAGCCATCCGCGCAACTGAAGACCTTTGATATGGATTTAACCGGCAGGGCAGTGGTTTCTGTTGGTACAAAGATAAAAGCCATGAATGCGAAAACAACAGCGAAAAGGGTTATTAAAAGCGCCATTACCTTTCTGCCCTTTCTGTCGAACAGCGACTTCTTCTCACCTTTCCAGAACGAGCTGCTGAAAAAGATGCCAAAAATTGCAATTGCTCCGGCTATTGCAGCAAACACAAGAATCCATGTGTTCATGGGTACTGGCGCAGCGCAGGCGCTTCTGCAAGAGCCTCCGCAGTCAATCCCGTTCTCGTCGCCGTCCTTCATGCCGTTCTGGCAGTGGCTTGGCTCCTCGCTTTCGAAGCCCTCGTCTATCTTGCCGTCGCAGTCATCGTCGATGCCGTTGAATATTTCGCCCTGTGAACCCGGAACAGAGAAGCTGTTATAGCATGAACATCTGGTCGAACCAATCGAGTTTCCTCCATCAACATCGTCTATCACACCGTTACAGTCGTCGTCGAGACCGTTGCACGTTTCTTTCTTGGGCAGTATGCCTCCGGAACACTCACCCCATTTCCCGTTTATGCATTTCTTCGTGCCGGGCGTGCATTCGCCGACGTTTGAGCCGCACTGCATCTCATCACCTTCGCTGCACTTGCAGTCGATGTCATCGTCTATCGCTCCGTTACAGTCGTTGTCTATGCCGTCGCATATCTCGACTGACGGCTTATTGTTGCCGTAGCAGCCGCATTGCGTCTCATCAACTGAATAACCTCCGTTTACATCGTCAACGATGCCGTCACAGTTGTCATCCTTGCCGTTGCAGGTGTCTTCGGATGGCGGTTTGCCGCCTATGCATGTTCCCCACACCCCGCCGGTGCATGCCGTCCTTCCCAACTCGCATTCCCCCACAGACGAGCCGCAGGGCTTGCTCTGCCCATCGAAACAAGCGCAGAACAGGTTCTCGTCTATCGCTCCATCGCAGTCGTCGTCTATGTGGTTGCACGCTTCTTCCGTTTTGTTTCTCCCGCCGTAGCAACCGCATTTCGTGTCCTCGACCAACTGCATGCCTTCTATATCATCAATCACTCCGTCACAGTCATCGTCGATGCCGTTGCATACCTCGAACTTTGTTTTGTCGGTTGCATTGATGCCAAGACTGCTCATCGTTGAGCATACGGTGTAATTGCCTCCAAAAGAACAAACGAACTTTCCACCGGCACATAACCCGGTTCCGCAATCTTTGCCTAAATCGGTCCATTCCTCGTCTATCTTGCCGTCGCAGTCGTCGTCTATGCCGTTACAGGTCTCGTTTTTCTCCCCTGGCCGTATTATACCGCCATAACATCTGCACCTGGAAGAGTCTGCCGAAAGAGCATTTCCGACGTCATCAACGATGCCGTTACAGTCGTCATCGATGCCGTTGCAAATTTCTGCTGTTGGGGTGCCCTGCTTATAACATTTGCACTTTGTGGAAGCGGTCGAATTGCCGCCATTGACATTATCGGTGATGTTATCGCAGTTGTTGTCCTTCCCGTCGCATATTTCCGGCTGGGGGCCTTTGTAGCCTATGCATTCAACACTCCACGAGCCCGCAGCACATTCCTGCCTTCCCTGGATGCATTCTCCGGCTTTCAGGCCGCAGTATGTCCAGTTGCCAGAGGAGCAGGCGCAGCCTTCGTCTATCGTCCCGTCGCAGTCGTTGTCTATGCCGTCGCATACCTCGTCCTGAGCCAGGTTGTTGCTGCCGCCGATGGTTGAGCACACGACGCCGTCTTTCGCTGCATTGCACTTCCAGTATCCTCCCTCGCAGCGGGTTCCCATGCCGCAGTATTCAACATAATAAGGCCAGTCCTGGCCAAGCGTTCCCAGCCACGGGTCGTCTATCACCCCGTTGCAGTCATCATCCTTCATGTTGCATGTTTCCTGCAACTCGCCGGGTGCGTGCGTGCCGTTGTAGCAGCCGCATGTGGAGATGTCGTAAACATCGTCTATCACCCCGTTGCAGTCGTCGTCAAGGCCGTTGCAGGTTTCCGTCAGTTCGCCGGGTGCGTGCGTGCCGTTGTAGCAGCCGCACTTGGTCGAGGCGATGGAATTACCGCCATTGACGTTATCTTTAACGCCGTCGCAGTCGTCGTCAAGGCCGTTGCAGGTTTCAGGCATGGCGTCTTCCATACTGGTGCACTGGCTATCATTCTGCCATATGCCGTTAAAGCAGTATTTCATGCCCATGCCGCATTCGCCGCATTCGTATCCGTTTTCGCAGCAATATGTATACAGGGGGTAAGAGTCGTATGTCCACTGGTTGTCCACGTAACCATCGCAGTCGTCGTCCTTGCCGTTGCACGTCTCAAAAAAGGGACCGACCTGGTTTTCACAGACTACGCTCCACATCCTGTCTGCTGTACAGGTGGCGGTTCCGGCCTTGCATACGCCGGTTACCACGACATCATCCCCGTATTTTGTCTCGCCGGTATTATAATCCGTAAAGCACGGCGTCGTTTCGCCAGGGGTGCATGTCGGTATGCAGTCTATGCTGACGTATTTGAGGCCATGGCTGTCGTAGCCTTTAAGCCTGATGGTATTAGTCGTGCCCAGATTCACTTCGTTTACGGTGAAAGCCTTCACCGTGTCCTGGCACACTTCGCACGAGCCAGCCTCTGCGGAGGTTGGCAAAAACACGAGCAGGCCGAAGGTCAGCAAAAGCGCGACAA
>Ga0315282_10012303_pt1 | contig 13114 bp, 11 predicted proteins | sample YL17G07_20_MG_FD_203693 | JGI IMG/M metagenome (GOLD analysis project Ga0315282, IMG submission 203693) | Sediment microbial communities from Yellowstone Lake, YNP, Wyoming, USA - YL17G07_20 | ecosystem: Environmental > Aquatic > Freshwater > Lake > Sediment | place: USA: Wyoming | collected...
TCCCCTCGCTTCTAAAGGTCACCTCATTGGCATGATTAACCTGAGCCATAAGTTCAATAAAGATATCTATTCTTATGAAGATATCGAATTGCTCGGCACTCTGGCAAATCAGATGGCCATTGCCATTGAGAATGCAAGACTTTACGGAGATCTAAAGAGATCGAAATCCTACATTCGGAGAGCTGATCGTCTGGCTTCTCTGGGAACCCTCTCGGCAGGACTGGCCCATGAAATTCGTAACCCCCTGGTGGCCATCAAAACCTTTACCCAATTACTACCAGAACGCCTCAATGATGAAGAATTTCTAAACTATTTTACCAATATCGCTTCCGGTGAGGTTGACCGAATTTCGTTATTGATTAACGAACTTCTCAATTTTGCTAGACCTTACGAACCAAAGCTGGAGTACGAGGATATTAATAGTGTTTTGGATGGGATCGTTCTTTTGGTCTCCACGGAGGCCAAAAGGAAACAGATCAATATTATCCAAAACTATTCGGCAGGTTTACCTCGTGTCCAAATTGATCGGGAGCAAATCAAACAGGTTTTTTTGAATATTTTATTGAACGCGATTGAAGCTACACCCGAGAATGGGACTATTACTGTGAAAACCCGTTCCTTTATGAAACCCGGAGGGGAACGCTATATTCAGATTGAGTTTACAGATACCGGATATGGAATTCCACCGGAAAAGTTAGAAGAGATCTTTAATCCCTTCTTTACCACTAAGAGTGGAGGGAGTGGATTAGGGCTATCGATCTCCCACCAGATTGTTGAGGACCATAAAGGATATATTCATGTGGAGAGTCAGTTGAATAAAGGATCCTCCTTCTTTATCAATTTGCCACTGACCCAGGAAAGTCCGAAAAGAAGAAGGGATGATTTTGGAAATCATTCCCACCCATCCCTGTAGCTAACCTTTAAGCAGCATCATATTTTCAAACCGGAGGCCAATTCCTCCAAAAGCTTACGGTTAAGAATGAGGATTCGGTTCTTCTTGACATCGATGATCCCCTTGGCCTTCATCTTTGCCAAAGTTCTCGAAAGGGTCTCACTGATCGTCCCCAGCTTCGACGCCAGTTGAGTTTTGCTCAAATCGAGTTCAACCTCCATAGGGCCCCTCCCTTCTCGGAATCGAGTCGTATCGACTTTCGATAATTTCAATGAGAGATCGATCAGATATTTTGCAATCCTGGAGGAAACTTCTTTCAGTGAGAGTTCCTCAATTAAGGATGCGAACCTCTTTAAAAATTGGGAGAGGGAGACAATCATATTGATGCTGAGCTGGGGATTCTTCTCGATCAGATGGATAAAATCCCTTTTCGGAAAGAAGAGAAGTTGGCTATCACTCAATGCCTCGGCAAAGGCAGGGTAACTCCCTTCCAGAAATAGGGCTGCTTCAGCAAAGGCATCGGGTGCGCTGACCACATGGAGGATCTGCTCCTTTCCCTCTGGGGAAATCTTATAGAGTTTCACCCTCCCTGAGAGGAGGACATAAAACCCTTTTGCCTCTTCCCCATCAGAAAAGAGTATTTCTCTTTTCCAAACATGTTTGAGTAAGGCGATAGTCCTGATCCTCTTCAGGTCTTCTTCTTTCAACCCTGCGAAAAGAGGACATCGTCTCAAAATGTCAACGGACATATTCTTAAAACCTAATTTCAAATTTGAAAGCTCAAATGTCAAATAGATCCAACTTATTAAATACCAAAATGGGAATACAAAATAAACCCAAATTCTTTGAATTTTAAATTTGTCATCGATTTGAACTTTGCCTGCCTGGGGTAGGCGGGAGCTTTGACACTGGACATTGATTTATCCATAAATCTACAGTTTTTTTGCCATTTTTTCAAGGAAAAAACGGACTTCCTTCCCTCACTTGAAAATATTTCATAAATGGTTTCAATTAGATGGACCATTATTATCATCATTTCCCTTTTCTGCCTAAGATGTGTCCCGAACGATTACGATATTGAAATAATAAAGGGTATATGTTAATTTAGATCATAATTTACTAACGGAGGAAATTCTTTGAATTCCCTTTCCAAAAATCTGCTTTTTTGGGGGATCATCATCGTCATTATGATCCTCCTCTTCAACCTTTTTTATGGCACACCACGCCAAACGGTTTTAGACAAAAATTACTCCGATTTCATCTCTGCTGTGCAAAACAATCAGGTCCTCGAAGTGGAAGCCCAGGGCAGAAACTTAAGCTGGAGAGATAAAGAGGGCAAACGCTATAAGACTTATGCACCTGAAGACCCCGAGATGATTAAAATTATTAGGGAAAAGGGGGTAATCATCAATGCAAAGAAAGAAAGTGACACTTCTCTCCTGCAAATCCTCATTACCTGGGCTCCAATGATTCTTCTTATCGGTGTCTGGATCTTTTTCATGAGACAGATGCAGATAGGCGGTGGAAAGGCCCTCTCCTTTGGAAAGAGCAAGGCCAAGATCCTGACCAAAGAACATCATCAGGTAACCTTCGAGAATGTGGCCGGGATTGAGGAGGCGAAGGATGAACTGGAGGAGATCATTGCTTTCCTCAGGGATCCGAAGAAATTCACCAAACTGGGGGGAAGAATACCGAAGGGGGTTCTTCTCATCGGTGCCCCTGGAACAGGTAAGACGCTCTTGGCCCGTGCCATTGCGGGAGAAGCCGATGTCCCCTTCTTCAGTATCAGTGGCTCCGATTTTGTTGAGATGTTTGTAGGGGTTGGGGCCTCCAGAGTACGTGATCTATTCCTGCAAGGAAAACGGAATGCTCCCTGCATCATCTTCATTGACGAAATCGACGCCGTTGGAAGGCACCGCGGAGCAGGCCTGGGTGGCGGACACGATGAACGAGAACAGACCTTGAATCAGTTATTGGTTGAAATGGATGGTTTCGAATCAAATGAAGGAGTAATCTTGATCGCTGCTACGAATCGACCCGATGTTTTAGACCCTGCCCTGCTCAGGCCAGGCCGGTTTGATCGACAGGTAGTCGTACCTGTCCCCGATGTGAAGGGAAGAGAAGAGATTCTGAAAGTGCACTCTAAACGGACGCCATTGTCCGATGATGTCAGGCTCGCAGACCTTGCCAGAGGCACTCCTGGACTTACTGGAGCGGATCTGGAGAATCTGGTGAACGAGGCTGCTCTACTTGCTGCTCGATTGGAAAAGGAAAAAATCGAGATGGTTGACTTGGAACAGGCCAAGGATAAAGTTCTCATGGGTGTAGAGCGTAAATCGATGATCATCTCTCTGGAAGAACGGAAAACGACAGCCTTCCACGAGGCTGGTCACACCCTGGTCGCCAAGATGATTCCTGAAACAGACCCCATCCATAAGGTAACGATTATCCCCCGAGGCAGAGCCTTAGGCATTACACAACAGCTTCCCATCGATGAAAAACATACCTATCCAAGAGACTACCTCCTGAACAATATCGCTGTGATGATGGGAGGAAGGGCAGCAGAGGAATTGGTATTGAACAGTCAGACGACTGGCGCTGGCAATGACATTGAGCGAGCCACTGAGATCGCCAGGAAAATGGTATGCGAATGGGGGATGAGCGAAAAACTCGGCCCCCTGACCTTCGGTCAAAAAGAGGAACAGATCTTTTTGGGAAGAGAGTTTAGTCAGCATAGAGATTACAGCGAAGAGACAGCTCGTCTGATCGATAATGAGGTCAGGGCCATTGTCAGCCAGAGTTATGAAAAAGCAAAAGATATCCTCCAAAGGAACATGGCCATACTCCATCAATTAGCCAACTCCCTTCTTGAAAAAGAGGTCCTTGACGGTCGCCAGATTGATTCGATTATTAAAGGTGAAGTAATTTAAACTTCTTACATGTATGAAAATGTCAAATGTCAAAGCTCGCACGAAGTGATGAACCAAAGGTGAATCAAGTTCAAATGAAATCCAAAGCCCAAAATGGAAAACGTATCATTTTCGATTTTATTAGCAAAAGGAAAAAAATTTGGCATTTTGTCATTTGAACTTCCTTTGACATTTGCCTGCCTGTCGTCAGACAGGGATTTTTAAATTTGCCTGCCTACCGCAGGCAGGGACTTTAGAAAATGGGTTTAGATGAATTTAATACGGTGCCTTCATATCACCAATGCCAGAGAGGCGATCCACGAAATGGGAAGGGTGGGGGTGGATGCCACTGGTATCAAGCTGATGAAGGGAAAGACCCTCCATTTCGACCTCAAGGCTGAAGGAATCAATCCTCGAACTGCCAACCTACTTAAACAAGAGATGCTCTCCTTGGGCGGGGATGCTGCCCTCGATGGGAGGGGACTCGATTGCAGTGCTAAACAGACAGATGCCATTCTCACGGGCACTCAAAAACAGTTTGAAAAACTTCTCCTCAAACTGGATCAATACCCTGATCTTCGCTCACTCGGTGAATCCCTTAGAGAAACACTCAAGAACATTTCAAAAACCCATTATTCCATCCGCTGCAAGAAGAAAACATTTACATTGGGGAAACGTACCCTTCTCATGGGGGTTCTCAATGTCACCCCGAACTCTTTTTCAGACGGAGGCCTCTACTTCGATAAAGAGAAGGCCCTTGCTCGAGGATTTGGAATGGTTGAAGAGGGAGCAGATTTTATAGACATTGGAGGGGAATCGACCAGACCAGGCTCAAAACCCATCGAATTGGAAGAAGAACTTCGTCGTGTAATCCCTGTGATCGAATCTCTTGCCAAAGAGGTGGATGTCCCAATTTCGATCGATACCTATAAGTCGACCGTGGCAAAGAGAGCCATTGAGGCAGGGGCTGAAATGATTAATGACATCAGCGGATTACATTTCGATCCAGATCTTGGACAAGTGGCTGCGAAGGAGGATGTCCCCATTATCTTAATGCACATCCGTGGAACACCTGAAACGATGCAGAAGGATGTCCATTATGACTCCCTTTTTTCTGAAATACTTCAGTATTTGAAAGATTCTGTTCAAAGGGCGGAGTCTACAGGGTTGGACCCTCGGCAAATTATTATCGACCCTGGCATTGGTTTTGGAAAAACTCTTAAGGATAATCTTCTCATCATAAAAAATCTGTCTGAATTTCGAATACTTGGAAAACCTATACTTTTGGGGACATCTCGGAAGAGTTTCATCGGAAAGATTCTGAATGCAAGGGCAAACGAGCGACTGGAAGGGACACTTTCAAGCATCGCCATCTGTGCCCTCAACGGAGCTCACATTATTCGTTGCCATGACCTACTCCAGGCCAAAAAAGCAATTGCAGTTGCCGATGCGATCCGTCTGGCTGGAACATAGCAGTTCGCAACTAATAGTTCGAAGTTAGGAGTTTAGATAAAGTGACCGAAACTTGACCTTTACAAACCAATTATGGTAAGGCATTGAAAAAATTCCTTTGCTAGAAGGGGCTGCGGGGGATGAGAAATAGGTAAACCCCGTGAGAAGATCTTTGAACTTCTTATGGGATAGCTTCCAAAGGACTTTAAACCTGTATTCGCTTTAAAAGTAATTTTGCCTTCATCCCCGAAAGCAGCGGGGTTTTCTAACGGGGTAAAAAGATGACACGTAAGTTATTCGGCACAGATGGGATTAGAGGGATCGCCAATGTGGAACCAATGACAGGTGAGTTGGCTATGCAGTTGGGCAGGGCCATCGCTCATATTTTTAAGGAGGTGAAAGGGAGGCATCGGATTGTGATAGGAAAGGATACCCGGCTCTCGGGATATATGTTGGAGACGGCCCTGGCCTCTGGCATCTGTTCCATGGGAGCCGACGTAATGTTGGTGGGGCCACTGCCCACCCCTGGCATCGCCTTTATCGCTACCAGTATGAGGGCAAATGCCGGTGTAGTGATCTCAGCTTCCCACAATCCTTACTATGATAATGGAATCAAAATCTTTTCTCGAGACGGCTTCAAACTTCCTGACGAGATGGAACATCAGATTGAAGAGCTGCTCTTTTCAAACCACCTTCACTCCCTTCGACCCACGGCCAGTGAGGTGGGAAAGGCCCACCGGATCGATGACGCTATCGGGAGGTATGTCGTCTTTCTCAAAAATACCTTTCCTAATGACTTGACATTGGATGGCCTTCGCATCGTGTTGGATTGCGCCAATGGGGCCACCTATCGGGTAGCACCCCTGGTTCTCGAAGAATTAGGAGCAGAGGTCATCCCGATTGGTGTCGAGCCCGATGGGGAGAATATCAATGCAGGTTGTGGCTCCCTCCACCCGGAAGTGACCAGTCGCCTTGTCCTTGAAAAGGGAGCAGACATCGGAATGGCTTTGGATGGCGACGGGGATCGAATCATCTTTGTGGATCGACACGGAAAACAGGTGGATGGGGATCATATTTTGGCCATTTGTGGCCTCCAAATGTTGTCAGAAGCTCGGTTGAAAAAGGGGACATTGGTCACTACAGTGATGAGCAATGTCGGACTGGATCAGACCATGAAAAAATTTGGAGGAAAGGTTGTTAGAACCCAAGTAGGAGATCGTTATGTCGTCGAGGAAATGGTCCGGGGAGATTACAATTTGGGAGGGGAGCAATCAGGCCATACGATCTTCTTAGATTACAACACGACATGCGACGGCATTCTCACAGCTCTCCAACTTCTTGCTATTATGAAACGGAAGGAGCGGCCATTAGACGAAATGGCAAAGGTGATGGAACCTCTTCCTCAGGTGCTCTATAACATTGAGGTCAAAGAGAGGAAAGATTTCTCCGAGATTCCAGAGATTGAGAAAAGGATTAGAAAGATTGAAAAGACATTGGGTCATTCCGGAAGAATTTTAATTCGCTACTCAGGGACTGAACCTCTCCTCCGAATCATGATTGAAGGAAAAGATGAAACTGAACTCCATCAGTTTGCTCAAGATCTTGTGAAATTGGTGAAAAAACATCTGGGAAAAGGAAAAGCTGATAGCTGATGGCTAATAGCTTATGAAAAATAAATAATCGTCCATTGTTCATTGTTTATCGTTCCTCATAAATTGAACCTTTCGAGGAGGGTCCATGGCAAGGTTGGGTGTCAATATTGACCATGTTGCAACAGTGAGACAGGCCCGAGGCGTAATGTACCCAGATCCAGTCACTGCTGCTGGAATAGTGGAATTGGCAGGGGCAGATGGGATTGTGTGCCACTTAAGGGAGGATCGGCGCCACATTCAGGATCGAGACCTCCGGCTTCTTAAGGAAGTCATCCAAACTCGGTTGAATTTGGAGATGGCTGCTACAGAGGAAATGATCCGAATAGCCTTAGCCACCAAACCAGACACCGTCACCCTCGTTCCTGAAAAGAGGGAAGAATTGACGACGGAGGGAGGTCTCGATGTAGTCAAATCCTTTCAATCCCTCAAAAAGGCGATTCAGCGCCTTCAAAAAGGAGGCATTCCCGTAAGCCTCTTTGTCGATCCCAGAAGTGATCAAATCAAAGCCTCTGAAGGGGTAGGAGCCAATGCGATCGAAATCCATACCGGTCACTACTGCGATGCAAAGACTATGGTCCAGGCAGATGAGGAGCTCAAAAAGATCCTTGATGCGGTCAGAGAGGCCTCTCACCGCAATCTCCAGATTGCAGCAGGACATGGACTCAACTATTTCAACGTCCGACGGATCGCAGAAATTGAGAAAATCGAAGAACTCAACATTGGCCACAGTATAATCGCACGGGCGGTCCTGGTGGGACTGGATCGAGCTGTCCGGGAAATGATTGCATTAATAAAAATTTAAAGTTCAAATGTCAAAATCCAAATGTCAAATGAAATCCGAATTTCAAATATTGAGTTCCATATAGCATAGAATAAAGTTTAGAATTTGAACTTTGAAATTTGGCATTGATTTGAACTTTGAAATTTGGCATTTGAAATTTCAACTCACAAATGATTTTCGGGATAGGAATCGACATTGTGAATATTGAACGGATCGCAAGTATGGTGGATCGCTGGGGAGATCTTTTTCTCGGTCGGGTCTTTACGGAGAGAGAAATCGTCTGGTGCCGAAAACGGACCCGACCCCCTGAATGTTTTGCCACTCGGTTTGCAGCCAAGGAGGCCTTTCTCAAAGCAATTGGAAGGGGCCTTCGAAATGGCATCCGATGGACGGATATCGAAGTGGAGAACGATCCCTTGGGGAAACCTCTCTTCTCCTTCCATCAAAAGGCAAAGGAGGTCCTCGAAACCCAACGAATCACAAAGGCTCTTCTCACTCTCTCCCACGAGCGACCTTACGCCGTGGCTCATGTTATTTTGGTAGAGAACGCCTGCCTGCCCCGCCCTCGGTCGGGACCGGGGCCGGACAGGCAGGGTTTCAAACCGTTCCCTACCAAACCTAGAAGAGGGATACAGTGATGAAAGTAGCAACTGCTGAACAGATGCAAGAACTGGATCGAAAGTGTATTGAGGTATATCGAATTCCCGGAATCGTCCTGATGGAAAATGCAGGAAGAGGAGCGACAGAGGTTATCACCAATGCCTTTCCTGACATTCAGAAGAAGAAAATAGCGATTATCGCTGGAAAAGGAAACAACGGAGGAGATGGTCTTGTGATCGCTCGAAATCTTCTGAATCAGGGAATTTCAGTGAAAGTCTTCCTGCTCACTGACCCAAAGTCCCTCCGAGGGGATGCGGAGGCCAATTTCAACATCTTCCACCATATGAAAGGGGAGGTGATTCCAGTCCCCTCCTCCAAAGATTACCAAAAAATAAAAAAGGGGCTGGAGAACTTCGACCTCCTGATTGACGGAATTTTTGGCACGGGCCTCGATGCTGAGGTGAGAGGTTACTACAGGGAGGTGATCGACCATCTTAACACCCTGGAAAAGCCCATCGTCGCAATCGACATCCCATCCGGGTTAGACGCCAATACGGGTAAGCCGTTAGGGACCGCTATACGGGCCTCCCTCACTATCACCTTTGGCCTACCCAAAGTGGGACATCTCATCTCTCCCGGAGTCGATTATGTGGGGTCGTTGAAAGTGATCGATATCGGTATCCCCAAGAGATTGGTGGAGGAGGAGAAGATTCAGACGCATCTTTTGGAATATGAAGAGATCCGAAGATGGCTATCCATACGACGACGACCGGATACTCATAAAGGAGATTACGGACACCTATTGGTCATTGCTGGATCGGTCGGTAAGACCGGAGCAGCAGCCATGGCCTCTGAGGCTGCTCTCAGGATGGGGGCGGGTTTAGTCACCCTGGCTATTCCGAAGAGCCTCAATTCGATCATGGAGGTGAAATTGACAGAGGTCATGACAGAGCCGCTTCCAGAGACTCCCAAACAGACCCTCAGTCTCCGGGCTTTCAATGCCATTCTTCGCCTCTGTGAAAACAAAAGGGCTGTGATCCTCGGGCCTGGTATTGGGACCTATAAGGAGACCCAGTCGCTCGTCCTCAAGCTGATCAAAACATTGGATCTCCCCATCATCCTCGATGCGGATGGACTGACCTCACTAGCGGCCCAACCCAAAACCCTTCTTGCTACAAAACGACCTCTCATTCTTACGCCCCATCCAGGAGAGATGGCAAGGCTGATTCGATGCACTGCTAAAGAAGTCCAGGAAGATCGGATCGGTTTCAGTAGAAATTTCTCTCAATCCCATCATGTCTATCTCACCCTCAAAGGACATCGCACCCTGATCGCTACTCCCAAGGGTGAGGTTTTTATCAATCCGACTGGAAATCCAGGGATGGCCTCCGGAGGAACTGGGGATGTGCTGACCGGAATGATCGGCGGGCTGATCTGCCAAGGTTTTGAAATTCTCCCATCCCTTCAGATATCCGTCTATCTTCATGGATTGGCTGGGGATGTTGTAGCCCAAGAATTAGGAGAGAAATCTCTGGTAGCGACAGACATCATTAAAAAGATCCCCACCCTTCTTCAGGGGACGATTTGATACTTCGACGGCGCCAAACACCACGCGAAAAGGAAGTGACAAAAGTACCGCTCAGGATCAACTCTGAGCAACTCCGGTCTTCAGGCCGGAGAGAGTCGAAGAGTTGATTTTCATTTCTTCTTCATTTAAGATATTAGGCACATATAACACTAATATCGCCCATCAAAATATCTTATTAATATTTGAACGAGGTTTCGTATGGATATGAGGACTGAAATCAAAAAATTGGCCCGTATCGAAGAGGTTCAATATCCTTTCATATCCCTCTATCTCAATACCAAATGGGACGATGAGCAACAACGAGAACGCATTCGCCTTTTTATCAAGAATCAATTCAAGAAGGGTTGGGATCAACCCAAAGGCCGGGATCGTGAAGGCTGGCGAAAGGCTTTTGCCGAAGACCAACAACGAATTGAAAAATACGTGGAAGGTATGGTGCGGCGTGTCTATAATGAGGAGGTTAAGGGAATCGCGCTCTTCTCCTGTAGCGGGATTGGAACTTTTCTGACCTACCCTTCGTTTATACCCTATGAAAATGAATGCTTTATCTCGGATCATCCCATTCTCCATCCTCTGATCCGGCACTCCTCCCAATATCAGAATACACTCATAGTGATGGTGGAAACAGATTCGGCTGAATTATATGAGATATCGTTGGAAGGAGTATTGGCTGAATCTTCGATCGAAAGTTATGTGCCGGGTCGCCATGACCAAGGAGGATGGGCCCAGATGAGGTACCAACGCCATATTAAGGATCATATGGACAGGCATCATAAAGAGGTGGCTCAACAACTGATTGAACTTTTTGACTCCGGTGAATGGAAAAGGATCGTTCTCATCGGTCAGGAACGAATTGTTGCCAATTTTAAACCATTTCTTCCTGAACGGGTCAAACAGCATGTTGTGGATACCTTTTCCATCGATTTTTCAGAAGAAAGATCGAAAGTGATACTTTATGCGTTCAAACGGCTCCTTGATAAAGAAAGAGAGGAAGTGGTGTCCCAGATCCAAGGCATCGCAGAAAAAGCTCTCAAGTTAGGAATGGCTACATTGGGACTAAACGGGGCATTGGAAGCACTGAACAAGGGGCAAGTTCACACGCTTTATCTCCTGACATCGTTCTCCCTTCTTGGGGGAAAGTGTATTCGGTGTGGATCTCTCAATATCGCCGAGCCTACGGGAAATCTTTCTGTTCCCTGTAACCTATGCAAAGGGGAGACCAAAACTGTCGATTTAGGGGATGAGATGATGAGGTCAACCCTTCGTCAAGATGCAGAAGTCAAGTGGGTTGGAGAAAATCCCATTTTAGAAGAAAACGATGGTGTGGGGGCTTCTTTGAGATTTTCTTTATCCCGTTAGGGAACGTTTTCAATTCAGATGCATCAATGAAAGGAGAAGGGGAATGTACGTCGAAATGAAAGTGAAGTTTTTGACATTCGATTCCACATCGAATGGGTTCGTCGTCCTTCTGATGGACTTGGAGAATAAAACAGGACTTCCCATCTGGATCGGACCCTTTGAAGCCAATGCCATCGCGATGAAGCTGAAGAAGATAGGTTCCCATCGGCCCATGACCCATGATCTGATACACAACATCCTAAAGAGTCTCGAATCTCAGGTAATGAAAATCGTAGTCAATGACCTGAAGGAAAATACTTACTATGCCTTAATCCACCTCATTCGGAGAGGAGAAGAGATCATCATCGACTCCCGGCCGAGCGATGCCATCGCGATTGCTCTTGCTGTGGACGCCCCGATCTTTGTCTCTGACCATGTCATCGAAAAAGCGCGAACGATCGATCTGGAGAAGGACGGAGACCAGCTGAAAGAATGGCTTGAAAAACTCAATCCAGAGGACTTTAAGTATAAAGCCTAACAATTGCAGATTGCAGATTTCAAATTGCAAATTGAAAAAAAGTTCAATCTGAAATCTAAAATCTGAAATTTGAAATTGAAGGTAAAATTTCAAACCAAGAGTGTATCAGAGACCAGTCGAATCGGAAAGAGCATTGGAAGCCTTCTTCTGCCTGGGGATGTCGTAGCCCTGGTGGGCGAGTTGGGGACAGGAAAGACTCAATTCATAAAAGGACTGGCTGCAGGGGTGGGGGTTGGGAAGCCAACTTATATAGCCAGCCCCTCTTTTACATTGATCAATGAATATGCTGGAAAGGTGCCCTTTTACCATATCGACCTCTTCCGGCTGAAGTCTGAGAAAGAAGCCGAGGAACTTGGCTTGGAAGAGTATTTTCAAAGGGGAGGGATTACGGCGATCGAATGGGCGGATAAAATACCGTCTTTGCTTCCCCAAGAAATCTTCTGGATACACATTCGTTATACTGGGAGGCATACCCGATCCTTTGAAATGATTGCCAAAGGAGAACGGCATGAAGAGCTGTTGAAGAAAATTCCAGGTGTTGAGTCCGGAGTTATTAGTCGCATAGTCGATTAGTCTGGTAGTTGAATAGTAAAAGACTATGAGACTATCGGACTATGAAACTGTGAGACTACCTTCTCCGAATATTTACTGGGAGGTTAAAGATGGCATTGGTGGTTCAAAAATACGGTGGTACTTCCGTAGGGGATATTGAACGGATAAAAAACGTGGCCTCAAGGGTCATCGCAACCAAAAAACAGGGGCATGAGGTGGTTGTGGTCGTCTCGGCAATGGCAGGAGAAACAGACAAACTTATTCGTTTGGCTCAACAGGTCACCTCAAACCCTGATGAAAGGGAAATGGATGTACTTGTTTCTACCGGAGAGCAGGTCTCGATTGCCTTGCTCGCCATCGCCCTCAAATCGATAGGCTATAATGCTAAATCCTATTTAGGATTTCAAATCAAAATTGCCACAGACAGTGTTTTTGGCAAGGCCCGGATTACCAGTATTGATTCTGAGAAGATACGTAAAGATTTAAAAGACGGACGGGTGGTTGTGGTCGCAGGATTTCAGGGTATAGATGAATTAGACAATATTACCACCCTGGGGAGAGGAGGGTCTGACACATCTGCCGTTGCCATTGCTGCCGCCCTAAAGGCGGACATCTGTGAAATCTATACAGACGTCGATGGGGTCTATACCACCGATCCTAACATTTGCTCTAAGGCGAGGAAGCTATCCAAGATTTCCTATGACGAGATGCTCGAAATGGCCAGCCTGGGCGCTAAAGTATTACAGATTCGTTCTGTGGAGTTTGCTAAAAAATATAATGTCCCCATCCATGTAAGATCATCTTTCAATGAT